>Ga0207716_100022_pt1 | contig 330560 bp, 325 predicted proteins | sample TtaePargueraPR_FD_187739 | JGI IMG/M metagenome (GOLD analysis project Ga0207716, IMG submission 187739) | Aerobic enrichment media microbial communities from Bioluminiscent Bay, La Parguera, Puerto Rico - Tt and P2 (5) (SPAdes) | ecosystem: Environmental > Aquatic > Marine > Unclassified ... | reverse complement strand
GACACGGTCTCGCCCGACGGCACAGTAACGGCATCGTAGATCAGATCGGCGCGGTAGATGTCACCGCCGGTGGAGCGGAATGCGCCTTCCGCGCCGCTGGCATCGTCGGCGATCAGCGCGCTCATCCAGTAGATGTCGGTGAAGCCGAGCCACTGGGTGCTGCCATTGAGACTGACGGGGCCTTCCTCGGCCACTTCGTCATAGTCCCAGTCGAAGTTCACCTCGCCATTGCCCTCGGCAATCGGGCCGGAGTGCACGTTCCAGGTGGAGCGGCTGGCCGTCGCGCTGGTGCGGTTGACGAAGGCGTATGGACGTAGGGCGATGGAGCCATCGGCATTGTTGGTGACGCTCTGCGCCACGTCGAACATGTAGTGCTCGTCCACGCTGAAGGTGAGGCGGAAGGTCTGGCCTTCGCCATTGTCCCATTCCAGCGTCACGGGGCTTTCCTGCGTCAGCTCGCCACCCTGGACGACCTGCCAGCTGGTCTGCGCGTCGGGAACGGCAACGCCCTCGCCCACCCAGCCGAACTGAGCGAACTGCTGCGCATCGGTGCCGGCAGGCGCGAACATGCGAATGGGGCCGCTGTCCTCGTCCACCGTCTGGCGATGGGTCTTCAGAAGAATGTCGTCCACGCGCGCGCCTACGGGATTGATCGAGCCTTCGATCTCCGGCGCATCGATGGTGACGCGGCCCGTGGTGGCAAGCTCTGTGTCGAGGTCACGAACGGCGGGCGCATCGGTCACGATCTCGCCTTCTGCCCGCACGACCGGCGCATCTTCGCGGCTGGCCATGTTGGCGGGAATGTCCTCTTCCGGCTCGGGGAAGTAGGTGCGCATCGCGAAGTCCCAGCCGAACAGCAGGACCGCGCTCAGCACGACGGCGATGATAAGGTTACGCTGGTTGTCCAAGTGAATTTCCGTCGCGTCTAATCGTTATGCGTTGCATCGGGCGAAGCCCGATCAGGAACAGGATCGTAGCCGTGTCCCCCCCAGGGTTGGCAGCGCAATATACGCTTGGTGGCCAACCATCCACCCCTGATTGCACCATGTTTTTCCAGCGCCTCTATCGCGTACTGGCTGCACGAAGGCTGATAGCGGCACGTGGGCGGCAGAATACGGCTCGGGCCAAGCTGCCAACCGCGCGCGATCAGGATGAAAAACCGCTTCATCGCGGGTTCTTCTTGTTGCCCCGGCGCGGGCGACGGGCGGGATCGCCCTTGCCTTCCCGCGCGGCTTCAAGGGCATAGGCCAGTTCCTTGCCCATTTGCGCAAAATCCCGCTCCACCCCGCCCTCGCGGCCGATCAGCACGTGATCGTGATCCGGCAACCCCTGTTCGGGAAGTGCTGCGCGCAGCAACTCGCGAAAGCGCCGCTTCATTCGGTTGCGCACCACGGCATTGCCGATCTTCTTGGTCACGGTAATTCCGTAACGTACGCCCTGCCCGTCGTTCGGACGGGTCAGCAGCACGAAACCGGGTCGCGCGTTACGAAGACCGCGATTCGCCGCGAGAAAATCGGCGCGCTTGGTGAGGACCGTTGGGGTCATGGCTGGCTAGATAGGGAGCGATTCGCGAAACGGGGAATCATTTGTTTCATGCTCGCCCGTCCGGGCGAGCGTCCTCGGTGCGGTTCGCTCCGCGGCACCTGCGAGCGGGCGTTCGCCCTTGCGGTCGGCTAAATGCCGACCGACGCAGAAACCTGCGTCTGCCGTATCACGGATAGCAGGCACGAAAACGGGCTCCGAAAGGAGCCCGCAAGGCCGAATGGCCGCCCGCAGCGGGCGCAGCTTGCCTGCGCACCTAGCGAGCACGCTCGCCCGGACGGGCGAGCGGGAAACAAATCAGGCGCAGAGGTTCTTGCGACCGCGACGACGGCGGTTGCGCAGGACCTTGCGGCCGCCCGGGGTTGCCTTGCGGGCGAAGAAGCCGTGGCGACGGGCACGCACGAGGTTGCTCGGCTGGAAAGTGCGCTTCATGGTTCAATACCTCAGAAATCAGAACAAAAAGGGCCGCCAATCGAGAGGCGGCCTCACATGGAGCGCGCGATTACTGAAGGACCGGCTCGAAGTCAAGATATGCGAGCGCAGAAACGCCCGGCTCCCCTGAGACGGTTCCGTCCATGCCGCCGACCCAATCGCGCATTTCGCTGCCGGTCAGCCACAAGGCATCCTCAAACGGCACCGAATTGGTCATGGCATAGAACGCGCGCGCCTGCGCCTCGTCCATGCCCATTTCCACGTAATAGTCCAGATAGCGGCGGTGTTCGGGGGCACCTGCCGGATAGTCCTCCGCGCCGTACCCCCAGTCGTCCAGCCAGCCATGGACGGCAAATTCGCTGCCCGGCGCAATCTCGCGTGTGGTGCCTGCCAGGAACAGTTCGACTGCCCCTGAACGAACCGACCCACCTTCGCCGGCGCGAGTGGCGATGCCGCGTTCGCGAATCAGGCGGCCCAGAGCGAGGTTCGCGCGATCATCGTGCGTGCCCGGAGCTTCCACGAATTCCAGCGTATCGATTTCAGGAAAAGCAGCCAGCGCGGACTCGAAAAGGCGCGGCGATGCCGAATCGGTAACGCCGACCAGCGCGACGGTACGTTCGTCGACCACGCGAAACGGGCCGTAGGAGGCGATTGCCGCATCTTCAGTGCGTTGCTGCAGCGGCGAGACATAGCGCGAGGCAGTCGTCTCCACCTCCACCCATTCCTCGATCACCGTCACGCGTTGCGCTGCGGCAGGCGCGGCGATCATCGCAGACAGGCAGGCGAGCAGGGTGAGTGCGCGTTTCATGGCCGCCAGATTGCCCGATCGGCCCTGCACCTTTGCCAATGGAAGAGGTTGCCAACGGGTTAACAACGTTCGCCCTCGACATGCCCGATGATCCCGCTATCACGTTGCAAAATTGAGGATTTCTACTTGGTCGCATTAGTTCAGACGGTCGCCTACCTCGGGCTGGAGGCGCGCAAGGTCGAGGTTCAATGCCAACTTGCAGCCGGCATGCCGCGCTTTGCCGTCGTCGGCCTGCCGGACAAGGCCGTGGCCGAGAGCCGCGAACGGGTGCAGTCCGCACTGGCGGCCATGGGCCTGTCGCTTCCGCCCAAGCGCATCACCATCAATCTCTCGCCCGCCGACTTGCCCAAGGAAGGATCCCACTACGATCTGCCGATTGCGCTGGCGCTGCTGGGCGCGATGGGCGTGGTGGATGCCGAGGAACTGAGCGAGTGGCTTGCAGTGGGCGAGTTGTCGCTCGACGGGCGCGTGGTCGCATCGCCCGGCGTGCTGCTGGCCGCACTACATGCCAGCGAAAGCGATCTCGGCCTCATCTGCCCTGCCGCGCAAGGGCCGGAAGCGCGCTGGGCGAGCAGTATCCGGGTGTGCGCAGCGCCCAATCTGGTCGACCTGCTGGCGCATCTTTCGGGCAAGTCCGAACTCCCCGAACCGCAGCCGGGCGAAGTCGAAGAAGCGCACCACGGACCGGACCTGAAGCAGGTGAAGGGACAGGAAACCGCCAAGCGCGCGCTGGAGATTGCTGCTGCTGGTGGCCACAATCTTTTGATGAATGGCCCGCCTGGGGCTGGCAAAAGCCTGCTCGCCAGTTGTTTGCCCGGCATTCTGCCGCCGCTGTCTCCTGCAGAAGCGCTGGAAGTGAGCATGGTGCAATCGGTCGCGGGTTTGCTGGAGGGCGGCAAGATCAGCCGCGCCCGTCCATTCCGCGCGCCGCACCATTCGGCCAGCATGGCGGCCCTGACGGGCGGAGGCCTGCGGGTACGCCCCGGCGAGGTCAGCCTCGCGCACCTGGGCGTCCTGTTCCTCGATAAACTGCCCGAATTTCAGCGCGCCGTACTCGATTCGCTGCGCCAGCCGCTGGAGACTGGCAAGGTGGATGTCGCGCGCGCGAATGCGCACGTTGCCTACCCTGCCCGTGTCCAACTGGTGGCGGCGATGAACCCGTGCCGATGCGGCCACCTTGGTGATCCTGCGCTTGCCTGCTCGCGTGCGCCAAAGTGCGCCATGGATTACCAAAGCAAGGTATCAGGGCCGATGCTCGATCGCATAGACCTGCATGTCGAAGTCGATCCGGTGAGCGCCGCCGATCTCGCCCTGCCCCCACCGGCTGAAGGCAGCGAGGAAGTTGCCGCGCGGGTCGCTGCTGCTCGCGCGTTGCAGACCGCACGCGGCATCCGCTCCAATGCCGAACTCGAAGGTGAGGCACTGGAAAACTACGCAACGCCCGACGATACAGGACGCGCGCTGCTATTGCAGGCGGCGGAAAAAATGCGGCTTTCTGCCCGCGCCTATACCCGCATCCTGCGTGTTGCGCGAACCGTGGCTGACCTTGCCGGAACGAATCAAATCGGTCGCATTCACGTGGCAGAAGCGCTCAGCTACCGCCGACAGGCACCGCGCGCCTGACCCGCTTTCCCTTGCACTGGCCGGCAATCGTGGCAGAGGCGGCTGCGTGATTTCTGTCTTCATTCTCGCTCTCGCCCTGGCAATGGATGCCTTTGCCGTTTCCCTGGTACGCGGGGCGGCAGGTCCCCGCTCGGGCTGGCGCGCGCTGGAGACCGGCGCGGCTTTTGGCATCGCCCAGGGCGTCATGCCGCTGATAGGCTGGGCGCTTGGCGCACTGTTCGTCGGCTGGCTGGCGGCTATCGACCACTGGATCGCCTTCGCTCTCCTCGCATTCCTCGGCTATCGCATGCTGCGCGAAGGGCTGGAGGATGACGATGATGAGGAGGCTGAACCTGAAACCTCCGGCACGTCCCATTTCATCGCGCTGCTCGTCGCCGCGATCGCAACCTCCATTGACGCAGCAGCCGCTGGACTGACGTTGGAGCTGTTCAGCGTGCCCGTCTTGCTATCGTGCCTCATCATCGGGGCGGTCACTCTCGTCCTTTGCGCACCTGCCTACTGGTTCGCCGCGAGGATCGGACCGGCATTGGGCAAGAGGGCGGAAGTGCTGGGCGGCGTCGTGCTGATCGGGCTAGGCGTGAAGATTCTGGCGGAGCACACCGGCTGGCTCTGACGGGCTTGCCCATTGACGCAAGGCGGGCAGCGGCGCACCTTACCAGTTGAAAAGCGGCGCTGGGGGGCGCTGCTCGACCAGGAGGGGCCGATGGACCTGTTCGATGCCGCAGTTCTGCTCCACGCGGGAGCAGTGGTCTATGTGATTGCGTTCCTGTTCCGTGACGAGGCGCTGATCCGCGGGTTTTCGGTCCTCGGCACCCTGCTCTACATGGGCTACTACTTTTGGTACCCGCCCGAACCGCTGTGGGACGCCATCGTCACCAGCACGATCTTCCTCGGCGCGAACGTGGTGGTGATCTTCATGATCCTGCTGGAGCGCACGACATTCCACCTAAACGATGACGAAAAGCGGCTCTACGAGGGGTTCGACACGCTCACGCCGGGCGAATTCCGCAAGCTGCTGAAGCACGCCGAATGGCATGCATCAAATGAGCAGGACACGCTGACCACGGAAGGCGAGAAGCCGGAGCGATTATTTTACGTCCTCGACGGCGACGTGCTGATCGAGAAGGATGGTACGACCTTCGCGGTGAGCGACGGGCGCTTCATCGGTGAAATCGGATACGTGCTGGATGAACCGGCAACTGCGAACGTGCGCGCGCCTGAGGGCACGCGCTACGTCTCGTGGAAGGTGAGCGACCTCACGCGGCTTTCCTACAAGAAGCCCGCAATCGGCGTGGCGCTGACGGCATTGCTGGGTGAAGATCTGGCGCGCAAGCTGGCGTCCAGCGTGCACGCGGATGCGGTCACGGCCTCGCCCGTCGTCTAAAGCGACCGGTTCAGTCCGAGAGACCTTTCCACCAACCCGCATAGGGCGTGTTCTCGGCCATGTGCCGGTTGTAATCTGGCGCGCCATCGCCCCACCACACCGGGCCGCGTTCACCCAGTGCGACCTTGGCCGCATTCACGCGGTTGCGGGCAGCTTTCGTAGCATCGTCGTCGCCCCTGGCATCGCGCACCGCGCGGCGGGCATCCATCAGTTCGTTGACAAGGCTCCGCCGCTCATCCTCTGTCAGCGCAGGGTTGCTGGCACGCCATAGTCTGCCGCGGACCACGATGTAGCGGCCATGGGGCGTTGTGATTGCCGGATCGCTCAGCAGCAGCCCTCGGCAGTCTCGTCCTTGGTATAGGGATGGTCTTCCCGCGCCACCGGTTCACCGACCTTGTCGGGCGTCTGCCAGCCCAGCTCGTGCCAGCTGAGTTCGCGGCCATCCTGTGCGCGGATGGTGATCGGTTGCACCGGCAAGCCGTCCCGGCAATCGACCAGCACGAGGTCGGGCGTGACGTTTTCGAGATAGCGTTCGCCCCACTGGCGCAGCGCCAGCATCGCGGGCAGCAGGCCCAGCCCCTTCTCCGTAAGGCGGTATTCGATCTTGCGGCGGTCAGCTTCACACGGAGTGCGTTCGAGCACGCCATGGCTAACGAGATTGGCAAGCCTGTTGGAGAGGATATTGCGGGCAATCCCCAGTTCCTGGGAGAACTCCTCGAAGTGGTACAAGCCGTTGAAAGCGGCGCGAAGTATCAGGAACGACCAGCGCTCCCCCATTACCTCGAGGGCATGCGGCAAGCCGCAGCCAAGTTCCTTAAGCGGTTCTCTTATGCCCATTCAAAATCCTGTGTCCCGCGCATGTCCTACAGGCAAACGCGGGAAAGCCAAAAATATTTGCGAAAAAGGGTTGCGTTATGAAACCTAGGTTTATAGGTCTCATTTTGCAACCAGTTGCTGAATACAACTTATATCCCTTTCCGCAAGGAGCCTGCCATGACCCGTCTCTCCGCCATCGTCCTTTCCGCAGTTGCCGCCATTTCCGCTGTAGCCGCCCCCGCCGCACTCCAGGCGCGCGATTCGGGCGCCTTCTTCACTGTCCAGCTGGCAGAGGCCACGACGGAAAGCGAAGCGATTGCGGGCGGCGTTGTGTTCCGCTGCGAAGGCACCCAGTGCACCGCCCCGCGCAGCGGCGACCGCGCCTTGCGCGTGTGCAGCGAACTGCGCCGCGAAGTGGGCACGATCGCCAGCTTCAGCGCGGGCGGTTCGATGCTTTCGGAATCGCAGCTTTCACGGTGCAACGGCTAACGGTTCTCCCACCCCTCTCCATCTCGGGTGGTAACTGCAAGAGGCTCCGGCAACACGATGCCGGGGCCTTTTTTGTTTGCGTCAGAGCAGACCCAGAGCGGCGAGTTCGGCTTCGAGCGCGTCGGCGCCGGTAAAGACGTGTCCATGCCAGCCGCGCGCCTTTGCTGCGGCGATGTTCTCTGCCTTGTCGTCAATGAAGAACAATTCGCGCGGCGGCAGGCCGAAGCGCTCTTCCGCGATGGCGTAGATTTCAGGCTCGGGCTTGGCGACGTTCTCATGACCGGAGACGACGATATCGCCGAAGCCTTCGAACACGGGCTGGCCAGCAATGAATTCGGGCCAGAAATCGGCGCCGAAGTTTGACAGGCCGAACAGCGGCACGTCGCGAGCCTTCAGTTTGGTAATAACGTCCAGCGTGCCGGGGATGTGCTCGGGATAGGTTTCCGCGAAACGCGTCGCATAGGCCCTGATCAGGTCCGCATGTTCGGGATATTGCGCGATTCGTTCGGGCACCATCTCGGCCAGCGGACGGCCTTCGTCCTGCTGGTGGTGCCATTGTTCGGTCACGACGTTGGCGAGGAACCAGTCGAGTTCCGCCTTATCGCCGATCAGCTTTTCGAACAGGTAACGCAGATCCCAGCGGATAATGACGCGCCCGATGTCGAATACGACGGCAGATGGATTTGCTTGAACGTCAGACATGCAAAAAGCCCCCGTGGTGGCGGGGGCTTTTCAAAAGACCGGTGCCGCACGCAGGCGGCACGGCGCGCATTAGCCCTGGCGGGCCTTGAAGCGACGGTTGGTCTTGTTGATCACATAGGTGCGACCGCGACGACGAATCACGCGGCAATCGCGATGGCGGTTCTTCAGCGACTTGAGGCTGTTGCGGATCTTCATTGGTCTTTTCCCGAAAAACAATCGGCACCGGAGATGAGCTCCGATGCCGGAAATTCAAGGCGCGCGGATAAGTTGGTGCCGTTCTAAAGTCAAGCTTCGCCGCGAATATCGGCGAGTTTGGCCTCCCAAGCGAGGGCATGCGCCACGATCGTGTCCAGATCGGCATATTTAGGCTGCCAAGGAAGGGTCGCCTTGATGCGCGAAGGATCGGAAATCAGCGAATCGGGGTCGCCCACCCGGCGCGGCCCCATCACGCGGGTAATCTCGCCGCCGGTTACGCGGTCCACCGCGTCCAGCACTTCCAGAACGGAGAACCCGCGACCATAGCCGCAGTTCATCGTCAGGCTGCGCTCGGGATGCTCGATCAGCGCCTCCAGCGCCAGCACGTGCGCCGCCGCCAGATCGCTGACATGGATATAGTCGCGCACACCTGTTCCGTCAGGCGTATCGAAATCCGTCCCGAACACGCCCACGCTCTCGCGCTTGCCGAGTGCGGCTTCGACCGCGACCTTGATCAGATGCGTTGCACCCGCCGTCGACTGGCCGGTGCGACCTTCCGGATCGGCCCCGGCAACGTTGAAATAGCGCAGCGCGCAATAGTTCAGCGCGTGGGCAGCTGCCGTGTCGGCCAGCATCTGTTCGGTCATCAGCTTCGACCGGCCGTAGGGGTTGATCGGGTCCCGCGGCGTATCTTCCGTCACTGGCGAGACTTCGGGAATGCCGTAAGTCGCCGCAGTGGATGAGAAGATCATGTGCGGCACGGCTGCCTGCACCACCGCCTCGATCAGATTGCGGCTCTTGGCCGTGTTGTTGTGATAATATTTGAGCGGGTTCTCCACGCTCTCCGGCACTACCACGCTGCCTGCAAAATGCATAACCGCGCCCGTCTTGTGCTCTGCAAAGATGCGCGCCAGCAGGTCTGCATCCTCGATATCGCCTTCGTAGAAAGGCACATCGTCCGGCACGGCGAAGCGGAAGCCGGTGACGAGGTTGTCGATCACCGCCACTGGCCAGCCTGCATCGCGCAGGGCCAGCACCGCATGGCTGCCGATATAGCCGGCACCGCCGGTTACGAGCACGGGGCATTTGCTGTTCATCGCGCGGCGGTTAGCATGTTTGTGTTAATCGACAACATTGCATCGGTTGCCCTTTATGGCACCTTTTGCGCAGCCTAGACGTTGGAGCATCATGAGAAAGCCCGCACTCGCCCTTATCGCCACCACCGCGCTGCTGGGCGGCTGCGCTACTCCAGCCTATGTGTCGCCTGTCGAGGTTACCCGTTTCGTGGGCGAAGAACCCGCATTTCTTGCGCAAGGCACAATCCAGATCGTCGCCGCGTCAGGTCTCGACAGGGAAAGCATTGAATTCGGCCTTTATGAAGATGCGGTGCGGCACGAACTGGAAGAGCTCGGCTATCGCGTGGTGATGATCAACGGGTCTCAGGTGGCGCAAGTCGGCATCGACCAGTACGTGATCGACGAAGGCAACCGCCGCGGCCCGGTCGATGTTGGTGTTGGCGGATCGACCAGCAGCTATGGCTCCGGCCTTGGCGTGGGCATCGGCTTCAATCTCGGCGGGCGACCTGCCGAGCGCATAGCGCGCGAACTTTCCGTCAGCATCAGGGAAGAAGGCGGCACGCGGAACCTGTGGGAAGGCCGCGCGTCGATGACGGCGACCGCCAATTCCGACTACGCCGCAGACGCCGCCGCCGCGCCGCGCATGGCCGATTCGCTGTTCGCGGGCTTTCCCGGCAATTCGGGCGAAACAATCGAGGTAGAATGACCCAGACCGACATCATCATCGACGCCGCTTTCGACAGCGGCAATATAGAAGTCGTATCCATCGACGGGGCAAAGGCGCACCTGCGCATCCCGAACGATCGCAACAGCGAGTTTGCACAGTGGTTCCACTTCCGCGTCTCCGGCGCGGCAGGCCGCGAACTCGTGCTGACCATCGATCAGCTTGCCGACAGTGCCTATCCCGAAGGCTGGCCCGGCTACAACGCGTGCGTTTCCGAAGACCGGCAGTACTGGGGCCGCGCTGAAAGCAGCTACGACAAGAGCGAAGGCAACGGCACGCTGACGATCCGCTATACGCCAGCATCCGACGTGGCGTGGTTCGCCTATTTCGCGCCCTACTCGCTGGAGCGGCACAATGATCTCGTCGCCGCCGCTGCCTCCACCGAAGGCGTGAATTACCGCCGCCTTGGCGAAACGCTCGACGGGCGTCCTGTCGATTGCCTCGAAATGGGCGAAGGCGACACGCAGGTGTGGTTCTACGCCCGCCAGCATCCCGGCGAGTCCATGGCCGAGTGGTGGATGGAAGGCGCGCTGGAAGTGCTCACCGATCCCGCCGACGTTGTGGGCCGCGTGCTGCGCGAGAAGTGCCGCCTGCATGTCGTGCCCAACTGCAATCCCGACGGTTCCTTCCGCGGGCATTTGCGTACGAATGCCGACGGGGTGAATCTCAACCGCGAATGGGCGGAGCCGAGCGCAGAGAAGTCTCCCGAAGTGCTGGCCATCCGTAACGCGATGGACGAGAGCGGCGTGGACTTTGCCATGGACGTGCACGGTGACGAGGCGATTGCCGCCGTCTTCCTTGCAGGCTTCGAGGGCATCCCTTCGTGGACTGACGATCATGGCGAGCGCATGTATCGCTACCAGCGCATTCTCGAGCGCCGCACGCCTGATTTCCAGACGGCCAAGGGCTACCCAAAGTCGGCACCGGGCAAGGCAAACCTCACGATCAGCACCAACCAGGTGGCGGAGCGTTTCGGCGCCTGCGCCATGACACTGGAAATGCCATTCAAGGACAACGACGACTGGCCCGATCTCGAACAGGGATGGAGCCCCGAACGCTGCAAGCTGCTGGCGCGCGAATGTCTTGCCGCACTGGTGGAATGGCTGGACGACTGATCGCCCCGTCAGGCTGACAAGGTAACCGGCGCGGAACTTCCCCCGCATTTCTCTGTCTTATCTAGAGACCGAAATGTTTGAGGGGAAACCATGCGCCGGTTCTTTGCCATTCTATTGCTTGTGCTTGCCGTTCTCGTCTTCGCGGCGACTCTGATTTCACTGCTGCCGACCGACTTCTGGCTGGTCCGCACCGTGGACCTCGTCCGCGAGCCGCTGACCTATGCTGCCGTATTGCTCGGCGTGATTGCCCTGCTCCTGAACGGCAAGGGCCGCTGGCTGGCCGTCGCGCTGTTCGGCTTCACTGCACTCATCAACACATGGCGTATCTGGCCTTACTCCGCGCTCGCCAGCGAGGAGATCGACGAAATTGCCGCCGCAGGTGCCGAGGTCGCGGAATGTTTCACCGCGCTGGCGGTGAACGTAAAGGTGAAGAACACCGGCTTTGATCAGGTTGCCGCGCAGATCAAGGAAGTCTCGCCCGACTTGCTGCTGCTGATGGAAACGGATGCCAACTGGATCAGCGAACTCGAAGGCGTGCTGGCCGACTATCCCTTCACGATGACGGAGCCGCAGCCGCACGCTTTCGGTATGGTATTCGCCAGTCGCCTGGATGTGGCCGACGCGCAGATGATCGAGAACACCAGCCGCGACACGCCAACGCTCTACGCCACGATCGACCTGCCTAATGGCGAGAACTTCGAATTCATCGGCCTGCACCCGAAGCCGCCACTGCCGGGCTGGAACACCGAGGAGCGTGACAACAATATCGTGCGTGCGGGCACAGAGACGCCCGGCTCCAACATGGATGCTTTCGTGATGGGCGATTTCAACGACGTGCCCTGGTCGCGCACCACCACCCGTTTCCGCGAGGAAGGCGAGTGGCGCGATCCGCGTATCGGGCGCGGCACCTATCCCACTTTCCCCGCAAGCTTCACCGCGCTTGGCTGGCCGCTCGACCAGATCATGCTGCGCGGCAGCCTCGACCTGCGTGACTTTACAGTGATGCCGAACAACGGATCGGACCACCGCGCCGTTCGCGCAACGCTGTGTCAGGGAGAAATGGCGGAGGGCTGACTTCCGCCGCGGCGGGTCAGGGCTGCACCACGACCCAGCGTAGCGCCGCATCGGCACCCTCGCCGCGCAGGTAGCTGGTGGAACTCCACAGGGTCCAAGGACGGCCCGCGTAATCGGGCTCAAGGAAATCTCGCTCCAGCCAAAGATTGCGCTCGATGCGCGTGGCGATGCCGTGTTCTTCCTCGAATGCCTGGCTGATTTTCAGCACCACGGGCTGACCTGCATGGCCTTCCACCTGGTTGATGAAGGTCGTCAGCTCGCTTTCCAGCCCAGCCTCGACGATAGGATCGCCGCAAGTACTGGCCAGCTTGTCGAGCGAAATGGCGGGTGGCAGCATTTCCGGATCGCGCGGCACGATGGTGACGAAGTTCGCTGCCTGCCGCTGCGCAGGAACGCACGGATCGTAAGCATGCACCACGCCATGCGGTAGCTGCGCATCGGTGACCGCGGCGAGGTTGCGCGGGAACATCTCGTCGCGCCCTTCGGCTCCGTGACTTGCCTCGATATAGACGAAGTCGGCACCTGTTGCGCGCAAGGCATTGAAGTCCACCGCGCCGTCCCCCGCACCGATCAGCGCGCCCTGCATCGGGTATTCACCGCGCGAAGGCTGCCAGTCCGAGGCGCGAAACCACAGGACTGCCGCCAGCCCGACGAGGCCCAGCAACAGGACCACTTCTACCCAGAAGCGGAATACGGATTTCTTCTTCTTGCCGATGGTGCGACCCAGTTTTCAAAAATTTGCAGCGGGGAAGGTAGAGACGAATCAGGCCTTGATATGCAGCACGCAGATCAAGGTGAAAAGCCGTCGTGCCGTTTCAAAGTCGGTTTCCACCTTGCCTTCCAGCGCATCGAGCAAGTGGCGCGTGCCGCGATCGTGAATGCCGCGCCTCGCCATGTCGATCGTCTCGATCTCCTGCGCGGAAGCACGGCGCAGCGCTTTGTAGTAGCTGTCGCAGATGGCGAAGTAATCGCGAATGGCGCGGCGCATGCGGGCCATGCCGAGGCCGATGGTTCCGGCCTCTTTCCCGTCCACGTCCTTCAGGTGCCAGGCAAGCATGCCTTCCACGACTTCGAGGTGAACGCGCCATGGGCCGGCATGGCCGTTGTCGCTGGCGCGGATGGGGCGGAAGAAATTCTCTTCCACCAGATCGCGCAGGGCCACTTCGCGCTCTTTCTCGATGTCATCACTGCGCGCGAGCACGGTCGCTTCGTCCAGCGTGATGGCCTCGATACGGTTGGCGGTGTCCTGCTCCATGTCCGGTGCTCTCCTGCCCCAGCAATCGCCCGCGTTCAATTGCCAATCATGGCGTGCGTCGTTTTCTCCCCGCTATCCACAGGGGGCCAGGCCGATCCGGATCAAACTTTCGACCTGTCAATCTTGCGGTAAAAAAATCTCCGGCGCATCAGAGCCTGATGCCAGATGAAGACCTGCTGATCCGCTCCGCCGCCGACGATAAAGACAACGCGCCGCAAGGCCGCAGCCTGCCCGCCAACCTGGAGGCGGAGGCCGCGTTCCTGGGCGCGATTCTGATTGATAACCGCGTGCTGGAAGAATTGCCGATCGAACTGCGCCCGGCGCATTTCTTCGCACCGATTCACGGCCGGATCTTCGAGCGTATCCTGACACTGATTGACCGCCAGATGGTGGTGACGCCGGTGACGCTGAAACCCTATTTCGACGGGGACGAGGCGCTGGCCGACCTTGGCGGCACGGCCTACCTCGCGCAGCTGACCGCTGACGGACAAGGCCTGCTCGCCCCGCGCGAACTGGCCCAGCAGATTTACGACCTTGCCCTGCTGCGCGAACTCGTGGGCGTGGGCCGCGAACTGGTTGAAGGCGCGCTCGACACCTCCGAGGAAGTGGAGCCGCAACGGCAGATCGAATACGCGGAAAAGCGCCTGTTCGAAGTGGCTGAAGGCGCCACCAGCGAGAAAGCGGGCGTCGCGTTCCGCAGCGCCTCGATGGAAGCCATCCGTCTTGTCGAGATGGCCATGCAGTCGGGCGGCAAGCTTTCGGGCAAGACCACCGGCCTCGATTCGATCGACAACAAGACCGCCGGCCTGCACAATTCCGACCTCGTGATCCTCGCCGGCCGCCCCGGCATGGGCAAGTCGTCGCTGGCAATGAACATCGCCTTCAACTGCGCGGAAGAGCACCTGCGCTACATGCGCGACGGCGGCCCGCACAATTACGGCGCGCCCGCTGCCTTTTTCAGCCTGGAAATGAGCAGCGACCAGCTGGCAACGCGTATCCTTGCAGAACAGGCCGAGATTTCATCCGAAGTCCTGCGTTCAGGTAGTCTGAAGCGCGACGAGTTCCAGAAGCTGTCCTACGCGGCGCAGAAGCTGGCCGAACTGCCGCTTTACATCGACGACACGCCCGCCCTCTCCATCTCGGCCCTGCGCACCCGCGCGCGCCGGTTGAAGCGGCGGCACGACATCGGCTTGATCGTGGTCGACTATCTGCAGCTGTTGCAGGGCTCGGGCCGCGCCAGCGACAACCGCGTGAACGAGATTTCGGAGATCAGTCGCGGCCTGAAAACGCTGGCAAAGGAGCTGCAGGTGCCGGTGATCGCGCTTTCCCAGCTCAGCCGTGCCGTTGAACAGCGCGAAGACAAGCGCCCGATGCTCTCCGACCTTCGCGAATCCGGCTCGATCGAGCAGGACGCCGACATGGTCTGGTTCATCTACCGCGCCGACTATTATCACGAGGCCCTGCGCCCCGACATGCCGACCGAAACCTCGTCAGAAACGGACAAGGAAAAGTACCGCGTTTGGGAAGACCGCTACCTGGAGCTGCGCAACAAGGCGACGCTGATCGTCGCCAAGCAGCGCCACGGTTCCACCGGCAACGTGCCGCTGCTGTTCCAGAGCGAGTTCACCAAGTTCACCTCGCCCAACATGAAGGACTATTCGGACTACGGGTTCGAATAGGACCGGATCTAGAGCCCCAGGTTCAGCTTCCGGCTGACGGTGTAGTCCACCACGGAGACGAGGAACCAGCTGGCCCACCATTTCGCGCGCGTCCAGGCAGTCGCGCGCTGGGCATGCAGTTCCGGCGTCACGCGTTCGCTTGCCGCGAAGTGATCGTGGATGAAACCGCGCATCCGCTCAGCCAGTTCGGCATCCTCGATACGCAGTACGATCTCCAGGTTCACATAGAGGCTGCGCATGTCGAAATTGGCGCTGCCCAGATAGACCGCGTCATCCAGCACGATCAGCTTCGTGTGCAGCTTGCAGGGCTGGAATTCCCAGACGTTCGCGCCGGCCTGCAGCAGGCGTTTGTACAGCGCGCGGCTGGCACCGATGGTCGCACCATTGTCGCTCTTGCCAGCCAGTAGGAGGTTCGCCTCCCCGCGCCGGGCGATCTCGCGGATGTTCTTCCTGAGGCGCGGGTTGGGCGAGAAATAGGCCATCATCATGTCGAGCCGCTGGCCGTCCTTGATGTCCTGCGATACGCGAGCCGCCCAGCTTGAAAGGCGGCGCGACGGACCGCCGATCAGCAGTTGCACCGGGCCGTCGCCCGCATCCCAGTGGCGGACGCGGTGACGTATGTCGCGGAACTGCGCCTTGTCGTCGCTCGCCCATTCCACAAGCTCGCCGAACCAGCGGGAGACCTGCTGCACCACCTCGCCCTCCAGCCGGAAGCCGAGATCGTTCCAGCCGTTTTCCTCCGGCGGGGCGAAATAGTCATCCTCGATATTGAAGCCGCCCAGCATCGCGACTTCTCCGTCAGCCACCAGTATCTTCTGGTGGTTCCGGATGAGCGCGCGGCGCGACCACCTGGCCATGAAGGTGAGAAATGTCCCGCCTGCTGCGGTCATGTCGGCAAAGAATTCCTCGTTCGCGTCGGCCCCGAAGCCGTCGACGATAAGGGTCACATCCACGCCGCGACGCGCCGCGGCTACCAGCGCGTCGCGCACTTCGCCGCCGACATTGTCGCGTGCGAAGATGTAGAAGGCGACCTTCAGGTTTTCGCACGCCCCTTCAATGATTTCCAGCAATGCGGCTTTGCGATCCTCGCCATCGGGATAGAAGGTGAAGGACAAGCCCTGCGCCTCTGCCGAAAACGGTGCAGGATCACGATAGCTTTGCACAGGGTCCATCACCGCCTGTTAGCACGGCCCGCACCAAGGGAAACCTTGACGAAAGCGTTCTCCGCGCCTAACTGGCTCACTTTCCGACAACACCAGCTTATCCGGAGTGCCCATGGCGCGCGTTACAGTCGAAGATTGCGTCGACAAAGTTCCCAACCGTTTCGATCTCGTCCTGCTGGCTGCCCAGCGTGCGCGCGAGATTTCCGGCGGTGCGGAAATGACCGTTGATCGCGACCGCGACAAGAACCCGGTCGTCGCCCTGCGCGAAATCGCGGAGCAGACCGTGAAGCCCAAGCACCTGCAGGAATCGTTGGTCCAGTCGCTGCAGCGCGTTCTGCCTGACGAGGAAGATGAGGCGGATGAAGTCGGTTCGCTGAGCCAGTCGGCAGAGGCCATGCGCCTTTCCGCTGCCGCTCCCACGCGTTCCACCTCGATCGGTGCCGACTACGACGGCTAAGCCGTCCGCCTGATTTAGAGGCTTTACAAGGGGCTGCGCCGAAAGGCGCGGCCCTTTTGTTTTGGATTGCTGCATTGCAATAGCGCCTTGCACGCCGCGCCTGTCGGCGTAGGATGCCCCGCATGCGGGGGACATTGCGATGAACGATTTTCTTGGCGGCATCGGCACGGCTGCGGAAGGCGGGCTGTTTTCCCGTGCCATCGAACCTGATTCGGGCGCGAAGAAGCCGCACCCTGACCAGCCGGAGGAATGCCTCAACTGCGGCACACCGCTGACGGGCGCCTACTGCCACGCCTGCGGACAGCAGGGCCACATCCACCGCACCATCGGCGCTTTCATGCACGACCTGTTGCACGGCGCGCTGCATTTCGAAGGCAAGCTCTGGCACACGCTGCCCATGCTAACCTTCAGGCCGGGCAAGCTGACGCGGCGATACATCGAAGGACAGCGCGCGCGGTTCGTCTCGCCCATGGCACTGTTCCTGTTCACCGTGTTCCTGATGTTCGCGGTGTTCCAGATGGTCGGCTTCACCGCGCCGACAGACCTGCCAAGGGCAGAACTGCCCGAAGGCAATCTCGAGGACATGCGCACATCCGCCGCGGACGAGCTCGAGAACCTGCGTGAGCGCCTCGAGGAAGGCGATCTCTCCTCTACCGAAAGGGGCGAGGTGCTGGCGGAAATTCGCGTGCTGGAAACCTTCGTCAATGCAGGTCCGGACGCATCCGCTGCGGATGCCGATGCGACGCAGAGTGTTTCCAGCGAAGATGCAGCACCGCAAACCACCGTGAACGATTTCAGTTCGCCCACGGTACAACTTGGCCTCGACCAATTGGCGAAGAACGGCACCGGGGTCGGCTGGCTCGACACCGTGATCGGCAAGTGGCGCGATAACCCCAGCCTCATGCTCTACAAATTGCAGGCCAACGCCTACAAGTTCTCGTGGTTGCTGATCCCGATCTCGATACCCTTCGTTTGGCTGCTGTTTTTCTGGAAACGCCGCTTTCGAGGGTATGACCACGCCATCTTCGTCACCTACTCGCTAAGCTTCATGACCTTGCTGTTCATCACGGCATCGGTGCTCAACAGAGTTGGCGTGCCCAGTGATCTGGTAACTCTCTGCATACTGATCATCCCGCCTATCCACCTCTACAAGCAGCTGCGCGGCGCCTACGAACTTCGCCGGTTCTCGGCCTTCTGGCGCCTGATGGCATTGAGCGCTTTCATCTGGATCATCGTGGGCCTGTTCGTGCAGGTCCTGCTCTGGCTGGGAACCTTCTGAGAGGCGCAGCTATCGAACTCGCGAAAGCCGGAGCCTAGTCGGTTCCGTCTAGTTCGCCGTCACCGGGGTCGGTATCCTTCGCATCCGCTTCGGCCAGATCATCGCGCAGCTGTTCAGCGCCTTCGCTGATTTCGTCAGCTGCGACGATCGCGCCTTCGCGCAGTTCGTTGCCGATGACTTCGGCGTTCGCCTCAGTATCGGCAGCGGCGCGTTCGGCCATTGCCTCTGCATTCTGTTCGGTCTGTTCGGAGCAGGCAGCTGCCAGCAGTGCGGCAGATGCGGCCAGAGCGGCGGCAAGCGATCGTTTCATGACGGGCCTTTCGTTACTTAAGCCCCATCAACGCTCGACTTGCCGCCTTGCTCCCGATCAGGCGCCCTGCGGAGCTTCGCCGCTACCACCGAAACGTTTGCCCGCCTTGGGGATCGACGACCCTTGTGCAGGCTTCACCGTAACCGGGCCGCTGGGCGCATCGGGACGGTCGATCTTGCCGTTTTCCAGCAGGGTCTTGATCTCGTCGCCGGTCAGCGTCTCGTATTCCAGCATGGCCTGGGCGAGCAGGTGGAGTTGGTCCTCGTGCTCGGTCAGCAGGTCGCTGGCACGCTTGTGCGCGCCTTCCACCAGATCCTTGATCTCGGCGTCGATCAGCTTGTTCGTCTCCGCACCGGCGAAAGTGCGGGTCGTCTGGCCCATGCCGAGATAGCCTTCCTGGCTCTGCTCGTACTGTAGCGGCCCCAGCTTTTCGCTCATGCCCCACTTGGTGACCATGTTGCGCGCCAGGTCCGTTGCATACTGGATGTCGGACGATGCGCCGCTCGACACTTTGTCGTGACCGAAGATAATCTCTTCCGCCACGCGGCCACCCATCGAAACCGAGAGGTTCGCGTGCATCTTGTCACGGTGATAGGAGTAGTTGTCCCGCTCCGGCAGGCGCATCACCATGCCCAGCGCGCGGCCGCGCGGGATGATGGTAGCCTTGTGGATCGGGTCTGACGCAGGCTCGTGAACCGCAACGATGGCGTGACCTGCCTCGTGATAGGCGGTCATCTTCTTCTCGTCCTCGGTCATCACCATGGACTTGCGTTCGGAGCCCATCATGACCTTGTCCTTGGCGTCCTCGAACTCCTGCATGGCGACAAGGCGCTTGTTACGGCGTGCGGCCAGCAGGGCAGCTTCATTGACGAGGTTGGCAAGGTCCGCGCCAGAGAAGCCGGGCGTACCGCGCGCGATGGTGCGCGGGTTCACGTCGGGCGCCAGCGGCACCTTCTTCATGTGCACGGCGAGGATTTTCTCGCGGCCGTCGATATCGGGCACCGGCACCACCACCTGACGGTCGAAACGGCCCGGACGCAGCAGCGCGGGGTCGAGAACGTCGGGGCGGTTGGTGGCGGCAATGATGATGATGCCTTCGTTAGCCTCGAAGCCGTCCATCTCCACCAGCAGCTGGTTCAGCGTCTGCTCGCGCTCGTCGTTCGAGTTGCCGATGCCGTTGCCGCGATGGCGGCCCACGGCGTCGATTTCGTCGATGAAGACGATGCATGGAGCGTTCTTCTTCGCCTGTTCGAACATGTCGCGCACACGGGATGCACCCACGCCCACGAACATCTCGACGAAGTCGGAACCGGAAATGGTGAAGAACGGCACGCGCGCTTCGCCTGCGATGGCGCGGGCAAGCAGTGTCTTACCCGTACCGGGCGAGCCGACCAGCAGCGCGCCCTTGGGAATCTGGCCGCCGAGCTTGGAGAAGCGCTGCGGGTCTTTCAGGAATTCCACGATCTCCTGCAGTTCCTCGCGCGCTTCATCGATGCCGGCCACGTCCTCGAAAGTGACGCGGCCCTGCTTCTCGGTCAGCAGCTTTGCCTTGGACTTACCGAAGCCCATCGCGCCGGAACCGCCACCCTTCTGCACCTGTCGCAGCGCGAAGAATGCGATGCCGAGGATCAGCAGGAACGGCAGCGCCTGGATCAGCACCACCAGAAGGACGTTCATCTGCTCCGGCTGGGTGCCGGTGTACTGGACGCCAGCGCTTTCCAGCTGCTGCGTCAGGTTGATGTCACCGGGAACGGGCGTGGTGGAGAAACGCTCATCGTTCTTCAGCACGCCGGTAATCCGGTCGGGCGCAATCGTGACTTCGGAGACGGAGCCTTCGGCCACCTTCTCCTTGAAGTCGGAATAGAGGATCGCCGTGCCGGGCGCTTCGCGCGGGCCGCCGAACATCGAAACCGCCAGAAGCAGGGCGAGGAAGATACCGCCCCAGATCATCAGGCTCTTCATCCAGGGGTTGCCCCCGCCGCCACCGTTTTCCGGCTCTTGATTATCACTCATGGAAACTCGCGTCCTTTCAGCCCACCAATGTAGGGTAGCGCGGGTGAATGACAAGATAACGGCTTTGGCCCGTATCCCGCCGGATTGCCGGGGCCGTTCGCCGCTAATGTGGAACACATGGAACAGTGTCCTGGACGAGAAATCTCACCGCGCCGCGAATTGGCGGAAAACGACCGGATGAGGAGGAGAAAGCGAGACATTTCCCGACACTCCACGCAGGCGGGAATGTAGGAAAGATCAGCGCCTCTCGCGGGCGAGGATCAGGCGGTCGTCGAGGTCCGCACCCTGCTGACCAGTCACCTGCACGAGAGCCTCGAACGCGTCCGCGCCTTCAACCTCGGCGATTCCATCGGGCAGGCTTGCGCCAACAGCCAGCGGAGCGATGCCGCGAAGACCCGTTTCGCGCTGGCTGGCGACAACCACCACGTTCGCGCCGGTGGAGGCGGTGAAGCGGGCGAGATAGGCATAGTCGCGGTAGAACGCGGGCGAGGCGAGACTGCGTGCCTCGTCGCTGGTCCAGATCTGGCCGGTCTCGCGGTCAACGATTTCGTCATAGCTTTCGCCGAGGCGCAGGTTGCTTCTGGCAAAGGTCTGCTCTTCCAGCAGCCCCATTCCGGAGAGCAGACCGACATATACCACGTCGAAACGGTTGAGCATGTCGGGCTCGAGTTCACTTGCCGCGATCACTTCAACCGACTTTCCGCTCTCGGCCAGCACCGGCACGACCTGTTGCAATCCATAGGCGGTGGAGAACGGCAGGTAAGTCAGCCCCACGTCCTCGGCGTAGCCGTACCGGTCAGGTTCGGCTTCCTGAAGCGCGGCAAGGTCCTGCTCCGAATCGACGCGGAAGTCGCGGATAAGGCGGCTCTGTTCGGGGCGCACCGGGTCGATCTCGCCGTAGATGTAATAGTCGCCAAGCACGAGTAGCACGGGCCTGTCCGACTGGGCGAGCGGCTCCCACAAGGCGTTGGGCGCGGATGCGCGCTGGGTCCATGCGAACAATGCGACCAGCGCCAGCACGGCCAGCGCTACGCCAGCCGCGATCAAAGTGCTGGGGCGGTTGGCGCGGTAGCTTCCGGGCTTCGTCTTTACCGCCTCGATTCTTTCGAGCCTCAGGGCATAGGTGCCGCTGGGCAGGACGACGCGCGCACCGTTCTCGCCCGCTTCGTTGGCGGCGTAGAAATCCTCCAGCTTCTTGCGGAGGCGGTGAACATAGACGCGCACTGTCGCATCGTCGGCATCGCTGGTTTCCTGTCCGAATACCTCGCGCGCGAGCTCGTCCTGCGTGGCGCTTTCCGCCTCGGGGCCGCGCTCGGCGAGGTAGTCGAACAACTCGCGCACGCGGCCGCTCGCGCCGGGTACCTTGGCGTCGCGAAGGCGGGCGATTTCCGCTTCGAAGGAGGGTGTAACGTCCATGTAACGTGGTCGATTACCGTAAATAACGGTGCGTGGCGAGCGGCGTGTGGGCAGAGCCGTCGTTGATTATGTCCAGCACCATAAAAACCACCCTGCTCGCCGCATCCACACTCTCGATTTGCGCCGCCCTGCCCGCCCATGCGGAGGAGGACGCGAGCGAAAGCGAGGAAACGAGCGCCGAAGCGCAGACTTCCGTCATCTACGTTTATGGCCGGGGCGAGCGCCGCATCGGCACGGCAGGCGCTGCCAGCGAAGGCGGTGTTGCAGGAGCCGACATCGAGATCCGCCCGCTGCTTCGTCCCGGCGAATTGCTGGAGGCGACACCCGGACTGATCGCCACGCAACACTCCGGCGGCGGCAAGGCCAACCAGTTCTTCCTTCGCGGCTTCAATCTCGATCACGGCACGGATTACTCCGTCTACATCGACGACATGCCGATGAATTTCCGCACCCACGGCCACGGACAAGGCTACCTCGACGTAAATGGCCTGATCCCCGAAACAGTGGCGCGGGTCGATTACCGGAAAGGCCCCTATCGCGCAGATACCGGTGACTTCTCCTTCGTCGGCTCCTCGCAGATCACCACGCATGACCGCCTTCAGCCCTTCGCCAGCGCGGAAGTAGGCAGCTATGGCTATCGCCGCTTCGTCGGCGGCGGCTCGGCCGAAGTCGGCGGAGGCGATCTTCTGGTGGTGGGACAAGCCAAGTTCAACGACGGGCCTTGGGAATTGCCAGAGGACTTCGAGGGCTATTCCGCCTTCGTCAAATACACGCTGCCCATTGGCGCAGGCGACCTTTCGCTCTCCTACAACTATTACAACGCCACCTGGGCGCCGACCGAACAGTTGCCCGAACGCGTGATCGGCACAGACCTTTGCGAAGATCGCTACTGCGCGCTCGACACCACGCTGCGCGGCGAGACCGAGCGCGGCATTTTCACTGCCAACTACCAGTCCGACAGCTGGCGCGTGACGGCCTATGCCCAGCATTACGACTGGCAACTGCTTTCCAACTTCACCTACTTCCTCGAAGACCCGGTGAACGGTGACCAGATCAACCAATACGACCAGCTCTGGACCTTCGGCGGGCGCATCGAACACACGGCTCGGCTTTCCGACACGCTTAGCCTGCGCGTGGGCGCGGAAGGCCGATATGACGACATCGGCGAAGTCGGGCTGGACGAGACGATCGACGGCGCGACCGAATTTACCGTGGGCGCCTTCGCCGTGGATGAGGCTTCCCTCGGTCTCTACGCCGAGGCAGTCTGGCGGCCCACGGAGCGGCTGATGGTGATCGGCGGCGTGCGCTGCGATTGGTACGATTTCGAAACCCGCGCCCTGCGCGGTGCGCTCAGCTGGTCGGGCGATGTATCGGACGACACCTTCGCGCCCAAGATCGGCGTGAACTATGAAGTGGCCGATGGCGTGGCGCTCTACGCCAACTACGGCGAAGGCTTCCATTCAAACGACGCGCGCGGTGTTGCCGCGCCGACCGATCCCGCGCCGGGACTTGTGGAAGGCAATTTCAAGGAACTGGGCTTCCGCGTAGAACGCTCCGGCCTGATCTTCACCGGCGTCTACTGGTGGTCGAGCATCGACAGCGAGCTGATCTACGTCGGCGACGCGGGCGCGGTGGAGCCGAGCGATCCGGGCCGCCGCCACGGCTATGAGCTCACCGCATTCTGGCACCCGAACGACTGGCTTGCAGTCGATGCTGTGTGGACCGGCACCAGTTCCCGCTTCCTCGGCCTGCCCGATGGTGAGGACTATGTTCCGGGCGCGCTCGAAAACTCGGGCGAATTGGGCATTTCCGCCGCCTTCCCCAACTGGAATGCCGCCGCGCGCCTTCGCTACCTTGGCCCGCACCCGCTGATCGAGGACAACTCTGTGCGCGGCGATGCGACGACGCTGCTGAACGCGCGCGTCGCCTGGACGCCGCAGAACGTGCCCGCGCTGGAAGGCTGGGAATTCCACGCCGAACTGCTCAACGCGCTCGATTCGGACGACGACGACATCGACTATTTCTACACCACCCGCTTCCCCGGCGAACCAGCCGAGGGGATCGAGGGGTTGAACAGCCGGATCGTCGAACCGCGCCAGATTCGCGTCGGAGTGACGAAACGGTTCTGACGCGGCGAACGAACTCCCCAGAGTGGCAGGCGCATTGCGGGCGCCGCCACTCTTCCTAGAGCCCCGCCTGCATGCATGGTGCAGGCGGGGTTTCTTGTGCGCGAAATTGACGCGCTTGCGTCAAGCGACCTGTGCCATTTGTCAATGAGACTTGACATACCTCGCTTCGTTGTCTAGTTTCCTTTACATCAAATCAAAGGAGCTTGACATGACCAAGACCGCAAGAGCCCTCGCATGGGCCACCGTCATCCTCGGCTTAGCCTTGGCCACCATCTTCGACTTCGTGAGCGGTGATCTCGCACGCACGCTGCTCATCGTGCTCCCGCTGGTCGCCTGGATGAACATCAGCGGGCAGGCCGGCTGCGTGCCGCGCAAGGCAGAACGGGCATGAGCGAGAGCTGGATTGCCCGGCGTGGCCCCGGTTTCTGGATCGGGGCCATTCTCGCCTTGATGGCGACTATCGCGGGCCTCGCCGCGAGCGATGCCATCAACGGCCCCACCGCGATCATCCTGATGGCGAGCACGGGCGGCTTGCTCTACCCGCTCATGCGTTCGGGCGAGCGATGCGAGGAACGGCGCGGGGAATCGAGCCCAGCGGTACGCCGCTACAACCGCGGAATGCTGGCAGCGTCCGTCGCCTACATCTTGGGAATGGGCATTGCCGTATGGCTGACAGAAGCCATCGGGCTTGAGGGCGAAATCCTGTGGGTGATCGCTTTCCTCCCGATCCTGCCGATCTTCGCGATGATCTGGGTCATGGCCCGCTACATCGCGCAGGAGGATGACGAGTACCTGCGCCACCTTGCTATGATGGCGAACATGGGCGGCCTCGCGCTGGTGCTGGGCGTGGCCTCGCTGTGGGGCTTCTTCGAGGAATTCGAACTGGTGCCCCATGCGCCGGGCTGGATGTCGGTGCCTGTCTGGGCGCTCGGCATGGGTCTCACCCGCTGGTGGATCGCACGCGGCAACCGCGCGGAGGCCGAAGCATGAAAAACCGCCTGCGCGTGCTGCGGGCCGAGCGGGAGTGGAGCCAGCAGGACCTGGCCCAGCGGCTGGACGTCAGCCGCCAGAGCGTGAACGCCATCGAAACAGGCAAATACGATCCCTCCCTGCCCCTTGCATTCAAGATCGCCGACGTCTTCGGCCTGACGATCGAGGAGATTTTCTTGCGCGAGGAGGACTGATTGCGCATCCTGCTTGGCGAGGGAGAGAGGCCATGCAGGCACGCAAGCTGAGCGAGAATGTCGGCGTCGAGGTGTCGGGGCTGGATACGACTGTGCCGCTATCGCCGGATGCAGTGGCCGAACTGGCTGAGCTGTTCCACCGCCACCTCGCGCTGGTCATCCGTTCCCCCGTTCTCACGCCGCGCCAGTATGTCGGCTTCATCCGCCAGCTTGGCGAGCCGGACGGATCAGACACCTCGCGCTACCACGAGCCCATCGACATCGACGGGTTCAAGGGCCTGCGGCTGGTTTCCAATATCGAGGAAGGCGGCAAGACCATCGGCCAGTTCGGCGCGGACGAGATGGGCTGGCACCAGGATCGCTGGACCGACGAAGCGCCGCCGCCCGCAACCGCGCTGCACGGGGTGGAGGTCACGAGAACCGGCGGCCGCACCGGCATCGCCAGCCTTGCCGCTGCCTACGACGCCTTGCCGCCTGACCTGCTCGCGCGGATCGAGGGGCGGCACATCCACTTCCCGCTGCAGGTCAACGATTTCGAAGGCGCGCTGGACGAAGCCGACATCGATGACCCGGCCCTGTTCCGCAAGGTGCCGCTGGTGCAACGCCACGCGGTGACGGGGGCGAAATTCATGTTCCTCGGCGCGCGACGCATCCTCTCCTATATCGACACCGCTCCGCGCATCACCGGCCTTGGCAAACAGGAGAGCGCCGACCTGCTCGATGCGATCTATGCCCACGTCGCCCAGCCCGAATTCGCCTACCTGCACCAGTGGCTAGCGGGCGATATTCTCGTTTGGGACAACCGTGCCTGCGCCCACCGCCGCGAGGCCTTCGACCCTGCCGAGAGGCGGCTCCTATACGGGACGCCCATCATCAGTTCCGACGTGCTCTGGAATGGACAGACAGCCATCGCAGCCTGAAACGGTGCGCGACTAGCGCACCGCAAGGCCGAACGGCCGCCCGCAGCGGGCGCAGCTATGCTGCGCATCTAGCGAGGACGAAGCCGCGGAGGCGGCTTCGTCAACAAGCTGTTCTTATTCGCTCATCCCCGTCATCACGAAACGCTGGACGCGGCGGCCGGTGCTCACTTCAGTGGTGTAGACATTGCCTTCGCTGTCCACGTCCACGCTGTGCAGCCAGATGAACTGCCCCGGGTAGCGGCCGTTGCGGCCGAACCAGCCGATGATCTCGTGGTTTTCGCGAAGGAGAATCCACACGCGGCCGTTCATCATGTCGGCGACGTAGACGTATTTGCCGTCGGGGCTGAAGGCGACGTCTGACGCGGTGCGCGTGCCGCCCGTTTCCAGCGCGATCACCACGTCTTCCACGAACTCCACGCCGTCATCCGTCTCGCGGAAGATCTGCAGGCGATTGTTGCGGCGGTCGCAGACATAGATCGTATCGTCTGGCCCGCGCGTTACGCAGTGGACGATGTCACCAAAGCTGGTGCTTTCCGGATTGGGTCCGCCATCGCCGGTGGACGATGCCTGCGACTGGTCGAACTCGCCATCGCGCGTGCCGCCGCCCGGCTCTGCGCCGTACGCACCCCAGAGGTGTTCGAACGCGAGGTCATCAGCACCGAATTCGATGATGCGCTTGTTGATGTAGCCGTCGGCCACCAGCACGCTTTCACCGCCGTAGTGAATGTCCGCCGGATTGCCGAGGAACTGCTCGGAAAGGTTGCCGTCCGTTGATTGACGGGTGCCGATCTGTCGGATGAATTCGCCGTCGGTAGTGAAATTCAGGACAACATGGTCGCCCCCGCCGTTGCCGCCGATCCAAACGTTCATTTCATCGTCGACGAACAGGCCGTGGACGTTGGCGGGCCACTGCTCGTCGCCCACTTCCACCGCGTCGCGCCCCTCGCCTTCCATCGTGCTTTCGCCGGGCGCGAGATCAGGCCCGCCCCAGCTGCGCAGCAGGTTGCCCTCCTGATCGAACTGGAGAACGTGGGGCGGTGCGGAACAACAGGCGATGCTCTGCCCGTTGTCGGCACCGATGTCGCTGAAGCCCAGCGAGTTGGGGCGATTGAGCACCCAGATATTGTCATCCTTGTCGACGGCGAGGCCGGGGGCCTGACCCAGGATCATGTTCTCGGGCAGGCGCGGCCAGCTGGCATCCACCGCGAACATGGGCATGGGCACATCCTCGTTCACGTGCTCGCTGTCCACCTCGACAAGCGTGTCCGCCAAGGCAGGCGCGCTCACCAGCAGTGCGGCACCCATGGCCGCCGTACTCAGCAACTTTCGCATCAAGTCTGTCTCCCTCTTACGCGGCCCCGAGGCCGTCTATGATTTCCGGCAATGCTGCGGCGTAGCGTGCCACGTCTTCCAGCTTGCCCGTGCTCACTCGTGAGTATTGCGTCCACTGGCCATAGGCCGGACGGATTAGGATACCGCGTTCCTGCATGGCGGCCTGCACCGCATCGGCATCGGGCACCTCGACATAGACGAAGTTGGTCTGGCTCGGCAGCGCAGTCAATCCACTGCGGGCGGCGGCGTCGAGGATCATCTCGCGCCCTTCCAGGATTGCCGCACGGCTGGCGTCGAGAAAGCCTGTATCGTTGTAGCTGGCGATAGCCGCCGCCAAGCCGCAGGTGTTTCCGCCAAAGCTCATCATGTAGCCGCGAATGCGCTGCGCATTCTCCTCGCTGGTAATGGCATAGCCAACGCGCATTCCCGCCATACCGTATATCTTGGAGAAGGTGCGGCACACGATCACGTCGTGCCCTTCACGGACGAGATCGACCACGGTGTTGCCCGCCGGATCGTCGGCCAGTTCGTTGTACGCCTCGTCCACCAGCAGCGTGGCGCTGGGCGTTACGCGGGCGGCCAGCTGGCGCAGTGCGGCAGCGTCCACCAGCATTCCCGTCGGGTTATTGGGATTGCAGATCTGCACCAGCGAGACGTTGTCGCCGAACGCCGCTTCCATCGCCGCCATGTCGACATTCATGTCGCCCGCCAAAGGCACGCGGATCGCCTGCGCGCCCTGCCTCTCGCCGTATTGGACAGTGGTATCCCAGAACAGGCCGGGACACAGGATCGCGCCATCGCGACCCCACGAGATAGCGATGGCGGAAAGTATCTCGGTGGAGCCTGCACCCAGCACAACCTGTGATGGGCTCACCGAGTGGCGCTCCGCGATCATCTCGCTCAGCGTGCGAAGACCGCGATCCGAGTAATAGCAGCCTTTACCTGCTGCCTCGGCAGCAGCGGCCAGAGCGCTGGACGCGGGGCCATAGGGGTTCTCGTTGCGCGCCAGCATGGCGATGCCGTCTTCCGGTCCGAAATTGCTGGCGGCGGTGGCTGCTGCGCTCGCCTGTCCGAATGCGGGAAAGGCTGCTGCCACACCTGCTACGGCGGCGCTGCCGCCCAGGAACGTTCTGCGTGCAATATCCATGCTGAAACCCCTTTTGCTTATGAATTGAAGATCATCGTCGCTCCGACAAAGATGAGATAAATTCCGAAGACCCGGCGCAGCAGCGCGGGTGAAAGCTTGTGCGCCAGCGCCACGCCCAGCGGCGCGAACAGAACGCTGGTGACGATCACGCCAAGCGCGGCGGGCAGGTTGACGTAGCCCAGCGATCCCCACGGAAGGCCGACCTCGTCCGCGCCGATCACCATGAAGCCGATGCTGCCCGGCACCGCGATGATCGCGCCCATGCCGCTTGCCGTGCCGATGGCGCGGTGGATGGATGTGCCGCACAGCGTCATGGTCATGGTGGTGATGGTGCCACCGCCGATGCCCAGCAGGGAGGAGAGCAGGCCAAGACTGCCCGCAAGACCGGCACGGGTGATGCCGCCCGGCATGGCGCTTGCCAACTGGCGGTCATGCACGCGCGGGCTGAGGAAATGGACCGCAAAGCCCAGCACGCCCACGCCAAAGATCAGCGCCAGCGTTTCCGAGCTGACAAGGTCCGCGATCCATGCGCCCAGAACCGTGCCGCCGATCACCCACGGCGCCCAGCTCTTGAGTACCGAAGTGTCCACCGCGTCGCGCAACGCGTGGCTGCGCACGGCGCGCAGCGAGGTAAATATGATCGTGGCGAGGCTCGTGCCCACGGCCACGTGGGTCAACTGTTCAGCCGAGGTGCCCAGCAATGGCAGGATCACCATGAGTGCCGGCACCACCACGAAGCCACCGCCGATGCCGAAAAGGCCGCCCGCAAATCCCGCAGCCGCGCCCGCCGCCAGCAAGGCGAGGATCGGTAGCAACAAGGCGGTATCCATCGTCACGGAAAGGCACCCTACGTTGCAGCGCAGCAATGGGCGAGAGTGTTTTTGCAGGGCTGGCCTTTGTCCCGTAATTCTCTAGACTGGTCGAGAGCGGACCGCCTGCCGGGTGGTTCATGAATTTCAGATATTTATGACCGAAATCGGTCCATGAACCCGTGAAGGAATGAACCAGACATGGTCCTTTCTGCCCGCACCGTCGAAAAAGTATGGGGACGCGACGAACTCCCCGCGCCTTTCGTCGCGCCAGAGGGGAAGCGCGTCGGCGAAATCTGGTTCGAGCCGCCGCCGGAATTGCCCGAACTGCTGGTCAAGTACCTGTTCACAAGCGAAAAACTCTCCGTTCAATGCCATCCGAACGGGCAGCAGGCGCGCGAGGCAGGGCTGGGTGAGGCCGGCAAGGACGAATGCTGGGTGGTGATCGCTGCCGAACCGGGCGCTTGCCTTGGCATAGGCTTTCACGAACAGATCGACGCCGATTCGATGCGCGCCGCCGCGCTGGATGGTTCCATTGAACAGCTGATGCGCTGGTTCGAGGTTCAGGCGGGCGACGTGTTCTACATCCCTGCAGGCACGGTGCATGCCATCGGGCCGGGCTGCTCCATCGTGGAAGTGCAGCAGAACACCGACATCACGTTCCGCCTCTACGACTATGGCCGCCCGCGTGAACTGCATCTGGAACAGGGCATGGCCGTCGCCGATGGCTCACCCTACGATGCCAGTCTTTACCGCCGCCTGCCGGAAAGCGGCAGCGCGCAACTGGTGGACAGCGATTTCTTCCGCCTCGACTGGGTCGACGGTGTGCCGGACGATGGCCTGCTCTACAGCTACGCCGCACCATTGCTCGTCCTGCCGCTGGCGGGAGAGGTGCTGGTGGCTGGCGACGAAGTGGTGAAGCCGGGCGAATGCGCTCTTGCTCCCGATCTCGCCAGCGTGACTTTCGCGCCCAAAGGCAAGGCGCTGGTAACGGCGCCGCTAGCCGCCTGATCGCCGCCATTTTCACAAAAGCGATCGGGCCGCCCTCGCCACTGCAAGGACGGCCCGATCAGAATGCAAAAGTCGCGGTCGGTTACACCACGCCGAATGCGAGCATGGCGTCGGCAACCTTCTTGAAGCCCGCGATGTTCGCGCCCTTCACATAGTCGACATAGCCATCGCCCTGATCGCCATATTCCACGCACTTGCCGTGGATGCCTTCCATCAGTTCGGTCAGCATTTCGCCGAGACGGCCATGGTTCCAGCTGATGCGTTCGGAGTTCTGGCTCATCTCGAGGCCCGAAACGGCGACGCCGCCAGCGTTCGCCGCCTTGCCGGGGCCGTACATGATCTTGGCATCGTGGAAGACGTGCACGCCTTCCAGCGTGGTGGGCATGTTGGCCCCTTCCGAAACCGCGATCACGCCGTTGCTGACCAGTTCCTTCGCCTCTTCCTCGTTCAGTTCGTTCTGCGTGGCGCAGGGAAGTGCGAGATCGCAGGGAACGTCCCACGGACGCTTTCCGTCGCCGTGGTAGGTGGCACCCGTGAAGTGATCGGCATACTCGCTGATGCGGCCGCGCTTCACGTTCTTGAGGTGCTTGATCCAGTCGATCTTTTCCTGCGTCAGCCCGTCGGGATCGTGGATGAAGCCACCGCTGTCAGACAGGGTGAGGACCTTGCCGCCCAGCTGGGTGATCTTTTCGGCAGCATGAGTCGCCACGTTGCCGGAGCCGGAGATGACTGCCGTGTGCCCTTCAATATCCTTGCCGCCGTGCTTCAGCATGTTCTGCATGAAATAGACCGCGCCGTATCCGGTCGCCTCGGGCCGCATCTGACTGCCGCCGTATTCCATGCCCTTGCCCGTCAGCACGCCTTCCCAGCGGTTGGTAATGCGCTTGTACTGGCCGAACATGTAGCCGATCTCGCGCCCGCCCACGCCGATGTCGCCCGCAGGCACGTCAGTATCGGGGCCGATGTGACGATAGAGTTCGGTCATGAAGCTCTGGCAGAAGCGCATCACTTCGCTGTCGCTCTTGCCCTTCGGGTTGAAGTTGGAGCCACCCTTGCCGCCGCCCATGGGCAGGCCCGTCAGTGAATTCTTGAAGGTCTGCTCGAAAGCGAGGAACTTCAGCACGCTTTCGGTCACGCTGGGGTGGAAACGGATGCCGCCCTTGTAGGGGCCGATGGCGTTGTTGCACTGGACGCGCCAGCCGCGCTGCACCCGGATGTTATGGTTGTCGTCCTCCCAGCACACGCGGAACGAAACAACACGGTCGGGCTCTGCAATGCGGCGCAGAATCTGCGCCTGGTGGTACTCTTCCTTGTCCTCGATAAATTCGAAGATGTCCTGCGCCACTTCCTGCACAGCCTGAATGAATTCGGTCTGTCCCGGATTGCGTTTCTTCACCCCTTCCATGAAGCCGTTAAGGTCAACATGACGGTCGTAAACAGAAGCCATATCTCAATTCCCCCCTGATTGAATAAAGCGCGACTCTGAAACACTCTTATGACTGTTTTGCGGTGAGTTGACGAATCTTCATCGACTTGAATTTGCAACGCGCCTGCCTGACAAGGGCGTGTCACGGGGGGAATAAACTTGGCGCTACGGGCATCCTTGCAGTGGTTTTCGGCCGGCTGGCGCAGCGTGCGCGAGGCCGGCACGCGGCGACTGGTGATGACCGTCGCCTTCCTGATCGTGGCGCTGCTGTTGGCGCGCTTCAGCTGGAACCTTCCTTTCACCGACAATGCCGAGCGCGCGCTCTACGATTACCGCGCCTACACGCTGGCAGAGGCGGTGGAGCCGGAAGATCGAGTCCTGCAGGTGATCTATCACGACCAGACCCTGATCCAGCTGCAGAAGCGCTCTCCGCTCGATCGCGGGATGCTGACAGATGCGCTGCGCACGCTGGATGAAATGGGCGCGAGGGCCATCGGCATCGATATCCTGTTCGATCAGTACCAGGCAGAGGACGAGGAACTGATCGAGACGCTGCGCACCATGCGCACACCGACAATCGTCGCCTACGCCAATGTCGAGACCAACAATCTCGATGTGCAGTACGAACAGCAGCTTTTCCTCGACGAATTCATGGCCCGCCTGGAGGGCGGCACCACGAAGCCTGCCAGCGTGCGAGTAATGTCGGATGGCGGCGTGACCCGCACCTGGCCGGAGCCCGATCCCAGTCTGCCGCCGCTCCTGGGCCGTGCCATGCTGATTGCGGGCGGAGACGGTGACAAGATCATGCCCGGTTATGACGGGGCGATCCGATATCGACTGCCCGCCATCGCCAACGAACGCGTCTATCCCGCCATCCAGATCGAGAATTTCGCCAACCAGGACCTGATGGCCATTCCCGAGGTCCGCGCCCAGTTCGAGGAAGCGGTGAAGGATCGCTACGTGCTGATCGGCGGCGAAATCGTGGATTACGACCGCGTGCTGACGCCCTTCTCCAACTTCCGCGATGCCGCCAGCGAGGAAGGCGGACGCAGCCTGCGTCCGGCGGGAATGGAAATGCACGCGCAGATGATCGCGCAGATGCTGGATGGCGCACGGCTGGCGCAACCTTCCGGACTGACGCTGTGGGCTCTGGCCGTACTGACCGTTATCTCCGCCCTGCTCACCGCGTTGCTGGAAATCCGCAACTGGCGCTTCATCCCGTTGCTTGTAGTGCAGGTGGCGCTTTTTGTCGGCCTGCCCTTCTTCCTCCATTCGCGCGGGGTCGACACCTACGGCTTCCCCGCAATCGGTCCGGCACTTGGCTGGATCGTCGCATTCACCGCCGTCACCACCACGGCGCGTACGGCAACAGCGGTGCAGCGGCAGTTCGCGCAAGGCGCTCTCGGCAAGTATCTGCCGCAGAGCATCGCCGACGAGATCATCGAACATCCCGAACTGCTCAGCCTGCATGGCGAGAAGCGCGAAATCTACGTGTTGTTCTCCGACCTGGAAGGCTTCACCAAGATGAGCAACGCGATCCCGCCGGAAATGGTCGCCAAGCTGCTCAACCGCTATCTTGAAATGCTGTCCGAAGTGATCCTCGAACACGGCGGCATTCTCGATAAGTTCATCGGTGATGCGGTGGTCGCCTTCTGGGGCGCGCCAATCAGTCGCCCTGACGATGCGGAGCGGGCGGCGAAGGCTGGCTATGCGATCTGGAAAGCGGGGGAGGATTTTCGCGCCGAAGTAGCGGCAATGGACCCCGGCCTGCCAAAGATCGGCAAGACCCGCGTGGGCCTGCATGTGGGCGAGGCCGTGGTCGGCAATTTCGGCGGCGAGAACCGCATCCAGTACACGGCGCTGGGGGATTCCATGAATACCGCTGCCCGGCTGGAATCGGGCAACAAGGCATTCAAGACCTCGATCATGGCGAGCGCGGAGTTCGCCCGCCGATCCGGCCTCGACTTCTGGCGCCCGATGGGCAGTGTCGTCCTCTCTGGCCGCGCCAGCGCGCTGGAACTGGCAGAGCCCGCGCCCGATTTCCCCGAGACCGATCGCAAGGCGCTGACAGCAGCCGTCGCCCTCCTCGCCAAAGACCGCGAGGCCGCAATCGAGTCGCTGGAACAGATCGCCGCGCGGTATCCCGATGACGAGGCCTTGCAGGCCCTGCTGGAACGCAGCCGGCAACTGAACGAAGAAGGCGCCTATGTCATGGGGTCGAAGTAAGGACGCCGCCCAGAACTTGGGTGCGTCAAATTCATGCGCGGCAAGAAAAGATTCTTAACAAGGCTGACAATTCGATCAGCTTTTTGTTACAACCTTGCGTGGATGTGATGGAGGAATGAGATAATGTCGGTGGCAAGCAAGTTCGCCATGGCCGCTGTTGCTTCCGCGGCAGCTCTGGCACTGGTGCCAGGCGCAGCCGAAGCGGGCACCGTCATCTCCTCCAGCGGACCTTCGGCGAGCCAGTATCCGGTCGGCATGCAGATCGGCGAGACACAGCGAATCACGCTGCGCGAAGGCGATGTCGTCACCGTTCTCGATGGTGGCAGCACCCGCGTGCTGCGCGGCCCCGGCACGATGATCATTGCCCAGCGCGCAGGCGCAGGTTCCAGCAACCGCGTTCTCAGCGGCCTGACCTCGCGCCGCCCGCAAGCACGCATCGCATCGTCGCGCGGCACGCCCGGCGCCGATGCACAGACCAATCCGAACCTCTGGTACGTCGACGTGGCGCAACCCGGCACGATCTGCCTTTCCAATGTGGACCGCGTGAACCTCTGGCGCGCGGACAAGGAAGAATTGGCCCAGTATTCGATTGCGCCCGCAGGCGCTCCGGATGCGGCGGTGGGCATCACTTTCGAAGCCGGCGAAGGTCTGGCGCGCTGGGAATCGGCGCTGCAGCTTCGCGACGGCGCGACCTACATCATCACCCAGCCGTCCACCGAGGGCGACGGAGTGCTGGTCACCTTCAACTTCCTCACCGACGTACCCGACGATGCCGAGGGGCTGGCACAGGCGCTGATTTCCAGTGGCTGCACTGTGCAGCTTGGGCAGATGGTCGCGGCGGCGGAGGCCGAGGGAAGCTGATTATCGACCTGGTTCACACCGTAGGCTAAGCTGCGGCGTGACGATGGGGGAACGGCGGCGGGGGCTGCCGTGAAATAGTATCGGGGGGATACGCAATGGGTTCTAGCGAAGGGAGTTTACGCGCCAATACCGCCTTAGGCGATCTGGTCCGCGCCGCTTCGCGCCGCGCCCTGCGGGTGCTTCCGGTCATCGGCATTGCAGCTGGCACAATTGCCGCAATCTCGCTGGGCCTTTCTGGCTCCCAGCCGCTTCAGGCACAGTCCAGCTACACCTTCACCGGCGTCGCGAGTTGCGCAGGCTCCACCTGTCACGGTCGCAGCGAAGGCAACGGCGCTATCGTCCGGCAGGACGAGATTGCCACATGGCAAAGTCCATCCGCCGTCAGCGGCGCGCACAGCCGCGCGTTCAATGTGCTGAACGGTCGTCGCGGTCGTCAGATCGTCGCATCGCTCGGCTATAACGGGCAGCAGGAGGCGGAGAATTGCTACGGCTGCCATGCCACCTATGCGCCCGCCAGCCAGCGCGGGCCGAAGTTCCAGCTGGATGACGGTGTCGCCTGCGAAAGCTGCCACGGCGCTTCCATCGGGTGGCTGGAATCGCACTACGAGATACAGGGCACGCATCCCAACAACGTCGCCAACGGCATGACGCCGCTGGACGATCCCACCACCCGCGCCCGCGTATGCCTGGATTGCCATTACGGCAGCACGGATCGCGGCCAGTTCGTGACCCATGCGATGATGGCAGCTGGCCACCCGCGCATCACGTTCGAGCTCGACCTGTTCAGCTCGTTCCAGCAGCATCACGATGTTGATGACGACTATATCCAGCGCAAGGGCCGCCCCGACAGCGTGCAGCTATGGGCCGTGGGCCAGGCGGAAGCCGTCGCCCGCGCTACAGACCTCTTCGCCCGCCCCGCCTACGGCATGGAAGGCGCCTTTCCGCAGTTCTACTTCTACGATTGCCACAGCTGCCACCGCCCGATCACCGATGGCGATGAGCGCCGCCTGACGTTCGAGAGCAATCCGGGCCGCCCGCTCACGTTCGGCCAGCCGCCGTTCAATGACGAGAACATCATCATGCTTACCGCCGTGGCGGATGCGCTGGTGCCGGGACGCGGTGACGGCTTCCGCAGCGCCTCGCGCGATTTCCACGCGGCAATGAACCAGGGCCGCGCAGAGGCTCAGCAGGCCGCGATCAATCTGCGTCAGGAAGCTCTGTCGCTCTCGCAGGCGCTGTCATCCCGTGGCTTTGGCAGCAACGATGCCTTCACCGTGGTGGACCGCATCGGCAGCCGCGCGATCAACCCGCGCTTCACCGATTACGCGGGCAGCGTGCAGGCGGTGATGGCGGTCGACACCCTGCTAAACGCGATGGTCAACGATGGCCGCATCACCGTGGGCGCTGCCGCCGGCATCCGCGCCAATGTGAACCGCGCCTATGACGCGGTGAACTCGCCTGAAAGCTATCGCCCGGCTGCCTTCCGCGCGGCGCTAGGCGAAGCGGTCGGCGCTATCGGGCGGCTTCGCTGATGCGCGTACGAGGGGCATTATCTCTGATCGCGGCCAGCGCGCTGGTACTCGCATCATGCGGTGGCGGCGGCGGATCGAACAACGGCGGGCAGACGCCCACGCCGAATGCCACGGCAACCTCCACGCCGACGCCTACGCCCGGTTCTCCTTTCACGCCGCCGTCGCAGGAATCGCTGACGACCGCAGAGGTCGGCCAGATCATCGCGCAGGCCGTGGCAGAGGCGCAGGCCCGTAACCTGCCATCCTTCATCGCGGTGACGGACCGGGTGGGCAACGTGCTGGCCGTGTTCCGGATGAACGGCGCGAACCCGACTGCCGTGGTCAGCCGCGAACGCATCGGCGCAGACCTTCCGGCAGGACAGATTTTCGGTCTTCAAGGCGCGGAGGTGCCTGCACAGCTGACGGCCATCGCCAAGGCGATAACCGGCGCATACCTTTCCAGCAGCGGCAATGCTTTCACCAGCCGCACGGCCAGCCAGATCGTGCAGGAGCATTTCCCGCCCGCGCCCACCACGGTGGGCCTTGAAAGCGGGCCCCTGTTCGGCGTGCAGTTCAGCCAGCTGCCCTGCTCCGACCTGTCCGCGCGCTTTGGCGATGGGATGATCGGACCAAAGCGTTCGCCGCTGGGCCTCGCCGCCGATCCGGGCGGCATTCCGCTTTACAAGAACGGCGTGGTCGTGGGCGGCATCGGCGTGATGGGGGACGGGGACTACGGCTTCGATGCCAACATCCTAGATGTCGAGAACGACGCGGAAGAAGCCATCGCCGTGGCCGGGGCGCAGGGCTTCATGGCGCCCGACGACATTCGCGCGAACCGCATATTCGTGGACGGTACTTCGCTGCGCTTTACCGACGTGCCAACCAACCAGGGCGCCACGGGAAACAGCTTTGCAGCGATCAACGGCACGGCCGGCGACCTCATTCAAGTACCCGGCTATTACAACGGCGGCGGCGTGCTCGGCGGCACGGCCTACGGCACCAATGCCTCCGGCCTGCGCGCTGCGACAACGGCGGAATTCGCCCTGCCGGGCGCTTTCATCCTCGACGATGGCAACGGTAATCCGCGCTATCCCATTCGCGGCGGTACCGATGCCGCCAGTGTGGGCCAGCCGCTGTCGCAGGCGGAAGTGCGCGCCATTATGGAAGAGGCCTTTACGGTTCTCTCCCGCGCCCGCGCGCAAATCCGCCGTCCGCTCGATTCCACCATGCAGGCCAGCATCAGCGTGGTCGATACGCATGGTGAGATTCTCGGTATAGTGCGTTCGTCCGACGGCCCGATCTTCGGCATCGACGTGAGCTTGCAGAAGGCCCGCACCGCCACCTTCTTCTCCAACCCGCTGGCAGCACAGCAGATGCTGGCCGCTGGCGGAGCGGTTGCCGTGCATGTCCAGCGCGTGCGCGACTTCCTGGGCGACCCCAACGCGCTCACCGGCACCCATGCCTTTGCAGATCGTTCGGGCGGCAACCTCTCTCGGCCCTATTTCCCGGATGGGCAGATCAATACGCCTCCCGGCCCCTTGTCGGTTGAGAACACCGCCACCTTCAGCCCGTTCATGGTTGGCCTGCAAACCGAACTTGTCGGCGCGAACATCTTTGAGCACGTGTTCTTCACCGTGGGCGCCAATCCGGATACCCGCCGCGGCTGCACGGCTGTTCCGGACTCGCCCTCGGGCCTGCCGCGCGTGGCAAACGGCATCCAGATCTTCCCTGGCTCCGTTCCGATCTATCGCGGCAACGAACTCGTCGGCGGCATCGGCGTGTCGGGCGACGGTATCGACCAGGATGACATGGTCAGCTTCCTCGGCCTGCACAACGCGGTCGTGCGTCTAGGCGGCGGCATCGGCAATGCGCCCAAGGCCATTCGCGCCGATACCATCGAGGTTCAGACCGGCGGCACCACCACGCGCCTTCGCTATGTCAGCTGCCCCTTCGCGCCCTTCCTCGACGATCCGGCGCAGAACGTGTGCGAGGGGCTGTAGATGGGCGCAATGCTGCCTCTGCTGATGGTGTTCCAGGCGGGCCAGCCGCAGATGGAGCCGGTGCAGGAATTGCCCGAGGTCCAGCAATCGCGGCCTGACGGCGGTCTTGGCACGCAGGTCGATCCGGCAGAGCCCGTCGACCCCGAAATCATCGATGGCCGCCGCCGCCCCGGCTACACCGGAGAGCTGCCCGATCCGATCACACAGGTGAACGAGGGCGCGGTGCGCGCCCCGCCACCGCAGGCCTTCCCGACAGACCAGATTCCGATCCCCGATCGCTGGCGCCTGATGCAGACGCTCGCGCCCGTGCTCGGCCCGGGTGTCGATAGCGTCATCAACTCCAGCGTGTTCGATCCCTATCACCAGAACACCTACAAGGGTGACCGCCCGATCTGCGTGGGCAGCGACGAGGAACGCGAACGCCGCGCCGGATTGCGCGCCGCCGCCGAAATGGCAGAGCGTGAGGCCGCTGCCGCCGAAGGCCGAGTCTACGATCCCGATAACGTGAGTTACCCGGTCGGGAGCGCAGACTGCTGGACGCCGCGCTTCCTCGGCCTTGAAGGCAACGACTGGTTCTTCGTCGTCAACGCCATTTCCGACACGGTGATAGAGCCGCGCACATTCCCGATTCCCGTCGGCGTGCAGACAACTGAAGACCCGAACCGCCTCGATGTGTTCGGCAGCGATTTCTCGCCGGTCTTCTCGCAGACCTTCATCTTCGGCGCGGCACTGATCAAGGGCTCCACCGCCTACAAGCCGCCAGACGTCGAGTACCGCGTAACGCTGGCCTACAACGTCAACTACGTCGACGTGCCCGAGCGCCGCGTGCTGCTGGTGGAACCGAGCCGCCCCTCGCATCGCCTCGACCAGTTCCTCGGCGTGCAGGAAGCCTTTTTCGACTATCACATCCGCAACACCAGCCAGCGGTACGATTTCGACAGCTTCCGCATCGGCATCCAGCCGTTCCAGGCCGATTTCCGCGGCTTCCTTTTCAACGACAGCCAGCTGGGCATCCGCTTCTTCGGTACGCGCGACAACAACCGCTTCCAGTACAACCTGGGCGCGTTCTGGCGGCTGGAGAAGGATACCAATTCTGGCCTCAACGCCGTCACGCAGACGCCGCGCAGCGACTGGGTGTTCGTGGCCAATGTCTATCGCCAGGATTTCCTGATCCCGGCGCTCACCAGCCAGTTCACCATCGCCTACAACATGAACCGCGAGGCGGACGATGTTGAGATCGACCGCAACGGCTTCCCCGTGCGCCCCGCCCTCCTCGGCACGCTGCGTGGGCGTGAGTACGACGTGCTTTATGTGGGCTACAATGCCGACGGGCGCATTGGCCGCATCAACATTACCGCCAGCCTCTATGGTGCGTTCGGGGAGGACCGGAACAACTTCTTCACCGACCAGCCCGCCGACATCCGCGCCTTCTTCGGCGCGACGGAACTGAGCTACGACCGGGACTGGATGCGCTTCCGCCTCTCGGGCCTTTACGCCAGCGGCGATTCCGATCCGTTCGACAATGTCGAGGGCGGCTACGACGCTATTTTCGAAAACCCGATCTTTGCGGGCGCCGATACAAGTTACTGGATTCGCCAGACAATTCCCTTTGCAGGTGGTGGCCGCGCAATCGCGGTGAACGGGCGCAACGGCATTCTCAACAACCTTCGCCCGTCGAAGGAACAGGGCCAGTCGAACTTCAACAACCCCGGCCTGATCCTGGCAGGCGTGGGCGCCGATTTCGACATTTCGCCCGCGTTCCGTCTCTCCACCAATGCCAACCACCTGTGGTTCGAGGACACCTCCGTGCTGGAGGCGCTGCGCGTCGAGGGCTCGATCCCCAATGACATCGGATACGATGTTTCGGTCGCCGCGATCTGGCGGCCCAATTCCAACCAGAACCTCGTCTTCCGCCTGTCTGCCGCCGCGCTGGTGGCAGGTGACGGCTTTCGCGACCTGTTCGACAATCTGGGGCAGGACCGGGTGTATTACTCAGTCCTCGCCAATGCGGTGCTGACCTACTGATGCTGAAGCGCTTCTCCTCTCGCCATATCGTCCCCGCCGTGTTCGCTGCCGGGGCCGCGCTGCTGGGTGCCGGATCGCTGATGGCAGCAGGCGGATACGAGGAAGCTGTCTATCGCGATTACGAGGCTGCTGGCGTGCTTGCCCCGCCCGCCCCGCAGAACCAGACCTGGCGCGAAGCGGTCGACAAGTCGGAAGGCTGTCTCACCTGCCACTCCACCTCCGATGCGCCGGTGATGACCGGGCTGGAGGACGTGCCGCAGCTTTCCACCATGCACATTTCAGATGCCGTAGTGCTGGGCTGTACCGATTGCCACGGCGGCAACGAAGAAGTGATGGGCAACCCGGAGTTGGGCTTCGAACATCCGGACTACGTTGCCGCGCGCGATGCTGCCCACGTGCTGCCGAGCTATCCCGAAAGCTGGCACTATCCCTCTTCCGCGAACCCCGTGCGCTCGTACTCGCTGCTGAATCGCGAGACGCCGGAATTCCTGCGCTTCGTGAACCCCAGCGACTATCGCATAGCGCGCGAGGCCTGCGGGGCGTGCCACGTGCAGGTGATCGAGGCGGCAGAGCGTTCGCTAATGGCAACGGGCGCCATGCTGTGGGGCGGCGCGGCCTATAATAACGGCATCCTGCCCTTCAAGAACTACGTCATCGGTGAGGCTTACACCCGCGAAGGCGAAGCGGCCCTTATCCAGAGTCCGGGAGAGCCTTTCGGCACGGTCTCCACCGAGGAAGCGGAACGCGGCGCGCTTGCCGCGCTCTATCCGCTGCCCACCTGGCAAGTGGTCCCGCCCGCAGACGTGTTCCGCGTGTTCGAGCGCGGTGGCCGCACGATCAACTCGCAGTTCCCCGAGATTGGCATTCCCAACCCCACCGGCCAGATCCAGCGCCTGGAGGAACCGGGCCGGCCTGACCTGCGCCAGTCGAACCGTGGCCCCGGCACCGGCCTTCGCGCCGCCATTCCGGTGCTCAACATCCACAAGACGCGCCTCAACGATCCGTTCACATGGTTCATGGGCACGAACGACCAGCCGGGCGACTATCGCCACTCGGGCTGCTCCTCCTGCCACGTGGTCTATGCCAATGACCGCGAGGAACGCCACTCGCTGACCTACGCCCAGTATGGCCGTGACGGGCAGACGATCACCGCCGACCCGACGATCAACAGCCAGCGCGCCGAGAGCCATGGCGACGGACATAGCGAATATGCCGACAGCGGCCACGGCGGTCTCGTGCAACCCGGGCATGGCGACGAACATTCGGACGACAGCCACGGCAACGAAGTACCTCTGGACGAGCGCGAGAAGGGCCACCCGCTGCAGCACGTCTTCACCCGCGCCATTCCCACTGCGCAGTGCATGAACTGCCACATGCACCAGCCCAACATCTTCCTGAATTCCTACCTCGGCTACACCATGTGGGATTACGAGACCGATGCCCCCTTCATGTGGCCCGGCCCGGAAAACCGCACGCCGCGCCCTGAGGGCATGAGCGACGAGGAATACGAGGAATTCTACCTCACGCAGCGCTACCCCACGGCAGAGGAAGTGCGCGCCGTGCTGAATCGCAATCCCGAAGGCGCTTCTCCGCGCGGCCTGTGGGCGGACATCGATTTCCTGCGCAACGTCTATGACCTGAACGACGACGTGGAGCACACCCAGTTCGCCGATTACCACGGCCACGGCTGGAACTTCCGCGCCATCTTCAAGCGCGACCGCGAAGGCAACCTGCTGGATGCCGACGGCGAGATCCTGCGCCCCGGCAACCGCGAAACCGACACGCCCGAACAGTTCGCCTATCACGAGGAACGCTGGCGCCAGCGCTTCCGCCGCGATGGCGAAGGACAATTCGTGGAAGTCGAGGACGACCCTGCCGAGAACGGCAGCAACAATCCCGGCACCGCGGTGCACATGATGTCCATCCACGCCGAGAATGGGATGCAGTGCGCCGATTGCCACTATGCGCAGGACAGCCACGGCAATGGCCTGATCTACGGCGAAGTCGCCAATGCCATCGAGATCGGCTGCGTCGATTGCCACGGCACACCGGACGATTACCCCACACTGCGCACTTCCGGCCCGGCAGCGCCTCCGGGCGGCCATGACCTCACCCTGCTGCGCAATCCCGACGGTCGCCGCCGCTTCGAATGGCGCGAGGATATCGACACCGGTCGCCGGACGCTGATCCAGCGCTCCATCGTCGACCCCGATCTATCGTGGGAAGTCAGCTTGGTGCGCGACAGCGTTGATCCGGCCTCGCCCGATTTCAACGCGCTCTCGGCCCGCTCCAAGCTGGTGGCTGCCGATGCCGCCGAAACGGGCGTGTTCAGCTTCGGCGCTGGCATCGCGCCGGAAGACCGCGCGCATGGCACGGAAGAAATGGCCTGCTTCACCTGCCACCTCTCGTGGACCACTTCGTGCGGCGGCTGTCACCTGCCGATCGAGGCGAACTGGCAGAGCGAAGTGCATCGCTACGACGGCGGCACAACTCGCAACTTTGCCACTTACAACCCGCAGGTCGCGCGCGACGAGATGTTCCAGATGGGCATCCACCAGACGACCAAGGGCAACCAGATCGCGCCGGTCCGTTCCACCAGCGCGCTGGTACTGAGCTCCACCAACATCAACCGTGAGCGGATCTACATCCAGCAGCCGCCGATCAGCGCGGTCGGCTTCTCGTCGCAGGCCTTCGCCCCGCACTTCCCGCACACGGTGCGCCGCACCGAAACGAAGCAGTGCAGCGACTGTCACCTGTCGGAGGACGAGGACAACAACGCCATCATGGCGCAGCTGCTGTTGCTGGGCACGAACTACGTGAACTTCGTCGGCATGAACGCCTGGACCGGCCTTGAAGGCGGGTTCGAGGCCGTGCGCGTGACGGAATGGGAAGAGCCGCAGGCCGTGCTCGGTTCCTACCTGCATCGCTACGCCTACCCCGATTACTACCGCCAGTTCGTGGAGGAGGGGAACCGCGAGCTGCGCGACTGGACGCGCGGCCAATTCTTCGATGAAGACCTGTCTGGCGAGACTCACGCCGTCGAACAGTTCGCCAACGTGCACGAAGGCACGCGCGACCGCGTCGGCTGTTTGCAGATGCGCGGCGAATACATGTTTGTTGCCGAAGGACGCGGAGGCTTCCGCGTCTATGACATTGCCTCCATCGCCAACAAGGGCTTCTCCGAGCGGATCATCACCGCACCCTTCAGTCCGCTGGGGCATGACACGCACGTCGATACCGAGAACGCCACCTGCATGGCGCTGCCCACCAACCAGGCGATTGCGCCGACACGCAACACCGAGGAACTGCGGCAGATGAACGAGGAACAGTCGTTCCTCCCGATCTATTCCTATGCCGCAGTGTCGGATGCCGAGGAGGGCCTGATTCTCGTCAACGTCAACACGCTGGCCGACGGCGAAGTGCGGAACAACCACCTGAACCGCGCGATCTATGCTGATGGCTCGGATGCGTGGAACCCGGACGGCGTGCTGAACGGCGCGCGGCACATCCAGCTGGCAGGCGAGATCGCCTACATCACCGCCGACGTCGGCCTCGTGGTTGTCGATCTGGCAGACCCGGCCAGTCCGCAACTTGCCGCCGTGATGCCGCTTGCAGATGCCCGCGCCTCGGCAATCCAGTTCCGCTACCTCTGGGTAACCGACGCAGACGGGGTGAAGCTGTTCGACGTTACCGACCTTCGTCGCCCTGTCGCGCGGCCGGAAGGCACCATCCGCCTCGCCAATGCGCAGCGCATGTATATCGCGCGCACCTATCTCTACATCGCCGGCAAGCAGGATGGCCTGGTCATCGCCGATGTCACCCGCCCGCTGGCACCGCGGATTCACCTGCGCGAGACATTCGACGGGCAGATGAACGATGTGGAAGACGTGATCGTCGCCAGCACAAATGCCAGCCTGTTTGCCTACGTCGCTGACGGGGTGAACGGGATGAAGGTGTTGCAGCTGACCAGTCCTGACAGCCAGCCCAATTATTACGGCTTCAGCCCCGCGCCCGTACCGGAACTGATCGCCTGGGCCCGCACGCAGTCCGCGGCAATCTCGATGTCCAAGGGACTCGACCGCGACCGCGCAGTTGACGAGACAGGCGGCCAGATGGCGGTGTTCGGCCGCCTCGGGTCGCGTCCGTTCAACCGCGAGGAGATGGAGAACCTGTTCCTCAACAACGCGGGCATCCCGTGGCGCGTTTCGGACGAGGCGGACATGACCGCCTGGGTGCCCGGCGCAGGCCCGGTCGCACGGAGACGTCCGGGGCAGTAAGCCCCGCACCGGATATTCGATTTCAGCTGATGCTAAGGCGGGCTAGCCCAGCCCCTTCTCGTCTTCCATGTGCTTGATCATCGGCTGCAGGTGCGGACCGTAATTGGCGATCACTTCCCAGTCGCAAACACGCTCGTAATGGCTGGCGAAGTTCGCTCCGTCCCAGCGATGCAGGGCATAAGTGGGCGGTTCGGTGGTGATCAGCGCGCGGGCGTCGGGCTTGGTGCTGCTGATCGGGCGCATATCCATCGAAACGAGCGGCGCAACCGAAGGCGTCACGCTGACGGGAATGCCGCAGAAGCGCGCGCTCAACTGCCGGTGGAGATGACCGCAGTGGATCGCCATGATCCGCCCCTCGTGGCCGGAGACCGCTTCGCACAGGCGCTTCAGCCACTTGTCAGCAGGGTCCGGATCCATCCACTCGATGCCGGAGATGACCGGCGGATGATGCATGAAGATGACGGCTGGCAATCCCGGATTGTCGGCCAGAGCCTTTGCCAGCCATGCCGCGCGGCTTTCGCAGAAGGCTCCGCCGTGTCGACCGGGTTCGAGCGTATCGAGCATGATAACGAGCAGGCCATCGGCGACGAACGCGCTCTGGATGAAGCCGTCGTCGGTCGTCTCCGTATCGGGAAATGCGTTGAGCAGTTCCTCGCGGGTATCGTGATTGCCCACCAGCGCCTTGATCGGCATGTCGAGTTCGGCAAGCAGCTCGGCGGTCTTCTCGAAACTCTCGCGGTCGCCGCGATCGGTAATGTCGCCTGTCAGCAGCAGCATGTCGATGGGATTGGGCTGTTTCACCAGCCGGTCCAGCACGGCGCGGAAACGCTGGCGGTTCAGTTCCTCTGGCCGTGCCTCGGGCTCGAAGCCGATATGGATATCGGTCATCTGCGCGATAATCATTCACCGTCCCCCCGGCTGACGGCGAAGTTCTGGTGCGACCCCGCTCCTGTCATTCGCGCAAGCTTGCGACACGGCGGGGTGCGGAATCAAGCCCCTCGGGTGGATGGTACGAGTGACACATGGCGCAGCTCGACGGCACTTCGGCCTCTGCAGCGTCTTCGCCGAGGTGACAATCGCGGCACGAGGCAAGGTCCGGCATCAGGAAATCGGTAGAGGCGCTGGAGGTATCGGCAGCGTGGCAGGTGGCGCATGCTTCTGCCTCTGTGCTGGTGCCCATGGCATTGGCGCCGTGCGCGTCATGATCGAACCAGCCATGCTGGAAATAGCGGCTGCGCTGCACCACCGGCTCGACGGCAAGCGAGCCGTCCATCGCGGGATAATGGCACTCCCCGCACAGCCCCTCGTCAGAGAAGCTGGCACGGTTGATGGCAAGCGGAAGCACGCGGCTGAAATTGCCGTAGTAGATGCCGCCCGGCGCGAATGGGCCGGGGCGACGGCGACCAGTCGAAACCGGGCGGCGCGGGCTGCGGTCCTGCGCGGCAAGGTCTGCCTGGGCCTGTTCGATATCGCCGTGGCTCAATGAGCGGAAAGTGTTGCCAACCCTGTCATAGACGAGGCTGTGACAGCTCTCGCAGCTGTCCTCCATCTCCACCGGCAGGAAGCGCACGCCGTCCGCCGTGGTCTGGTGGCAGTCGTCGCATTCGAGCGGCGCTCCGCCGGCATTGATGCCGAGCCGCTGGGCCATGCGGGCAACGCCGTTGGTGCCTGACAGGTGCATGTCGTGCGGGAACTTGATGCCGTTGAAATCGGCGGTGATGTTGTCGAGCGACAGGCGGATTTCGTCCGCGCCACGCTCCGGCGTTACCAGCGACTGGAACTGCGGGTGAAGCTCTCCGAAATCGCTGGCATTGCCGAGCGCCGTATCGGTGAGGCGAACGTCCATCGTCTCGTGACAGTCTGAGCAGAACTGCTGGCTGGTCGGCTCCATCTGGCCCGCGCCTTCGTGCTCGGTGTGGCAATCGCTACAGGCATTGGGGCCGGGCTTGCCGAAGGCATGGGCAACGCTCCAAAGGAAAGCCTCGCCGCCGGTGAATTCGGGCATGCTGGCGTTCTGCCTGTCCACATCGGCATGGTCGCCAAGGCCGCCGTGACAGGTGAGGCAGGTTTCGTCGCGGACGGCCACGAAAGCATCGACGTGGCAAGCCTCGCAATTGTCCTCCAGCCCGTGGTGGACCGATGAAAGCGCGCCGGTGGACCAGCTCGCATCCATCACCACCGCGCCTTCATCATCAATGTCAGGCTCTGCAACCACGTCGCGCGTCAGGTGGGTGTAGATCGGGATTGCGAGGAAGGCGACGAGTATGGCGGCGAGCGCGCTCCAGGCCATGATACGCTTGCTCGGCAATGCGCTGGCGAGGGCAAAGCCTTCCAGCCGGTCGCGCGCCTCGCCTTCGTTCTTGTCGGTCTGCCGGATGGTAACGACATTGCGACCGTCTGCTTCCTTGCCCACTTCCAGCCGGTAGGTGCCCAGCCCCAGTTCGCCGCCGCGCGCCGGGTCTATGGCGGCTTCCATCGCGTGCACGCCGTCGTGGGTGAAGCCCAGCGTGCCCACGGCCTTTGCGCGAAGGGTGCCGTTCTGCTCCTCGGTGATGACGAGGTGCTTCTGCTCCACGGCAAGGTCGGGCAGCGCGATGGCGTTCTCGCTGGCGCGGCCAACGGTGATTTCCTCGCCGCTCGCCTCGCGCTCACGCACGATTTCGCGGCCCGTCGCGGTGAGCTGGATGCTGCGGATCAGGATGTCCATCGCTTGCCTCCCCTCACCAGTAGTAGAACACGGAAACGATGTGCGCGGTCAGCGCGGCGATCAACGCGATGGTGACGGGCACGTGTACGTAGAGCCAGATATCGAGCAGTGCGCGCAGCTTCATCTGGCGGCGGATCTGGTCAAGCTGGGCCTTGCGGCGGCGCAGCAGCTTGCCGACTTTCTCGACATCCTCGTCAGCGCTTGCGCCTGCGCCGAAATGCTGCAGCGCGCGAATGGTCTTGCACTTGCGGTAATTGCCCGAAAGCCGCGTCACCACGCCGAAAGCGAACGGGTCCTGTTCCAGCGCATCGATGATGAGATCGCTCTGCTCGCGGCCCAGCGGCTGCGCGGCGCTTTGCAGCTGGCGGTCTATCGCGGCGAGCGCATCGAGCATTTCGCCCTTGGTCATCTCGCGCCGGTTCTCGCTCACCCGCGCGGGCAGCATGGCATAGACGATGATGCCGTAGATGCCCGAGACGATCACGAGGATCATCAGCGCCCAGGCCAGCGTGTGTACATTCCACCCGAGTTGGAATCCGGTGTGCAGCGTGCCGATCACGATCAGCGCGAGGCCGAGATAAACGTGCGCGCTGGTCCACGCCTTCAGGCTCCAGCGCCCTTCGGTCATGTTGCGCTTGCGGATGCCGAGCAGCGCCAGCCACACGATCAGCCCAGCACCGATGGTGCCCAAAGTATAGCCGTACCAGCTGCCGCCGTTATGACGCGGCTCCACGTCGATCAGCAGGTAACTGACGAGCGCGATCAGGCTTAGCAGCGTGCCGATCTTCAACCAGCGGAAGCGGCGATGTTTCAGGAAACTGACGTGGTCTGCATCGCGGCGCTGTTCGCCTGCGGTGAAGCCTTCGTTGGTGGTGGCCATTACTCCACCTCCTCGGTCAGCTTCGTCACGGTGAGGAACTTGTCGGGCGACACGCGGATGGCAGCGCCCGTCGGGCAGGCGCGTACGCAGGCGGGGCCGCCTTCGATGCCTGCGCACATGTCGCACTTGATAGCCTGCTTGGGCTTTGCCGGATCGGTGTGCGCCTTGCGCCAGGAATAGCTCGGTTCGCCCGGGCCGGGACCGCGTCCGAAGAACAGCCATTGGAACAGGCCCGGTTTCTTGGGCGGCTTCGCGTCCATGCGGATCACACCGTAAGGGCAATTGCGCTGGCAGTTGCCGCAGCCGATGCAGGTGTCGTCGATGAAAACTTCGCCGTCCGGCCCGCGCTGGATGGCGTTGGGCGGGCAGTCGGCCATGCAGTGCGGATGCTCGCAGTGGCGGCACGACGTCGGCACGTGCAGGTGGGCGTAGGTCTTGCCGGCCTCGCGGTCGAGGCGGCTCAGGCCCTCGTGGCTGTCGGCGCAGGCCTTTTCGCAGTTGTCGCAGGCAACGCACAGAGTCTCGTCGATCAGCAGCACATCGGTCGCCTCGCCGATGCCGTTGTCGACCAGGAATTGCGCGGTTTCGGAATACATGTCGGCGGCAGAGCCAAAGCTGTCCTTGCGCGCTTCCACGAAAGCGTTGACCTCGCGGCGGCCTTTCATCTCTTCCAGCAGTTTGCTGCGCAGTTCCGGCTTCTTGTCGAGCACGCGCATGAACGCCTCGCCCGGGAAGCGCACGACTTCAGCCTTAATCGCGGCCTTCACCGTGGCGGTGCGCTTGGACCCGTCGATCACTGCCATTTCACCGACGTAGGAGCCTGCGGGCAGGTAGCTGAGGAACACCGGGTGGCCGCCGATTTCCTTCTCCACGATCATGGAGCCGCGACGGATGATGTAGATGTCCTTGTCGTCCGCACCTTCCTCGATCAGCACCTTTCCGGCAGGCACGTTCTCGATCTCGGCAGTCTGCACCAGTTCGGCAACGTCCTCGCGCGTGAGGCCGGAGCGGAACATCTGCAGCAGCTGGCGCTCAACGGTGATCTGGCTGATCGCGCGGCCTGCGCTGGGCACGGTGGCGATCAGTTTCAGCGCCGCGTTGCGCGACAGTTCGATGGTGACGAGCGGTTCTGCCGCACGGATGGTCGCACCGCGGCGGCGACCGGAGATCAGGCCCACTTCGCCAAAAATGCTGCCCTGCTCGATCGGCACCGTGATCGATGGATCGTCCGGATTCACTTCCACCGCCACGGAGCCTTCGGCAATGGCGAACATGGATGAACCCGGCTCGTTGCGGGTGAACACCACTTCGCCGCGATCGAAGTAATGCACGGTGGAATCGAGCATCAGTTCGCGCATCTGCAAGGCGGAGAGCTCCTTGAAGATGGTCACGTTCTCGCCAAACACGTCCAGCCAGTGCTCTACCGAGTGACCGCCCGGCAGGCTGGCGAACTTCTCTTCTAGGATTGGCTGGTCGGCGGGCTTGAGGTCAGTGTTCCCGGAAAGGAACTCGATCACGTCATAGCCCTGGTTCATGCAGTGCTTGATCAGCGGATAGCCTGCCAGGGCGCCGATCACGAAAACGCCGGGCTTGGTCGTCTCGAACGTCGGCGTCAGCGAAGGGAAGGCATCGCGTTCCTCGCTGGTGAACTCGACGCCGATTTCCTCGACGAAGGCGCGCGGCGGCTTCGATCCGGTACGGGCGATGATGCGGTCGCACTTGATGACTTCCTGCCCGTCGCGGGTCTCCAGCACCAGTTCGCCGCCATGCTCGCCCATACGCACTTCGGCAGGGGTAGTCTCACGCCGCACGATCAGCCGCCCGTCGCCCTCGGCCTCTTCCAGCAGCTTGACGTTCGCGCCCTTGGCGCGGGCAAAGTCAGCGCTGCGATTGAGGATGGTGACGACGTTCGCCTGCGCGGCATCGGCACCAAGACCAAGCGCGTTCTCGATACCCGCATCGCCCGATCCGATGACGGTGATATGCTCGTCGTAATACTCGCCCGGATCGTCCAGCTGGTACTGGATCAGCGGCAGGTCTGCGCCCGGAATACGCAGCAGGTTCGGGTTGCCCTGCGTGCCGATGCCCAGCACCACGTATTCGGCCTGGACCGGGTCCTTGCCCTTGATCTCTATCGTGAAATTGCCGGCCTCGCCGGTGATCGCGGTGACTTCCGCATCATAGAGGACGTTGACCTTGCCTTCCTCGATCTGGCGATCCCAGATGCCGAGAATTTCCTCTCGCTTGCCGGCGTCGAAATCGAGGTCGGAGCGCAGCACCAGATTGTTGGGCGTCGCCATGACGTGCTTGCCCTTCTGGTACTTGAAGATCGTGTCTGAGAGGTGGTCCGTCTTCTCGATCAGGACATGGCTCATGCCCTTGGCAGCGGCATGGGCAGCAGCGCTCAGGCCCGCAGGCCCCGACCCCACAATTGCTACCTGAACGCGTCCTGGCTGGTCTGCCATGTCTATCCCCCCGGATAGTCGGACTATGCCCAAAAGACTTGCGATTGGAAACAGCCGATCCCGGTTGCGGCGACATTTTCTTGCGCTATTCTTTGCCGCGAAGGGGGCTCGGCGCAGCAAATGGGTGGTTTTAGTAAAGGCAACGTCGCTGCGATTGCAGCGGTCCTCGTACTGGCGGCCGTAATCGGCTGGCGCTTTGTCGCCGTGGATGATGGCACAGACGAGGTCGCCGGTACCGAATCGGGCATGTCCACCCCGCCCACGCTGGATGATCTGCGCGAAAGAGCGGAAGCAGACCCTGACAACGCGATGGGCTGGCATGAACTCGGCCTCACGCTGTTCGGTGCCAACCGCTTTGCCGAAGCGGCAGAAGCCTATGAAATGGCAGTAGAGGCCGATCCCGACAGCGCTGAACTGTGGTCCTCCCTTGGCGAAGCGCGCGTGCGGGCCAGCGAGGACTTACCCATGCCGGAGCCTGCGCTGGAAGCCTTCCGCCGCTCCGTCTCGCTCGATGCTGGCAATCCGCGGGCCCGCTATTTCCTCGCCGTGGAGAAGGACCTTGACGGGAACCACGAAGGCGCGATTGCCGACTGGCTGTCGCTGCTGGCCGATACGCCGCCCGGCGCGCCATGGGAAAGCGATCTGGTGCGCACGATCCAACAGGTAGCGGCGATAAACGAGATAGACGTGGAAGATCGTATTGCGAGCGCAGCCTCCACCCGCGACCTTTTGCCCTCGAACGCATTGGCCGCCCCGACACGCGGTCCCACCCAGGAACAGATGGCTGCCGCAGCCAGCCTTTCTCCCGACCAGCAGCAGTCCATGGCACAAGGCATGGTGCAACAACTGGCCGACCGTATCGAGGCAGAGGGCGGTAGCGTGGACGAATGGGTTATGCTGATGCGCAGCTACCAGCAAATGGGGCGTATCGGAGAGGCCCGCCGAACCCGTGATGCGGCCATTTCGGCGCATCCCGATGCGCAAGCACAAATTTCTGAAATCGCTTCCCAATTGGGAGTCGAATAGGCGTTCAATTAAATTCGAAGGCCGCGTGGACTCATTGTCGCAATATCGGCATAGTCGTCTGCAACAGCTGGTCGTGACCCATTCGGGGGAAGGGAACAGACCGAATGACTGAATACTGGCCCGTGCGGGCTTGCCCGCGCTTATCTTCGCAATCGCGACTTGCGGTATTGGCGCTTGCCGCCAGTTCCATTGCGGTGCTTGCACCCGTCGCCCAGGCACAGGACGTGCGCCCGCCAACGCGTGAGGAACTGACCGCGCCGCAGCAGCGGCCCGAAGTGCGGCAGGGCACCACCCTCACGGTCGATGGGCAGATGGAGCGCCGCCCCTGCGCGCTCGACCAGGCCGAATATGCGGACCTGACGCTCACCCTTTCCGGCGTGACCTACACTGGCGCAGACCGCGCGGCAGACGTCGCGCTGGCGCAGGCGCACGAAGGCTACCTCGGCCGCGAACTGCCGATCCGGGCATTGTGCGACATCCGCGACAGGGCCGCAGCCCTGCTGGCGGGTGCGGGCTATCTCGCGGCAGTCGAAATTCCCGCGCAGAACCTTGGTGACGGCAATGCGGAAATGCGCGTCGTGCTGGGCCGTCTCGTCGCGGTGCGCGCCCGCGGCGACACGAAAGGGGCAGAAGCCGTGCTTTCCGGCTATCTCGAGCAGCTCGTGGGCCAGCCTGTCTTCAACGTGAAGGAAGCGGAACGCTATCTGCTGCTCGCCAACGATGTACCGGGCATGGAAGTGCGCCTAAGCCTGCGCGCTGCGGAAGGCGGGGAGCCGGGAGACCTCGTGGGCGAAGTCGCCGTACTGCGCGATACCTTCGCCATCGATGCCAACGTGCAGAACTGGGGCAGCCGCGCGCTGGGCCGTTACGCCGGGCTGGTGCGCGCCGAAGCCTATGGCCTCACAGGCCTTGGCGACCGCACGGCAATCTCGTTCTTCTCCACGCTCGACCTTGAAGAGCAGCAGACGCTGCAGATTTCCCACGACATGCGCCTTGGCGGCGAGGGTTTGACGCTGGGCGGCTCCCTGACCCTCGGCTGGACAGAGCCCGACGCCCTGCCCGGCTTCGAGATCGAGTCCGAAACCGTTCTGGTGAACCTGGAAACCAGCTATCCTTTCCTGCGCACGCAGTCGGCATCGGTCTGGGGCGCTGCCGGTTTCGACTACGTCGATCAGGACGTGGACTTCGCCGGAACGGCACTGGCGCGTGACCGTGTGCGCACCGCATACCTGCGCAGTAATTTCCTGCTGGTGGACCGCGATTCAGTGCAACGGCGCGGCGGTTATTCGCCGTACGAGCCGCGCAGCCGCGTGGCCGGAGAGGTCGAAGTCCGGCAGGGGCTGGGCGTATTCGGCGCAGCCGACGATTGCCGCCCGAACCTCAATGCCTGCGTGATCGGCGGCGCCGTACCGCCGGCACGGATCGAGCAGGACCCGACCCCGACATTCATCCGCGGCGAACTTTCCGCCGAATACCGGCCCGTGCCGCTTCTGATGCTCAGCTTCGATCTGAGTGCGCAGTACAGTGGAAATCCTCTTCCCGCCTTCGAAGAGTTTGCCGGCGGGCAATATTCCATCGGGCGCGGTTATGACGCTGGCGCGGTACTCGGGGATTCGGGCGTCGGTTTCCGGTTCGAGGTCGGCTACGGCTCGCTGGTCCCGACCTCGCTGGACGATCTTGCCACCCAGCCTTTCGTTTTCCTCGATTATGCCAGGGCGTGGAACGAGGACCCCAGCCTCGCCTTCAACCCCAGCGACGAGCTGGTCTCGGTCGGCGCGGGCGTGCGCTTCACGCGCGGCGCCAATGTGCAGGGCGACGTGGTTGTCGCGGTGCCTCTGCGCACGCTCGATTTCCAGACCCAGCGCAACGATGTGCGCCTGCTTTTCTCCATCACCGCCCGGTTGCTCCCCTGGAGGACGTCATGACCAAGTCCGCTTCGCCAACCCGGTCCGCCCTGTTGCGGGGCTGCGCGCCCGCCGCGCTCGCCCTGGCAGTCACGGCCGCGCCGCAGGCAGCCAAGGCGCAGGCGTTCCGGGCGACGCCGACGGTCACGCAGGGAACCGTGACGATCGAACGCAACGTTCCCGATGTCGACACCATCCGGGTCGATGGCTTCGATGCCGTGATCGACTGGGCACCCGACGAGATCAACGGGGCCGCCGACATATTCTTGCCCAGTGGCAGCACGGCGGTCTTCCTCGGAGGTAACGGAGCGTCCGGCTTCGCCGTCCTCAATCGCATCCAGCCCACTGCCATCAGCACGCCGACGCAGTTTGCCGGAACGGTGCAAGCCTTCCTGACCGACATCCAGGGCGCGCCCACCACGCCCGGCGGCTTCGTCGCCTTCTATTCGCCAACCGGCATACTGGTGAGCGGCACCGCGGTATTCGAAGTGCCGCAATTGATGCTGACGACCAATGCAGCGGACCTCGCCAGCTTTACCGACTTCGCGACAGGCGCTGGCCCGATGCTGCTTTCCGGCGACGATTCGCTGATCAGCATCCAGCCGGGTGCTACGCTCACCGGCACGCCCGAGGACAGCTTCTTCATCGTTTCCTCCTCGCAGATAAACATGGGCGGCGATGCCTTTTTCAACGGATCAACGGCCTACGTGGCGGGCCTGGAAATCTCCCTGGCGCACAATTCCGGCCTGTTCGACATCATCGTGAACGCGGGCACGGCGGGCGGAACGGCCATTTTCCATACAGGATCTACCGGAGGGCCATCGAGCACGGGTGCCGGTGACGAGCACGTGATCTACGCAGTGACAAAAACCGAGGTCGGTGGATCGCCCGGACAGATGCTGTTCACGGGCAACCTCGGCTTCGAACCCGCAGCCGTCGCCGGCGTCGTCAATGGCGACATCATCCTTTCGGCAAACCACGACGTTGCGGGCCGCACTGTTGGCGGCGACAGCAACAGGCAGGGTGCCAATTCGTTCTTCGACGGGCGAAACAGCACTTCTAACGCGCAGACGGACATCGGCATCTTCGATCTCGTCGCCACCAGCAACCTGCTGGCGATCGGCACCGACACCACGCAGGTCCAGTCGTTCTCCAACAGCACGTTTGGTGGCGATCTCACTATCGTCGGTCGCGATCAGGCTATCGTCGTGGTTGGCGACGGCGGGTTGATTGACGTGGCGGGCGACCTGTTCGTTTCGGCACGCAATTTCGGCGATAATGGCGGTTCGCCCCCCAGCAACGATGCAACAGGCGGGCTGGCGCTGGTGAACGCATCGTCCGCGACCATCAGCGTGGCTGGCGATACCTTCGTCACGGCCGATGCCATCGCCGGTCTCGATGGTTCGCTGACGCAGATCGGTTTTGCCACAGGCGGTCAGGCCCGCATCCTGTCCGAAGGGGGAGCCATCATCGACTTGCAGGGCAATGTCACTGTCAGTTCGGCAGCGCGCACTGACCAGGCAGGCAATTTCGATCTGACCGGTGCGATGGCCGGCGGAACGGCGGAACTGCTGGTCGATACCGGCGCCGACCTGAATGTGGGTGGGAATGTCGTCTTGAACGCGAATGCGGACACACCCAACCTCACCGGCACCAGCGCCGATGGCAATGCGAACGCAACCGGCGGACTGATCTACATCGGCACGGGGTTCCAGGGCGGGACCATGCAGGTCGACGGTGACTTGCGGGCAACCGCCAACGGCACCGTGGGCGACGGCGTGCTCGACGGCGACAGCGGCGCAACCGGCACGGGCGGTTTCGTCTCGCTTGCCTCGTACAGCGGCGGGGATGTGCAACTGCTCGGGCCTTCGATCGACGCGGTCCGGCTCGAAGCGGAAGGCAACGGCGCAGACATTACAGGTGGCGGGGATGGCGGATCAGGCGTCGGCGGATCGGTCGATATCTACGTCGACGGCGGCAGCCTTTCGATCACGCAGCAGATCTATGCCTCTTCGATTGGCCGCGGCGGAGATGGCTTCAACGGCGGGATAGGAACCGGCGGTTCCGCCTACGTCACGGTCCTGAATTCCGGAACGATGCAACTGGGCGACAGCGGCTTCATTTCCGCTATTGGCGGCGGGGGTGCGGCGAGCGATGGCATCGGCGGCACCGGCACCGGAGGATTTGCATCCTTGCTGATCGACAGCGCCTCGCTGTCTGTCGGAAACTTGTTCTCGCTCACCACGCTCGGTTCGGGAGGCCAGGGCATCGGCACCGCCAATGGCGGAACCGGACAGGGCGGCGATTCCTCGGCCTTTATCGAAGGCGGAACGATGACCGTCGGGCTGGGCCTGCTACTGAGTGCAACCGGTAGCGGCGGCGTGGCCAGCGGAACGGGCAACGGCGGTGCGGGCACCGGCGGCTCGTCTGTGGTCGATGTGTCCGCCGCGGGCAGCCTCACTTCGCTGAACACTACCGACGGCCTCTCTCTCTCGGCATCGGGTAACGGGGGCAGCGCGACCGACGGGAATGGTGGCGACGGCAGCGGCGGCGACAGCCAGTTCCTCGTATCGACCAACGGCACTGCCGACCTCGGACGGCTCGCTGTCGGAGCCTTTGCCTCCGGCGGCGATACCACGAATGGCACCGGCGGCGCGGCCCTTGCCGGCTCTGCGCTGGTCGGCCTGACCGGCACCGCGACTGTCGATATCGCAGGTGCCCTGCTGTTAGACGGAACCGCCTTCGGCGGCGATGGGGCGACCGGCAATACCGGCACGGCTGGCGATGCGACCTTGCGCATCGACAGTACCAGCAGCCTGTCGACGGCAACCGCCAGCTCCTTCATCGACGGCAACGGCGGTGCCGGCAGCGCGGGTGACGGCGGCGACGGCATCGGCGGCTCGCTGACTTTCGCGATCTCCGGCGGGCAGCTCACCTTCACCGGACTGCAAAGCCACAATCTGATCGGCACGGGCGGCGATTCCACCGGCGGTACGGGCGGCAACGGGACTGGCGGTAGCGTCAATATCCTGAACGATGGGGGTTCGATCCTGTCGAACACCTCGAACATGATCATCCGCACGATCGGCCGCGGCGGCGATGCTCTTTCGAGCGGGCAGACCGCAGGTGACGGTCAGGGCGGCTTCATATCGTTTAACGGGCTTCCGGGCTCGGACACGCAGCTTGCCTCGCTCGGGATGTTTGCCAACGCTTTCGGCGGTAGCGGTGCGGACGCCATTGGCGGATCGGCACAGGGCGGCACCGCAGAACTGGTTGTGACAGGCGATGCGGCGACGATGTCGACGGCCAACAACATCACTCTGGTCGCCTTCGGAACGGGTGGTGACAGCACCGCTGCAGGTTCCACCGGGGGTGCTGGGTCGGGTGGCACGGCGCAAGTCCTTCTGGACGGCGAGTCGCTCCAGGCTGTTGGCGGCGTCACGATGGATGCAGCGGGGACCGGCGGCACGGGCATCGCCCTCGATGGCACGGGCCAAGGCGGCAGTACACTGTTCAGCGGTTCTGCGGGAATTGCGATCTCGACCGGCAACCTGCGCTTCGCGGCAGATGCAGATGGCGGCGATGCTGTCGGAGGCACCAACACGCTCGACATTGCCGGTTCTTCGCTGGTCGCCAGCAACATCGTGATGGACAACACCGCTACCGGCAGCGGCCAAGCCCCCGCCGGTGCTACTTCAAATGGCCTGCAAAGCATCGTCCTCGACGGCGCGGATGTCGCGACGGGCGGGCTGTCGATCTTTGGCGGGGCAGTTACAAGCGCGACCGATGGTGACGCCAGCGCTGGTGACGTACTGGTGCAACTGGCCAACGGATCAAGCCTGTCGGCGACACAGGCCTATGCAGAGAGCGTCGCCACGGCACTGCAGGGCACGGGTACCACGTCAGCCGGCACGATTACGTTCGAGATAGTTGGCGACGGTTCGCCCTCCGCTCTTAATATCGGCACGGGCGAACTCTTCCTCGAGGCTGCAGGCGGGACGACAAACACCGCCGGTGTCTTCGAGTTGCTGGCGAATGGCGGCACGATCGACTTCACTACGCTCGAGATCTTCTCTGGCGGTGATGTTTCGTCCGGCGTGTCCTCCGCTCTGGTAGCGGATGTCGGAGCGATCACAATCACCAACCTGCTGACCGGCGACATCACGGGGGACCTGGTGTTCCAGTATGCCAATGGCGGAACCATTCTGGGTGGCACCGGGGCGGACAACCTGACTGGCTTCTTCCAGGTCGATGTGGACGGCACGATCTTCATCGAAGGCGACGACACCGCCGACCGCTTCTTCGCCGCGCAGACCATGTATCTGGGCGCGAACGAGATACAGGTGAACCCGCTGGCAAACTTCGGCGCGCAGGACGTCAGGCTGATCTCTCTCGACACGCAGAACCGCAATGTCGTGGGCGGCGACACGCAGGGACCGGGCTTCACCCTGACAAATGCGGAAGTCGCCGCTGTGACGGCAGACTTCCTGGCCATTGAGACGCCGGAAACCATCGATACGGTCGTGGACGTGGAAGTGCGCGACCTCAACCTCACCGGCTCCCTTGCAGGGGGCGAGACGGGCATCGGTATCTACAGCGACGGGATCATGCAGATCGTGGGCGCAGTCACCTACGGCTCCGCCGCGCAGAGCGACACGCTCGATTTCATCGCCGGGTCCAGCCTGCAGATGCTGCTGCCGAACGCCGAAGTCTCCGTATCCGATGGAAACGGCGCGCTCTCGGGTTCGCTGCTGTTCTCCGCAGACAGCCTGATCTTCACGACGGCTGGCAACACCTCGGTGATCCTCAGCGATCCGAACGACGCGACGATTCCGGATATCCTGAACGACTTCACTGCCACCGGCGTGTCGGGCTCGTTCAACTACATCAGCGGCCACAGCGTCTCCCTGTCGGCCACCGACTACATCTACGGCCAGAACTCGGGCGACATCGATCACCTCGGCGGTATCGAGATTTCTGCTGTCGACGGTATTCTCTCGGTCAGCCAGATCGACCCCCTGCCGACCGATCCGCCGCTGATGACCATCATTTATGGCACGGCCTCGGACCCCGCGAACGACCTGTTCATCTACGACGACGATTTCTTCTTCGACCGGATCGACGCTGACACCCTCAGCGGCCCGTTCACCGACGCGTCGACGCTGAACAACTGCGTGATCAATACCGCAACCTGCGGCACACCTACGCCTACACCGACGCCTACACCGACGCCTACGCCAACGCCTACGCCCACTCCGACACCAACCCCTACTCCGACTCCGACCGACCCTTCCGGACCGGTGCAGAACGAGGTGCTTGTCGAGGAGCCCGTCGGCGGTGAGCAGACCGACGATCCCGCATCCGGGCCTGCAGCAAGCTTCGGTTCGGAATTTCCCGGCTTGCTCGATGCTCCGCTGATCAGCGAGGACGAGCGCGTGAATGACCCCGTTACCAGTGGCGGAGACAGCGCGCTCTATGCCTTGGGAACACTGGATGATGACGACGACGAGGACGATGAAGGAGGAGAGAACTGATGCTCACCGCAAAGCTCCCACTTCACCGCCGGATTTCCCGGCTCGCCGCCATGGTACTGGCCTCGCCGGCGATGGGCACGCTTGCCTTGCCCGCCAGCGCCCAGAACGTGCCCGTCGCACTGCTCGATTCCGTGCCAATCGGCAGCGGCGGCCTGTGCGAAGCGCAAATTCGTTCGCCGCAGGCCGGAGACGGCCTTTTCGACCGCCGATACGTGGTAATTTGCCGCGATGCTTCGGCGCCGGTGGGGAGCCTTGCCGTTCTCGAAGGCGTCAGCGAGAATGACCTGATTTCCGAAATCCAGTCTGGCACCGCGACGTGCACACGGCGCAGCGACGCGGTTACGCCGCAGGGCTTGTCCGGAGCGTCAACCTACGCCTGCACCGCACCCGACGATGGCCTCAACACAGAGACGATCGTCGGAAGCGCCAACGGCATGACTTACATCGCCAACGGTGTCGCCGCCTACACCGATGCCCTGCGCCTCGGCCTTGCCACTCTCGCCACCGACAGCGTCGTCGCTGGCACCATTTCCATACCGTTGACCCAGTCCGCCGACGCGCGCGCCTTTGCCCGCGCCCAGGCCGAGGCAATCTCCGGCGAAACCGTCCTGATCGAAGCGTACAGGCGCTCCAACGCCGGCTTGTTTGCCGACGCCGCGGAATTTTTCACGGATTCAGCCCAGCAACTGGAGGGCCAGCAAGCGGTCGAGGCGCAGCTCAATGCAGCGCTCCAGCAGTCGAACCTCGGCAATCACCCCGAAGCTGCACTGATCTTCATCGAAGCGCGCGACCGGGTAGGTGAAAACCCCATCCTCACCCGCCTTGCCCGCAATTTCGAGGCGCTGGACGCCCTCAACCGCGAAGCGCCTGCCGAAGCGATCTCCACGCTCGACACGCCGCTGCCAGGCAATGCCGCCAGTCTCGACGCCCTTCGTGCCCTTGAAGTGAGCGCGCCGCTGGCAGACCGTCTCGCGGCCGAGCAGAACAATGCGATTACCGGTGCGACAGGCCAGCTCACCGTGCTGGAACGTGCAGAACTTCTCGATGCACAGGCCGAGTACATCCGTGCCACCGCTCTGCGTGCGCAGGGCCACATACCGGAAGCGCGCACCACGCTCGTCGACGCATCTCAGAAGCTGAGTTCTGTTCGTGAAGGTCGCATCGTCTCGATCCTGTGGCTGCGCGCGCAGGTGCTGGCCGAACTTGCCGAGATCGACGAGGTGCGGGGCGATCTTGCCGGGGCGGAGAGCCTCCATCAGCAAGCGGTTCTCCTTCTGGAAACCAACTATCCGGGATCTCCGGCTCTGGTAAGCGCGCGCTCCCAGCTTGCAGGCTTCCTCGCCCGCACGGGCAGGGAAAACGAAGCGCTCGACCTCTATTCGCAGATAGTCGCAGACAGTGACAGCAAGCCAAGCGCGGCCCTGCGTCGACTGCTTTCACCCTATTTTGAACTGCTCGCCAACCGCAGTTCCGAAAGCGACACACCTGCACGGATGTTCGCTGCGAGCCAGCTGCTGCTGCGCCCCGGACTTGCGCAAACTCAGGCTGTGCTCGCGCGAGAGCTTTCGGGAGGCAGCGACGAGGCGGCACAGTTGTTCCGCCGCTCGCTGAACATCTCTCGCGCAATCGAGCAACTTCGCGGTGACATCGCGCAGATGGAGATGGCCGGCGACGGTGAGGATGCACCTACCGAAAGCGACACCGCATCAAAACGCGAGCAACTCGCCGAACTGCAGGTCACGCAGCTGGAACTGCAGCAGGCACTGTCGCAATACTCCCGCTACCGCGTTGTAAGCGACGAGCAGATGTCCCTCTCCGACCTGCAGGAAACGCTGGAAGAGGGAGAAGCCTACTACAAGCTGGTGATGCTGGATGACGCGGCCTACGCCGTCTACATCGAACCCGGTGCCAGCCAGGTCTTTCGCATCGACGCCGATGCCGACCAGATCGAGGCCATGGTGGATACATTGCGCGATTCCATCGCTGTAGAACTCGCTGGCCAGACGATTACCTATCCCTTCGAGATCGCGACAGCCCGAGACCTTTACCGCGCACTCTTCGGGCCGATTGACGGCCGCTTGCGGCAGACCCAGCACCTCGTTTTCGAGCCTGACGGCGCCATGCTGCGCCTGCCTGTGAACCTGCTGGTGATGGACGATGAAAGCGTCGCCCGCTACGAGGCCCGCATAGAGGACCCCGAAGCCGACCCTTACGACTATCGCGGCACGTCATGGCTGGGCCGCAGCGTACAGGTTTCCACTTCCGTCTCGCCTACCGGTTTCCGCGACGTACGCGGTGCACGGGCATCGGATGCGCAGGCAGAATATCTCGGCCTCGGCCAGAACCAGCCGCTCGGCCCGTCAGGCTTTCCCGCCGGAACCCGCTCGGCAATGGGCCCTGTCAGCGATCGCTGCCAATGGGGACCTTCCGCCTGGAACAACCCCATTGCCGCCAGCGAACTGCGCACTGCCGATACCATCGTCACCGCCGATGGCGGGCAGGCTGCCCTCCTGACCGACGCCGCCTTTACCGACACCGCCCTGCTGGCGATGGACCGCCTCGATGAATACAGGATCGTGCATTTCGCAACACACGGCCTCGTCACCGCGCCCCAGCCCGAGTGCCCCCCGCGCCCTGCCCTGATGACATCGTTCGGTGATGGCGATTCCGACGGCCTGCTGAGTTTTGCGGAAATCTTCGACCTGCAGATGGACGCGGACCTGGTGATCCTGTCCGCCTGCAACACCGCCAGCGCCGGCGGTCTCGTCGCCAGCCGCGAGGCAGGCATCAGCGGTACCGGCGACTTTGCGCTCGACGGACTGGTGCGCGCCTTCGTCGGCGCAGGCAGCCGAACGGTTGTTGCCAGCCACTGGCCCGTGCCAGACGACTTCGACGCAACCAGTAGGCTTATCACTGGACTGTTCGAGGCAGGCGAAGGCGTCGCCACCACGCAGGCCCTGCGTGACGCGCAGCTATCCCTGATGGACGACCCCGAAACCTCGCACCCCTTCTACTGGTCAGCCTTCGCCGTTGTCGGCGATGGCACCGTGGCCCTTCGCCGCCAGTAGGAGCGCTTCTTCGCAAATAGCCTCCCACTGCGAAACCGACGGCGCTTCGGACCATTGGAGGCATTGAAGCACCCGCGCATTTCGGGCTAAGGGCGCAGCAGGTTTCATCACATCAACCCCTCGCGAAGGACCGACATCGCACCATGGCACGCACTTCCCCGCTCGACGGCAAGCTGGTTACCCTTATCGGCGGCAACGGATTTATCGGCAGCCACGTTGCGCAGGACCTGCTGGAACGCGGTGCGCGCGTGCGCATTGCCGCTCGCGAGCCGGAGAAGGCTTTCAAGCTGAAGCCGCTGGCCAACCTCGGCCAGCTGCAGTTCGCCCGCTGCAACGCGATGGACGAGCGCAGCATCGAGGCATGCGTGGCAGGCTCTGATGCAGTCGTCTACCTGATCGGCACGTTCGACGGTAACCAGCAGGCATTGCAGGCCGATGGCGCAGGCGTTGCCGCACGCGCCGCCAGCAAGACGGGTGCATCCAGCTTCGTCTACATCTCTGCCATTGGCGCTGATCCCGAAGCGGAAACCGGCTATTACCGGACGAAGGGCGATGGCGAGCGGCAGGTGCTGGAAGCCTTCCCCAAGGCAACCGTGATCCGTCCCTCCGTCGTGTTCGGCGAGGAAGCGGGCCTCGTGCCGATGTTCGCAGACCTTGTGCAGATGGCACCGGTGCTGCCGGTGTTCGGTGCTGACAGCGAATTCCAGGTGGTGTGGGTGGACGATGTCGCCGCCGCAATCACGACCGCGCTGGAAGATCCCGGTGTGCACGGTGGCAAGACCTACGAGGCTGCTGGCCCCGAAAAGCTTACCATGATGCAGATCAACCAGATGATCGCGGATGGTCAGGACCGGGAACGCACCTTCTTCTCCATGCCCGCGCCGCTGGCGAAGCTGTTTGCCGCCATGCCGCTGACGCCGATCAATTCGGACCAGCTGGCCATGCTGGAAGCGGGTAGCGTTGCAAGCAAGGGAACGCCGGGTCTTGCCAAGATGGGCATTAGCGCAAAGCCGCTGTCGCTCTTCCTCGATCGCTGGATGGTGCGCTACCGCAAGCACGGCCGCTTCACCGAAAAGCGCGCCTAGTCGTTCTCGGCGACTTCCACGCCGCGCAGCCGCGATGACGGCAGCGCGTTGGGGATTCCCTCATAAAGCCGTTCGAGCCAGGCCCTGTCGAAAGCCGTGAGTTCGTCAGGACGATCGTCGGACGTGAACAACGTCAGCATGCTGCTCTGCTCTGTTCCGGCTTCATCGGGATACTCGGTCGCAAGAGCGCGCAGTGTGGCATAGTCTGCCAGTTGACGCAGCGTCAGGCCGGTCACGTTCTCCCGGCTGAGCAGCACTAGCGAGTAGGTGATGTCCTGCCTCACGGGGCGATAGATGCGCGAGTGGGCCTGCCACATGCCGGTCTCGGGCACCTGCACCAGATTGTCGCTGCGCCCGACACGCAATCCGTCTCGGGTATGCGCTGCCACCTGGTGCCAGACGCCGGATGCGCCAGCTTCCTCGAGCATCTCGGCCCGTCCCGCCTCGCCCATGTCGCGGAAAAGATATGCGCGGCGATCCAGCAAGTCTTCGAGATAGGCGCGGCTGTCATCCACGAAGGCGATCACCACGTTGGGTTCGCACTCGCCTTCGCTGGCGAGGCGCAGGCCGAAACTTTCTGCGTTCATGCGGAAGCGCGAAACCATCAGTTCCGCATATTCCTCATCCAGCCCGACCACACCGGGACACAACCGGTCTTCGAAGCGCGGCAGCGGGTCTTCAAGGATGCCGTCGGCGCTGACAGGTGTGGCCATGGCGAGCGCGGTCAGCGCTGCAGCCGAAGCGATCTTGCGGGCGAGTTCGATCATGGGGCGACTCCTCTCGTTTTCATCATAGCACTTATTCGCCAGCAGCGCCTTCATCTGCCTCCTCGGCCATAAGGCGCAACTGCCGGGTGGTGCCGAACAGCTTGCGAAAAGCCGGCAAGTTGGGAATGCCGTCGTAAAGCGAGCGCAGGTACGCGCGGTCGAATTCGGTCAGCTCCAACGGCGCAGCGGCAGTGTCGAACAGAGAAAGGATGGTGCCTACTTCCGGCTCTTCCGGCACGCGGGTTTGTGCAAGGCCGCGCATGGTGGCGTAATCGGCCAGTTGGCGAAGCGACATGCCGCGCACCGCCGCGCGATCGAACGTGATCATCACGGTCGCAATGTCGTTGCGCGTAGGCGTGTAGATTCGCGAGTGGGCACCAGCGACGTCGATCCTCGGCGGGCTCGTCAAATCGCGCACTTGCGGAATGGGCATTCCGGTCAGCGTGCGCGGTTCTACTCCGGTCCAGACATGCACCGGCCCTGTTTCGAGGATGGCGGCAATCTCGCCCGAGTTGAGGAAGCGGAAGTATTCCGGGCTGTCGTCGATCAGGCTGCGGAAGATCGCTTCGCCGTCATCGGCAAACACGACGACGAAATTTGGGCGGCACTCGTCTCTGGCTAGGCGGATGCCGAGTGTGGTTGCATTCGCGCGGATGCGGGCATTGAAAGCGAAGGCGAAATCTTCTTCCAGCCCGACCACGCCGGGGCAGAGCCGATCCTCGAAGCGGGCGAGCGGGGTATCCCTGATGCTGCCGTGGTTCACGGCTATGTCGCGCGCCTGCCGTTCGACCTGCCGCGGCGTTACCGACTCGAGAACGCCGGTCACGACGATCTCATTGTCAGGATCGGCGGGCGAATCACTCGCTTCCTGCGCCGACAAGGAAGCGGGCAAAGACAACACCGCAGCAGCGGCAACAAGCATGATTTTGCCGGACATAGTCATCTTGGCGCCAGAATACGCCTGCTTTGCAAGGGAACAAGACGGCAAAAAGTCGCAATTAGTCGCGATAGTCGCTTCCAGCATTTGACTAGCCCCGCTTCTGGGTGCGAAGGGCCTCAACAAAGAAATTGGAGACATGCCCGATGACCAAGCACGTTCTTGAAAAGCTCGCCGACACCAATCCCGATGCAGAAATCTGGTGGGACAGTTCGCCGCTGATCTATCCCAGCTGGAAGGCCGAAACGCTGGAAGACGCGCCCGAAGGCAAGCTGGCCGACTGGACCGCGCAGCTGAACCGTCTCTACGATAACGAGACGATCAAGCAGAGCGGCGAAATGGGTTTCCGCGGCGTCACCACCAATCCGCCGCTTAGCCTGCAGGCCATCCAGCTCGAGCCGGACATGTGGCGTGCGGAAATCAAGAACATCGCCAAGAAGAACCCCGGCCTCGATGTCGAGGGTGTCTACTGGCAGGCTTACCTGCACCTCGTGAAACTGGGTGCGAACGCGATCCGTCCGGTATTCGAGAAGTCGGGCTGCAAGTACGGCATGCTTTCCGGCCAGGTTGATCCGCGCTTCGTCACCGATGGCGATGCCATGCTGGCCCAAGGTCTCTCGATCTCCGAGATGGGCGACAACGTGATGGTCAAGCTTCCCGGTTCCAAGGAAGGTTACGAGGTGCTGGAAGAACTGACCGCACGCGGCATTTCGACCAACAACACCACTAGCTTCACCGTGGCTCAATACGCCCGCTGCCGCGCCGCCGTGACGGCTGGCCTGCAGCGCGCAAAGGCTGCCGGCGTCGACCTGTCGAAGTGGCGCAGCGTCATCACCCACATGTCCAGCCGTCTTGGCGAAAAGGGCGACTGGAAGATGCAGGCCAAGCACCGCGGCATCGACCTGTCGCTGGACGAGATCCGCGACGGCGAGGAAGCCGTTCTCAAGCGCGCCTACTGGCACGGCAAGGAAATCGACCACCCCTCGAAGATGCTGCAGTGCTCGATGCGCGTGGAGAAGGACCAGTACGGCAACACCGTATCGCGCCACATCTCCGACTTTGCCGGTAGCGACATGGTCTACACCTGTCCGCCGAGCTACATCAAACAGCTGATGGAAGTGGAAGACGAACTGGCCGAATTCGATCCCAAGGCGATCGAGCGTGAGCCGAACCCCAAGTCCATCGAGAAGCTGATGCAGCTGCCGGCTTTCCGCCAGGCTTACGAGTTCGAAGGCATGAAGCCGCACGAGTTCAGCCAGTACGGCAGCTTCCAGGCCACCGCGACCGAGTTTGCCGCTGCCACGCGCCAGACGGTCGACTTCGTGCGCATGGTTGTAGAAGGCTAAGCCTCAGCGCGCGTCGATCCATGCGCGCGTGCCGTAATGGCAGCAACTTTGCGCAGCCACTTCGGCGGCGTGCGAGAGGGCGTCAGGCACGCACTCTCCCGCCGCCAGGAAGTGGCAGTAGGCACCGTGAAAAATGTCGCCCGCGCCCAGCGTGTCGATTGCCTCGACCTGCGGCGCGGCGATGGTGCCGCCCTCCCCGCCCTCGCTCCACGAGATCAGCCCAGGCCCGCGCGTGATCGCGGCGACGGAAGGGCCGAGTGCGTGAACGGCTTCGAGGATGTCGCTCTCGCCCTGCTGCGGCGGGTGGAAACGCTCCGACACGATGGCATGGCCGACATGGGCGATCAGATCGCCCGTCCACGCCTTCCATGATCCGCCGTCGAGCACGACCGGGATTCCTAGTTCTCGCGCAGCCTTCGCCAGCGGAACGGCAATCTCCGGTAGGAAACCGTCGCAGTAGAGCAAGCTTACCCCGTCGAGACACGAAGCATCGGGCACGGCACGCACCACCGCTTGTGATGGCTGCTGGTCGACAATCGTCCGGGTTCCGCCCGAAGGCACCACGATGATGCTCGAAACGGGCAGGACTTCAGCCGAGGGCTCGGCGAAATCATCGAACGGCACATCGTAGCGCGCAAGTTCCGCGCGGACGCTGCCGGCAAAGCTTCCGGCACCGAGCAGCGTGAACAGGCGCACATCGCTGCCCAGCGCCCTGGCGGCGACCGCGCCGTTCAGCGCCGAACCGCCTGCCCCCGCCCAGAAATGCGTGGCCGAGAGCTTGCTGTCCTCCTTAGGATAGGACGGGCAGGCATAGCCCAGGTCAAATGTCGCGCGGCCTATGCAAAGTATGCTCACCCGTTCGCTGCCACCCATTCATCGCGCAGCTTGAACTTGCGGATCTTGCCCGATCCGGTCAGCGGCCACTCGGTCACCTGCGTCCAGTGCGCCGGACATTTCTGCGGGCTGACGAGCGAACGGCAATGGGCGCGCAGCACTTCGGGATCGAACGTCGCGCCCTCTTCCATGCGGATGAATGCGGCAACGGCCTCACCCAGCAATTCGTCGGGCACGCCGACCACGGAGCATTCGGCGACGTCGGGATGTTCGAGCAGCACGTTCTCGATCTCGGCGGGAAACAGGTTCTCGCCGCCGCGGATGATCATGTCCTTCACGCGGCCAGTGATTTTCACATAGCCACGATCGTCCATCGTGCCGAGGTCGCCTGTGTGCAGCCAGCCTTGCGCATCGACGGTTTCCGCCGTCGCTTCGGGGTTGTCGTTGTAACCGAGCATCGTCGAGGCGGAGCGGGAGCGTATTTCACCGATCTCGCCGCAGCCGACCACTTCGTTCGTGGCGGGATCGAAGATACCGACCTCACAGCCGAGTGCAGGCTGGCCAACGCTACTGATGATATCCTCAAAAGCATCGGTCGGGCGGCCACTGGTTATGAGCGGGCTGCTTTCCGTCTGACCGTAGGCGACCAGCACGTTCACCCCCAGCACACCTTCAACAGCGCGCACCAGATCGGGCGCGACCATCGCGCCGCCGATACCAATGCGCTGGAGCGAGGAGAGATCGCGAGTCTTCTGCTTCTGCGCTGCGACCATGGCGACGGCCATCGTCGGAACGCAGATCGACCAGCTGATCTTCTCGGCCTCCACGATGTCGAGAGCGGCACCGGGATCGAAAGCCAGCAGCGGGCAATAGGCGCCCGCTGACTGGAGCGCGCCCAGCACGCCCATCGAACAGCCCATGGTATGGAAGAGCGGCGTCAGCCCCAGCGCGCCGAGGCCGCGCGGCAGATCGCCCACCTCGATGAACAGGCGGGCATTGTTGGTAAGGTTGCGGTGCGAGAGGACGACGCCCTTGGGAAAGCCCGTGGTGCCGCTGGTGTACTGGATCTGCGCAGGGTCATTGGTGTCGACCTGCGGCAGCGTGCCGGAAGGATCGGTGAACAGCGCGGCCTCGTCGCTCATGTCGATGACTTCGCGAAGGGCGGGCAAATCCTCGGCCACTTCGGCAGCGATCTTGCCCATCGGATTGCCACGAAACTCGTTTACGAGGAACAAGCCTGCAGACGTGCTCTGCTCCAGCACATAGGCAAGTTCGCGCTTCTGGTAGGACGGGTTCACTGTCACCACCGTCAGGCCCGCCAGCGCGGCGGCATATTCCACCAGCACCCATTCGGGCACGTTTGGCGCCCAGATGGCGATCCGTTCGCCGGGCTGGAAGCGAGCGGCAAGCCCCTTGGCCAATCGCTCGGCATCGTTCAGCAATTCGGCATAGGTCCAGCGGCGTCCCACCGTGCCATCGGGCAGGCCTTCCAGCAGGGCATCACGGTCACCATTGGCTGCTGCCTGATCGCGCAGCAGCCCGCCAATCGTGGTGTCGAGAATTTCGTCGTCGGCGAACCAGTCGCACAGCGCCTTGTCGAGGCGGCGCTCGTCTCCAGCCATTATCATCTCCCGAATGGCCGGTCTGAAAGAGCGCCGACCCGTTCTAGTCGGCCCAGTATAGACGGTTCGGGTTCTCGACCAATAGCTTGCGCTGCAATTCTTCCGTTGGAGCGATGCGCGGGATCATGTCGACGATATGGCCGTCGTCCGGCACCTCGTCCTGCATGTTGGGATGCGGCCAATCGGTGCCCCAGATGCAGCGATCAGGATAGTCCGCCACCAGCGGAGCGACAGCGGCGGCGAAGTTGTCCCATGGATCGCCCTTGCCGCCTTCCTTGATGGCATCGAGACGGTCCGGGCAGGTCGGTTTGAACCAGATGTCGTCACGCGACTCCAGCAGTGCGCGGAAGGCGCGCATGTCCGGCCCGTCCGGTCCCTGCGTCACATCGGGGCGGCCCATGTGGTCGATCACGATGGGCACCGGGATCGCCGCCATGAAAGGCTTCATTTCTTCAAGGATGTCGGCCTCGAAATAGATGACGACATGCCAGCCCTTGGGCAGGCGGGATGCGACTTCGAGGAACTTGTCCTTGGGCGCATTGTCGACCAGCCGCTTCAGGAAATTGAAGCGGATGCCGCGAATGCCGCCGTCGTGGAGCGCAGCGAGTTCATCATCCGAAATCGCGGGATCGACCACGGCAACGCCGCGTGCCTTGCCGTTCGACTTCGCAATGGCATCCAGCGTCGCTGCGTTGTCCGTGCCGTGGCAACTGGCCTGCACGATCACATTCTTCTCGAACCCCAGGTGATCGCGCAGGGCGAACAGCTTATCGGGGCCGGCATCCTCGGGCAGATACTTCGCCTTGGGACTGAAGGGGAACTGAGCCATCGGGCCGAACACGTGGCAATGCGCGTCCACCGCGCCGGGCGGCGGGGTGTAGGCAGGCTTCGACGGGCTGGGATGCCAGCTGGTGATACGATCAGACATAGACGGTTCCATCCATCAGTTTGCGCGCGGTGCGCAGCAGGGCGGCGCTGGTGACTTCGCCTGCGTCATTCACTTTCATCACGCAGGTCGTCTCGCCGCTGGGGTGTTCGATGCTCATGGTTTTTTCCGCGCCATCGGGAATGTCGGCCACTTCGGCGGCAGGAGATCCTTCGACGAGGCAGGCAGTTGCAGCCGTGACGGCACCCAGCACGCCGATTGAGGCATGGGCGCGGTGCGGGATAAAGACGCGGGTGGTGACAGCGCCGCCGTTCTTTGGCGGGGCGACCAGCGTCATCTTCGGCACCGATTTCTCGGCCACGTCACCAAGGTTCATCATCGGGCCAGCGGCGAGGCGGATTTCCTCGATCTTTTCGCGGATCGGCTTGAAGGCATCGCTTTCGAGCTCCTCGCGCGTCTCGTAGCCGGTTGCGCCGACGTCCTCGGCCTTGAAGACGATGCAGGGCATTCCGTTGTCGATCAGCGTGCATGGCACGCCCTCGATCTCGTCCACCGGATTTCCGGTGGGCAGCAGCGCGCCGCAGCTGGAGCCGGCAGTGTCGCGGAACTCGATGGGAATGGGCGCGTGGCTGCCCGGCACCCCGTCGATCTTCGCATCGCCCTTGTAGGTCGGCATTGCGCCCGGCGTCTGAACGCTTGCGACGGCGATCTGGCCGGTGTTTTCCATGTAGATGGTAACGTCGGTCACATCGCCGCGCGCCGCGACAAGCCCACGCTCGATGGCGAAGGGGCCGACCCCTGCAAGGATATTGCCGCAGTTCTGCGCGTCGGTAACGATGGCCTGGTCCACGAACACCTGCAGGAACAGGTAATCGACGTCCACGCCCTCGCGCTCCGACTTCTTGACCACGGCCACCTTGCTGGTGAGCGGGTCCGCCCCGCCCATGCCGTCTATCTGGCGCGGATCTGGGCTACCCATTACGCCGAGCAGAAACTCGGCGCGTTCGTCGGTGTCGGTCGGGAGATCGCTGGCGAGGAAATAGCCGCCTTTCGACGTTCCCCCGCGCATCCACATGACGGGTGCTTCGTTCATCAGGCTAAACCTTCCGTCAGACCCACTTCAGTCCCATGTCGGTCAGCTTCTGGCGGAAGCCATACATGTCGAGGCCGAGCACGCCGTCGGCCAGTTTCTGGCGCTTTTCTTCCTCGTTGGCTTCACGGGCCTGCGCCTTCTTCAGCACTTCCTCGGCGTCCTCGCGCTTCACGACGCACACGCCGTCATCGTCGGCCACGATGATGTCACCTGGGCGAATGAAGGCACCTGCGCAGACAACGTCCACGTTCACGCTGCCGAGCGAGGCCTTGATGGTGCCCTGCGCGAACACGCGCTTGGACCAGACGGGGAAGTCCATTTCCTTGAGGTCGCGAACGTCGCGAATACCGGCGTCGATGATCAGGCCTTTCACACCGCGCGCCTGCGCGGAGGTGGCCAGCAGGTCGCCAAAATAGCCGTCTTCGCACGGAGAAGTCGGCGCGATCACCAGCACATCGCCTTCCTGGCATTGCTCGATCGCGGCATGGACCATGTAGTTGTCGCCCGGAGGGACGGAAATCGTCACGGCAGAGGCACCGATGCGCGCGCCGGGATAGATCGGGCGCATGTAGCTGGCGAGCAATCCGGTGCGGCCCTGCGACTCGTGAACGGTGGCCACACCGCATGCTCCCAGCGCCTTCACCACTTCAGGATCGGCACGCTCGATATTCTGAACGACGACACCCATGTGAACAAATCTCCTCTCGAACTGTTGTGTTAATCGCGTGAACCCCTACCCCGCCTCTCGTCAAGCGGCGCCTTTTGGGGGTCGCGGCAAACTTGTATGCAACACTTACAATTGATAGGAGGCCGCGTCGAGAGCGATGTCTGCGCAAGATTCGGAAACCATGACGCCAAAAGTGGCACTTATCGGCTTCGGCGAGGCCGGAGAAACCTTTGCACGCGAAGCAAAGTGGAAAGCCGTGAAAGGCTGGGACATTTTGCCTGCGCGCCGTGCGCTGATGCCGGAAGCCGGCGTGGGCCTAGGCGAGGATTGCGGAGAGGTGCTGGCCACTGCCGATGTGATTCTCTCGCTGGTCACGGCTGATCAGGCGCTGGATGCGGCGCGCGAATACGCGCCCTACCTGCCGCAGGAAGCCATGTGGCTGGATATGAATTCTGTCGCCCCGCAAACAAAAGCCATGGCCGCAGAGGCGATCGAGGCGGTGAACGTGCGCTATGTCGACGTTGCCGTGATGGCTCCTGTCGACGTGGGCCTTTCCGTGCCGCTGCTGGCGGCTGGCAACAAGGCTGACGATGCGGTCGAGAAGCTGACCGCGCTCGGCTTCACCGATGTGCGCGCCGTTGGCAGCACCGTGGGCCGCGCCAGCGCGATCAAGCTGTGCCGTTCGATCATGGTGAAAGGTGTCGAGGCGCTGACCGCAGAAATGGTGCTCGCATCCTCGCAAGCCGGTGTGCTCGACGAAGTGCTCGCCTCGCTGGATGCCAGCATGAAGGAAATGAGCTGGGCGGAACGCGCCAACTACAACCTCGATCGTATGCTGATCCACGGTAGCCGCCGCGCTGCCGAAATGTACGAAGCAGCCGAAATGCTGCGCGCCATGGGCACTTCTGCCGCGATGAGCGACCAGACCGTTGCCTGGCACACGCAACTGGGCGGACTCGAATTGAACCCGCCGCCTCAGACACTTTCTGCTAAGCTGGATGCAATCCGGGCGACTCCGGAATTCAAGGGAGAGAACTGACGATGAGCCTGATCATCGATTGTCACGGCCACTACACCGTCCTGCCCAAGGGCCACGATGCGTGGCGCGAGGAGCAGAAGGCGGCTTACAAGAACGGGACCGAGTGCCCGCCCTATCCGGCAATCTCGGACGACGAGATTCGCCAGACGATCGAGGACAACCAGCTGCGCCTGATCAAGGAACGCGGCGCGGATTTCACCATCTTCTCCCCCCGCGCCAGCGCCATGGCCCCGCATGTGGGCGACCAGGCGGTGGCCAGTGAATGGGCGCGGCGCTGTAACGACCTGATCTACCGCGTGACCCAGCTGTTCCCCGACACCTTCATCGGCGGCTGCATGCTGCCGCAGAGCCCGAAGTCGGACATGAGCGAGAGCGTCAAAGAACTGCGCCGCTGCGTGGAAGAACTGAACTTCGTCGTCTGCAACCTCAACCCCGATCCGGGCGGCGGCTATTTCCAGCACCCGCCGCTCACGGACGAGTACTGGTTCCCCATCTACGAAGCGATGTGCGAACTGGGCGTGCCGGCGATGATTCACGTCTCGGGCAGCTGCAACCCCTCGATGCACGCCACCGGCGGTTATTACCTTGCAGCCGATACCGTGGCTTTCATGCAGCTGCTTCAGGGCGACCTTTTCAGCCGCTTCCCCGATCTGAAACTGATCATTCCGCACGGCGGCGGCGCGGTGCCCTATCACTGGGGCCGCTATCGTGGTCTGGCCGACATGCTGAAGCAGCCTGACATCGAGAGCCACCTGATGAACAACGTGTTCTTCGACACCTGCGTCTATCACCAGCCGGGCATCAACCTGCTGGCCGACGTGATCGAGAACAAGAACATCCTGTTCGGCAGTGAAATGGTGGGCGCTGTTCGCGGGATCGACCCGCAGACCGGCCATTATTTCGACGATACCAAGCGCTACGTAGACGCGCTCGATATCTCCGCTGAAGAGAAGCACATGATCTTCGAAGGGAATGCCCGCAAGGTCTATCCGCGTCTCGACGCCATCCTGAAAGACAAGGGGCTTTAATGAGCGACACGCCTGCCATCGCCCACGGCTTCGCCAGGTGCGAAAAGCCCGAGCGGTATATCCAGCAACTCGTCAAGCACTGGAGCCACAAGATGGCGGCCACTTATGACGAGGGCGATGGCATGGGCGCGTTCCCCTTCTCCGACCTTGAGAACGCCGTGATGGTGGCTCGCCCCGACGGCATCGCCATCACGCTGACCACGGCGGAGCAGGACCGCAACGAACACATGCGCGGCGTGATCGAGGAACATCTCGACCGCTTCGCCTTCCGCGAGGCCCCTCTGGCCTACGACTGGAAGGACCAGTAATGCTGGCTGCGGGATAGGAGAGGCTGATGGGGAACTGGCTGGAAAACACGTGGTATGTTGCATCCTGGGATGCGGGTATCGACAGCGTGCCGGTGGCTCACACCATCTGCGGCATCCCCATGGTGTTCTACCGCAAGCTCGACCGCAGCGTCGTGGCCATGCGCGATGCATGCCCTCACCGCATGCTGCCACTTTCCAAGGGCATCCGCGAGGGCGACTCCATTCGCTGTGCCTATCATGGCCTGAAGATCGGACCTGATGGTGTGGCGCAGGAAATGCCGCTGAAGAATGAAGCGGTGAACACACGGATCTGCGCCGAAACCTTCGTCACTCACGAACGCTATCGCTTCGTCTGGGTATGGATCGGTGACAAGGAAAAAGCCGACCCGTCGCTTATTCCCGACCTGTGGCCTTGCGAGGCGGAAGGCTGGACCTTCGATGGCGGGCGATATCACGTCGCCTGCGACTATCGCCTGATGATCGACAACTTGATGGACCTGACGCACGAGACCTATGTCCATGCCAATTCCATCGGGCAGGAGGAAATCCTCGAGGCTCCGATCGAGTGCGTGGTGGAAGACAACGCAGTGTTCATCCGCCGGTGGATGCCCGGTGTGGAAGCGCCGCCGTTCTGGGCGGCCGCGCTGAAGCAGCACGGCGTGGTAGATCGCTGGCAGATCTGCCAGTTCAATCTTCCTTCCTCGGTCATGATCGACGTGGGCGTTGCCCCGCCCGGATCGGGTGCAACCATCGAAGACCACGACAGACAGGGCGTGCGCGGCATGGTGATCGACTTCATGACCCCCGAGACGGAGGAAACGCACCATTACTTCTGGGGCATGGCGCGCAATTTCGAAACCGATGACGCCGGCTTCACCGCGCGCTTCAAGGCGCAGCAGGGGCAGGTTTTCGGCGAGGACAAGGAAGTGCTGGAAGCTCAGCAGGAAGCGATCCGGAAGAACCCCGGAATGCGCCTCAACGCCTATTCGATCGATCAGGGCGGCGTGCGCGCTCGCCAGCTGATCAATCGCGCAATCAAGGCGCAAGCCGCCGAAGAACAAGTTTTGTGAAGGAATGTGAGATGACTGAAAAGAAGAAAGAGCGGATCAACATCCACGAATATCTCGCCGAGTTCGACGATATTCCCGGCACCCGCGTTTTCACCGCCCAGCGTGCCCGCAAGGGTTACTGGCTGAACCAGTTCGCCATGAGCCTGATGAAGGCCGAGAACCGCGAACGCTTCAAAGCCGACGAGGCTGCCTATCTCGACGAATGGGACCTGACGCCCGCGGCCAAGCAGGCGGTTCTGGATCGCGATTACAACGCGATGATCGATGAAGGCGGCAACGTTTACTACCTGTCCAAGCTGTTCAGCACCGACGGCAAGAGCTTCCAGTTCGCCGCCGGTTCGATGACCGGCATGTCGGAACAGGAATATGCAGAGATGATGCTGAAGGGCGGTCGTTCGCCCGAAGGTGTCCGCTCCATCAAGGAAGGAAACTGATCATGGCCCGCGTAACAACCGGCATCACATCCAGCCACATCCCCGCGCTGGGCGCCGCAATCCAGACCGGCAAGACCGAGGACGCCTACTGGGGCCCGGTCTTCAACGGCTACAAGTCCATCAAGGACTGGATCGCCAAGGAAGAGAACATGCCCGACGTGGTGGTGCTGGTCTATAACGACCACGCATCCGCCTTCGACATGAACTGCATCCCGACTTTCGCCATCGGCTGCGCGGAATCGTTCAAGCCCGCCGATGAAGGCTGGGGCCCGCGCCCCGTGCCCGACGTGATCGGCCACCCGGACCTTGCCTGGCACATCGCCCAGAGCCTGATCCTCGACGATTTCGACATGACCATCTTCAACAAGATGGACGTCGACCACGGCTGCACCATTCCGCTCTCGATGATGTTCGGCGAGCCTGACGAATGGCCTTGCAAGGTCATCCCGCTGCCGGTGAACGTCGTCACCTACCCGCCGCCTTCGGGCGCGCGTTGCTTCGCGCTGGGCGACAGCATCAAGGCTGCGGTCGAAAGCTTCCCCGAAGACCTCAACGTCCACGTCTGGGGCACCGGCGGCATGAGCCACCAGCTGCAGGGTCCGCGCGCAGGCCTGATCAACAAGGAATTCGATCTCGATTTCATCGACCAGCTGATCAACGATCCCGAAGCGCTCAGCAAGAAGCCGCACATCGACTACCTGCGTGAAGCGGGCAGCGAAGGCATCGAGCTGGTTATGTGGCTGATCATGCGCGGTGCGCTGGGCGACAAGGTGAAGGATCTCTACAACTTCTACCACATCCCGGCCTCGAACACCGCGCTGGGTGCGCTGATCCTCCAGCCGGAGGAAACGGCTGGCGAACCGCTCAACCCGCGCAAGGTGCTGAGCGGCGGCACGTTCGACAAAGAACCTGCCTGACAAATTCAAGGGCGCTCTGCGGAACATTCGCCGCGGGCGCCCTTTGATTATACGAACCCACTCGCAATATCTCTCAAGGGAGACCCCCCATGAAAATCGCACTCGCCGGCGGCGGCGCATTTGGTGAAAAGCACCTCGACGGGCTGAAGAACATCGACGGCGTGGAAGTCGTCAGCCTCGTCGGCCGCACGATGGATAAGACGCAGGAAATGGCCGACAAGTACGGCATTGCGCACGCCACGACCGACTATGACGAGATGCTCGCCAAGGACGAGATCGACGCGGTCATCCTTTGCACGCCCACGCAGATGCACGCCGATCAGGCGATCAAGGCGATGGACGCGGGCAAGCACGTTGAAGTCGAAATCCCGCTGGCCGACAGCTGGGAAGACGCGCAGGCCGTGATGGCCAAGCAGCAGGAAACAGGCCTCGTCTGCATGGCCGGCCACACTCGCCGCTTCAATCCCTCGCACCAGTGGGTGAAGCAGCAGATCGACGCTGGCGACCTCGAAATCCTCTCGATGGATGTGGAGACCTACTTCTTCCGCCGCGAGAACAAGAACGCCAAGGGCGAACCGCGCAGCTGGACCGACCACCTGCTATGGCACCACTCCGCCCACACCATCGACATCTTCCAGTACATGACCGGATCGAAGGTGGTGAAGGCCAACATCCTGCAGGGCCCCAAGCATCCCAAGCTGGGCATCGCCATGGACCAGTCGATCCAGATGAAGACCGACAAGGGCCAGATCCTGACCCTGTCGCTGTCGTTCAACAACGAAGGGCCGTTCGGCACCTTCTTCCGCTACATCGGCGACACCGGCACCTACCTTGCCCGTTATGACGACCTGTTCGACGGCTTCGACAAGCAGATCGACCTGTCTGGCGTGGACGTTCCGTCGAACAACGGCATCGAACTGCAGGACCGCGAGTTCATCTCCGCGATCCGCGAAGGCCGCGAGCCGAATTCCTCGGTCGCCGGCGTGCTCGATTGCTACCGCGTGATCGGTGAACTGGCCGCCAGCCTCGAAGAACAGGACGGCTGGTCGTAACGATGGCAGGTATCGCAAAGCGCGAAATCGCAGGTCGTGCAGTCCACCCCGTCGGGCTGGGCTGCATGAACCTGTCGTGGGCCTATGGCACTCCGCCCGAGCACGATGTGAAGGTGGAGCTGCTGAACAAGGCTCTCGACCTTGGCTACGATCACCTCGACACTGCCAACATCTATGGCGGCGGCAAGAACGAGGAATTGCTGGCCGACGCGGTGATGCATCGCCGCGACGAGTTTTTCCTCGCCAGCAAGTGCGGCATCGTGGTGGACGGCGCCAAGCGCGGCGTCTCCTGCGCGCCTGACAGCATCGCCGAGAATCTCGACAAGAGCCTGCAGCGCCTGAAGACCGACCATATCGACCTGTTCTACATGCACCGCTTCGATCCCAAGGTGCCGATCGCAGACAGCGTCGGCGCGATGGTGCGGGCCATGGAAGCGGGCAAGATCGGCGCCTACGGCGTTTCCGAATGGAATGCAGCGCACATCCGCGAGGCGCACGCGGTACATCCCGTGGCTGCCGTGCAACCCGAATACTCGCTGTGGACCCGCAACGTGGAACTGGGCGTTCTCGACACCTGCAAGGAACTGGGCATTGCCCTCGTCGCTTTCAGCAGCACGGGCCGCGGCGCATTCGGCGGCGTACTGCGCGATCCTTCCACGCTGGAGGAGAAGGACCTGCGCACCATGATGCCCCGCTTCAATGCGGAAAACTGGCCGAAGAACCTTAAGGTCATCGAGCAGTTCGAGGCGCTGGCGAAGGAAGTCGGAGTCACTCCCGCGCAATTGGCAAACCGCTGGGTGCTGGAACAGGGCGACAACTGCCATGTAATCCCCGGCACCACCTCAATCGCGCACATGGAAGAGAACTTCCATGCAGCGACGGTGGACATTCCGGCGGATGCCATCGCCAGGGCAGGCGAAATCGTGAACCATTCCACCGTGCACGGGCATCGCTATCACGATGCGATCCGCCCGACGATCGACACCGAGGAATTCGAGGACGCATAGGATGACAGAGGGAGGGGCAAACGTTCGGGCCGAAATCGGTTATTGCGAACGCACCGAGCGCCGCCCCTTCTTTTACGCCAACGCGCACGAGAAAGATTTTGTCCCCCTCGCCCCGGTCGAGGTGGAAATCCGCGATGCGCGCGGGCGCGGTTGCTCGCTCGATGTCGAGGGTTTCACGCTGGTGGAGCATGCCAGCGCTGTCAGGGACCTCACCGATCTGGATGAGGTGAAACGCACCCATTCCGGCGAGATCGTCGAATTGCTGAAATCGGTATCGGGCTGCGATCATGTCGCCATGACACCGATGGGTATTCTGCGCTTCTCCGAAAAAGCGGGCGCAAATGCCGCGCACGACAATTCCCATCCTGCCCGTTTCGTTCACGTCGACATGTCGAAGGAAGCCGCAGCCGGTGCCCGCGCTGCCGCAGCGCCAGAAGGTCGGAAGATCGTGCGCAGCGCGCAGTACAACGTCTGGCGCGTACTCAGCCCGCCACCGCAGGACGTGCCGCTTGGCCTGTGCGATTACACCAGCATTGCGCCGGAAGACCTGCTCGACTGCGATGCGATTTTCGATCCGTTGGACGGCTCGCCCGAGTGGGGCTTCCCGAACTACCTGCTGGCGCACAATCCCGCACATCGGTGGTTCTACTATTCCAGCATGCACCCTGCCGAAGCACTGGTCTTCAAGACGAGCGAAAGCGATCCGGCCCGCGCGCAGCTGATGCCACACGGCGCATTTGATAATCCGCTGGCACCCGCAGATGCCCCGCCTCGCATCAGTCTGGAAATGCGCGGCACGGCATACTGGTTCGCATAAAAAAGGGGCGCCGCAACGACGCCCCTTCCCCCTGTTGTACGGGTCGATCCTCTAGAGCATTCGGACCGTGATCGTTTCGTCCCCCTGCGATGCGGAGAAGCTGCCGTCCGGCCCCATTTCGCTGGTCGGCGATCCGCACAACTCCTCGCCGCCTTCGGGCGTATTGCAGCGCTGGCTGCCTTCCGAGCGCCAGGTCGAACTTGTGGGGTTCATGGCTAGATAGCTGTTGCCGTCCTCTGCCCACACGGCGAGCGCCGTGTTCCCATCGGGCATTTCAACCCAAAAGGTCCCCGCCGAAATCTGGTCGGCTTCGGAAGTTGCGGTATGGTCCAGGCGGCGGAACGTGGCAGCATCAGCATCCGGTTCGTTGGCATTTACTGCCGTCCAGCTTCCATCTTCCTGCAGTTCGCCATGCTGGATGCAGAAGTCCTCCCCATCCTCCATCGCTTCCGGGAACATGATGCAGACCTGGCCGTCCGTAACGCCCCACTGCACCGGTTCTGCACCGACAGCCAATCCGATCGGGCCTCCCCATTCGGTGCCGTCAGCAGACGCGAAGGATAGCGACATCGTACCGTCGGGATATTCCACGAGGTAAGGCCCCGTGCCCGATGCCAGTTCAGCCAGCGGATCGGGCGCGGCGACCTCTTCTTCGGCCACTTCCGAGTCGCCGCATGCCGACAAAGCAAGCAACGGCAATACCGCTACAAACAATTGCTTTTTCACAGTTTCTCTCCCCCAAGTAATGAAATACTCGGTGGAAGTTGGCTCCCAATTTTCAGGAGAGTCAAATGTTCTTCACATTTGTGAAAAATGACTTTCTGATTCATTGCGTTAAGGGCGGAGTGATTTTCTCAACTGATCCGTTTGCCGCAATTACTCGGCCACGACGCTTTCTTCTTCAGCTACCTCTTCGCCAGCCTGCGCCACATTATATGCAGAGCGGATCATCCAGCTGCCGCCCGGATCTTTCGTCCATACGGTCTGGCTGGTCATCGGCAGTGTTACAGGATCGCCGGTTTCGGGATCACTGGTCGTGAAAGTGACCTGGCTGGTGAGAACCGCCAGATCGTCATTGGCAGAAGCCCAGCCGTCCGTCGGCTCGATAGTGATCGCGAAGTTCGGATCCTCGATCAGATGGGCATATTCCTCGCCAATGGCAGCACCGCCATTCAGCACCGAACCATCGGGACGAACCAGCACGGCGTCATCCGCATAAAGGCGCACGATGCCGACCACTTCATCAGCCTCGATTGCCTGAAGCTGCGATTGCTCGGTCAGGCGAACCGTATCGACGACATCGTCGGGATTTGCACCGCCGCTACAGCTCGCCAGCAGTGTCGCCGTTGCAGCCAGAGCGAAAAGTCGTTTTGCCATGATCAATTATCCCCTCATCACCCCGTCATGGGGCCGTGTGGGAATGACGATTAGGCAGGCCGCCAACGTCTCACATTGATCTCGCGCAATCCCTTGCGAAGACGCGTCAAAGGGCTTCGGAATACATTTCCAGCAGCTCCGCCCAGGCCCGCTCCGCCTCTGCCTCGTCGTAGACGGGGCTGTCGAGCACGGTCCAGCCGTGCCCTCCGGAATAAACTTCCACGTCGATGTCAGCCGAGGCTTCCTCGGCGGCGGCGGCAAGCAGCACTTTCGCTTCGGGATCGCGTTCGTCATCGTCGGCCGCGATTGCGATGATAGCTTCGGCGTCTGCCGCCATGTCGTCCAGCAGATTTACCGGTGCCATCGGCGAATCGCCCGTCAGACCGCCACCGTGGAAACTGCCTGCTGCCTTCACGCGATCAGGCACGGCAGCAGCAGCGTAGATCGTCCAACTACCGGTCATGCAATATCCCTGGTTGCCGATGCCGCGAGAGCTGTCGACCGCGTCCTGTGCATCGAGCCATTCCACCACGGCGCGTGCGGTTTCCTGCACGGCTTCCGGCGTATTCGCCTCGCGCCACGGCGTCACCTTGTTCCAGCCATCGTTGTTGCGCCAGTCGTCGAAGTCCTCGAACTGCTGGCCAGCAACGCTGCGGTAGTAAGGGTTGGCGACGAGCACGGCGTAACCGGCTTCCGCGAGGCGGCGCCCCATCTGCACCTTGGCCGGACGCAGCCCTGCAATGTCCGGCCACAGGATGACCGCCGGATGCGATCCGCTGGCGGGATGGATGAACACGCCGTCAAACGTGCCGCCCGGCGCGGCAAAGGTCACGGTGTTCTCGACCAGTCCGCCGGATGCCTGCGCGTCGCTATCGACAGGGGCGCAGGCAGCGACAGCCCCTGCCCCTGCCAGTGCGCCGAACTGGCGGCGGTTGATGGAACCCATATTCGCGACTTGGTCCTGCGTGCACATGGCTGGCTATCCTCTTCATTGTCCCGTTCGAGGGAGGACGATAGCAGCGTTGCGCGTCAGTGCCAGTCAGACTTCAGGTCAGGTCGTCCATTGCAACTTGCAGGCCCGCCTCGGCATCCTTCATCGCCTTGCGACGCAGGTTCTCGATGTGGGCGCGGCCCTCGGGCACGGCCTCCACCGGCAGCGCGGCGATCTGCTTGGCGAATTCCTCGGTGAAGTCGATGGCGTGCTCGGGGTGGCTCAGGATCAGCCCGTCCTGCTGCGACATGCCGCGAAGGATTTTTGCACCGACCTCGTAAGGGTCCATTCCGAACTGCTCGAAAGCGGTGCCGAACTGTTCCAGCTCGCCTTCCCTGGGCTTGGCGAAGCCTGCATCCGCGAACTCCTCGGGCCGTTTCTGCGCGCTGGCCCATGCGTTTGTGCGGGTGAGCGCGGGGCAGCACAGCGAACATCCAATGCCGTGCGGCGCGAGGTTGTAGCGCAGCGAATCCGTCAGACCGCGCACGGCGAACTTGCTGGCGGTGTAGATGCCCGCCTGCGGTCCGGGCAGGAAAGCGGCCATGCTGGCGACGTTCACGATATGGCGGCGTCCGCTGGCGGCCTTGATGTGCGGCATGAAGCTTTGCAGCCCGTTCACCACGCCGCCGAAATTGACGCCCATGATCCAGTCATAGTCGTCGTAGCTTGCCTCGTCCGTCGGGCCGAAGACGGAGACGCCGGCGTTGTTCACCAGCACGTGGACCTCGCCGAAATGGTCGACCACTTCCTCCGCCACCTGTGCGAAGCGTTGGCGGTCGGTCACGTCCAGCTTACAGAACAGCGGAATCTCGTAACCCTTGTCGGCAAACCACTTTTCCGTTGCGGCACGATCATCCTCGTTGCGGTAGGAAAGCGCCAGCCGCATCCCCGCATCCGCAAAGGCCTGCGCCGTGCCAAGGCCGATGCCCGTCACCGCGCCGGTGATGAAGGCAACGCGGCCCTTCCATTCGTCGCTGTACTGCGCCGGATCCACTGTCATGCTGATTTTCCTCTCCCGAAACCCGATAATGGGCTTTCCATGATCATATCAATCGTTAGTATCGCATACAAACAGACATCGAGGGGAGAGTCGATATGAGTGATGTGGAATCGCGCCTGAATGCGCTGGAAAAGAGTGTTCACCGCCTGGAGGACGAAGCAGCCATTACCCGCCTGCAAATGGCCTATGGCTACTACATCGATTACAACCGCCCCGAGGAAGTGGCCGGCCTATTCGCAGAAGACGGCGCGGTGGTGTTCCTCTCGGGCGAATATGTCGGTTACGAAGGCGTGATGCGCCTTTACGGCACCTGGTTCCAGAACCTGTTCACCCGCGGCCGCCGCGGCCCGGTCCACGGTCTGCTGCTCGATCACTTCCAGCTGCAACCCGTCGTTACTGTCTCCGAAGACCGCATGACCGCCAAGGGCCGGTTCCGCGGCATGCTGGCCGGTGGCTGGCATGACGAAGCGATGGAATGGAAGCCCGAAGGTCCGCCGCAGCAGTTCTGGGAAGCCGGCATCTACGAGAACGACTACGTTCGCGAGCCCGGCCCCGACGGTGAACTGGTCTGGAAGATCAAGCGTCTCAATTACCTGATGCAGTGGCAGGGCGATTACGAAACGGGCTGGGCCAAGACGACGGCGCACCTGCAGCCGGCGATGGAAGCCTATCCCGAAAACCCCATCGGTCCCGATCGCATCCTGCCGCCGGAAGAATATCGCACCACCTGGCCCAATCGTCACGCGGTGGAGATGAGCTTTGCACACCCCGTGCTGGGCGAGGCTTTCAAGGTCGGTCACTTCACCGAGATGATGACGAAAGAGAACTTCGAAGGCTGAGGGGCGTGGCAATGACGCTGCGCCTTGCAACGGTTCTGGCGGCGGGCCTCGCGCTCGCCGCCTGTGAACAGGCGGGCACCGGTCCGCCGGACATGGAGCCTGCCGATCAAGCATCGGCGGCTTCCGACCCGATGGACACCTCGCACCGCGAAAGTCTTTCCGACCGCCAAGTGTCGGAACGCTTTATCGAGGTGTTCTACAACCAGAACCGGCTGACCGACGGGTTCGAAGCCTGGGTGCATCCCGATTACATCCAGCACGATCCCAACTCGCCCACGGGCCGCGATCCGACCATCGAGGTGCTGGCCGCGCACATGCAGGCGAACCCGGAAATGACGCACGACGTGAAACGCGTGATCTACGGGGAGGACGGACCGGACGGCACGCTGGTTGCGGTGCACTACCACTTCAAGCGCGCGCCCGATGATCGCGGCAGCGCGGTGGTGGACATCTACCGGGTGCAGGATGGCTACCTGGTGGAACACTGGGACGTGATCCAGCCGGTCCCCGAAGAAGCGTTGAACGATAATACGATGTTCTGAAGAAGGGGAGGATCGCGCAATGGTTTCCGGCAAGCTGGAGGACGGGAGCGAGAAAGGCCTGAAAGGGCATTTCAAGGAAGATTTCTCCCACCGCACCCGCATCGGCCTGGCCCCGCGCGCAGGCCACGTGGACCGTGACGCTCCCTACAAGCGCATTGCAACCGAAGAAGCATGGACCTTTCCCGACCTCGTCAAGGCGCAGGTCGACTACATCGAAAGCGGCGATGCTCCGGCAAACGACGATTCGCTGAGGATGGGCGGCATGTTCGCCCACATGCCAAGCCTGCAGGAAATGCTTCAGGACCTTGGAGACCTACGCATCGCCCACATGGACGAGCTTGGCATCGACAGGCAGCTCCTGCTGCTGACCGCGCCTGGGGTTCAGGTCGTGCGCCCCGGCGACGGCACGCCATTAGCCCGGCAAGCGAACGACATTGCTGCCGAAGCCTGCCGCAACCATCCTGACCGCTTCTCCGCCTGTGCCGCGTTCGACCCGCGCGATGTTGCGGGCAGCGTGAAGGAAATCGAGCGGGCGATGGGCGAACTGAAGCTCAACGGCGCAGTGCTCAATTCGCACTTCCAAGGACACTATCTGGACGAGCAGGACTACTGGCCCATCCTCGAGGCGCTGGAGGCGATGGATGCAGCCCTCTACATCCATCCCACCGCACCGTTCAATGCGCCGCATTACGAGGATCGCGGCTTCTTTGGCGCGCTGGCAGGCTTTCCGCACGATGTCTGGTTGCACACGATGGGGCTGATCTTCTCGGGCGCTTTCGATCGCTTCCCCAAGTTGCGCCTCGTCATCGGCCACATGGGCGAATGCCTGCCGCTGCATCTTTACCGCTTCGACTGGATGCAGGGGAACGCCGATGGTCGCACGCACCTGCGCGGTGGCACACAGCCCAAGCTGAAGCACCCCGTCAGCTACTATTTCAAGAACAACATCTGGATCACCACCAGCGGCGTTGGCTGGGAGCCGGCGATCAAGTTCTGCCAGGAAGTACTGGGCCGGGACCGCGTTCTCTACGCGATGGATTACCCTTACCAGCAAAGCTACGACGAAGTGGCCGCCTATGACCGGATGGACATGGACGCCAAAACCAAGAAGATGCTGATGGAAGACAACGCGCGGGCCGTCTTCCGTATCAACAGCTAGCTTCTTCCAGCAATTTTGTGATCGCGGCGGGGTGGACCTGCCCGAAAAAGCGCATCTGCGCACGGCGGCCCTGCGCCCATTCCAGCTTGCCGTTCATCTCGATTGAATCGGCGATGGAGAGGTGGAGGAAGTCGCTGGCGCCCGGCCAGTCGTCATTCGCTTCCAGCATGCAGCCATCGCTCGTCAGGCGGGTGATGGAGACGATACTGCAAATACCTTCGCAGTCACTCGATCCGGTAATCGCCGGAACGTCGCGCCGATCGTCGAAAGCGGTAGCCATGACTCGCATCTCCTTATCTGGAGGCTGCGATACTAGGCGGATATGGTTAACGGGATGTGGTTGCGCCGTTCAGCTACCAGACTGGATTGCTGAACGGCGCATCCGACGGAGCGATCAGCCCCAGACTTCTTCGGCCACTTCCACGCACAGGCGGATCTTATCGGCCTGCTGCTGCGTGGTGATGTCATTGCCGTGCACCGTGCTGGCAAAGCCGCACTGCGGGCTGAGAGCCAGCTGGTCGAGGTCGGCATACTGCGCCGCCTCGTCGATGCGGCGCTTGATGTCGTCCTTGCTTTCCTGCTCGCCCAGCTTGGTGGAAACGAGGCCCAGCACCACGGTCTTGCCTTTGGGCAGGAAGCGCAGCGGGCTGAAGTCACCCGAACGGGCATCGTCGTATTCTAGGAAGAATGCGTCGATGTCGCATTCGTTGAACATCACTTCGGCCACCGGATCGTATCCGCCTTCTGCCGCCCAGCTGGAACGGAAGTTGCCGCGACACAGGTGCATCGCGCGAACAAGATCATCCGGCGCTCCGGCAAAGCTCGCGTTGATCAGCTTGGCATAGTCGTGCGTGATCGAATCCGGGTCCATGCCGCGGTTCTTCGCATCCTCGCGATGGCCGGTGTCGCACAGGTAGGCGAGGTTCGTGTCGTCCAGCTGGATGTAGCGGCAGCCAGCATCCACCAGGTCCGCGACTTCCTCGGCATAGGCCTTGGCAACGTCGGCATAGAAGCTGTCCATCGTGGGATAGGCATCTTCGGGAATACCTGCGCGTCCGGCGCGGAAGTGCAGCATGGTGGGGCTGGGAATGGCCACCTTGGCCACGGCGCCCGGCGCGTTCACGTGCTGGGCGAGGTATTCATAGTCCGCCCGCTGGATCGGCTTTTCGTGGTTCACCTTGCCGGTGATGATCATCTTGGGCGGCGCGAATTCCACGTCCACGCCCTTGTCGTTCTTGAACGCCTTCTTGATCCCGCCGGTTTCCTCGACGCCCGAAAGCTGGAGGAGGAAATCCGTATGGAAGAAAAAGCGGCGATACTCGCCGTCGGTGATCGCCTTGAGGCCGAGATCCTGCTGCCACTTGGCAAGCTCGGCAATCGCGGCATCCTCGACTTCGCGAAGGGCGGCTGCATCGATATCGCCGGCAGCGTGACGCTCTCGCGCCTCGATCACCGATCGCGGACGCAGGAAGGAACCGACGTGGTCGGCACGTGAGGGTAGTTTGAATGTCATCGGAGTATTCCTGTTGGCTATTAGCAAAAATGCAAAGCCAGGGTCATGACGCGGGCTCGCGCTCGACTGACCCTTGCAGCCATAGGCGTTGGGCGCCCACCAGCGCAATATAGTTTCTCTGCGCATGGCCTATAGCCGTGCTTGCACCTTGTGAACGGGGATACTAACGACAGTTATGATTCCGCACCCCCTGAAAGGTGCGCGCGATCCGCTTTGGGAGAGGCAAAAATGCGTTTGAGTTTCGTCGCGATGGCTGGTGCAGTGTCGCTGGCATTGGCCGGGTGCAATTCCGCGGATACGGAAGTATCCGCTCCGCCGACAGAAGGCGTGACCGACGCCCTCATCGCATCCGCCCCGGCGGAAGAATGGCTGACCTATGGCCGCGACTATGGGGAACAGCGCTTCTCCCCTCTCACACAGATCAACGCCGACAACATCGGTGAGCTGGGCCTCGCATGGTCGGTCGACCTGGACACGGCACGCGGGCAGGAGGCAACCCCGCTGGTGCACGACGGCGTCCTCTATGTCTCTACGGCGTGGAGCAAGGTCTTCGCCTACGACGCAGTCACCGGCGCTCCGAAGTGGAGCTATGATCCCGAGGTGCCACGCGAAACGCTGATCGCCGCCTGCTGCGATGCCGTGAACCGGGGCGTCGCGCTTTATGGTGACAAGGTCTACGTCGCCACGCTCGATGGCTATCTCGTCGCGCTCAACCAGTCGGACGGATCGGTCGCATGGCGCAGCGAGGTAGTACCGGATCACGTCAACTACACCATCACCGGCGCTCCGCGCGTGGCCGACGGCAAGATCTTCATCGGCTCGGGCGGTGCGGAATATCGCGCCCGCGGCTTCATCGCGGCCTACGACTGGCAAAGCGGTGACGAACTTTGGCGCTGGCACACCGTGCCGGGCAACCCGGAAGACGGCTTCGAGAACGAGGCCATGGAACGGGCCGCAGGAACATGGGCCGGCGACTGGTGGGAATTCGGCGGTGGCGGCACCGTCTGGGATTCGATCACCTACGATCCCGTCACCGGCTTCGTCATCTTCGGCACCGGCAATGCCGAGCCGTGGAACCCGGCAATCAATGATCGCATGGGCGAAGGCGATGCCTTCGAGGACAATCTCTACACCTCGTCCATCGTCGCGCTGGATGCCGATACCGGCGAATATGCATGGCACTTCCAGCAGACGCCGGAAGACCGTTGGGACTACGATTCCAACGCCCAGATCACCATCACCCAGATGAACATCGAGGGCGAGCAGCGCCGCGTCATCCTGCATGCGCCGAAGAACGGCTATTTCTACATGCTCGACGTGGAAACCGGCGAATTCATCAAGGCTGACCCGTGGACCGACCTGAACTGGTCGCTCGGGATCGACCCGGAAACCGGCCGCCCGCAGATCAATCCCGAAGCGCGCTACGAACTGACCGGCGAGACCTGGATCGGCCTTCCCGGCGCGGGCGGTGCGCACAGCTGGCAACCGATGAGCTATTCGCCGGATACCGGCCTCGTCTACATCCCCGCAAACCTTGCCGCCTTCCCCTACCGCGCGGTGGGCGAGGAATGGGAAGGCACCGACATCGGTTTCCAGCACGGTATCGACGGCGCGGCGACGGCCATGCCTGCCATTCCCGAGGTCCGTGAAGCATCGCTTGCCGGCACCACCGGGGCACTGATCGCGTGGAACGTTGCCGAAGGAACCGAGGCATGGCGGCACGACTACGTCGGTCCGTGGAACGGCGGTACGCTGGCGACCGCAGGCAACCTCGTGTTCCAGGGCAGCGCGACGGAAGAATTCGCCGCCTTCAACGCCACGACGGGCGACAAGCTGTGGAGCTTCGCCACCCAGAGCGGCGTGATGGCTGCACCGATGACCTACGCCATCGATGGCGAGCAGTACGTTGCCGTGCTGGTAGGCTGGGGCGGCATCTGGGACATTGCGCCCGGCCTGCTGTCCTCCAAGTCCGGTCGCCCGCGCAACATCAGCCGTCTCATGGTCTTCAAGCTAGGCGCGAACGGCGAATTGCCCGAAGCCCCGCCGATGGCCGAACGCGTGCTCGATCCGCCGCTGTTCACCGGCACCGATGAACAAGTGGCACAGGGCGCGGCCCTCTACGCTCGCTATTGCTCAGCCTGCCACGGCGATGCCGCGATTGCAGGCGCGCTCAACCCCGACCTGCGCCATTCAGGCGCGATCACCAGCGAAGACGTGATCCGCTCTGTCGTGATTGACGGCCTGCTGCACGAACGGGGCATGGTATCCTTCGCCTCCGTCATGGATGCAGAAGGAGCCGAAGCGATCCGCCAGTACCTCATTTTCCGCGCCAACGAGGACAAGGCGCTGGAAGAGGCGGGACAGTAAATTCGATCCGGGCGGGTTAGCCGGTTCGCGCAAAGCGATTGGCAAACCCGCTCGATGATTGCTATACGCTACAACAATTATTCGATTCTCCCGGGAAAGGAGCCCCCACGATGAACGAACAGACAACTATCGACCGTACCCAGCGCGAATATTCCGACGCCGTCAAAAAGGCGCTCGGCCGCAGCCCTCAGCTGTATATCAACGGTGAATGGGTGGATTCCTCCGGTGGTGAGACCATCGACGTGGAAGACCCGACCACCGGCAAGGTGATCGCGCAGGTCGTGGAATCCACCGACAAGGACATCGACCGCGCCGTGGCCGCAGCCCGCGCCGCTTTCGACGATCGCCGCTGGCGCGACCTGCCGCCGATCGCGCGTGAAAAGGTGATGCACAAGATCGCCGACCTGATCGAAGCCAATGCCGACGAACTGGCCGAGCTTGAAGCCATCGACGTGGGCAAGCCAAAGGGCATGGCCGCCATGATCGACGTGCCCGGCGCCGCCGCGCACTTCCGTTACATGGCTGGCTGGGCCGGCAAGATCGGCGGCGAAACGCTGCCGCCCTACTCCATGCCCGGCGGCATGATGTTCGCCTACACGCAGAAGGAGCCGGTTGGCGTCTGCGCACAGATCGTGCCGTGGAACTTCCCGCTGCTGATGGCCTGCCTCAAGATCGCACCGTCCCTGGCCGCAGGCTGCACCACCATCCTGAAGCCTGCCGAGCAGACCAGCCTCACCGCGCTGCGCCTGGCAGACCTGATCCACGAAGCCGGCGTTCCCGCGGGCGTGGTCAACATCGTCACCGGCTACGGCCACACCGGCGGTGACCGGATGGTGAAGCACCCCGATGTCGACAAGGTGGCCTTCACCGGCTCGACCGAGATCGGCAAGCTGATCAACCGCAATGCCACCGACACGCTGAAGCACGTCACCCTGGAACTGGGCGGCAAGAGCCCGGTGGTGGTGATGCCCGATGTCGACATCGCCGAGACCGCTCCCGGCGTTTCGCAGGCGATCTTCTTCAACTCGGGCCAGGTCTGCGTCGCCGGTTCGCGCCTCTATGCGCACAAGAGCGTGTTCGACAAGGTCGTGGAAGGCATGGCCGAAACCAAGGACTTCTGGGCGCCGCGCGCCTCGCTCGACCCCGATGCCCACATGGGCCCGCTGGTGTCGAAGGAACAGCATGAGCGCGTGATGGGCTACATCGACGCGGGCAAGCGCGACGGTGCCTCCGTCTTGATGGGCGGTGACGGTCCGGGCGGTGACGGCTACTTCGTGAATCCCACCATCCTCACCGACGTGAACCCGCAGATGAGCGTCGTTCGCGAGGAAATCTTCGGCCCCGTCGTCGTCGCCCAGCGCTTCGAGGATCTGGACGAAGTGGTGAAGGACGCCAACGACACGCAGTACGGCCTCGCCGCCGGTGTGTGGACCAAGGATGCGTCAGCCGCGCACCGCATTGCCAGCCGCCTGCAGGCCGGCACGGTGTGGGTGAACTGCCACGCCATGATCGATCCCGCGCTGCCTTTCGGCGGCTACAAGGAAAGCGGCGTCGGCCACGAACAGGGCCGCCTCGGTCTCGAGGCCTATCTCGAAACCAAGACGGTGATGATGAAGCTTTGATCACTGTGTGAAACGCGAGGCCCGCTTTCGGCATTGCCGGAGCGGGCCTTGTCGTCTCTACAGTTACGAGAGCTTCTGAGAGGATCCAAATGCCCGTAGACATCAACAAGGTTCGCGCCATCGACGTGCACGTGCACGCCGAGGTTTCCTGCCACGATCCCGAAGACCCTGTGATGGGCAAGTTCTTCGATGCGGCATCCGCCTATTTCAAGGCTCCGCGCGAACGGCCCAAGATGCCCGAGATCATCGAGCTTTACCGCGAGACGAACATCGCCTTCTGCATGTTCACCGTCGATTGCGAAAGCGGCATGGGTGCAAAGCGCGTCTCCAACTACGAAGTCGCCGAAATCGCCAACAAGAACGACGATATCTGCATCCCTTTCGCATCGATCGACCCGCACAAGGGCAAGTATGGCGCGCGAGAAGCGCTGGACCTGATCGAGAACCACGGCGTGAAGGGCTTCAAGTTCCACGGCATCGCGCAGAACGCGCATCCGGCGGACCGGATGGGCTATCCGATCTACGAGGTCATCAACGAGTACAAGCTGCCGGTCATCTTCCACACCGGCCATTCCGGCATGGGCACCGGCATGCGCGGCGGCGGCGGCATGCGCCTGAAGTATGGCGAACCCATGCTGATCGACGATGTCGCGGTGGACTTCCCCGACATGAAGATCATACTCGCCCACCCCAGCTGGCCGTGGGTGGACCAAAGCCTTTCGATGGCGCTGCACAAGGACAACGTCTTCATCGACCTGTCGGGCTGGAGCCCCAAATACTTCCCCAAGCAGGTGATCACCTACGCCAACACGCAGCTGAAGAAGAAGATGCTGTTCGGCAGCGACTTCCCGCTGATCCATCCGGACAAGTGGATTGCTGCAGCCAAGGAAGTGGGCTTCCGTGACGAGGTGATGCCCGGCATCATGAAAGACAACGCAGCGCGGGTCCTGGGCCTGGCATAAGCGCCTCTCCCTGCACGGGAGAATTGGGGAGAGAGAATGGATTTTTCAGGCAAGCACATTGCGATTACCGGCGCATCGTCGGGCATCGGGCTGGAAACGGCGAAGATGCTCGCAGAGCGCGGCGCGGCGGTTACACTGATCGCGCGCCGGGCCGACAAGCTGGAAGAGGCGGCGAAGGAACTCGGCGACAAGGCTGCCTGGGCCACCGCGGACGTGGGCGACCGCGCGGAGCTGGACGCGGCGCTGGACAAGGCTGCGGAGCAGAACGGACCGATCACCGGCCTGTTCGCCAACGCTGGACTTACCGGCGGCTTTACTCCGCTGCTGGAATATCCCGAGGACCTCTGGGAGAACACATTGCGGGTGAACCTCTCTTCCGTGTTCTGGGCCGTGCAGAAGGTGCTGCCCGCCATGGTTGAGGCGAAGTCCGGCTCCATCCTCGTGACAGGTTCCATGGCATCGAAGCGCGGCATGGCGATGAACCCCGCCTACGTCGCATCGAAACACGGCCTTCTCGGCCTCAGCCGCGCCGTAGCCATGGAAATGGCGCCGCACGGAGTGCGCTGCAACTGCGTCATTCCCGGCTTTATCGAGACAGAGGCCTTGGCCCGTATTCCCGATGAACAGCGCGGAATGATAGAGGCCCGCGTCCCGCAGCGCCGCATGGGCAGCGTCGCGGAACTCGCCGAAGTCGCCGTCTTCCTCTTGTCCGATGCCGCAAGCCATGTGACAGGACAGGACTGGGCGGTTGACGGCGGCACGCTGGAAACGCTCGAAGTATAAAGACAGGGGAGTAAGACGATGCGCGCATGGCTTCTGCCGAAGGATTCCGACGGCTTTGACAAGCTCTATATGGACGAGCTGCCCGATCCCGAACCCGGTCCGGGCCAGATCCTGATTGCCCCCAAGGCCTGGTCCCTCAACTATCGCGATTTCGCCGTAGCATCTGGCAAATACTTCGGCGGCGCGATTACCGAGCCGTCCATCCCGCTGTCGGACGGCGCGGGCAAGGTCATCGCAATCGGCGAAGGCGTGAAGTCCGTTCGCGTCGGCGACGAAGTGCAGTCCACCTTTTTCCAGGGCTGGCTGAACGGTCCGCCCAAGTTCGTCCCCGCGCTCGGCGACGGCAAGGCGCCCGGCATGCTGGCGGAGAAGGTCGTGCTGGAAGAGCACGGCGTAATCTCCATCGCTCGCAGCTTGGACGTACAGCAGGCGGCATGCCTGCCCTGCGCCGGCGTCACGGCATGGAACGCCCTGTTCGAAGGCGGCAACCCGGTGAAAGCGGGCGACAAGGTGCTGGTGCTGGGCACTGGCGGCGTCTCCCTGATCGCGCTCAAGCTGGCCAAGGCCGTCGGCGCAGAAGTGATTGCCACCAGCTCGTCCGATGAGAAGCTGGAACAGGTGAAGGCGCTGGGTGCCGACCACGTCATCAATTACAAGGAAACGCCGGAATGGGGCGCGCACGTGCGCGACACCTTCGGCGGAGCGAACAAGATCGTCGAAGTCGGCGGCACTGGCACGCTGGAACAGAGCATGACGGCCTGCGCACCGCTGGCAGAGATCGCGCTGATCGGCGTTTTGTCGCAAGGCACCCCGCCCGATACCCATGCGCTGATGTTCACCGGCTCCTCGATCCGCGGCATCTTCGTAGGCTCTGCCCGCATGGCCAGCGATCTCAACGCCTTCATCGACAAGCACGGTCTCAAGTTCCCCGTGGGCAAGACTTTCGCTTTCGAGGAGGCCGACAAGGCCTATGCCTATGGCTGGGGAACTGACAGCTTTGGCAAGACGGTGATCGCGCTGGGGTGACGCCGTTTGATCCGGGCAACGGTCCGGGAGAGGAAAGAAGCAATGTGGCAGGTGCGCGTCGCCCCGTGTGGTGATTTCGACAATCACCCTTTCAAGTCGAACCATTTCGAATGCGTGCCGCTGGCCGCCGCGATGGGCGCGGAAGTGAAAGGCGTTCGCCTTCCCGAACTGAGCGACGAGGGCGTCGAAAGCCTCAAGCAGGCGCTGTGGAAGCACAAGATGATCTACCTCGGCGATCAGAACCTTTCGCATGCCGAGCACGAGGAGTTCTCCCGCCGCCTTGGCCCCTTTGCGGTTGATGCCTACACGCAAGGCGTTGAAGGCCACCGTGACGTTCACCCGATCATCAAGGAGGCTGACGAGGTCACGCCCAGCCTTTTCGGCGGCGGCTGGCATACCGACAGCCCTTTCCTCGAAGAACCGCCCAGCATCACGTTTCTACGGCAGGTGGAAGGACCGCCCTACGGAGGTGACACCACGTGGGCGAACACGGCGCTTGCCTTCAAGCATCTGAGCAAGACCTATCAGGACATGCTGCGCCCCCTGCGAGTGCACATGAGCGCGGCAAATAACTTTGCGACCCAGGCCTTCCTGCGTGGCGAGGCGATCGACTTCGGTTCGCCAGAGAAGCGGGAGCAGGGTCTGAAAGGCACCTACCATCCCTTCGTGCGCACCCATCCGCATACCGGCGAGCCTTCGCTCTACATCTGCGACACCTATGCGGCAGGAATCGAGGGCATGACCACGCACGAGGCGAAGCCGATCATCGACTACCTCGTCTGGCACGCCACCCAGCACGCCTTCACCTGCCGCCTGCGGTGGCAGCCGGGCATGGTCTGCATGTGGGACAATGCCGCCACCATGCACCTTGGGCCGAACGATTACGATGGCTTCCGCCGCGAGATGTATCGCACCACCATTGCAGGCGGCGTACCGGTCTAGCGCGGGTCCATTCCTCCGGCTTCTTCCGGCGCAATTTTGTGCTAAACTGCTCCCCGGGAAAAATGGAGGAGGATGTTTATGCGTACACTTGCGCTACTGGCCCCTGCCCTTGCGCTGGCGGCCTGTTCCGGAGAGACGGCAGATACCGAGCCGGCAGACTTCACTACCGCCAACGGTACACCGGCAGGCGTCTATGAAGTCTCCGCAGCCGACGGCTCCAGTTCGATCGTAACCATCAATCCCGACGGCACCTATTCGCAGGTGACGCCCGACGGCGCGAATGCCGCCGAGGGGACGCTGGAAATCGTCGATGAAAAGACTTGCTTCAAGGTCCGCCGTGCCGGTGCGACTGCGCTCTGTTACACAGAGAGCGCGCCGGATGAGAGCGGGGCATATACCGCAACGACCGACAGCGGGCTGGAGCTGACTGTCCGGCCGTATGTGGCCCCGGCTGAAAGCGATGCGGACGCAGAAATCGAGGAGGCGACCGAAGGCAACGCCTGATCCGCGCTGCGTTCATTCGCCGAAGAAGTTCAGTTCCAGCAGGACGTTGTTCGGGTCTGCGGTGAAGATTTGCCGCAGGTTGATCGCTTCCACCAGGTTCTCTTTGTAGTCAGCGCCGCGCGCGTCGAGCCGCGCCTTCATTTCCTCGTAGCCCTTCAGGCGCAAGGCCACGTGGTGCAGCGCGCCGGTGAGGTCACCGGGCGTCACCTCGCGGTCGTAGGTGCGAATGCAATCGAGAGAGTTGATGTGGAAGATCGCACGGTCCTCGGAATCGAACATCCAGGTGGCGGTTTCCGGCGTTAGCGGTGGCGGCGCGTCGCGGCGTTCAAGGCCAAGCAACTCCTCGTAGAAGCGTGCCGTGCCATCCAGATCGTCGGTGATGATGTTGACGTGATCGAGCGCTTCGACCTGCATCGTGCCCCTCCTGTCCTTTTGCTGCGGATTCGCCTTGCACCTCTAGCCGAATATTGTATGCACCGCATACTAATTTCGCATACGTGATTCATTCACAACCATGGAGAGGAGCCGAGAATGGCCGACAATCTGGAACAAGTGCTGGCAAAAGCGAACGGCGATATCGTCGGCCAGCTGCGCAATAACAAGATCGGTGCCTATGTGTACCCGGTCGTCGCCCCGGAATTTTCCAACTGGCGCGACGAACAGTGGGCCTGGCAGCACGGCGCCGTGCTGTTCGACCAGTCGCACCACATGTTCGATCTGTACATCAACGGTCCTGACGCCGGTAAGCTGCTGTCGGACACGATGGTCAACTCGTCCAAGGGCTGGGAAGTCAACAAGGCTAAGCAGTACGTCCCCACCACGCCCTATGGCCACGTGATCGGCGACGGCATCATCTTCCGCCTGGCTGAAGAAGAATACGTCTACGTCGGCCGCGCACCTGCTGCGAACTGGCTGATCTACCAAGCCGAAAAGGGCGGCTACAACGTCGACATCATCAACGATCCGCGTTCGCCCTCGCGCCCGATGGGCAAGCCGGTGAAGCGCATCTCCTGGCGCTTCCAGATCCAGGGCCCGCGCGCCTGGGACGTGATCGAGAAGCTGAACGGCGAACCGCTGGACAAGCTGAAGTTCTTCAACATGTCGACCATGAAGATCGGCGACAAGACGATCCGCACCCTGCGTCACGGCATGGCCGGTTCGCCGGGTCTCGAAATCTGGGGTCCGTACGAAGAGCAGGAATACGTCCGCGAAAAGATCCTCGAAGCCGGTGAAGAATTCGGCCTCATTCCGGTCGGTTCGCGCGCCTATCCGTCGAACACGCTGGAATCCGGCTGGATCCCCAGCCCGCTGCCTCCGATCTACACCGGCGAGCAGCTGGAAGATTACCGCAAGTGGCTGCCGGCCGATGGCTACGAAGCCACCGGTTCGATCGCCGGTTCGTTCGTTGGTGACAGCATCGAGGACTACTACACCAACCCGTACCAGCTGGGTTACGGCCCGTTCGTCAAGTTCGACCATGACTTCATCGGTGCCGACGCACTGAAGAAGATGGAAGAAGACGGCACCAAGGAACGTTACAAGAAGGTGACGTTCGAGTGGAATGCCGAAGACATGAAGAAGATCCAGGGCTCCATGTTCGATCCGGAAGGCGAACAGTACAAGTTCTTCGATCTGCCGCTGGCCAACTACGGCAACTCCAGCTTCGACGCTGTGAAGGACGCCGACGGCACCGTGATCGGCAAGTCGATGTTCACCGGCTACTCCTGGAACGAGAAGAAGGCCCTGTCGCTCGGCTTCGTCGACTCCGACGTTCCGCTGGGCACCGAGCTTGCTCTCACCTGGGGTGAAGAAAACGGCGGCACCGAGAAGACCACTGTCGAGCCGCATAAGCAGCTGGACGTCAAGGTCATCGTCTCGCCGGTACCGTACGGCAAGATGGCTGCCGACACCTATGCCACCGGCTGGCGTACCTCGAAGACCTTCTCGTAAGTCTTCGAAGCCAATCGGCTAACAGAATTGGGGGAGGCAGCATCAAACTGCCTCCCCTTTTTCTTTGGCGGCTCTAGCATGCGGAAAAATGGAGAATTGTAATGGCCAACTTCGTCCTCGTTCACGGCGCATGGGGCGGCAACCACACCTGGGGTGAAGTCCCCGCACGGCTGGAGGCGGAAAATCACCAGGTGTTGAACTGCACCCTTCCCGGCCTCGGCTCTCGCCAGAGCGAACTCAATCCCGGCATTACCCTGACGGACCATGTGGACGACGTTTGCAGGCAGATCGAGGAGGCCGGTTTCGACCGCTTCATCCTCGCCGGCCATTCCTATGGCGGCATGGTCATCTCGCACGTCGCCAGCCGCCTAGGCAGGCGGATCGATGCCATTGCTTTCGTCGATGCCTTCATGCCCGAGAGCGACCAGTCATTGTGGGACATTACCGGCGAATTCGAGCACAACTGGTACGTCGACAGTCAGCGCCATCAGCCGGGCTATGTCACGCCGATCGGATCACTGAACTTCGAACACGTGCCCGGCGTTGTCGGTTTCCATCCCTTGCTCACCTTGCTCGAGGCAATCCCGTTCACCGGCGACGAAAAGCTGATCGGGAAGAAGTGCTATATCTTCGCCACGGGATACGAGCCCACGCCGTTTGCCGGGTTTGCCGAAAAGGCAAAGGAACAAGGCTGGGAATATCACGAGACCAATACCGATCATTTCGTGATGCAGAACGATCCTGATCTGACCACGAAAGTTCTGCTCGGCCTGGCTGGCTAGGCTACATTCCCAGCATCGCGGGATCGAGCGGCGTACCTTGCGCCGCCATCCCTTCCACGAGGTCGGTAACGATCTGCTCCATGTTGTGCTGCGTGGCCCGCTGGCGCAGTTCTGCAAGCTCCTCGGCACCATACCAGCGCCCGCCTCGCACGAGGCCGGTGATCTGGCGGATGCAGGCGATCTCGGCGCGCGGGTCGCAGGCGGTGAGCACGATGTCAGCAACACAGCCCTCGCCGATACAGCCGAGCGCCCCTTCCTCGCCCAGCACGCGCGCGGCATTGGTCGTCGCCGTGTCGATGGCCTCGGCAGGAGTGAGGCCAGCTTCAACCAGCAAGTCGAGTTCGTCGTGAAGCGCGTCACCGGGCAGGTTCACGAAGATCCCAGCATCGCTTCCGGCTACAAGCGGCACGCCTGCGGAATGCATCACACCGGTCATCCATGAATAGAATTCCGCGCGTTCTGCTTCGTAGGCCGGATCGCGTGCGGACCACGCTGCGATGTTCTCTGCCTCCAGGCTCTGCGTAACCGGATTGAGCAATGACATGCCTTCGCGCTGTGCATAGGCGCCGCCTGTTTCGGCCACGCGTACCAGGTTGCGGTGTGCCACCAGGGTCGGTGTAACGACGGTGTCGCTGGCTGCGATCTGATCGACCAGTTCCTGGCCCGCTTCAATGTCGACCTGTCCGCGCAGTCCGTGAAACGCAATGCTCTCGGTATGCTCGATGGTCTCGAAACCTGCGGCGAGAGTGTCGGCAAACGGCACAAGAAAGTCGCGCTCGAGAGGAATGCCCTCTTCTCGAGCACCTTCGACGGGATGCCCCGTTACCGACATCCCCAGTGCCCGAGCTTCGTCAAGTGCGCCCTCGAAGCCTTCTCCGGTCAGGTTGGAATAGAGCTTGATGCGGTCGTAGCCCGCCGCGTGCTGCGCCTGCACCACCGCGCGCGCCTCAGCGGCGCTGGAGGCCATCACGTGATTGATCTGCGCATTAGGTCCGGGCGAATTGATAATCGGGGCGCTGGTAAACAGGCGCGGGCCTTCCAGCGTTCCCGCGGCGATCTCCTCAGCCATACGCAAGTGAAAGGGCATACCTGACAAGTTGCGCACAGTGGTGACGCCGTGCGCAAGGTAGGCCGCGAGTTCCGCCTCTCCCCACACGTGCACGTGCATGTCGATCAGGCCGGGCGAAGCATAGGCTCCGTCTGCGGCGATCACCGTGCCACCCTCCGGCGCGATGATCGTATCGCCGCTGGCGGTGATGATGCCGTTTTCGACGAAGATGGAATGGCCGTCAGGCCCGACATTGGTGATAAGCAGCGCGTCCTGCGCTATCGCCGGGGCAGCAAGGGCCAGACAGCCTGCTGCCAGAACGCGCATCCCCTTGGCGATCATGCGCGCTGCCTCCGAATTACAGCCGGTTGCGACGGGTGAGCGCGGCCTCGCTCTCTTCCATCAGCTTGGTGATGATCTCGGCCACCGGCTCTTCTTCCTTTACCAGCCCGACGCTCTGCCCGGCCATCAGGGAGCCGCCTTCCACGTCGCCGTCGATCACAGCGCGGCGCAAGGCGCCTGCCCAGAAGTGCTCGATCTCCAGTTGCGCCTCGCCCATATCGACCTTGCCTTCGTCCAACATCACCGCGACTTCACGCTGCTTGGCAGTGAAGGCCTCGGTGCCCTTGTTCTTGAGCGCGCGAACCGGAATCACCGGCAAGCGCGGGTCGACCTGCACGCTGGTTTCGGCATCGCGTGCCTTGGCGCGGAAGAAAGCCTTCTTAAAGTCCGGGTGGGCAATGCTTTCCTTGGCACAGGCGAAGCGGGTGCCCAGCTGCACGCCGGCCGCGCCCATTTCCAGATAGGCCGCGATCATGTCTCCCGTGCCGATGCCCCCGGCGACGAACACAACGAACTCCTCTGCCAGTTCAGGCAGGAACTCCTGCGCGAGAATGGACGTGGCAACAGGGCCGATGTGGCCGCCCGCCTCGTTACCCTCGATCACCAGCGCATCGGCGCCGCTGCGCAGCAGCTTCTTCGCCAGCGCCAGCGTGGGCGCGAAAACGATGACCTTGGCGCCATGGGCCTTGATCGCCTCCACGCTGCCCTTGGGCGGGATACCGCCTGCCAGCACGACATGGCCCACGCCGTGCTTCCCGCACACCTCGATCAGCTCCATCAGCTGCGGGTGCATGGTGATGAGATTCACGCCGAAGGGCTTGGCCGTCAGCTTCCTTGTCTCCGCGATCTCGGTATCGAGCAGTTCGGGCGTCATCGCGCCGCAGGCGATCACGCCGAAGCCGCCCGCGTTGCTGATCGCGGAAACGAGGTTGCGTTCGGAAACCCAGCTCATCGCACCGCACAGGATGGCGTGCTCGGAACCGAGAAATTCGCTGCCGCGCGCCATCAGCGCCGACGTCTTTGCATAACTGGTCATGGCATCGGTCCTTAAGGGCACCCTAGCCCGCCGACAAGCGCGGCGGCTAGTTGATCCGCCGGTCATTACAATTGCCGTTAACCGGCGCCTTTTGACGCAACCCGGTTGCCCATTAACCAGTTCGTGCCATAGGCTTCGGCATAGGGTTTTGGCCGCGCGCTCCATGCGGCTGAGCAACACAGGGGTAAATCACATGAATTTCCGGCGTTTCGTGGCCGTCGCCTGCGGCATTCTGGGACTGGCAGCGATGCCGCTTACCGCGCACGCGCAAAGCGATTCCTTCCGTATCGATGCCAATGCCACCCACACCACCGAACTCACCATCTGCAACCCCGAGGTTCGCATCGTGCTGAGCGGCGATGGCGATACCGATCTCGACTTCGTGATCCGCAATTCGCGCGGCGACATCGTGCATTCCGACTATGGCCTGACCGACCAGAGCACGGCCACGCTGCGCCGCCGGGCCGACATGCAATGCGAGGATTTCGAGCTGCAGACGAGCAACCTCGGCAACGTATGGAACCTGCTGGACATCAGCCTCGAGGACATTCGCACCGACAGCGGCAACCCCGTGGATACCGACAGCTACCGGGTGAATGCCAACGGCACGCACCGGGTGGACCTGTCGATCTGTTCGCCGCAGGTGCTGATCACCATCAGCGGCGACGGCGATACCGATCTCGACTTCGTTATCCGCAATTCGCGCGGCGAGACCGTGCATTCCGATTACGACCTGACCGACCAGACCAGCGCGACGCTCTATCGCCGTGGCGGCACCGATTGCGAAAGCTTCGAGTTGACCACGACGAACCTCGGCGATGTGTACAATCTCTACACCGTGCAGCTTGAAGACGTCGTGCAGGATCGCGGCTTGCCGGTGCAGGCGCGTGGTTCGGGTGACGGCAACAACCGCGACATCTCCATCCAGAACCGCACCGGCGACACGATCATGTATCTCTACTGGTCGAATGTCGCCGCCAGCAACTGGGGCGACGATCGCCTGGGTTCCGGCGTTCTGGCAAACGGGCAGGACTGGAACGTTACCGTAGACGATGGTTCGGGCGCCTGCCGCTTCGACTTCCGCGCACAACTGTCCGACGGACGTGACCTCGAGCAGCGCAATGTCGATGTCTGCTCGGTCTATGTTGTGCAGTTCGCCGGCAACGGAAAATAGGCCAATCGCAAGAAGCGGCCTGAGCGATCAGGCCGCTTCGTCATCCTTAGCATCGAGCCCGTAGGCGGTGTGCAGAACACGCACGGCGAGTTCGGTCTCGTCCTCGTCGATCAGCACGGAAACCTTGATTTCCGAGGTGCTGATCGCCTGCACGTTGATGCCGCGATCGGCCAGCGACTGGAACATCGTGGCAGCAACGCCGGCGTGGCTCTTCATGCCCATGCCCACGACGCTGATCTTGGCGACCTTGCTGTCGGTGATGATGCGGTTGAAGCCGATGGATTCCTTCTTGTCCTCCAGCAGCGCCTGAGCGCGGGCGAGTTCGGCCTGCGGCACGGTGAAGGTCACGTCGGTCTCGCCCTTGTCGCGGCCCACGTTCTGGATGATCATGTCGACGTTGATGCCGGCCTCGCCCAGCGGGGTGAAGATGTTGGCAACGGCGCCCGGCTTGTCGGGCACGCGGGTGAGGACCACGCGGGCCTCGTTCTTGTCATGGGCGATGCCGGTGACGGACTGGCGTTCCATATTCGATTCCTCCAGAATCTTCTGCATCTCGTCTTCGGAGACGATCATCGTGCCGGGCAGGGTATCGGCAGGCGGTGCGCCGTCATCCACGAAGGACGAGAGTACCTGCACGCGCACGTTGTGTTTCATGGCGAGGCTGACCGAGCGGGTCTGCAGCACCTTGGCGCCGACCGAGGCCAGTTCGAGCATCTCTTCATAAGAGACGTAAGGTATCTTGCGAGCGCGCGCGACGATGCGCGGGTCGGTGGTGTAGACCCCGTCCACATCGGTGTAGATGTCGCAGCGATCAGCGCCCACGGCAGCGGCAATGGCGACAGCCGAAGTGTCGGAGCCGCCGCGCCCCATTGTGGTGATGCGCCCTTCATCGGACACGCCCTGGAACCCGGGGATCACGGCGATCTCGCCGGCCGCCATCGATTCGCGCAGGCGCGGTGCGTCGATCTCTCCGACGCGGGCATTGGCGTGGGCGGAGAACGTCTTCACCGGCAGCTGCCAGCCAAGCCAGCTGCGCGCCTTGCAGCCCATCGCCTGAAGCGTGAGCGCAAGCAGGCCGCTGGTCACCTGCTCACCGCTGGCGACGACCACGTCGTATTCTGCCGGATCGTACAACGGGTTGGCTTCGCGGCAGAAATTGACGAGGCGATCGGTCTCGCCTGCCATGGCGGAAACCACCACGGCCACCTCGTTTCCGCCCGCGGCCTGCGCGCGCACGATATTGGCAACGCGGCGAATGCGCTCGGTCCCGGCAACAGACGTACCGCCGAATTTCATCACGATGCGGGCCAATTTGTGTCCTTCATGTGTTGTCTGGTTGAAACCCTCGCGCGCTGTTAGGGAGCAAGCATGTCCGACGCAACTGTCTCAAGTGCAACCAACTCCGTCACCATCCGTCCGGAAGAGGCCGAGCATTTCGGCAAGCTGGCGCAGGACTGGTGGGACCCGGCGGGAAGCAGCGCCATGCTGCACAAGCTGAACCCCGTTCGCCTGGCCTTCATCCGCGAGGGCATCGACATGCACTGGGGCGGCGATATTGAAAGCGTGAAGCCGCTCACGGCCAAGCGCGCGCTGGATGTCGGCTGCGGTGCGGGCCTCTTGTGCGAACCGCTGGCGCGGCTCGGCGCGGAAGTGACGGGAGTGGATGCGGCGGCCGAGAACGTTGCTGCGGCAACGGCCCATGCGGCAGGTTCGGGCCTTCCCATCGACTATCGCCACGGTGAGCTCGGCTCGCTGGGTCTCGGCCATTTCGATCTCGTCACCAACATGGAAGTGATCGAGCACGTCGAGGACAAGGCGGCTTTCGTCGCGCAGCTTGCCGCACATCTGGCTCCGGAGGGGCTGATGGTTCTTTCCACTCCGAACCGCACTTTGAAAAGCCGCACACTGCTGGTCGGCGCGGCGGAGGCCTTGGGCGCGGTGCCGAAGGGCACGCACCATTGGGAGGACTTCGTCACGCCTGATGAACTCGAATCGCTCTTGTCGGATGCCGGGCTGACCATGGGCGAGCCCAAGGGCATCGCCTTCTCTGTAGGTAAGGGCCTGCACCTGTCGGACGACCTTTCGCTGAACTACATCGTTACCGCTCGTCACCGGACACAGGCGGAATAGGCAGCGAAGGTATCCGGTCGCGATAGCAATCCGTCAGGCGGCAAGGGTGGTCGGTGAATACTCCATCAAGACCGGCATCGCGCAGTTCTGAAATCAGGGTCATCGCCAGGCTGTCGGCATCTCGCGCGGTCATTTCCGGACTACGGAGAGACTCAGGCAGGAATTGAGGTTCGAGCCGCAAGGTCCAGCCGTGGATGAGCAGTCCTGCCGCATGGGCGCGCTCGATCAGGTCGTTTGGCCAGTCTTCGATAAGTAGGCGAAGGTCCACCCCAATCCCATCCGCATATCCGGCAATGTCTGCAAGGCCATCGTCCGTCACCATGTCGGCGTAACGCACGGGCGGATCGTCGGCAGAGCTTCCGTCCGCTTCGATAAGCTGCACCAGCCGCAGGTCGGTCATCGTATCGAGACGGCGCAGCGGCGCGACCTCGAAGCTCTGGATGAACACCGGCGCGTCCGCGCCTTCGTAGCCCGCTTCGCGCAGTTGCTCGACCAGCATGGCGGCAAGATCATGCCCGATACTGCGGAAGTAGCCGGGATGCTTGATCTCGGGATAGAGGCCGATGGTGCGGCCTGTCTCGGCCTCCTTGGCGCGCACCAGCAGGACGATCTCATCCAGCGTCGGCACTTGGTAGAGGCCGTCAAAACGCGCGTTCTGCGGCCTGATATCGGGCAGGCGCTCGCGGGCGCGCAGGGTGCGCAGTTCGGCCAGCGTGAAATCCTCAGTGAACCAGCCGGTCACTTCCTGCCCGTCGATCACCTTGGTCGTGAGGCGCGTCGCAAACTCTGGACGCTGGTCGACGTCGGTGGTGCCCGAAATCTCATTCTCGTGCCGCGCCACCAGCACGCCGTCTTTCGTCGCGACGAGATCCGGCTCAATGTAGTCCGCGCCCTGATCGATGGCGAGTTCATAGGCAGCAAGCGTGTGTTCGGGCCGCTCTCCACTGGCGCCGCGATGGGCGATGATCAGCATGTCATTCTCCGCCTGCGCCGCCGCCGGGGCGGCAAGGGCCATGGCCAGCAGGGCAAGCAGCCACTTCATGCCAACGCCGCTTCCCACTCGTCCGCCTTGAAGCCAACCAGCAGGCCGCCGTCATGTTCGACAACCGGGCGCTTGATCATGCTGGGGTTCTCCACCAGCAGCTTCGCCGCGTCAGCCGGATCGTCAGCCTGCGATTTCTCTGCGTCGGACAGCTTGCGATAGGTCGTGCCGCGCTTGTTCAGCACCACGTCCACGCCCTTGGCATCAATCCAGCTTGCGACCCTCCCTGCGTCCGCGCCTTCCTTCTTGTAGTCATGAAAGGTGTAGTCGATCCCCTCGGCTTCCAGCCATTTACGGGCCTTCTTCACCGTGTCGCAGTTGGGGATACCGTAGAAGTCGATCGTCATCTGGAAGCGTCTCTCATCGCTAATGTGGAACACATGGAACACTGTCCTAGAGGCAAAACTTGCAGGGCGTCAGCACCGGCGGCGAACCATCCCCGCCTAGCGCGGTTTTCGGGCAGATTTGCGACACTTCCGGCGATGGGCGCGGACCTGCCAGCCTTGCTGCCTGTAGGACAGGTCAGGGGAAGCGGCGGGTGTGCGGATCGTCGCAGGCGTAGAGGGTATATTCGGCATACCAGCGCGCGCGGCCATCGGCCTGCGCCATGCGGTGCTCTGCCACCCTGCCCCAGCCGCGCGCCGATGCCTCGTCCTGCCATTCGGACAGGGCAACCACTTCGCCATCGTCTGCTGTGTAGCTCTTGAAAGAGAGAAAGCCAGGCTGCTGGCGGGCGAGAACTTCCATCGCCTCGGCCTGCTCGGCATAGGCTTGCTGGTCGATCCCGGCGCGCTTGCGATTGCGGAACACGACCAGATACATGCGCGCCCTACCCCAGGTTCGCATCTGCAATGGCGACGGCCAGCGCGTCTGCCGCATCCGCGCCTTCGACCTGCGCACCCGGCAATAGCACTTTCAGCATGGCTTGGACCTGCGTCTTGTCCGCGCCGCCGGTGCCGACAACCGCTTTCTTCACCAGTCGCGCGGCATGTTCACGCACCTCGAGGTCAGCAGTGCCGCAAGCGGCCAGCACCGCGCCGCGCGCCTGCGCCAGCTTCAGCGTCGACTGCGGGTTCTTGTTCGCAAACACCTCTTCGCAAGCCGCCCGGTCGGGCCGGTGGCGGGCGATCACCTGTGCGATGCCGGCGTGCAAGGCCGCCAGCCGGTCGGGCATTTCAGCCCGCGCCGACGTGGCGATCTGGCCGTTGGCGATGTGCGAGATGCGGCTCCCCTCGACCCGGATCACGCCCCAGCCTGTGCAGCTGAGCGAAGGATCGAGGCCCAGAACCAGCATGGATCAGCCCGCGAGCTTCTCCATCACCTCGTCGGAGATGTCGTAGTTGCCCCACACGGTCTGCACATCGTCATCGTCGTCCAGCGCGTCGACCAGCTTCAGGAGCGTGCCCGCTTCCTTTTCTTCCATCGCGACGGTGATGTTGGGCTTCCAGGCGAGCTTCACGTTCTCCGCTTCGCCCAGTTCTTTCTCGAGGTCGGTCGCGACCTGGTGCAGGGCATCGGCCTCGGTCCAGATGACGTGGCCGTCTTCGCTGCTCTCGATGTCGTCGGCGCCCGCTTCCATGGCGGCCATGAGCACAGTTTCCTCGTCACCGGCGCTGGCCGGGTATTCGATCAGGCCTTTGCGCTCGAACCCGTGCTGCACGCTGCCCTCAGTGCCGAGGTTGCCGCCGTTCTTGCTGAAAGCGGTGCGCACGGCGGTGGCGGTACGGTTGCGGTTGTCGGTGAGCGTTTCCACGATCAGCGCGACGCCGCCGGGGCCATAGCCCTCGTAACGCACTTCCTCGAAGTTCTCGCCATCGCTGGCAGAAGCCTTGTCGATCGCGCGCTGGATATTGTCCTTCGGCATCGACTGCGCCTTTGCGGCGTTCACGGCGAGGCGCAGGCGCGGGTTCATGTCCGGATCGGGCATGCCCATCTTCGCCGCCACGGTGATTTCGCGGCTCAGCTTGGAAAAGAGGTTGGAACGCTTCTTATCCTGCGCACCCTTGCGGTGCATGATGTTCTTGAATTTGGAATGGCCTGCCATGGTTGTTCTTCTGCTGGGTACTGAAAATGAAAACGGGGCCTAGCCCAGCCCCGCCTCCGCTTCAACAATTCACGCGCGACGCGAATCAGCCCATGCCGAGCGCGGCCTTGTAGGTGTCGAGGATCATTTCCTGTTCGCTACGGTCGTTCGCGTCCATCTTACGCAGGCGCACGATCTGGCGCATGATCTTCACGTCGTAACCCACGGCCTTGGCCTCGGCGTAGACGTCGCGGATGTCGTCGGCGATGCCCTTCTTCTCTTCCTCGAGGCGTTCGATACGCTCGATCAGCAGGCGCAGGCGGTCGTCGGTGGCTTCGGCCATGGGGGTATGCTCCGGTAAAATGTGAGAATCGGTTGGCGCGCTGGTTAGCCGCCACGGCGCGCGGGGTGAACCCGCCTTGTGCCTTCTCCACGCGATTCTGTGGCAGCGCGCCGATTTCGCGGCATTGTGCGCGGGCGCATTATGGGTCTATCGTTCCCGCCAGAGAGACCGCGACGGGGGTTGGCACTCGATGACCGATGTTTTCATTTCCTATTCGCGCGCCGACAAGGAGCGGGTGGCCCAGCTTGCCAGCGCCATCGAGGCTGAAGGCTACGATGTGTGGTGGGACGAGGAACTGCCGCCTCACATGAGCTACGGCGATGTCATCACCGACAAGATCGAGAACGCGAAAGCCGCTGTTGTCGTATGGTCCGCCGATGCGTCGAAGAGCGAGTGGGTGCGGGCAGAGGCGGATGCCGCGCGCAATCACAAGAAGCTGATCCAGACGGCGCTGGCCGACATCATTCCGCCGTTGCCATTCAATCAGATCCAGTGCGCAGACCTTTCCGACTGGCAAGGCGAGGAAGACCATCCCGGCTGGCGCAAGGTGAAGCAGAGCCTCGTCGCCCTGTGCGGAGCGCGCGAAGCCAACATCGCTGCCGAGCCTGTAGTGGCAGCACCGCCACCACCTCCTCCGCCGCCGCCTCCTGAACCGGAGGCTGTCGTCGCACCGCCCGCCAGCCCTCCGCCAGCCGAGGACAAGGCGAAGAGCAAGAAGGGCGCGCTGATCGGGGGCGGGATCATTGCCGGACTGGTGTTGGTGCCCGCGCTGTTCATGGTTGCCTCCTCTGGCGATGAAGGCGGTTCGGACAGTCAGCCTGCCCTGACGACCTACGATATCGAGGAACCGGCTGGCGAAGACCCCTTGCCATTGATCGGCAGCGAGGACTCAGTGCCGCCCGTCGCCACCCAGGCGGCTCCGGCGCAGCAGGCTGGCCCTGCCACCGATGACTTCAACCGCGATGTCGTGCTGATAAACCAGTCGGGCGAAGTGGTGATGTACATGTACTGGTCGAACACCGATCAGGAGAACTGGGGGCCGGACCAGCTGGGCGATGACGTTTGGCCGGACGGACAGAGCGCCAATGTCACCATCGACGATGGCAGCGGCGCCTGCCAGTTCGATTTCATGGCCGTCACCGCCAGCGGGCGCGAGATCGTTCGTCCAGACGTGAACGTCTGCAGCGTCTACGAAATCCACTTCAACTAGGCCCTTCCCTTCCAGCAGCAGGACACGACGCGCCATGACCCGTATCGCCATGTTCTGCGGCCACATGTTCAACACCGATGCCGAGGCTGAGGCCGCGCTGACCGAGCGGATCGACCATGCGCTTACCAAGCACGGCGTGACAGTCGGCTATGGTCCGCTGGCCTGCGGTGCCGACATCCTGATTGCAGAGGCGCTGCTGGCGCGCGGATGCGAATTGCAGGTGGTGCTCCCATTTGCGGAAGAAGACTTCATTGCCGAGAGCGTGGTGTCGGGCGGAGAGGGCTGGCTGCCGCGTTACCGCGCCTGCCGCGATGCTGCCGCCGAAGTGCGCTTCGCCACGCCCAATGCCTATGTCGGGGACGATAACCAGTTCGCCTATAACTCGCGCTACGCCATGGGCCTTGTCCACCTGCGCGCGCAGATGGAGGGCTGTGACACGGTGCAGCTTGCCGTGGTGTCGGACAAGGTCGCCTCGCTATCGGTGACGGGCCTTGCCGGAACGGTAGCCGACATCAAGCTGTGGCAGGCGCTGGGTGGCACGACCGAGGCGATTCCCGCAGGCCCGGTGCCGCGCAACCTCACCTTCCCCCGGCACAAGCAGATCGGCGACGGGACGAAGCGCGAAATCCGCTCCATCATCTTTGCCGACTACAAGGGGTTCTCTCGCCTCGGCGAGCGCGAGTTGCCGCTGTTCATGCACCGCGTGATGGGCACAATCGCCGAGGTTTTAAATGCGCATGGAGACCACGTGGAGTTCCGCAACACCTGGGGCGATGCGCTTTATGCCGTGGTGGACGAGCCGGCATGCGCCGCCGCCATCGCCATCGAATTGCAGGAAAGGCTGGCAGACCTGCCCGCCGACCTCGTGCCCGAAGGCGCCCTCGCCGGAATGCGCATCGGCGTCCATTACGGGCCAATCTGGGTCGGCACGGACCGTATCACCGGCAACCGACTGTGGTACGGCGGAGAGGTCAACCGCACCGCGCGCATCGAACCTGTAACGCCCGTCGGCGGGGTCTATTGCACGGACAGTTTCGCCGCCGCCCTGCTGGTGAGCGACAGCGGCTTCTGCCGATTCACGCCGGTGGGCAAGGTGGAACTGGCCAAGAAGTTCGGCGCGGTCGAACTCTTCCGGCTGGAAAAGGCCTAGCCCGCCATTTCCTTGTTCTTGGCAAGGCTCGCTTCCATCGCGTCGAGCTGTTCCTGCGTCGCCTCGGTCTGGTGCTCGGCCTTCCACTGGGCCATCGGCATGCCGTGGATCAGTTCGCGCGCCTGGTCCTTGCTGCCGTCGTATCCGGCATCGCGAATCCAGTCCGCCAGGCAGTTACGGCAGAAGCCAGACAGGCCCATCAGCTCGATGTTCTGCGCATCGTGCCGTTTGCGCAGGTGGCGCACCAGCCGCCGGAAAGCTGCCGCAGCTACGTCATCGGGCAACATGTCGAGGGGATCGGTGGGCTCGCTCATCATATATCCTTGTCTTGTCATACGGCCCTGTCATAGGCGGGGGCCATGGAAAACGTCGATACACGCAAACTTGGGCCGCGCGGGCGCAAGGTCAAGATTCTCGCCACCACCGGCCCTGCCTGCAACGACATCGACATGCTGCGCCGGCTGTTCCAGGCGGGCGCCGATGCCTTCCGCGTGAACATGAGCCACGGCGAGCACGAAGTGCATGCCCGCACCATCGCCAACATCCGCAAGCTGGAGAAGGAATTCTACCGGCCAATCGCGATCCTTGCCGACTTGCAGGGCCCGAAGCTGCGCGTGGGCACTTTCAAGGATGGCCGCGCCACCATTCCGCACGGCGGCACCTTCACGTTCGACCGCGTGGGCGAGCCGGGCAATGAAACCCGCGTCGAACTGCCGCATCCTGAAATCTTCCACGTGGTGGAAGAAGGCCAGCGCCTGCTGGTGAACGATGGAAAAATCCGCCTGCGCGTCAAATCCGTCAGCAACGGCGAGATCGTGTGCAAGGCCGAAGTCGGCGGCGTTATTTCGGATCGCAAGGGCGTGAACGTGCCCGATGCGGAAATCCCCATTCCCGCCCTGACGGACAAGGACAAGCGCGACCTCGCCTTTGCCATGGAACAGGGCGTCGACTGGATCGGCCTTTCCTTCGTGCAGCGCCCGGACGACCTTGCCGAAGCGCGCAAGCTGATGGTCGGCCCCAACGGCGAACGGCGCGGCGCGCTGTGCGCCAAGATCGAGAAGCCGCAGGCGGTTCGCCGCCTCGACGAGATCATCGACCTTGCCGACGGCATCATGGTGGCGCGCGGCGACCTTGGCGTGGAGCTTGAGCCGCAGGAAGTCCCGCCGCTGCAGAAGAAGATCGTCAACGCCACCCGCGTGAAGGGCAAGCCTGTGATCGTGGCGACGCAGATGCTGGAAAGCATGATCGAAAGCCCCGCGCCGACCCGCGCCGAAGTGTCCGACGTTGCCAACGCCGTCTATGACGGTGCCGACGCTGTCATGCTCAGCGCGGAAACCGCCGCTGGCGACTGGCCGGAAGAAGCGGTGCTGATGATGGATTCGATCGGCCGCCATGTAGAGCAGGACGAGGACTACAAGCAGCGCGTTCGCATGCTGGATACTCCGCCCGATCCGACATTGGCCGACGCGCTCAGCCATGCCTGCATGACGATTGCCGATACGGTGAACATCAGCGCCATCGCCGTCTTCACCAGTTCCGGCAGCAGCGCCCGCCGCGTGGCACGCGAACGGCCTGCCGTGCCGGTGATGGTACTGACCCCCTCGATGGCAGTGGCCCGCCGCGTGTGCCTGCTGTGGGGCGGACACCCGGTGGCGACGAAGGATATCGGCAGCTTCGAGGAGATGATTGCCAAGGGCAAGCGCATGGCCCTGCGCCATGGTTTCGCGGGCGAAGGCGCGCGACTCGCGATGCTGGCAGGGGTGCCGTTCGGGCAGGCAGGCGCGACCAATCTCGTCCACGTGGTGAACGTGCAGGGTGACGAGCTGGAGAAATACGAAGGGTAAGGCGCGCAGCGCTGCGCGCCGCCCTACATCACTGACAATGTTTGGAAAATGGAGCGGGCGAGGCGATTCGAACGCCCGACCCCAACCTTGGCAAGGTTGTGCTCTACCCCTGAGCTACGCCCGCTCACTGGCGCCATACCCGGTGGTGTTCCGGGTGGGGAGCGGCGCAGTTAGCAGCGAGTCTCAAACCCCGCAAGACCTAAATTGCGCAAAAATCGCCGCCCTCTCAGAAAGCTTGCCCAAGGCCCGCTTTCCCCTTCACATTGGGCACATAAACGCCACATTGGGTTATCAGACGAACAGCGAAAAGCAGGAGCAGACACTTGGCAAGCATGGGCCTCAGCATGGAAGAGCAGAAGGCAGTCGAACAATTCCGCAAGGAGGTGGTCGACCCCAGCCAGACCAAGCTGGTCATCCTCGATTTCTGGGCGGAATGGTGCGGGCCGTGCAAGGCGCTCACCCCGGTGCTGGAAAAGGTCTGCGCCGAATATGCCGACAAGGGCGTGATCCTCGCGAAGATCAATGTCGACGAACAGAAGTTCATCGCATCGCAGTTCCAGGTGCAGTCCATCCCCACGGTCTACGCCATGTTCCAGGGCCAGCCGGTGGCTGACCTCACCCCCGCGCGCACCGAATCGCAGCTGAAGCAGGCGCTCGACCAGATCCTCGAGCAGGTGCCGGTGCAGGCCGGTGCCGCTGGCGATCAGCAGGGCGGCCAGCAGGCTCCCGATATCGATCAGCTCGTCGGCATGGGCGAACAGGTGCTGGCCGATGGCGACGCCGAACGTGCTGCTTCCGTATTCATGCAGCTTGCGCAGATGGCACCGGACAAGCCGGAAGTGCATTCGGGCCTGATCCGGTCGCTGGTCGCCGCCGGACAGACCGAAGCGGCGCAGCAGGCCTACGAGGCGCTGCCGCAGGAAATGAAGGACGAGCCGCTCGTCCAGCAGGCGCACAGCGCGCTGGAACTGGCGGGTACGCAGGTGGACACGACCGAGCTAGACAACCTGCGCAAGGCCGCGGCCGAACGCCCCGCCGATACCGAAGCGCAGATCGCCTTCGCCGAAGCAGCCTTCGCCGCTGGCGAGCGTGACGAGGCCGCCGAAGTGCTGCTGCGCGCAATCGAAGGCGGCGGCGAGGAAGGAAATGCCGAAGCCAAGGAAAGGCTCCTCAAGATGTTCGAAGCGGTGGGCATGGAAGACCCGTGGGTCTCCACGCAGCGCCGCAAGCTTTCGCTGCTGCTGTTCGGATGAGTCAGAAGCTCTCGATCTTTCCCCTCACCGGCGCGATCCTTTTCCCGGGATTGCAGTTGCCGCTGCACATCTTCGAACCGCGCTACCGCGCGATGGTGGGCGATGCTCTGGCGCGGGATCGGCTGATCGGCATGATCCAGCCGCAGGATTCGATGGAGAGCGCGCCGCTTTACGACATCGGCTGCGTGGGCAAGATCGAGGACGTGGAGACTAGCGAGGACGGGCGATACAACATCGTCCTGAATGGCATCTCCCGCTTCCGCGTGCTGCGCGAACTGGAAGTGACGACGCCCTTCCGCCAGGTCGAGGCGGAGATGATCGAGGAGCCGACGGAGGAATACCTGACGCTGGGTGAACGCGCGAGTTTCGAGCACGAGGCACGCAAGTTCGCCGACAGCCAAGGCTATGCCATCGACTGGGATTCGATAGCGCGGCTGGACGATGTCTCTCTCATCAACGGCGTCTCGCAAATCGCACCTTTCGACGCGGCGGCGAAGCAGGGCCTGCTGGAAGCGCGCAACCTGCGCGAACGCTGCGACCTGCTGGTGCAGTTGATGGAGTTCTTCGGCCGGGGCGACCCTGACGACGAGCACGTGACTTTGCAGTAGTCCCTCAAGCGCCGGGCGCAGCGCGTCCGCGCTGCTTGGCTTCCCTCGCATAAGCTCGGGCGCGCATTCGCGCTTGCGGTCGCTTCGCGCCCGTGTCCCGCGCCATCCTTCAAGAGGTGATGGAGAGACGGTCGGCGACTAGCCGATCGCAAGGGCGAACGCCCGCCCGCAGCGGGCGCAGCTGTGCTGCGCATCTAGCGAGGACGCTCCGACGGATGTCGGAGCGAAAAGCAAACTACAGAGTAAACGCCCCGCGCAGCCCATCGATCACATACTGCGCGGCGAGCGCCGCCAGCAGCACGCCGAGCAGGCGCGTGATGACCGCTTCCACGCGGTCGCCCAGCAGCCGGATCAGCGGGCCGGCAGCGATCAGCGCGATCATGGTGAGCAGCAGCACGGCCACCAGCGCACCCATGACAACCAGCGATTCCTCAAGGCCGTCGGCCTCGTTCTGGAGCAGCATGATCGCGGCGATTGCACCGGGGCCTGCCAGCATGGGCATGGCCATGGGAAAGACGGAAACATCCTCCACATGCTCTCGCGTGGCGCGTTCGGCCCGTTCCTCGCGGCGCTGGGTGCGTTTCTCGAACACCATTTCCCAAGCGATCCAGAACAGCATCAGACCGCCCGCGATACGGAAGGAGTCGAGTTCGATATGCAGCGCCGCCAGCAGGTCCTGCCCGAACAGGGCGAAGACCAGCAGGATGACAAAGGCGATAATGCTGGCACGGATCGCCATGTTGCGGCGCTGCGCAGCATCGGCACCCTTGGTGAGACCGGCATAGATCGGCGCACAACCCGGCGGGTCGATCACCACGAACAGGGTGATGAAGGCGGAGATAAAGAGCTGTTCCATCGCCTATTCGCCTGCCGGAATTTCGAGATCGACGACCTGCTGCCAGCCACCGTCGCGCAAGTAGTATGCGCGCATGTGGCGCGAGCCGTCATTATTCAGACTGGATTGCCACGTCAGGCTGGAATCGCGCGAGGTGGACGCGCGCGTGGCATTGCCCGTCACCGCCAGCGGCAGTGCGGATTGCCCCTCCGCAGGCTGGCAGTCGGCGATGCGTCCTTCGATTGCGGTCATGCCTTCGACAACAATGGCATTGTCCGGCAGTTCCTCGCCCGCGTCGGGAACGGGTTGCGGATCGTCCGGCGTGCCGGTGTCGTAAATCCACTGGTAAGAATTGTCGGACTGCAATTCCCACACCGTTACATAATCGCCCACCAGTCCGTTCGGGCGGATGAAGCGGCCAAGCGATACGGCTAGCGTGCCATCGCAGCTGGACCAGACGTCTGTCGGTGCCCAGCGGATCGGTTCGGCGGGGTCTTCCAGACCTGCCAGCACTTCGGAAACCGGCGCAAAGCCGCCCGGCACATCCATCACTGCGTCGCCATCGGCATAGGCGCGAAAAGCCGTCCACGTACCTTCCTCGCGCGCCATCTTGGCGAAGGCGAAGTCGGCGGCGGCAACGCGACCGGGATCGCCGATGGAGCCCTGCCGTTCGAGGAACTGGGTTGCCGCGCGGCGCTCACGGTTGATCTGCTGCTGACGCGGGCTGGTGCACGCGGCCAGCGTGGCAAGCATGACAATCGCAATGGTAGCGCGTGAAATCATATTCGCGCCCTGCTCTCGCCCGATCCCTTTGTCAAAGGATCAGGCTGCCAAATCAGATAGCGATGTCGGCGAGGATGTAGATCACCGCGTTCAGCGCGAGGATCAGCACCAGCGGGCTGAAATCGATCGCACCCGTATCGGGCAGCAAACGACGGATAGGCTTCAGCAGCGGGTTAAGCAGCGAATTGATCGAGTTGTAGACCTGAATCAGGAACTCGTTGCGCCCGCTGATGACATTGAAGGAAAACAGCAGGCCGATGATGAACTGGATGATCACCAGGAAGACAATTGCCTGGGCAATCATGGACAAGATCTGGATCAGGGCGAACACGCCGTACTCCTGCAAATAGGTTTATCGGTGAAAGTGTATCATTGAGGTAATACGCGTCAAGCGAAGGTCAACCTCGCGATCAGGCGCTGATCAGCGTACCCGCGCCGCGGCTGGTGAAGAATTCCAGCAGCATTGCGTGGGGAACGCGGCCATCCAGAACCACGGCAGCCTCGCACCCGCCCTCAACCGCGTGGACGCAGGTTTCCAGCTTGGGGATCATGCCGCCGCTGATGGTGCCGTCTTCGCGCATGCGGGCGACATCAGCGGGGCGAAGGTCGGTCATCAGCTTGCCTTCCTTGTCCAGCACGCCGGCAACGTCGGTCAGCAGGAACAGGCGCGATGCGCCAAGCGCGGCGGCGATGGCACCTGCCATGGTATCGGCATTGATGTTGTAGGTGTGGCCCTTCCCGTCACTGGCGATGGGGGCGATGATCGGGATCATGCCCGCCTTGCTGGCGGTCTCCAGGATCGTCGTGTCGACCTCTTTCGGCTCGCCCACGAAGCCAAGGTCTACCGCCTGTTCGATCTGGCTGTCAGGGTCCTTCACGGTCCGCTGAACCTTTTCGGCCACCACCATCTTCCCGTCCTTGCCGGAAATACCGATGGCCTTGCCGCCGGCCTGCGTGATCCAGCCGACCAGTTCCTTGTTGATCGCGCCCGACAACACCATTTCGGCAATGCTGGCGGTTTCCTTGTCGGTCACGCGCAGCCCGTCGACGAACTGGCTTTCAACGCCCAGCTTCTTGAGCATGGCGCCGATCTGCGGGCCACCGCCGTGCACCACCACCGGGTTGATGCCCACGGCCTTCAGCAGCACGATATCCTCGGCGAAATCCTGCGCCGCTTCGGGATCGCCCATGGCGTGGCCGCCGTATTTCACCACGAAGCTCTTGCCTGCGTAGCGCTGGAAATAGGGGAGCGCCTCGATCAGCGTCTCGGCCTTGGCCAGCATCCTGTCGTTCGTCGTATTGGTCATGTCGGCGAATCGCTTAGCCGCGCACGCCTCTCCCGCCAATAGGCGCTTGCGGCAAAGGCACCTTGGTGGAACAGTCGGAGGCGATGAAACGCGATCAATATGAAGAGCTGCTCGAACCGCTCGAGCTGGAACTTGTGGCAATGGCGCGCTGGGCGAAAACCCATGGCGAGCGCATCTGCGTATTGTTCGAGGGGCGCGACACTGCCGGAAAGGGCGGCACGATCAAGGCGATCAGCGAGCGGATCAATCCGCGTCAGTGCCGGGTGGTTGCCCTGCCCAAGCCCAGCGAGATCGAGCGCACGCAGTGGTATTTCCAACGCTACGTGCCGCACCTGCCCGCTGCCGGAGAAATCGTGCTGTTCGACCGCAGCTGGTACAACCGCGCGGGCGTGGAGAAGGTGATGGGCTTTGCGACCGAGGAGCAGGTGGAGAAGTTCCTGCGCGAAGTGCCGGTGTTCGAAAAGCTGCTTGTCGACGACGGCATCCGCCTTTTCAAGTACTGGCTCTCTGCCAGCCAGGAAGCGCAGGAGGAACGCTTTGCCGAGCGGCTGGAAGACCCGCTGAAGCGGTGGAAACTCTCGCCCATCGATATCAAGGCGCGCACGCTCTACGACGAATACAGCAAGGCGCGCGAGACGATGTTTGCCGCCACCCACACAGAGGCCGCGCCGTGGACCGTGGTGGATTACAACGACCAGAAGCACGGCCGCCTCACCCTGATCCGCGACCTGCTGGACCGCCTGCCCGATACCGACGTCCCTCAGGATGACATCGACTGGCCGGAACTCGGCCACCCGCCGCTGACCGAGGACTTCGACCTCATCAAGCCGATCCCGCCCTTCCAGGTGGAGGACTGACCGACGAGATGCGTCGCCGCCGCGACAACGTGGTTCGGTTTCGCAAGCCGAAACGCCGAAAGGCGCGGGCTGAGGGAAGCACATGGGGCGGCGCATTCCGCTCGGTGCGTCCGTGGCTGCTGCTGATCGCGCTGGTCGCAATCGTTTTCGTTGTGCGCGCATTTCCGAGAAGCGGTGACTTCGATGATGCGCAGAGCCTCTCGCTCACCTTCCCGTTCTGCTCCGCGCCGGGATATTCGCCGAACTGCGTGGTGGACGGCGATACAATCCGCATCGGCGAAAGGCGCATCCGCCTCACCGGTTTCGACGCGCCGGAGATTGACGGGCAGTGCCTTGCCGAGAGCGATGCGGCGCAGCGGGCGAAGGCTGAACTGGCGCGCTGGCTATCGGCGGGCCCGTTCCAGCTGGATGGCGGGGACGATCCCCCGCGAGACCGCTATGGCCGCGAACTTCGCGCCGCACGGCGGCTCTCGCCTTCGGGCGAGATGCAGTTGCTGTCCGACCACATGATCGGCGCAGGCCTTGCCGAGGGCGACTACTGGGACGCGGGCTGGAGCAACGACTGGGGGATTGGCCGCCAGCGCTGGTGCTAGGCTTCCCTCGCCTCTTCGCTCACCGGCTCCGGCAAGGTGGCGCGCAGCATCAGGTAACCCGCCAGGGCCGCCACCAGCGAGCCGGACAGCACGCCGATCTTCACCGCGTCCACCTGTGCAGGGTCGGCATAGGCGAGGTTGCCGATGAACAGGCTCATCGTGAAACCGATGGCCGCCAGCATCGAGAGCGCGTGGATCTGCCGCCAGCTCGTGCCTTCCGGCAGCCGTGCGAAGCCGACTTTCACCGCCGCCCAGGCAAAGCCGACGATGCCCAGTTGCTTGCCGATCACGAGGCCTGCCGCAATTCCCAGCGGCAGCGGCGAGAACAGCGTGTCGAGGCCCACGCCCGAAAGCGAGACGCCTGCATTGGCAAAGCCGAAGATGGGAATGACAAGGAAAGCGACCCAAGGGTGGAGCGCATGCTCCATGCGCTCCAGTGGTCGTTCATCCTTTGCCACCAGCGGCACGCACATGGCGGCAGCGACACCTGCCAGCGTTGCGTGAACGCCGGACTTCAGCACGAAGACCCACAGCACCACGCTCAACAGCACGTAGGGCACAGAGGATGCGACTTTTGCCCGCCCGAAAGCAGCCAGCACCAGCAGGGTGACGCCAGCGCCGATCAGCATGCCGATGTCCGTTTCGGCAGTGTAGAACAGGGCGATGATGGTGATCGCACCGATGTCGTCGATCACGGCGATTGCCAGCAGCAGCGCCTTCAGCGCCACCGGCACGCGCGGGCCGAGCAGCATCAGGATGCCGAGCGCAAAGGCGATGTCGGTGGCTGCCGGAATAGCCCAGCCGCCGAGGTTCTCCGGCGAACCGGAGTTGATCGCGAGGAAGATGATTGCAGGCAGCGCCATGCCGCCGATCGCCGCCATTACGGGCAGCGAAGCCTTGTCCCAGCTATTCAACTGTCCTTCCAGAGCTTCGCGCTTCACCTCCAGGCCGACGAGGAAGAAGAACACCGCCATCAGCCCGTCGTTGATCCACAGCAGCAGCGGCTTGTCGATCACGCCCGAGCCGATTCCCGCCACCACCGGCACATCCAGCATGGCGAAATAGCTGCTTGCGAACGGGGAGTTCGCGATCACCAGCGCAAGGGCGGCGGCAACGATCAGGGTAATGCCGCCAGCGCTTTCCTTCTGCAGGAAGTCCTTCAGGGCAGGCGCGATAACGTCCACCACTGGCTTGGCGACGGTGCGGGTAATGGCTTGGGCGATCATCGGCGGATTGGCTCCCGTCGGTGTTCAAAGGAAAATGGGTGCGAGGAGCAGGCAGGGCACCCCCCTGTTTGGACGTGAGGGGTCGGGGGATGGGAAGGGAACGTTTCGCCCCGCCCGCTCCTCGCTGCTTGCGCGCTGGCGTCAGGCGGTCAGGGCGCCGGGCGTCAGGCGGGCAAGCATGTCTCTTACGCGCAGCTTGCGGCGCTTGAGATCGAGAAGTCTGAGCGGGTCTGGCACGCGCCTCGCGAATTCGCGGCGCAATGCGGTGTCGAGCTTCGCGTGAAGCTCTGTCAGGCGATAAAAACGGGCCGTCATCCATGTTCTCCCAAAAGGGTTTGCAGGGATCGGACGGCCGAATGCGTTTTTCTTTGCCGGGGTGTCGTGGGGATAGAGGCCCCGTCAAACACGCATCGGCTGTCCGATGCGGTCCGACATCACGGGAGGCTTTCGCCGCCCGCCAGAGGGGCCCGGTCCGCAGTGATATAAATGCGAACCGGGCGATCCGGTTTCAAGTAAAATCGATTTTTTTCGCGCGTGAAAGGCGAAAAAAACTGACGCGAAGGGCTTATTCGCCGTCTTCAGCCGCTGCAGCCATCTCTTCTTCGGAGGCATTGGTCATCGGCGTTTCGGGAAGTTCGACTTCCACGCCTTCCGCATCTTCGTTGACGCTGATCATCTCGCCGCCGGAAAGGTCCTGCACTTCCAGTTCGGTTTCGGTCATCGCGGGTGCGGGTTCTTCTTCCTCGGCACCGCCGCAAGCGGCCAGCGCCAGCGCGGCGCCTGCGGGAAGGATGGTCTTTGCAAAGGTGGTGATACGCATGTTCGTGTCTCCTCGGGTCAGACGCCCGCGAATGTGTATCGGCGAGCGGCGAGTTGGCAAGAGGCGGCGTTGCGCGCGTCAGGCGGCAGCGCGTGCGCGGTCGACGATCTGGGTAATCTCGTCGAGCAGCTTGAGGCGCTTCTTCTTCAGCTCCTCGGCATGATCGTCGCTGACCGTCTCGGCCTCGCTCTCGTGCCGGTGCACCGCGCGATTGACCTCGTGATACTCGTCCGCCAGCCGCGCATAGTGTGCATCCTCGGTCTTCAGCCGCGTGATCAGGTCATGATCGCGCTTGAAGATTTCGGTCAGTGCGTTCGGGGTATGCTGGGACATCGATGTTCCTTCCAGGAGTGTTGTTGGAAGGATACCTAGCGCGCGGCGGCGCGGGGTTCTTTGTCTTGGGTCAAGTTTTGCCGCTGGACAAACAACCGTGTGCGCAATGCTCGCCTTTACTTGAGGACGACTGCCCCTACCCTCGCTCGCATGAGCAAGGTTCGCGCAATCCCGATTCCGGAAGGCAGCCTGCTGGCCGGTTTTGGCGGGCAGGACGACTATCGCGATGCCTTCCGGCGCGATGTGCAGGGCATAGTCTCACTCGAACAGTTTATCGTGCGATTTTACTGTAGCCCAGCTTTCCGACCTGAACGGGTGGTGCTGGGCCTCATTGGGCGCAACGCTTCAGATGCTGACGTCGGTGCTCTGGCCCATGCAGTCTCGGATCACTTTGCAGTGTGGCGCGTGGTGGAGCGCCGCGGAGCCGAGATACTGCTGCACTCAAAGGATACAGGCACCGCAAGCTGGCTGGCGGTGGGACAGAACGAGGAAACGACCGGACTGATGTTCGGATCTTGGGTGGGTCGCGTGAACCAGTCGGGATGGCGCTACATGCTCCACCCACACCAATTGTATTCGCGGGTGCTATTGGCTGGTTGCTAGGAAGGCTGGGAGCGGCGGGCCTTCAGAGCGCCCGCCACCGTTCAACTTACTCCGCCGCAACACTCCCGGCACCGCCCTTGGGCGTCGTTTCGCCGAACATGTCCGGACCTTCGTCCTCGGCCTCTTCCTCGTTCGCGGCCTTGGCCTTGCGGCGGCTGTCGAAGCTGGACCACACGTCCTGCCAGTTGCCCTTGGTCGCGCCCTTGGAATATTCCGTGGCGCGGGTTTCGAAGAAGTTGGCATGCTCCACACCGTTCAGCAGCGGGGCCAGCCACGGCAGCGGGTGATCGTCCACCATGTAGATGCTGGGCAGGCCGAGCTGCGACAGGCGCCAGTCGGCGATGTAGCGGATGTACTTCTTGATTTCCTTCGCCGTCATGCCGGGCACGGGGCCCATTTCGAAAGCGAGATCGATGAAGGCATCTTCGAGGCGCACCGTCTTCTGGCACATGTCCATGATGTCTTCCTTCACCGACTTGGTGAGGCAGTCCCGCTCCTTGCAGAAGGCGTGGAACAGGCGGGTGATGCCTTCGCAGTGCAGCGATTCGTCGCGCACCGACCAGCTGACGATCTGGCCCATGCCCTTCATCTTGTTGAAGCGCGGGAAGTTCATCAGCATGGCGAAGCTGGCGAACAGCTGGAGCCCTTCGGTAAAGCCGCCGAACATGGCCAGCGTGCGGGCGATGTCCTCGTCGTTGTCGACGCCGAATTCCTGCAGGTAATCGTGCTTCGCCGCCATTTCCTCGTATTCGAGGAACATGCCGTATTCGCTTTCGGGCATGCCGATGGTGTCGAGCAGGTGCGAATAAGCCGCGATGTGGATCGTCTCCATGTTGGAGAAGGCGGCCAGCATCATTTTCACTTCGGTCGGCTTGAACACGCGGCCGTACTTCTCGTGGTAGCAATCCTGCACTTCCACGTCGGCCTGGGTGAAGAAGCGGAAGATCTGCGTGAGCAGGTTACGCTCGTGCTCGGTCAGGTTCTGCGCCCAGTCGCGGCAGTCCTCGCCAAGCGGAACTTCCTCCGGCATCCAGTGGACCTGCTGCTGCCGCTTCCAGAACTCATAGGCCCACGGATATTCGAAGGGCTTGTAGGTCTTGCGGGCTTCGAGCAACGACATCTGGTATCTCCGGCTTTGAGTGCGAACAACCTACATAGGGAATCATTAACCTGATTCGATAGCAAGAGTGGACTTTGTGTCGTGGATAAATCCGGCATTGCTGTTCATCTCAGTCAGGTCACGCAGGGGTTTTCGGGCGACGAGTGACGGAACATTGCACCCTCGCCGCTGGTTGTTGGTGTGAACACCTAACCCCCGGAGATCATTGAATGACCGACACTGCAGAAAAAGAGAGCTACGCTGGCATCGCTCCGCCGCGCAAGAATCAGGAACCGCAGCAGATGCCTGAGGCCGAGCCTATGCTCGAGCCGAAGCAGGCGGGCATGCAGATGGACAACCAGTCTCCGCGCAAGGATCGCGAACAGCGCCGCCAGCAGGCTGGCCAGCAGTCCGATCAGGGTTTGATCGAGAGAGGCCTTGGCTACGGCGCGGAAGATGGCGAGGAAATGGAAGAGGCGCCGGACGTCACGCAGCGTTGATTCGCGCCAGCGCGATCAGTCCCTCGCCTGTCCCCAGCGACGCGAAAGCTCCAGCCCGATCAGGATCGGCGTGGCCCACAACCAGGTGAGCAGCCCGGCCTCGCGCCAGCCACCGTTCTCCGGAAGACGCATGGAACAGCCGTATATCTCCAGCAGGTTATTAGGCGTGCAGGTGCTGGGCCAGTAGGCGTCGGCATAGAGGTAAAACCCCAGCCCCACCCAGGCGATTTGCGACAGGTACAGCACGAAGTACCGCGAGAACTTGATCTCGCCGTACCCGTGGTGGGTCGGAAAACGGTTCTGGCCGCGCTCTTTCATAGGCAACGCGTATACCGGCCCAATGGTTAGCATCACCTTACCAAGCGGGCCGGTTTCGCAAGCCGCCTATTTCCAGAAAAACCCTTTTTTCAGACCCTTGGACTTCCGGTTGGCCCACATCTGGAAATAGACCCACATTCCCGAAATGGTGAAGAACACCAGCGCCAGGCCGGAAAGCATCACGATGATCTCGCCCCAGATGCCGCCTTCGCTACCGGCATGCAGGTGGTGGAACAGGCCGAGATAGGGGCGCAGCGGATTGTCGCCCGCGCTCGGCTGCGGAGCGATACAACGCCAGCCTTCGGGGCAGACGAAGCCCGCTGGCGGAGCGGCAGCGGCTATGGCTTCTGCCGACGGCTCGCCCGTAGGCCACCACACCACGACGTAGTGGAGCAGGCCGGTAATCGCGACCCAGATCATCACGATGGCGAAAAAGACCGAAAGCCAGCGGTGCCACTTGCGCATGGTTACTCCTTTAATTGCTGTTGCAAATCATTTGCAATTGCCTCTAGCGCCCGCGCGCCGGATGGCAAGTCGCAATTTGTCGCTTTTGCTTGCGCCTTCGTGAAAAGGCGCGGCATTGCTTGGGAATGGATATGAGCGACCAAGTTGACGCCTACCTGACGCGCATCGGCATCGCTGCGGTTCCGCAAGCTGGCCCTGCCGAACTCGCGCAGGTGCAGGCCGCGCACCGGCAAGCCATTCCCTTCGAAAATCTGGATATTCCGCTGGGCCGCGGTGTTCGCTGCGATCCGGCCAGCATATTCGACAAGCTCGTGACGGGTAGGCGCGGCGGCTATTGTTTCGAGCACAACCGTTTGCTGTCCGACATGCTGGGCGCGATGGGCTTCACCAGCCGCATCCTGCTGGCGCGCGTCCTGCTGGGCGATCCGCCCGAAGCCACGCCCCGCACGCATTGCCTCGTACTGGTGCGGTTCGGCGACGGGGACTGGATCGCCGACGCAGGCTTTGGCGGCTCCTACGCGCCGCCAATGCGCCTTGCCGATGGAGAGACTTCCGTGTCAGGCGATGGTGCACAGCACCGCCTCACCCGCATAGGGGAGAACGGTGATCTGCCGGGAAGCTGGCTGCTTGAACGCAAGGGTCCGAAGCTCGCCACTGATGGACGCGTGCAGAGTGACGACGCCTGGGAAAAGCAGTTCGCGTTCGACACCGTGCAGGTCGCGGATGCGGACCTTGCATTGGGCAACCACTGGGCGGCAACGCATCCCACTTCGCGCTTTACCAATGTGACGGTCGCCAGCATTTGCCTGTCAGATGGCTTTGCCAGCATGGTGGACCGGCAGTTGACCGTCTGGCGAAAGGGCGAAGGTGCGGAGCGCAATCTGATAGCGACGCCTGAGGATTATCGCGAAACGCTCGCCAGCTGTTTCGGCATCGCCCTCTCGGCAGTGGAAATCGCCAACCTGCCGCTGTTCTAGTTCTCGAGGATCACGAAAGGCGCCCAGATCGCCGGGTGCGCTGCATCGGCAATGTCGCCGCGCGCCATCAGAGACAGCTGCGCCTGTCGCAGCGCTTCGGCGCGCGACAAACCCTCCGCCGCGCCGCGCACGGTATCGACGCTGAGCAAGGCTGCGGCATCGTCCCGCACGCGCCAATGGCTGAGCATGAGACTGCGCGCACCGGCCTGCGCGAATGCAGTCGCGAGGCCTGAATAGACAGGCGCGCCGCCATCGGCACCAGCCGCAGTGTTGCAGGCGGAAAGGATCACCCAGTCCGCATCCAGCTTCAGCTGCGCGATTTCGCTCGCACCAAGCAGACCGTCCTCGCCGCTGTCCTCGCCCAGCGTGCCGAGCAGCAATGCTGGCTCCCACAGGTTGCGCAGTTCTCCGGCGACAAGTCCGTGAGTGGCAAAAGCGATGACACGCGCTTTTGAAAGGTCGGCGCGCTTGAAATTCTCTTCCGCCGCATCGCTGCCCACCAGCAGAACGTCGTCTCCGGGAAGCGCTTCCGCCAGAGCCTCCAATTCGGCATTCGCTGTGACGAGCGCGGGCAGGTCGGCAATGCTGTCTGCCGCCGGACGGCCAGAACGGAACAAGCCTGCCAGCTGGACTTCGCTGCCATCCACGCCCGGCAGTTCCGCACCGCCGATCCCGGCGAAACTCGACATGTCACGGGCCTGCAGCGGAGCCTGCGCACGACCTTCCGCGAATACGGCAAGGTTGCCGATCACCTGCGAGGCAGCATCGCGCACCAGCCACGGAGCATTTGAGAGGTCGCTGCCAGCTTCGTCTGTCAGGAGCATGGCAAGCGGCAGGCTCGCCAGCGACTGCCCGCCGTAGAGAAAGACCTGATCGTGGCCGCTCAATCCTTGCGGAAAAAGCTGCTCGAACAATGCGTGCGCGGCTTCTGCCGGGAAAGCCGAGAGATCACTGTCAGGGGCGACGGCGTCACGAAGTGCGACCACGTTGGCGCGCAGGCTTTCGCCCTCGACCGTGTTCCAATCCATGCCGCTGGCATCGACTTGCGCCACCCAACTGCCGAACTTCGTCTCTACAGGAATGGTGACGAGTTCACCCTCGCCCAGAGACAGGCGCAGCCGTTCGAGCGAGACAGGCTGGGGACGAATGCGGGCGATGAAATCGGGATGCTCGGCCACCAGTGTTGCCAGCAATTCCTCCGCCTCGCCGTTCAACTGCGTGCGTTGGGCATCAAGCGCTTGTGCCGCACCATCCTCGCTATCTTCCGACAGTCCCAGGGCGATGCGCCGCTCCACCAGTCGCAGGCGGCGGTTGGTGTCGACAAGCTGGCGATGCAAGGCGAAGGCTTCGCTTTCCTCGCCGCTCCGCTCGTCAGTCGCGCGCCGCTGGGTCAGCGCGAGTTCCGACAGGGTGAGGATCTGCAGGGCGCCGAAAGCGCGGTCTTCGTCGCCCGCATCTAGCGCGGTTTCGAGGTAGAGCAGCATGGCAGAGGAATTGGCGCTGGCCTGCCGCGCGATGTCGCGGTCGGCGGCGCGCACGTCGGATAGCTTGGCGACCAGTTCAGCCGCGACCGGGTCGATCGCTTCCCACAACGCGTTGCCTTCCACCGCAGCATCGCCATCCATCTGGCGCAGGCGGGCGAGCAGCATTTCGCCGAAGATGCGGTTATTGTTGGCGGGGATCAGGCGCTCCACCACGATGGGCACCCAGCGTTCAGCCAGTTCGCGCGCCTCGCCCGTCTCACCGCGCCGATAAAGCTGGTAGGCATGCTCGATGTAGAAGATCGCCAGTGACGGGTTCTGCGGGTCGAGCATCTCGGCCAACACAGGCTCTGCATCGGCAATGCGCTGGGCGTAAAGGTCCCATTCGCCAAGCGATGCCGCCAGCCGCGCGCGGGTGCGCAGGAATCCGGCCAGCGTATTCGGGTCCATCAGGTTCTGGTGCTGCTCGAGGATTTCAGTCGCCGCGCCCGAGAGCGCACTGGCTTCCTGAAGGCGGCCTGTTTCCTCCAGCGCCACGGCGAGGACCATTTGCGATGCGGCTGTATAGGGATGCTCCGGCCCCAGCTGCTGGCGGCGCACTTCCAGCGTCTCGCGGATTACCGGGATCGCCTCGCCGTAAAGCGTCAGGTCGAGCAGAGCCTGCCCCAGCGTATTGAGGACATAGCCGTACCACGCATGATCGCGGCCCAGATTGGCGCGGGTCAGTGTCTCCGCTTCGCGCGCTACGCGCACAGCCTCTGTATCGCGGCCCGTCTCGTCCAGCAGGGAGGCAAGGCTATCGAGCCGCTTGATGATTTCCAGAGCGTCGTCCGGTCCCGCTGCGCGCTGCTCCTCCAGCGCAAGACGCATCAGTTCGAGCGACTCTTCGTAGCGGCCGGAGGAATAGAGCACGTTGCCAAGCATTCCGAGCGCCGAGGCGACTTCCTCGTGCGGCTCGTCGTAAAGGTCTTGCCGGATGGTGAGCGCGAGGCGTGCAGCCTCTTCTGCCTCGCCCAGCCGGTTCGCGCGGCGCATCAGCACGGCGCGGTTGATCGCCATCTCTGCCACCTTGTCCGGGGCATTGCCGCCTTCGGCATAGGCCACCGCTGCAAGATCGAACCAGCGCGCCGCATCGTCCAGCTGTTGCTGCGCGTAATGGGCAACGCCGATCATCGCGAGGACCTCACCGCGCTGGCGAGCGGAAACGGCGGAAGGGTCTGCCTCCACCTCAGCTTGCAAGGCCATCAGCGACGCGAGGGTTGCGCCCGGATCGGCATCACGGTCCGCATCCGCCCAGTACTGGATACGCTCCGAAAGCGGAGCGTCGGCGGGCGGCGCGGCTTCGGCAGGCGGTTCAGCGGCGTCCTGCGCCAGAACAGGCGGCGCAAGCAGCGTCGCCGCCAGCATAAGACCGGCGCGCGTGGCCGCGAAATAGCGCGTCATGAAAACCCCCGAAGAACCCTTTGCTTGAACAGCTAACTATCCCGCTGCGCACGAAAAGAAAGAGGAATTACCGACGCTTCTTCGATCCGAACACGCTGCCACCGCCCAGCACGGTGATGCCGAGGAAGAAGCCGAAATCGTACCACCCGCCTGAATTGGGCACGGCGTAAACGGCGATATCGCTATCGAACAGCGAGCCGATCCAGGCGAAAGGAAAGACGAAGCCGTGCCACAGGCCCCACCAGAAACCGGGCACTTCGGGGGCGGACGAAACGCCCGCGTCGATCTGGCCCGCACAGGCAGAAAGGACGAGGACGAGAGCGGCTGCGACAACGAGACGCTTTGCAGTCATGGGTTTTCCCTCTTTGCCACCATGGTCCACACGAAGGCCAACGCGGCCCAGCTGACGACCATCACGATCGTGCTCATCGCTGCCGTCATCATGGCGCGATCGCCGCGCAGCACAACGTCCACATTCACCAGCAGGAATTGCGACAGGCCGAGCGCCAGCGCGGCGTGCCAGGCATTGCCCATCTTGCGCGCAGTCCAGTCGAACAGCCAGACGGCAAGGCCGCAATAGACGGTAAAACCGAACAGGGGGTGCAGAACGGCATCGCCCGGCCCCTCGAGTTGAGAGACCGGGCGATAGATTATTGGCACAAGCGCCAGGTTGGCGATCCCGAAAGCGGCGAAACCGGCTAGCAGGCGCTTGATCATTTTCAGCCCGTCACTGGCAGGCCAGGCACTCGTCGTAGTCGGTGCTTTCGCCTGCGGTCAGCTCGAACTTCTGCGCATCGGCAGTGTTGTCTGCTTCCACGCCGCCCGCGAAACCGGCGCGCTGCACGGACTTCGAACGCAGATAGTAGAGCGACTTGATGCCCTTCTCCCAAGCCTGGAAGTGCAGCATCATCAGGTCCCACTTGTCGACGTCGGCCGGAATGAAGAGGTTCAGCGACTGCGCCTGGTCGATGAACGGTGCGCGGTCTGCTGCGAATTCGAGCAGCCAGCGCTGGTCGATCTCGAAGCTGGTCTTGAATGCGGCCTTTTCTTCCGCAGTCAGGAAGTCGAGGTGCTGGACGGAGCCGCCCTTCTCCAGGATCGAGTTCCAGATCGCGGTGGAGTTCTTGCTCTTCTTGTCGAGCAGCTTTTCCAGGTACGGGTTCTTCACCACGAAGCTGCCGGACAGCGTCTTGTGGGTGTAGATGTTCGCCGGGATCGGCTCGATGCAGGCGCTGGTGCCGCCACAGATGATGGAGATCGACGCGGTCGGCGCGATCGCCATCTTGCAGCTGAAACGCTCCATCGCGCCCATTTCCTCGGCATCGGGGCACGGGCCGCGTTCCTTGGCCAGCATCATGCTCGCCTCGTTCGCCTTGGCGTTGATGTGCTTGAACATCTTGAGGTTCCACACCTTCGCCATCGGGGATTCGAAGCCGATGTTCTTGGACTGGAGGAAGGAGTGGAAGCCCATCACGCCCATGCCGACGGAGCGTTCGCGCATGGCCGAGTACTTGGCGCGGGCCATCTCTTCGGGAGCGCGGTCGATGTAGTCCTGCAGGACGTTGTCGAGGAAGCGCATGACGTCCTCGATGAAGGTCTTGTCGCCGTTCCACTCGTCCCACTTTTCAAGGTTGAGCGAGGACAGGCAGCACACCGCCGTGCGATCGTTGCCGAGATGGTCGACACCGGTCGGCAGGGTGATTTCCGAGCACAGGTTGGAGGTGGAAACCTTCAGGCCCAGGTCGCGGTGGTGCTTTGGCATCATGCGGTTCACCGTGTCGGAGAACACGATGTAGGGCTCACCCGTGGCGAGGCGGGTTTCGACCAGCTTCTGGAACAGCGAGCGCGCATCGACCTGACCGCGCACAGAGCCGTCCTTGGGCGACTTGAGATCGAACTTCTCGCCCGCGCGGACAGCTTCCATGAACTCGTCGGTCAGCAGCACGCCGTGGTGCAGGTTCAGCGCCTTCCGGTTGAAGTCGCCCGACGGCTTGCGGATTTCGAGGAATTCCTCGATTTCCGGGTGGTGCACGTCGATGTAGCAGGCGGCCGAGCCACGGCGGAGCGAACCCTGCGAAATCGCCAGCGTGAGCGAATCCATCACGCGCACGAAGGGAATGATACCGCTGGTCTTGCCGTTGAGGCCCACCGGTTCGCCAATGCCGCGCACGTTGCCCCAGTAGGTGCCGATGCCGCCGCCCTTGGATGCGAGCCATACGTTCTCGTTCCAGGTGCCGACGATCCCGTCGAGGCTGTCCGAAACGGAGTTCAGGTAGCACGAGATCGGCAGACCACGGCCCGTGCCGCCGTTCGAGAGAACGGGCGTTGCCGGCATGAACCACAGGTTCGAAATGTAATCGTAGATGCGCTGGGCGTGTTCTTCGTCGTCCGAATAGGCATCGGCCACGCGGGCGAAGAGATCCTGATAGGTCTCGTTCGGCAGCAGGTAGCGGTCGGTCAGCGTTTCCTTGCCGAATTCGGTCAGGTTCGCATCGCGCGCCGGGTCAGTCTTGATGTTGAAGCGACGCGGATTGACCGTCTTCGAATCGCTCTGGGGCTTGAGCGCAGCCTTGGTGGCTTCGGCCAGCACTTCTGCCGCCGCTTCGCTCACCAGCTCTTCGCTGCCCTTGTCTGTCTTTTCCATGCTTACCGCTTTCTCGTCGGAACGCTTTGTCTTTGCCGGCTTGGTTTCGGCCTCGGTTGCAGTGTGTTCGTCCAGCCCCATTGCTGCATCGTCTCCGTTCCGAAATTCCATGTGGCCCGTATCCCTGTCTCTCGTGGAGCGTGAGGCACCGCCCGGATGCCCCTTCCCCCTCGTGTCATTCGCAATTGGAGCGAATCGAAGCAGGCAAGCTGCCAGTGACTCATTCCGCATGCATCGGCGGTGAATTACTTATCCCCCGCCAGCCCATCTCGAGCCTGCTTTCGGGACCTACTGGAACGACTCGGGGACCGTGGCGCGATGCTTGTCGCGCTGTCCTGTAAATCTAGGTCTAGTAGGTCCACCCGGCAAGTCGACCACCATCTGTTGTGAATCAGGTGGGACTCGCACGCAAGAGGGTTAAGCTCGATTTACCGCGCGAGTGAACCCGATGGCAGGGTGTGTGGTGCCAGCAATACGGCGCGACGCGTGGTTGATCCTCGACTCGTGCGGAACGCAAGAGGCAAAATCAAACTGCGGAAAAAAAGCTGTTCAGGTGCGACAGCGCGAATCAAACGAATCATGATGCGCAATATTACAACCGACAGGCCGGCCGGGACCGGTGAATCAGTGGCGCGGGCTGGCACCATGTGGCACAGTCGGCGCAGCGCATGGCGCATGACGGGGAGTTCACAATGATTGCGATGTTCAAGGCGATACCCTGCGGCATCTTCCTGACCTTGCTGGTGGCCCTGTTCATCGGTTCGGGCGGATCGAGCGGCGGCATGCTGGCGATCTTCTCGTTCGACGTGGTGGTGACCGAGATCAATCTCGACATGACACTCTACTGGAGCTGGACGCTGTTTCTTGCCGGAACGGGCCTCGCCTTTGCCATCCTGCTGATGATGGACTGACCGCCAACCAGCCGCGCAAAAAGAAAGGCCCCCGCATCGCTGCGAGGGCCTTCCTGCAACCGACCATCAGGCCGGATCGGGTTTAACCGATATTATTCCATTTCGTCGGCGCGCTCGTTCAGGGCGTCGGCGGCATCGTCACCGATGTCGTCCACTTCCTCTGCACGGGCGTTCAGCGCGTCTTCGCGGGCGTCGGTATCGGCTTCGTCAGCCATTTCTTCCAGCTGGCCGGCACGGTCGTCACCGACGTTCTCGATGGCGTCAGCCTGTTCTTCCAGCATATCGCCCTGTTCTTCCATGGCGCTGTCTTCGCCGCAGGCGGCAAGCGCGAGAGCAGGAGCGGTGGCGGCAAGAATGATAAGCTTTTTCATGATCTTCCTTCCCGGCGACCCGAGGCCGCCGTTTATCTTTTCCATTGCCCCTACAACGGGCACACCGCTCTCGAGTTTCCAAAAATGTCGAAAAAAAGGCAGAACCTGAGATGAACGGCCTTCAGGCGCGGGCCGGAATGTGGCGAATCGAGAAGCTCGCGCGGCGGTGCCAGAGCCAGATGGCAAGGCCGACGGCGGCGAGCACCACCGGCCCCCAATCCAGCTTCAGCAACTGGATCGCTGGATAATGGACAGCATAGAGCGGGAAGGAAATTGCTCCCAGCGTCGTCGCCCATTCCGCCGATCGCGGAGACGAGAAGCGCGCGCTCATTCCGCCGAACATCATCAGCGGTGCCAGCAGCAGCACGAAAGCGACCGGAGCGAACTGCCAAGGCCAGAAATAGAAGAGCGCAACGTAGCCAGGCAGTATCGCGAAAGAGAGCGCGAAGGGCACTTTTACAGGCGGCGCGTCCTCCCAGAGCCGCCAGATCAAGATGCCCAGTACGTAGGCTAGTCCCACCCGAAGCAGCACCAGCCAATGATATTCGGGAAAGCCGCCGCGCGGGAAGCCGACAAGTACGATGGCCCAGCCAAGGCCCACGGCGCAAAGCGCGACCACGGCCAGCAACGCTCCATTTCCCATGCGCGCCAGTCCCAATCCATGCGCAGCATTGGCAACCAGTTCATAGATGATGGACCATAGCGGCATGTTCAGCAGGTACGGTGCGGAGGCGATGTTCAGCGCGGGCACCATCGCCAGCGTCAGCGCGAAGCCGAGGCTCAATTGGGCGGAGAAGCCATATTGGCCGAGCGCGGCAAGAAACCCGAGACAGGTGCCGAGCGCCATCCAGCCCCAGAGCCGCTTGTACCTCTTGGCGAAGAAGTGCCCCGTCCCCAGCGTCCCGTCGCGCAGCCGGGCTTCGTAGGTGCGCGCCATCACGAACCCGGACAGCATGAAGAAGAAGTCCACCGCCAGATGCGCGCCCGCGATCGGCAGGCCGAGGTGGAATGCCACCACGACAATTGCGGCAAGTCCGCGCAAGGCATCCAGTCCGGGAAGGCGTCTGTCCATGATCGGCAGTTTGCCGCGAGGCAGATCAAGGCCGCTTCAGTAAAACGGACTAACCGGCGTGCTTGCCAATCGTTACGAACAAGCGGCGTTAAGGCGGCAATAACCATGATGCGCCGCGAATGCCGCGTGGACTTGCGCCCCCGGTCGGTTCATTCTCCGGCAAAAGGGAGGTTCACTAAATGCCTGGCTACATCATCGCACACTACAAGGTTACCGACGGCGAGGGGATCGGCAAATATGCCGAGGCCGTAATGCCGATCCTGCAGAAGCACGGCGGAGAGGCGCTGGTGGTTGATGGCGCAAGCACCGTCATGGAAGGCGACGCTCCGCACCAGAGCGTGGTGGTGAAGTTCCCCAGCGTCGAGGCGGCAAAGGGCTTCTACAACTCGGATGAATACCAGGCGATCCGCCACCTTCGCACCGATCATTCAACCAGTGGTTCGCTGGTGATAGTGGAAGGTATCGACGGGCCGGAGTAAGACCCCGGTGCCTCTCAGACCACGCGGGGTGCGATAACGACCGTGTCGGCCTTGGCGTTTTCCAGCACGGCGCTGGCCTGACTGCCGATCGTGGCATGGCGGAAGCCGGATTCGCCCTGCGAACCGAGAGCGACGAGATCGATCCCGACCTCTTCGATAAGCGCGTTCACCGCTGCACACAGATTGCCCTTGCGCACGTGCACGGTGAACCGCTGTGCCAGTTCTTCCGGCATTTCCCTGACCATCGCAGCAAGGCGTTCGCCCGCTTCCTTCTCCATTTCCTCGGCCACGTAAGGCGCCTGGTTCCACGCCCCGAAAGGAACGTGATAGGCGTGCAGCAGGTGAAGCTCAGCCTCAGGGAAGGTGGCGGCGGCCCATTCAATCGCGCGCGTTGACGGCTCCGAGAAATCGGTTGCGAGGAGGACCTTGCCATAGGACTTGCGAGGCCGGTTCTTCACCACCAGCACGGGTACCGAAGTACCGCGAATGACGCGGTCCACTGCGGTGCCGAGAATATAGTCGCCGATGGAATTGTGCCTCGCCACGCCGATGACGATCATCGAGGCGCCAACTTCTTCCGCATGTTCCGCAATGGCGGCGGGAACCGCCCCTTGCGGATAGACAAAGCGCACCGGCAGATCGGCGCCTTCCGGCATGATTTGCCGCATCTTCCTGTCGAGCGCCTTTACATCCACCGTCTGCGCGGGAGCATATTCAATGACGTGGAGTAGATCGACGTCGAACGACAGTTCCTTGCCGAGCATTATTGCGCGATCAACGGCCCTGTCTGCACGTGATGAGAAATCGGTTGCTGCGATAATCGGTCCATTCATCAAGAATACTCCGTGCTGCTGATCGAATTCCAGACTGTTACATTTCATGCTGCTCGTCCAGTTGCGAAGGGCGTTGGTCGAATGGCCCATCCACGGACCAGCAAGCGCATCCCATATCCGTGCCATGACTATTCGCTACACGCTCACCTCGCTCGCCCTTGCCGCTGGCTCTCCAGCCATGGCGCAGGATGTCGCCTTGCCCGAATTCGTCGACTGGGGCGCCAGTGCCGCCGAAGTCCAGCAGGCGCTCAACGGCAAGTGCGCAGATGGCATGAATCTGCGCGAGATCGATCCGCCGTTTTTGCCAAACGTCGAAGAGCAGCAGTTGCAGGTGGACTGCGCAGGCATCGACTTTTTCGGAGCGTCGCGGTTTGCCGAATTCGTGATCGGCGATGACCGTCTGCAGATGGTGTGGGTGATGGTCAGCCCGGAAGACGAGGATTCCGCCACCGCCGCCATGCGCGAGGCCTATGGCCAGCCCTCAGCCGAGAGCGAGATGTTCCTGGCATTCGAGGACGCAAGAACCGCATGGCGAGCAGAGCCGCCCGAGTTCCTCTTCTATTCGCCGGAGCTGGCCGAAGGCATGAGCGCCTGGTTCGCATCCGCCGGGAGCTAGAACCGCCTAGGGAACCAGGACGGTGTCGCTCGGCACTTCTTCCATTTCCGGATAATCGAGCGTGTAGTGCAGCCCGCGGCTTTCGTGCCGGCGCAGAGCGCTCTGCACAATCAGGTCGGCGCACTGGTGCAGGTTGCGCAGCTCGATCAGGTCGGTCGTTACGCGGAAGTGGCCGTAATAGTCGTCGATCTCGCTCGCCAGCAGGTCGATGCGGTGCTTGGCGCGCTCCAGTCGCTTCGTCGTGCGCACGATGCCGACGTAGTTCCACATCATGCGCCGGATCTCGGTCCAGTTCTGCTTGATGACCACTTCCTCGTCGGAATCGGTCACGCGGGTATCGTCCCACGCGCGGATTTCCGGCGGTGTGTCCAGCTCGTCCCAGCAGCTGAGAATATCGCGGCCCGCTGCATCGCCGAAGACGAAGCATTCGAGCAGCGAATTGGAGGCAAGACGATTGGCACCGTGCAGTCCGCTCTCGGTGCATTCACCTGCTGCCCAGAGGCCCGGCAAGTCCGTGCGGCCATCAAGGCCAATCACCACGCCGCCGCAGGTATAATGCTGCGCGGGCACCACCGGGATCGGCTCTTTCGTCATGTCGATACCCAGCGTTTCCAGACGATCATAGATCGTGGGGAAATGCTCCCTCACGAACTCGGGCGGCTGGTGGCTGATGTCGAGGTGGACGTAGTCGAGGCCGTAGCGCTTGATCTGGTCATCGATCGCGCGGGCCACCACGTCGCGCGGGGCCAGTTCCATGCGTTCGGGATCGTAATCCTGCATGAACCGGTGCCCGGTTTCGGGATGCAGCAGGTGCCCGCCCTCTCCACGCACGGCCTCCGTAATGAGGAAGTTCTTGACCTCGAGGTTGTAGAGGCAGGTCGGGTGGAACTGCATCATCTCCATGTTGGAGACGCGCGCACCCGCTCGCCAGGCCATCGCGATACCGTCACCCGTCGCGCCGCGCGGAGCGGTGGAGAACTGGTAGACTCGGCCTGCGCCGCCCGCCGCCAGCACGGTGGCAGGCGCGGTGAATGCCTCGACCTTGCCCGTGGTGGTATCGAGCGCATAGGCACCCCATACCCTGCCCGAGCCTGAATATTTCACTTCGTGCCGCCCGGTGATCAGGTCCACGCAGGAATGATCGGGCAGCAGTGTGATGTTGGGATTTTCCTCCGCAGCTTTCAGCAACGCCGCCTGCACGGCCCAGCCTGTCGCATCGTCGACATGGACGATGCGGCGGTGCGAATGGCCACCTTCACGCGTGAGGTGAAGGTCGCCGCTTTCGCGGTTGAACGGCACGCCCAGTTCGCACAATCTGTCGATCGCGGCAGGCGCGCCCTCGATCACGAATTCTACGGTCTGGAGGTCGTTCAGACCGGCACCCGCGATCATCGTGTCGCGGATATGATCCTCGAACGTGTCGCCGGCGTCCAGTACTGCGGCGATACCGCCCTGCGCCCAGGCGGTGGAGCCGCTTGTCAATTGCCCCTTGGCCAGCACCAGCACGCGCAATCGCGTTGCCAGCGCCAGTGCAGCGGTCAGCCCGGCGGCGCCGGAGCCGATGACCAGAACGTCGTAATCGGAAGAAACCGTGCTCATCGCGAAGACCATTGCCCGCAAGGCAGGCGCACCGCAAGGCCGCAACGCCCGGCTGCCTCTTAAAAGGCGCAGATTGGGCACTTGCTAAGTGCTTCTATCCATGAGATATTGCAGCGCACAAGATAAAGGCGGTGGGAACGCCAAAGCACCCGCCCCGGAATACCGGAAATTGTTACACGAATTTGCAAGGAGATGTTCCTTTGCGCCTACTCGCGTGCGTCTTTAACCGACACAAGCCGCCCGGCCGCCGTGCCGAATGGGACGGACTTAATTTTGTCAGCCGTTGTGAACGGTGCCACAAGCCCATCCGCAGGATCGGCAAGCACAAGTGGCGCATCGACGAAAAATCCGGCTGAAAGCCGGGCCGTCCGTCAGGCCTGTTCACCCTCGCCCGTCAGCTGCACGAAGACATCTTCCAGATCGGCCTCGCGGGTCGACACGTCCTCGATGGCGAAGCCTTGGCTCTGCACCAGAGCTAGCACCTGGCCGGCCGTCATCTCGCTCTTGTCGAAAGTGATCTCAATCACCCGCTCGCCCGCTTTCTCGCATTTGTGGAAGCGCGGGTCGCTCGGCAACTGGTCGATGTCCTTGTCGACGGAAACGGAAACGATCTTCTCGCCCATCATGCCCACCAGCTCGCGCGTGGGCTTGTTGGCGATCAGTTCACCGTGGTTGATGATGGCGATCTGTTCGCACAGTTCCTCGGCTTCCTCGAGGTAGTGGGTGGTGAGCACCACGGTAACGCCTTCCGCATTCAGTTCGGTCACCAGTTCCCACAGCTGCTTGCGCAGTTCCACGTCCACACCCGCAGTCGGCTCGTCCAGCACCAGGATCGGCGGCGAATGGACCATCGCCTTGGCGATCAGCAGGCGGCGCTTCATCCCGCCCGACAACGTGCGGGCGTAGGCATTACGCTTGTCTTCCAGTCGCACGGCTTTCAGCAGTTCTTCTGAACGCCGCAGCGCCTTAGCGATGCCGTAAAAGCCGCCCTGATTCTCCAGCACCTCGAACGGAGTGAAGAAGGGGTCGAACACGATTTCCTGCGGCACGATGCCGATATTGAGCTTTGCATTGCGATGATCGGTGTCGATGTCGTGACCCCAGATCTTCACGCTGCCGCTGGTCTTGTTCACCAGCCCTGCCATGATGTTGATCAGGGTGGACTTGCCCGCGCCGTTCGGCCCCAGCAGGCCGAACACGCTGCCCTGCGGCACGTCGAAACTGACGCCTTTGAGCGCCAATTTGGGTTCCGTGCCCTTGCTGGGGGCATATTCCTTGACGAGATCGCGGATTTCGATTGCTGCTTCGGCCATGGATGCGCCCTTAAGGGCTTTTCGAGGCCCGCGTAAAGCGATAGGAGCACTGGCCATGGATCACGTACCTGAAACCACCATTGTCGATACGCCCCGCGTCTGGTGCGATGGCGCCGGCGATATTCGCGGCGGCGAGAACTACAAGCCGATCAGCCTCGGCCATCCGCGCGTCTACATGCAGATAGACGAGAAAGGCTACGTCGACTGCGGCTATTGCGACCGGCGCTTCATCCTCGAAGGCGGTCCGGCGGACGACGGCAACGTGCCAGATGCCGCCAACCCTGCATCGTCCACCGGCGCCGCCGCCTGAGCCGAAGCGTTTCGCCCTGTCGTCAGGGCGAGTTCAGGAAGCATGGTCTACAACGCCTGAAATCAGGAGAACTGCCATGTTGAAAACTCTGACAATTTCCGCTGCCGCTGTCGCCGGCATCGCGCTGGCCGTTCCTGCCACGGCGCAGGACCGGGAAGAACGCGCGGAGCAGGCCTTTCAGGAACTGATCGAAGGGCGCACCGCCGGTGAGCCGACCAACTGCATCAACACTTTCCAGTCCCGCCGCCTTCGGGTGGAAGAGAACGTTGGCCTCGTTTACGAGCGTGGCGACACGATCTGGGTGGCCCGTGCGCGCAATGCCCGCAGCCTCGATCGCTGGGATGTGCCGGTCATCGAACGCTACGGTTCGCGCCTTTGCTCGAACGACGTGATGCGCACGATCGATCGCAATTCCGGCATGTTCAGCGGTGTATTGATGCTCGACGATTTCGTGCCCTACACACGCGCCGACGATTCGGCGGACGGCTGAAGGCTTCGTGGCCCAGGCTTCCCGCCAATGGGCCGCAGACCTTCTGCATTTCTGGTTTCATGAACTGACCCCGCAAGACTGGTGGGGCGGTTCGGACGAACTAGACGAGAAAATCGAAAAGCGCTTCCGGCACTGGCTGGAGGCGCTTTTTGTTTGCCCGCCCGACAGCTTTCTTGCGGACCCCACGACGGCGCTCGCTGCAGTGCTGCTGTTCGATCAGGTGCCGCGCAACGTCTATCGCGGAACGCCGCAGGCGTTCGCCACCGATCCCCTCGCCCGGGCCATCACCCATGGCGCACTGGCGCGCGGCTTCCTGCCATTGCTGGAACGCCGGCAGCGCCAGTTCCTCGTCATGCCGATGATGCATAGCGAGGCGATTGCCGATCACTTGCAAAGCCTGCGCCTGTTCGCGCAGATCAACGGCGGGGCAAACCTGCCCTTCGCCCGTTCCCACTATCGCATGATCGCCCGTTTCGGACGCTATCCGCACCGCAACGAAGTGCTTGGCCGCAAAAGCACGCCAGCCGAAAAACGCGCCGTGGAAGCCGGTTTCGCCTGGTAGCTACTTCGGCTTCACCAGCTTTGCCGGGCGTGATCGCTGGGCATCGGCGAACAGGCCGTAGGTGCGATTGACGTAATTCGACACGTCGATGATCGAATCGAGATAGCCTTCCAGCTCCTCGGTCTTTTCCTGTTCCACCAGGCGAACGCGTGCGCCGGGGTTTTCCGTCTCGAAATGGACGTAGAACCATGGCTCTCCGCGCTTCAGCTTCAGCGGCTTGGACAGGTCATACCACTCGAAAGCCCAGGCCAGCGGGCGCGGCCAGATGTGCACGGGAAAGCGCCCGCCCATCTGCACGCCGGGGCGTTGCTCGGGGAACCAGTGTAGGTGCGGCGCGGTCTGCACCACCCAGCACGGCTCGTCCGCCACGAAAACATAGGGCGCAGTGAACTGGATGACGGGCCGTTCGGGATGGCGCCATTCCTTGGCGGGCTGCATCTGGAACAGATTGGCCCTGCCCTGCGGACGCATGGCGGATTCGTCGCCGTTGTTGTCCATCAGGGTAAGCTGGCCCTGTGCATTGCGGGCAAAGGCCAGTTCCAGATCGACCGGGCAGGGAATGACGAAGTGCCGCCGGTCGAAATCGATTGCGGCAGGGCATGCCTGGATGGACTTGGCGCTCGCCGCCTTGGGGTCCGACCGGCTGAAGCTCTTGGGCGGTGCCCAGATGGAACTGCCCTTGCCATCCCACTTCACCGTCCAGCCGACGGTTACGGTGCGCGACTTGCCGCGTCCCTCCGCTTCGGAAGCACCGGCATCCTCGGCGAAATAGTCATCCCAGCTCATTCAATCTCCTCGCCGCACGCAGCGGCATAATATTCGCAAAGGTCGCTCACCGGACATTCCTCGCATCGCGGTGCGCGCGATCTGCAAATCCGTTTCCCGAACTGGATAAGCCAGAAATGCCCGTCGCGCATAGCCCAGTCGGGCGATCGTTGCTCCAGTGCCGCGGCGGTCTTGTCAGCGGTCTTCTCGTCGGTCAATCCGATCCTGTTGCACACGCGGTGAACGTGCGTGTCGACCGCGATCACGTCCTTCCCGAAAGTGAAGCTCAGCACGATGTCGGCGCACTTGCGGCCAATGCCGGGTAGCAAGAGCAACCCTTCGCGCGTGTCGGGCACCACGCCGCCGTGCTCTGCCAGCAGCGCCTCGCAGAACTTGCGGATGTTGCGCGCCTTCATGTTGTAGAGGCCGCAAGGCTTGATCGCCTGCGCGATCCTCTCTTCAGGCAGGGCGAGCATTTCTTCCGGCGTGGTCGCCAGCGCAAACAGCGCCTTGGTCGCCGCCGCGGTGTTCCGATCCAGCGACTGGGCGGATAGCATGCAGGAGATGCAGGAACGGAGGGCGTCGGGCTGCCCCTTGGGGCCTTTCGCGCCTTTGGTGCGTCCCGGCATCGCTTCTGCAAGGCGACGATAGACTTCCTCGACTTGAGGTTCACTCAGCATGGCAGATCAGCGCGCCTGCGCCCTGGCGGTTCCTGTGTCGCAGTCGGAGCGGATGGGACATGTATCGCATTTCGGGTTGGTCGGGCGGCAATGGACCTGTCCCAGACGCTTCACCAGCAGGTGATGTTCGTCGATGTCGGCTGCGGTCCAGTCGTCGGGCAGCAGCGGCATGAGTTCGGTATAGACGCGCGCCGTATCGGCCTTTGGCGGCACCAGCCCGGTGCGCTGCATGACCCTGCGATGATGCCCGTCGATCACCAGTTGCCGCCGCGCGAAGATGGATGTGTTCATAACGCCCGCAGCTATCTTGCGACCGACACCGGGCAATGCCTCCAGCCATTCCATCGCCATCTCGTCGGGCAGGTTGGAAAGGTGGCGCATGTCCACTGCACCGCGATCCTCGATGATGGCGAGCAGGCAGGCTTTCAGCCGCTCCGCCGCGACCGAGGGAAATGTCTGGTTGCCGAGAATGTCCTGCAATTCAGGCAGAGGCGCCCGCGCCGCCGCTTCCCACGAACCATACCGCGCCAGCAGGGCATCGGTGGAAGCGTTCGAGGTCGCCGTCTTGGTCTGCGCGCCGATCACGCCTTGCACCAGCGTCCACACCGGATCGCGGCGCTTGTTATCCGGACGTTCGATGCGCCCGAATGCATCGATCAAAGCCGCATGGATTCGCGCCAGCCGGCTCGTTCGCGGATCGTCGACGAGGGAAAGCTGGCGCGCCATGGTTCAGGGAAGTGGCAGGGGATCGTCTACCTTGGCAAGAGCCGGATAGTCGACATAGCCCTCTGCGGTACCGCCGTAGAAAGTGTCCTGGTCCGCCTCGTTATAGGGGCCGCCCTGCGCGATGCGTTCGGGCAAATCGGGATTGGCAATGAACAGGCGCCCGAAGGCAACTGCATCCGCTTCGCCATCGGCGATCCACCGCGCGGCGTCTTCCGGCGAGAGATTGCCATTCACGACGAAGGTGCCGTCGAACGCCTCGCGCATGGCGAGCACGATCTTGTCTCCTTCCGAACGCTCTCCCTCGGCGCCGCCATGGTCCGTCGCGCGCACGACGTGGAGGTAGGCAAGGCCCCGACCCGCCAGCAGCTTCGCCGCGGCGGGGTAGGTTTCCAGCGGGCTCGCGTCGGAACTGCCGCCCGGTCCGCCAATCGGCGTTAGGCGCACACCGACGCGGCCTGCGGGCAGCACCTCGGTGAGCGCGTCGACCGCTTCGCCCAGCAAGCGCAGGCGGTTTTCGAGATTGCCGCCGTATTCGTCGGTGCGGTCATTCACGCCCGACCGAATGAACTGGTCGATCAGGTAGCCATTGGCGGCGTGCAATTCCACGCCGTCGAACCCGGCATTGGCGGCGCAGCGCGCGGCGTGGCGGTAATCGTCCAGCACCTGCGCTATCTCGTCCTTCGTGAGAGCGCGGGCCTGCTCGTGCGGAACGGTGGGGCCATCGGGATGCCTGTCGCCCACGAAGGCCTCGCCCTCGGGCGTCCATGCGCTGGAGGAAACGGGCGCGCCGCCATCGGGTTGGAACACCGGATGACTGATCGCGCCCACATGCCACAGCTGGCAGAAGATGCGGCCGCCCGCGTTGTGCACCGCGTCCGTCACCAGCTTCCAGCTTTCCACCTGCTCGTCGGTGAAGATGCCGGGCGTCCACGCATAGCCTTGCCCTTGCTGGCTGATCTGCGTTGCCTCGGAAACGATCAGCCCGGCCCCGGCACGCTGGGCGTAATAGAGAGCATGGAGCGGGGTCTGTTCGTTGCTCTCACCCGTTGAACGGCTGCGCGTCAGCGGAGCCATCCACACGCGATTTTTCACCGTGATCGCGCCCGCCTCGACGGGATCGAACAAGGGGGCATTGTGGACAGGGGCGGAGGTATCGTCGCGGGCCATGGTTGACTCCTGAAAGGGGGGAGGAAGTTTTGCTTTCGCAACGGACCAGTGCGCAAGAGCGTTCCCCCAGCCAGGAAGGCGGGACTGCTTGACTAGCCTGGGGGACGCGGGCAACTCTCGTGGCGGGAGAGAAAATATATGGGAACGAAGCGGGGTTACGAGCTGCGCGTCGTCCTGTTGCTCGGGCTGGCCTACGGCTTTGCCTATTTCGATCGCATGGCGCTGAGCTTCGTCTCGCCTTTCGTGATCGAAGAGCTGGGACTGAGCAATTTCGAAGTCAGCGCGCTCGGCTCGGGCCTGTCTGCGACGTGGGCTCTCGGGGCACTGATCTTTGGCCTGATGAGCGACCGGATGGGGCGACGCAAACCGTTCCTGCTCGTCGCCATGGTGGTCTTCTCGCTGTGTTCCATCCTTTCCGGCCTGTCCCAAGGGTTCTGGCAACTGCTCGCCGCTCGCATGGTGATGGGCGCGGCCGAAGGGCCGTTCCTGCCGATCTGCCTCGCCATTATCATCGCTGCCAGCGCGGAGAAGCGCCGCGGCCTCAACGCAGGGATCGTGCAGAACGTGTTCGGCGCGATCCTCGGAACGGCAATCGCGCCCGTCGTGCTGGTATGGCTGGCGGAGGAGTTCAGCTGGCGCTTCGCCTTCCTTGTCGCCGGTATTCCCGGCTTGATCCTCGCCCTGCTGATATGGCGTTTCATCGACGAGCCTGACAATGCCCGCGACCCGGACGCTCCGCGCCCCAGCCTCGGTCTCGACCTGCTGCGGGAGCGGAACATCTGGCTGTGCTCGCTGATCTCCTGCCTGCTGGTGGGCTGGGTCGTGGTCGGCTCGATCTTCTTCCCGCTCTACCTCGTCGGTCCGCGCGGGTTCGAACCCGCGACCATGGCAGGCGTCATGGCGGCACTGGGTTTCTGCCCCGCGATCGGCGGCGTTCTGGTGACTTGGCTATCAGACAAGATCGGTCGCCGCCCGCCACTCATTGGTTTCTCGATCCTGATGGCGACGAGCCCGATGGCGATGCTCTGGTTCGACGCGCCGCTGCCGGTGTTCACCGCCGCGCTGTTCGTTGGCTGGGTCGGCATGGGGGTCTTCCCGCTGTTCATGGGCGTCATCCCTGGAGAGACTCTGGCGAAAGGCCTCGCGGCAACCGCGATGGGCCTAGTCGTGTGCATCGGCGAACTGACGGGCGGTGTATTCGCTCCGTTGGTAGCCGGCTGGCTGGCCGACACCGCAGGCCTGCAATTGCCGATGTTCATCATGATCGGGCTTGCCGGAACGGCAGCATTGGTATCGCTGGGATTACGGGAGACGAACCCTGTCGTGCTGAGACGGCGACAGGAGGCTTGAGAAGGGGAGGAAAGCGCATGGCAATGCGTTACGCGGTCTGGTGGGTGCGGCTGATCTATGTCGCGTGGATGGTGCCTGCGGGGCTCAACCATTTCATCCAGCTCTATCCTCAACCCACTGGCAACCAGCCGCTGAGCATCGGCGTTTTCACCGCGCTGATCGACAGCGGAATGTTCACGCTGGTGAAGGCGGTGGAACTTGTCGCCGGATTGATGCTGCTTTTCGGCTGGCGCGTCCCGCTGGCGCTGGTGATGGTGCTGCCCGTCAGTTTCACGGTCTGGTACTGGGATACCGAACTGCAGGGCTGGTGGACGCCAAGCGCGATCTACGGCTGGGCGGTGCTGAGCTGCAACGTGTTCCTGCTCTACGCTTACCGGCACTGCTACTACTCGATGTTCGAAGGCTACGCCCCGCTTCGCTGGCCGTGGGCATCCTCGCAGGAGGCGCAGCCATGATGCGCCCTCTCGACATGCTTCGCGTTGCGCTCGGCCTCATCATGGTGCCGACCGCGCTCGCCTATTTCCTGCCCGACCTGCTGCCGTGGGTGCGCACGGCGCAGTGGGAAGGCGATATGACTGTTCGCCTGATGGGTCAGCTGGATGCCAGCGGCCTGCTGGCGGTGGCGAAGTTCATCCAGCTTGTCGGCGGGTTGGCCCTGCTGCTGAACCGCGTCGTTCCCTTCGCGCTTGCCGCCATGGCAGCAGTGAACGTCTGCGGTGCTTTCGTTGCCGTTCTGATCGAAGGCGATCCTGCACTTGGCGCAATGGCGCTTGGCGTGCTGGCTCTGAACACCCTGCTGATGTTCGCCCATCTTCCCGCCTATGCAGGCGTTCTTTCGACTGATGCGATTGCCGATGGTGAAAGCACGGAGCCGGGCGCGAATTACGAGAGCCTGTTCGCCCACCCGTTTGGCGATAGCGTGCCGCGAGCCACGCTTGTTCCGGCGCTCGTGGTGTTGCTGGCAGCGGCTTGGTTCTTCTGGAAGGTCGTGCTCGGCCTCAACAGCCTTACCGGCCTCGTCGTGCTCGCGTTTCCGGTGCTGGTGCTGATTGCGAAGGCAGTGCGCTCTCGCAGTTGAGAACGCAGCGGTTCAGGCGGCGCGTTTGGAGAACAATCCAGCAAGCAGAGCGCCAACAGCGCCGCCTGCCAGTTTGCAGCCGTGGTTGACCCAGGCCATCAGCGGAAACTCCATCTCGCCCGCAATCAGCGTCGGCAGTGAAATGGCATAGTAGAAAATCATGCCCACCAGTCCGACCGAAAGACCGATTGCGAGGCGTGAGCCATGCGCAGGCCTCGCAGCCCATAAACCGCCGAGAGCAAAGAGGACGAAAGCCACCGCCAACCCCTCAGGCTTGTAACCGACCAGATCGACGCTGGTGAGATAATAGACGTAGACCGCGTAGAGCAGCTCCACGGCCACGCCGGCGATAATAATCCGCTTCCAGTATGCAGCCATTTTATCCTCCCCCAAGGTAGCCCGAAGGCTTCAGCCTATTCCCATTCGATCGTGCCCGGCGGCTTCGACGTATAGTCGTAGACCACGCGGTTGATGCCCTGCACTTCGTTGACGATGCGCGTGGCAACGCCTGTCAGGAACTGCGCGTCGAACGGATAGACATCCGCCGTCATGCCATCGGTGCTGGTAACGGCGCGCAGGCCGCAGACACTGTCGTAAGTGCGCCCGTCGCCCATCACGCCCACGGTCTTCACCGGCAGCAGCACGGCAAATGCCTGCCAGATCGCATCATAGAGGCCCGCGTTGCGGATTTCCTCGAGGTAGATCGCGTCGGCCTTGCGCAGAATGTCGCAGCGTTCCTTGGTCACTTCGCCGGGGATGCGGATGGCAAGGCCGGGGCCGGGGAACGGGTGACGGCCAACGAACATGTCGGGCAGGCCCAGCTCGCGGCCGAGCGCGCGCACTTCGTCCTTGAACAATTCCCGCAGCGGCTCGACCAGCTTCATGTTCATGCGTTCGGGCAGGCCGCCCACGTTGTGGTGGCTCTTGATCGTGACGCTCGGGCCGCCGGTGAAAGAAACGGACTCAATCACGTCGGGGTAAAGCGTGCCTTGCGCGAGGAAGTCGGCCCCACCGATCTTCTGCGCCTCGGCTTCGAACACGTTGATGAATTCCGCGCCGATAAACTTGCGCTTCTTTTCGGGGTCAGTGACGCCTTCGAGGCCCGCCATGAAGCGTTCCTCGGCATCCACCACCACCAGCGGGATATTGTAGTGGTCGCGGAACATCGTCTCGACCTGCTGCCGCTCGTTCAGGCGCAGCAGGCCGTGGTCGACGAAGACGCAGGTCAGCTGGTCGCCGATTGCTTCGTGGATCAGGATCGCGGCAACGGAGCTGTCGACGCCGCCGGACAGGCCGCAGATTACCTTGCCATCACCAACCTGCTCGCGGATTTCGGCAATCTTGGTCTCGCGGTATGCCGCCATGGTCCAGTCGCCCGCCAGCCCGCAGACGTGGCGCACGAAGTTTGCCAGCAGTCGCGCACCATCGGGCGTGTGGTAGACTTCCGGGTGGAACTGCGTGCCGTAGTATTTGCGCTTCTCGTCGGCGATCACCGCGAAAGGCGCACCGTCGCTAGTGGCGACAATCTCGAACCCGTCGGCAAAGCGCGTCACCTTGTCGCCGTGGCTCATCCATACCTGGTGGCGCTCGCCCACTTTCCAGAGACCGTCGAACAGCGCGCACTCCTCTGTCACGGTCAGGAAAGCGCGACCAAACTCGCCGCCGTCGCCTGTTTCGTGACCAGGGCGGACTTCGCCGCCCAGCTGCGTGGTCATCACCTGCTGGCCATAGCAGATGCCGAGGATCGGCAGGCCGCTGTCGAACAGGATCTGCGGCGCGCGGGGGCTGCCCTCGTCGCACACGCTGGCGGGGCTGCCCGACAGGATGATGCCCTTGGGGTTCATCCGGTTGAAGGCTTCCTCGGCCTGGCTGAACGGAGCGATTTCGGAATAGACGCCCGCCTCGCGCACGCGGCGCGCGATTAGCTGCGTTACCTGGCTGCCGAAATCGACGATGAGGATGGAATCGGGAATAAGGTCTGCCTGCATGGCAGCGCTCTGCCCAAACGCTGCCGCCGTGTCCAGCATGAGGGCATCGGTTTCTCGCTTCGAAACCCAGGTTCATATATCCGAAGAATTCGCTGTTGCGAAAAGTGCAACTGCCGTCGATCTTTTCGCACTTGCACAATAAATGCTGCACATGCACAACAAGTCTCGGAAGTCGAGGATTGCCTGAACGAATGTCTTACCATCGAACAGGAGTTCACCCTCATGAAGAAGTTTGCACTCTCCGCATTTTGTCTCGCCGTGATGTCCGCCACTCCGGCCTACGCCCAGTCCGCTTTCGTTCTGGTGATCGGTGAGACGCCGACCGCCGAGCAGGACCGCGAAACGGCTGCCCCCAGCCGCGAAGTCCTGGTGGAGCGCGCGATCGAACAGGCCTGCGCCCGTCCGTCGCTGCAGGCCGTGAAAATGCAGATGATGTACCGCGAATGTGTCGCCGAAATGCGTGCCGAACTCGCTGTCGAGGGCGAAAATCTGGCCCGCGTCGCAGCACGCTAATCTGCTAAACCCTTCTGCATGCGCGATATTCGGCAAGCGTTGAAAAATACGCAACACTTGTCGAATATTTCGCATTTGCAAAATAATCGGTCTTTCGCCATTTGGCGCCTCGTGACGACGCCGTGGCGGCGGCAGAACGCTTGGCCAAACAAGCGATGCCCGCCCCAGTCGCGGTAGATCGTAACTTTCACAGACCCCTTAGGCTCGGGAACTTCCTCTCCCCCCTCCCCCCTGTTTTCGAGCCGAAACAGATGGCCGCCCCTACCGGGGCGGCCATTTTCTTATCCGCCTGCCAGTTCCCCCAGGCCTAGCGCCAGAAGCAGGCCCAGCGCGGTCGCAATGCCAGCCCAGTAGTGGTCGTCCTTGAAGCCCTGCGGGAACACCTCGGTCGCAAGGCTCGCCACCACCGCACCGGCCGCAACGCAGCGGATGAAGGCAAGCGGCCCCTCACCCATGCCGGCCAGAAGTACGTTGCCCGCTATGGCAGCGACTGAAAGCAAGGCGGCAGTTCCGGCCCAGACCGCGATCACCCTGCCCTTTTTCATTCCGCCTTCGGCCATCTGCTGCGCCCCGCCCGCAGCTTCGGGCAGGTTGGACAGAAGGATCGAGCCGGCCAGCGCCGCAACTTCCGGCGCTCCTGCACCGATCAGTGCAACGCCGAGCGCAAGGTTCTCCGGAATACCGTCCAGCGTGATGGCCGCGAGCAAGCCCCCGCCGCCTTCCGAATTCCATTTCTCGTCAATCAGGTAGTCGACGCCGGTGAAGAGCGCCGCGCCAAAACCCACGCCGAGCACGGCCATGGTCAATCCGCTACGCTCCACCGAAGGCTGGATCAGTTCAGTCACGACCGAGAGCAACAAGGCGCCCCCGGCCAGCGCCACGAGGAAGCCTTCGGTCTGCTTGCCCATCGAGCCGAAGGTGCCCCACAGCGCCCCGGCGACCAGCGCGCCGGACACGATGAGGACGACGATGAGGACTGTTATCATGATTCCCCCAACGGATTCGTCGCGCGAAGGTGCCAGCGCGCCCATCCAGCGCGCCCGGCCGGGCCATTTTGAGCATGATCGCCCCCTTTTCCACGCAAAGGGCAGGTAAGCGGTGGAAAAGCGCCACGAGAGGGGTCTCCAGCCTTCCGAATGGCATGTGCAATGCCTATATGATCGACATGGAAAATACGCCTGAAACCACCCCCGAAAAGAAGCGCCAGAACGGCGAGTACGGTGCCGAAAGCATCAAGGTTCTCAAAGGCCTCGATGCTGTGCGCAAGCGCCCCGGCATGTACATCGGCGACACCGACGATGGATCGGGCCTGCACCACATGGTGTTCGAGGTGTCCGACAACGCCATCGACGAAGCGCTTGCAGGGCACTGCGACCTCGTCCTTATCGAACTTAATCCCGACGGCAGCGTGTCGGTCGAGGATAACGGGCGCGGCATCCCGGTGGACATCCACAAGGAAGAAGGCGTCTCCGCGGCAGAAGTCATCATGACCCAGCTTCACGCGGGCGGTAAGTTCGAGAACACCAGCGACGACAACGCCTACAAGGTGTCGGGCGGCCTGCACGGCGTGGGCGTTTCGGTCGTGAACGCCCTGTCCGAGTGGCTGGAGCTGCGCGTGTGGCGCAATGGCCGCGAACACTGGATGCGCTTCGAACATGGCGAGGCGGTGGAGTCCCTGCGCGAAGTGGCCGATGCTCCGCCGGTGGCGGGCAACGGGGACGACGACGGCCTGAAAAAGGGCACCCGCGTCACTTTCAAGGCCAGCGAAGAGACGTTCAAGAACGTCACCGAATTCGATTTCGACAAGCTGGAACACCGCTACCGCGAACTGGCATTCCTCAATTCCGGCGTGCGCATCCTGCTGCGCGATCGTCGCCACGAAGAAGTGGAAGAGCACGACCTGTTCTACGAAGGCGGCATCGCGGCCTTCGTGAAATGGCTCGATCGCAACAAAGCACCGCTGGTGCCCGAACCCATCTCCGTCTCGGCGGAAAAGGACGGCATCGGCATCGACGTGGCTCTGGAATGGAACGACTCCTACTACGAGAACGTGCTCTGCTTCACCAACAACATCCCGCAGCGTGACGGTGGCACGCACCTTGCCGCCTTCCGCGCAGCGCTGACCCGCACGCTCAACAACTACGCCAGTTCGGCAGGCCTGCTGAAGAGCGCAAAGGTCTCGCTTTCGGGCGAGGACATGCGCGAAGGCCTGACCGCCATCGTCTCGGTCAAACTGCCCGATCCCAAGTTCGGTTCGCAGACCAAGGACAAGCTCGTCTCCTCCGAAGTGCGCCAGCCGTTGGAAAGCCTGATGGGCGAGAAGATGGGCGAATGGCTGGAAGAGAACCCGAACGAGGCCAAGGCCATCGTCCAGAAGATCATCGACGCAGCCGCCGCCCGCGAAGCCGCACGCCGCGCCCGCGAGATGAGCCGCAAGGGCGCCATGAGCGTTGCCAGCCTGCCGGGCAAGTTGTCCGACTGCCGCGAGCGTGATGCTTCCAAGGCAGAACTGTTCCTGGTGGAGGGTGATTCCGCAGGCGGCTCCGCCAAGAGCGGGCGTGATTCCAAGTACCAAGCGATCCTGCCGCTGCGAGGCAAGATCCTGAACGTGGAACGCGCAAGGTTCGACCGGATCATCTCTTCCAAGGAAGTCGGCACGCTAATCCAGGCGATGGGCACGGGCCTTCGCGACGAATTCAACCTGGAAAAGCTGCGCTATCACAAGATCGTAATCATGACCGACGCCGACGTGGACGGCGCACACATCCGTACCCTGCTGCTCACCTTCTTCCACCGCCAGATGCCTGAAATCATCAAGGCGGGGCACCTCTTCATCGCGCAGCCGCCGTTGTTTAAGGTCAGCAAGGGCAAGAGCGAGGTCTACCTGAAGGACCAGGCTGCGCTGGACCGTTACCTGGTCGACAACGGCCTGCAGGACCGCGTTCTCGAAACCGCTGAAGGTGCGCGCTCGGGCGCGGACCTTGCCGACTTGGTGGATCAGGCGCTGCTGCTGAAGAACCTTCTGGCTTTCGCGCCTCGCAAGTATGATTCCAGCGTGATCGAGGCGATGGCCATGGCCGGCGCGCTCGAACCCGGCCTCTCGCCTGCACAGCGTGACGAACGCCTCGCCCATGCCGCCGGCCAGATCCAGTTGAGCGATCCGGAAGCAGACTGGTCCGCCCGCACGACCGAAAATGGCGATGTGCGCTTTGACCGCGTCTGGCGCGGCGTCACCGACGTGCACCTGATCGAGGAGAAGTTCCTCGAAAGCGCAGAGGCGCGCAAGCTGAACACGCGCGGCGTGGCGCAGGCAGAAACCTACGCCCGGCCCGCCCGACTGGTGAAGGCCGGCAGCGCCGAAGCGCAGCCGGTGGACGAGAATGCTGACGAGACCGATGCGGATACGCCCGCCTTCGATCCAGACAGCGCGATTACGCGCCCCTCGCAATTGCTGGATGCCGTGCTGACTGCAGGCCGCAAGGGCCTATCAATCAGCCGCTACAAGGGTCTGGGCGAAATGAATGCCGAACAGCTGTGGGAGACCACGCTGGACCCTGAAAATCGCGAGCTGCTGCAGGTTAAGGTGGAAGATGCCGACGTGACGGACGAAATCTTTACCCGCCTGATGGGTGACGTGGTGGAACCGCGCCGCGAGTTCATTCAGGACAACGCGCTGAACGTCGCCAACCTCGACGTCTAGGGGACACGAACACCACGGGGAGGAGCACCGATGGCAACAAGGCCACAGGCACCGATGCTGGAGCGGGGAGGCTTCCTCGTCTTCCTCGCCGTGGTCTCGCTTGTGCTCCTCTACATTATCTGGCCTTTCGTCGCCCCGCTGCTGTGGGCGACGCTGGCGGCGATCATGTTCCAGCCGATGTATCAGTGGTTCCGCGCTCGCATGGGCGGACCAAACCGCGCCGCCATAGCGACCCTGCTCGTCATCACATTCGCCGTGATCATCCCGGCGCTGTTCATAGGCGGCGTGGTGGTGGAACAGGCGACTTCCGTCGTGGTCGCTTTCCGCGAAGGGCGGATCGACCTGATCGGCTGGTTCGACACGGTCTATGCCTCGCTGCCCGCATTCGTGCGCGAGGGGCTGGATTTCGAAGGACTAGGCACTGCCGAACTTGTGCAGGAACGAGCCCAGGAACTGGCGCTGGAAAGCTCGGGCCTGATCGCGCAACAGGCGGTCGCGATCACCGGCAGTGCCGTCGGCTTCGTGCTGTCCTTCGGTATCGGTCTGTACGTCGTATACTTCCTTCTGCGGGACGGCCGCGAAATCGGGCAGCGCGTTCTCGATCACCTGCCCATGGCACACGACATCACACAGCAGCTTGCCACGCATTTTCTCGCCATCGTGCGCGCGACGATCAAGGGATCGTTCCTGGTCGGACTGGCACAAGGCGCACTGGGTTCCATCACCTACTGGATCGCGGGAATGCCCAACGTCGTGTTGCTGGGCCTGCTGACGGCAATCTTCTCGCTCGTGCCGGCCATCGGTCCTGCCGTGATCTGGGCACCGGTCGCGATCTATCTGCTGGTGATCGGTGACATCTGGCAGGGCGTCGTCGTGCTGGTTTCCGGCTTCGCGGTGATCGGCATGGCGGACAACGTGCTGCGCCCGATTCTGGTGGGCCGCGACACTGGTATTCCCGACTGGATCATCCTCGTCAGCACGCTGGGCGGCATTGCCGCCATGGGCCTTTCGGGAATCGTCGTCGGACCCCTGGTCGCAGGCCTGTTCCTCGCCGCATGGGCCGTTCTGGCCGAACAGCGCGGTGTCACCGCGCCGGCGGCGTCAGACTGATGGCCTGGGGTCGCGCGAAACCCGGTAGCCAGGAAGAGCAGGTCGGCAGGCTCGTGCTTGCCGGTGTGCTGGTGGTCTTTCTGCCCGCTCTTCCATTCGGGAGTTACCTGATCTGGCCATTCGTCATTCTCACGACGTGGTTTCATGAAATGGGCCACGGCCTTACCGCGCTGATCACGGGCAACGCGTTCGACCTGCTGGTGATCAATGCCGATGGTTCCGGCTACGCTTCCTCCCGCACGGCAATGGAAAGCGGCGGACTGGACCGCGCGCTGATCGCCATGGGCGGGCCATTGGGGCCGAGTGTCATGGGAGCATTGCTCATTCTCGCCAGCAGTGCGCACAAGTACTGGAAGCCTGCACTGCTGGCATTGGCAGGAGCGCTGCTGATCTCGACACTGATCTGGGTGCGCAGCACCGTCGGCTGGGTGGTGTTGCCACTTGTCGCGGTGGGCCTGGGTTGGGTCGCGTGGCGCGGCGGGCGCGGGCTGCAACTGTTTGCCCTGCAATTCCTCGGCGTTCTGGCGGCACTCTCCATGTTCAACGACATGGACTACCTCTTTTCAGAAAGCGCGATGGTGGGTGGCCAGCCGATGCTGTCGGACACCGGCGCGATCGAGGCGGAACTGTTCCTGCCGCACTGGGTCTGGGCGACAGTGATCATGCTGATCTCGGGACTGATGATCGGTACCAGCCTGAAATACGCTCTGAACCACGAAGGCCACCGATAGCGCAGCATCAGTCGGTCCTGACGCGCACCCGGTCGATATCGCCGTCACCATCAACATCCTGCCGCACGACACCTGTATCGTTGTGCGAGCGGGTCGCTGTCGCCCTGCCACTGTCGATCGGCATGCGTTCGTCGCGCTCGGCATCGGCGCACAGGTGATCGTAGAGCGCTTCGTAGTGCTTCATCGCCTGTCGCAGGTCTTCGGTCGTGGCATCGCCGGAACCGTGTCGCTCGGCAATCGCATGCCCGTCGCGATAGTGACACGCCACATCGCCATGGTTGACCGTGAGATCTTCATAACGATGGTCGAAGTCAGCCATGGGATAGCCGACCGTCTTCATCATCGTGGCAAGCATCCTGTCGGCGTGGAGCACCGCTTCTACCGGACTGTCGACGAACACCGCCTTCACCTCGAGCCACTCCTCGGCAAAGCGGGCATGCTCGGTCGCGGTCAGGGGGCGGATGTCCAGGGCATCGACGCGCTTCTCGCGCTCTTGCAGCGCGGCCTCTGCTGCGTCCGTGTTGTCGGCATCGGCCAGAGTGCGGTCGTATTCGTCGCCAAAACGGTCGCGAAGATGATCGGTACGGCGCTTGCGGATCGTCAGCCAGATACCGATGGCAATGGCCAGCGCGATAACGACGAGGATGGCGATCAGGGTATTGGGATCCATGAAATATCTCCTTCCAGGACCCCTCCCGCAATCGTTGCAGTTTCAATGCCCGGAAAGCCGGCGCGTTCCCCGCTTCATCGCATCGGCGGCAGCGGCAGGAATGCGGAAGTGCGCCGAACGTAGGCGGCGAATCCCCTGCCGTATTTGTCCGCCATGCCTTTCTCGGTCATCGCAGCGCCCGACCACTTGACCAGCGTGAATGTGAGAAACAGCGGGCCGGGCAAAGTCCACAGGACGGCGGAAGGTGCCACGCTCATCGCGGTAAGCCAGATGCCCCACCACACGCAGGCATCGCCGAAGTAGTTGGGATGGCGGGTATAGCGCCACAGGCCATGGTCCATCACCTTGCCCTCGTTCGCGGGATCGGCCTTGAAACGGGCAAGCTGCCAGTCGCCGACCCATTCGAAGAACAAGCCGACAAGGTAGAGCGCGATGCCCGCCCAAGCCCAGTGCGGAAGCGGCTGATCGTATTCGCTGGCAAGAATGCCGACCTGCGCGGGACTGCTGACCAGCATGATCAGCACGCCTTGTAGCAGGAACACCTTCCACAACGCGGTGATTGCGAAAGTCGTTCGATTTTCGGGATCAGGCAGCATTTCGCGGTAGCGGCTGTCCTCCCCGTTGCGCAGGAAGCGACTCAGCAGATGTATCCCGAGGCGAACACCCCATACCACGACCATTATCATCAGCACGAAAGACGCATCGCCCGGCTTGCCGAGCCGGTAGCTCACCAATGCCAGCATGGCCATGGAGAGGCCCCATACGCTGTCGATGAAACTGGCCTTGCCGATGGCTGCGCTCAGCACCCACAGTGCCAGCAGGACGGCCAGCAGCAGCGCGGCATTGTGCAGCAAGGCGTCAATCACCCAGCGGCAGATCCGATGGAGGTGCGAGCATATCCGGATCGACCGGTTTCGGCGGCGTTGCTACCTCCCCCTCCGCCTGCTCGGTAAGCACGGCAAAGCGCAGACAATCGGGCATCGCCTCACTGTAGAATGCAGCGATTTTCTTGAGGTCGGCGTGGAAATCGCCCGTAGGCTCGATTGCCTCGCTGAAACCGGCGCGTCCGGTCTCCTCGTCCACCCATGCGCACACGATGGGCACATCTGCACCCGATGCGATATGGTAGAAGCCGCTGCGCCAGCGCCCGTCGGTGCTGCGCGAACCCTCTGGCGCGATCACAAGCGCGATCTCGTCCGCGGCCTTCACCTGGTCGACCACGGCGTTGACGTAGCCGCGCGGGGAAGCGCGGTTTATCGGCATGCCGCCCATGTCGTACATGAAGCGTGTCATCGGCCATTTGAACAACGTGTGCTTGCCGATGAAGCGCGGCTTGATGCCCACTTCCTGAACGGCCCCTGCGAAATAGATGAAATCCCAGTTCGACGTGTGCGGCGCGCCGACGAGGATGAACTTCGCCAGTTTCGGCGGATGGTTGACGAGGGTGTAGCCCTTCCACCGGTACAGCCAGCGCAGCGCCCGCCAGACGATGCGCGACAACAAGGTGGGCTGAACGGTTTTGGACATGCAATCTCCCCCCGGTTGTCTAGCACCCGGGGGGAGTAATGCTACATCTGCTTGATCGGTCTATCAGCCGATCTCGGGCGAGACCGGGCTAGCCGGTTCGGGGAAGCGCGAGAAGACGGCATCGTCTTCCTGGGCGCGGGCGTAACGGTCGCCTTCCACGGTCATGGTGTTATCGAGCGCGGTATTGTTCTGAAGACGCACGAGATCGCCGTTGGAAATCGCGAACCATGCCGTCTCGCCGTTGAAATCCTCGATCCGCATGCGGTAGCCGTCGTCTTCCCAGGTGAAGTTGCCGCTGCGCATTTCATCGTTCGCACCGACATAGTCGTAGGTGCCTTCGCTCGCATTGATGCGCACCGCGTTCTGCGTGCCGTTATCGGCGGAATAGCTGTAGACGCCCGAGTAATCGCCTGCATCGGCTTCGCTCGTCGCCGGACCCGGTTGGGTGTCGCCAGCCATGGCCATGTCGTTCGCGCCCATATCCGCTTCGGCGGTGGACACGTCGGTGGTTTCCTCGACATCGCCGTCGCCGCAGGCGGCCAGCAGTGCGAGCGGGGCTGCAGTGAGCAAGATAGTGAATTTACGCATGAATATTCTCCTTCGTTGCCGCCACAACGAGGAGCGAAGCGCAAGTTTCCGAGAAACATGGCAGGAATGCGGCGAGCCGTGCCGGCTGCCCCCGCGCGGCGGCTACATCCGGAAGACGCCGAACTGCGGTCGATCGGGGATGGGAGCTTCCAGGCAGGCGGCCAGTGAAAGGCCCAGCACATCACGCGTCTGCACGGGGTCTATCACGCCGTCATCCCACAGGCGGGCCGTGGCGTAGTAGGGGTTGCCCTCGTCCTCGTACTTCTGCCGGATCGGGGCCTTGAATTCCTCGGCCTCTTCCTCGCTCCAGTCGCCTGCGTCGCGGTGAACGGTAGCAAGCACGCTGGCCGCCTGTTCGCCGCCCATCACGGAGATGCGCGCATTGGGCCAGGTGAACATGAAGCGCGGTGAATAGGCGCGCCCGCACATGCCGTAATTGCCCGCGCCAAAGCTGCCGCCGATCACCACGGTGATCTTGGGCACCTGCGCCGTGGCAACCGCCGTCACCAGCTTCGCACCGTGCTTCGCGATGCCTTCCGCCTCGTACTTGCCGCCGACCATGAAGCCGGAGATGTTCTGGAGGAACAGCAGCGGGATGCCGCGCTGGCATGCGAGTTCGATGAAATGCGCGCCTTTCTGCGCGCTTTCGGAAAACAGCACGCCGTTGTTGGCGAGGATTGCCACCGGCATGCCCCAAATGTGCGCAAAGCCGCAAACCAGCGTGTTACCGAAATCGCGCTTGAACTCGTGGAACTCGCTGCCATCGACGATGCGCGCGATCACCTCGTGCACGTCGTAGGGCGCGCGCACATCGTCGGGGATGATGGAGTAGAGGTCTTCGGCGTCGAACTTGGGCGCGCGCGGCTCCTGCACGTCCAGCTTCGCCGGGTCGCGCTTACCAAGGTGGCTGACGATGTCGCGCACGATGGTGAGCGCATGCTCGTCGTTCTCGGCAAGGTGATCGACCACGCCCGACTTCTTTGCATGCAGCGCGCCGCCCCCGAGGTCTTCCGCACTAATTTCCTCACCCGTGGCGGCCTTTACCAGCGGCGGTCCGGCAAGGAAGATCGTCCCCTGCTCGCGCACGATCACGCTATCGTCGCTCATGGCGGGAACGTAGGCGCCGCCCGCGGTGCAAGAGCCCATTACGCAAGCGATCTGCGGGATGCCTTTCGCCGACATGTTCGCCTGGTTGTAGAAAATACGCCCGAAGTGATCGCGGTCAGGGAAGACTTCGGCCTGGAACGGCAGGTTCGCCCCGCCACTGTCGACAAGGTAGATGCACGGCAGGTTGTTCGCCTCGGCAATCTCCTGCGCACGAAGGTGCTTCTTCACCGTCATCGGGTAATAGCTGCCGCCCTTCACCGTGGGATCGTTGGCGGCGATCATCACCTGCCGGCCAGACACGCGGCCGATGCCCGCGATCATGGAAGCACCGTTCACATCGCCGCCGTACATGCCGTTCGCGGCCAGCTGGCCGATCTCCAGAAACGGCGAACCGGGATCGAGCAGCCGCTCCACACGCTCACGCGGCAGCAGCTTGCCGCGCGCGACGTGGCGCTCCCGGTGTCGCTCGCTGCCGCCCAGCGCAGCCTCGGCCACCTTCTCGCGCAGTTCTTCCGCCAGCGCGCGGTTATGCGCGGCGCGGGCTTTCGCTTCCGGACTATCGGTGTCGAGGGTGGAGGTTAGCGTGGGTGCGGTCATTCGGCCTCTGTCTGAAGATGCTGGGCGAAGAAGGGCAGCACGTTTTCGCGCAGGCGTTCGCGGATGCGGTTGCCGTGGTCGCCTTCGTAGAGTTCAAAATCGTATTCGACGCCGAACCGGTCCAGCTCACTGCGGAACAGCGCATTGGGTTCGAGCAGGAAGTCCTCGTCGCCGATGTCCATTGCGAAGCCGTCCAGCGCTTCGAGTTCGGGCAGGAACTGCGGCAGCAGGACGACGGGCGAATTGGCGGCGATGCGATAGTTCACCAGCGGGTCCATGGTGCCGTCTTCCTTGATGCCGGTATCGACTTTCAGGAAGCCATCGTCCGTCGGATCCGGGGACCAGGTCGCCAGCGTCGAAACCGCGCCCATTTCGAAGAAGCCGAGATTGGCAACGTCTTCCTCGGTAAGCCCGTCGATACGCGCGGCATCCTCTGCCGTGATGGTCATCGGCTGCAGGCAGCATGCGCTCATCATGTAGATGCTGGAAAAGATGCCGGGCTGCTGCATGGCAATGCGGATGGTGCCGTATCCGCCCATCGAGTGGCCGGAAAGCCCGCGCGCGGCGGGATCAGCAATGGTGCGGTAGTTGGCGTCGACCCAGTTCACCAGGTCCTGCGCCACCATGTTCTCGTAATCGCCCACGGTCGGGCCGGAGGAATAGAAGCCGCCGCGCAATTTCGAGAAACCATCGGGCATCACCATGATGAAATCATGGCCGTTCTCGCTGGCGGCCTGCACGGCCTCATCCAGCCGGAAACCTTCCTGCTGCACGTCCGCAGGCATCCAGTACCCGTGCAGGAAGTAGACCACCGGATAACGCTTGTCCGGGTTCTCGTCATAGCCCGGAGGGGTGACGACGAAGACGCTGCGCTCGGTGGAGTTGCCTTCGAGGTTGTCCGCCAGCGAAGGCGCTTCGAACGTCAGCTGTTCGACGCGGGCACTGTCCTGTGCGGCGGCGGGAATGGCAATCAGCAGCGCGGCGGCTGCGGCAACAGCGGTTTTCAGCAAGTCATTCTCTCCCATCAGGCACCGATCAGTTCGCGACCGATCAGCATGCGCCTGATTTCGTTCGTCCCCGCGCCAATGTCCAGCAGCTTTGCATCGCGAAGGTACCGCTCCACCGGCCAGTCGGTGGTATAGCCAGCGCCGCCCAGCGCCTGCACGGCCTCTCCCGCCGCGCGGAAGGCATTTTCGCTGGAGAGCAGGATCGCACCCGCCGCATCGAAGCGGGTGGTCTGCCCGGCATCGGCTGCACGGGCCACGGCATAGGTGTAGGCGCGCGCAGATTGCAGGGCGACATACATGTCGGCGACCTTGGCCTGCATCAGCTGAAACGCGCCGATTGGCTTGCCGAATTGCTGACGCTCGCGAACGTAGGGGATCACGGTGTCGAGGCACGCCTGCATGATGCCAAGCTGCACGCCGGAGAGCACCACGCGCTCGTAATCCAGCCCGCTCATCAGCACCTGCACGCCCTTGCCGACTTCGCCCAGCACGTTCGCTTCGGGCACGTGGCAATCCTCGAACACCAGTTCGCTGGTGGGGGAGCCTTTCATGCCCATCTTCTCGATCTTCTGCCCGCAGGAGAAGCCGGGCATGTCCTTCTCGATCAGGAAAGCGGTGATGCCCTTGCTGCCGGCACTCGCATCGGTCTTGGCATAGACAACCAGCGTTTCGGCGTAGTGGCCATTGGTGATCCAGAACTTGGTGCCATTCAGCAGGTAGCCGCCCTGCACCGCGTCCGCCTTCAGCTTCATGGAGACAACGTCCGAACCTGCGCCCGGCTCGCTCATGGCCAGCGAGCCAACGTGCTCGCCGCTGATGAGGCCCGGCAGGTACTTCGCTTTCTGCTCGGCATTGCCCCAGCGCGCGATCTGGTTGACGCAGAGATTGGAATGGGCGCCGTAGGAAAGCCCGACAGAGGCGCTGGCGCGGCTCACCTCTTCCACCGCGATGGTGTGCTCCAGATAGCCCAGGCCCGTGCCGCCATCCTCTTCGGATACGGTCATGCCGTGCAGGCCAAGCTCGCCCATTTCCGGCCAGAGTTCCTCGGGAAACCAGTCTTCTGCATCCACCTTTGCGGCCAGCGGCGCAATGCGCTCGTCGGCAAACCGTGCCACGGTTTCACGGATCATCTTGGCTTCTTCGGTCAGGCCGAAATCGAAATCGGGCGTGGCGCGCATTTGGGAGGTGCTCCTTTGTCTGGATCAGCCAATAGCAAGCGGGCAGCATCTGGCAAACAGGTTACATCCGAAACTTATCGACTTAGCTATGATTCCGCTTTGAACGCAGCTAGGTAGGGCCGTTATGGCACTGGACGATCCCCTGCTGCAGTCTTCGGTAATGCCAGAGCCTGCCAGCGAATTTACAGATGAGGCTCTGCGTCTCGACGTTGTCGAAAGCTTCAACGCTGCCGCGCTGGAAGACGATCCCGAATTGCAGGCCATCGTCGAATTCGCTGCCAAGCTGTGCAAGGCGCCGGTCTCGCTCGTCACGCTGCTTGAGGAAGACCGTCAGCGGTTCCTGGCTCGCGAAGGGCTGGACCAGCGCGATACCCCGCGCGAGGTGGCTTTCTGCAACCATACGCTCGGCCAGTCGGGTTTGCTGGAAGTGCCCAACGCACCTGACGATCCGCGCTTTACCGACAATCCGCTTGTCACAGATGCGCCGGAAGTGCGCTTCTATGCAGGCCAGCCGCTCGTCTCCAGCGAGGGCGCGTCGCTCGGCACGCTGTGCGTGATCGACACGAAGCCGCATTCGGAGCCGCTGAACGCTTTCCAGCGCGAGGGTCTCGCCGTGCTCGCTCAGGCTGCCGTGCGCCGCCTGGAAATGCGCCGCTCGGCCATCGAGGCAGAGCGCACCATTGCCGAGCGCGAACAGCGCCTGCTGCGCATGATCGAGGGCGTGCCGCAGATTGCCTGGTCCGCCGACTCCGATGGCAATTTCGACTACTTCAACAAGCGGTGGACGCAGGTCACCGGCAGCGAGCCGCCCAAGACGGCGGAAGCCTGGCAGCCGTTCCTGCATCCCGATGATTTCGAATCCACCTTTGCGAAGTGGCAGGAACGCTTCATCGCTGGTCAGGAATTCGATGCCGAGTTCCGTCTGAAATGCGCCGACGGCTCGTGGAAATGGGTGCTGGGCCTCGCCGTTCCGGTGACGGAAGGGGACGGCACGACGCGGCGCTGGTTCGGCACTGTCACCGACATTGACGAGGTGCGCAATGCGCTGGAAGAACGCGATCTTCTGGCGAACGAGCTTTCGCACCGCATCAAGAATATCTTTGCTGTCGTGATGGGCCTCGCCACATTGAAGGCGCGCAAGTCGCCCGAGCACGAGCCTTTCGCGCAGGAACTGAACAAGGTGCTGCAGTCACTCGGCCGCGCGCATGAATTCGTGCGGCCCGATCAGGGTCCGGTGCAGGATAGCCTGCAAGGTCTGCTGGGTGCCCTGTTCGCGCCCTACGCCGCCAATGACGACGAACCGCGCGTCCACATCTCCGGTATCGACACTGCCATCAGCCCGCGCGCTGCCACGCCGCTGGCGCTGGTGTTCCACGAACTGGCCACCAACTCCGCCAAGTACGGCGCGCTTTCGAGCGATAATGGCCATGTCGATCTGGAAGTGACGGACGCGGGCGATTCGATCGTTTTGCGCTGGAGCGAACATGGTGGCCCCGCGGTTGCGGATAAAGGCGAGGTCGGCTTTGGCTCGCGCCTCGTGGAGATGAGCGTGAAGGGCCAGTTGCAAGGTTCCTGGGAGCGCCATTTCGAGCCTGACGGGCTGGTAGCCGAACTGACCATGGCGAAAGCCGCCCTGTCGTCCTGAATGGGCAGTGCGCCGCCTGCCTTCCTTCGCTTCGAGGCGCTGGGCAAGACCTACGATGACGTAACCGCCGTGAGCGATGTCTCGCTCGGCATCGCGCAGGGCGAATTCGTTGCGCTGGTAGGCGCTTCCGGTTCGGGCAAGTCTACGCTGCTGAAATGCATCAACCGGCTGGTGGAGCCGACCAGTGGCCGCGTGCTGCTGGATGGCGAGGACGTGCTGGCCGGGCCTGCCGCGCCATTGCGCCGCCGGATCGGCTACGTCTTTCAGGGCATCGGCCTGTTCCCGCACATGAGCGTTGGCGAAAACATCGCCCTCACCCCGCGCCTTGAAGGGCAAAGCCTCCCCGATGCGCGCGCGGCCGAATTGCTGGAACTGGTCGAACTCGATCCTGCAATGGCGAGCCGCATGCCTGCCGAGCTTTCGGGCGGACAGCGCCAGCGCGTGGGCGTGGCGCGCGCGCTGGCGGGCGATAGCCACCTGCTGCTGATGGACGAGCCATTCGGCGCGCTGGACCCGATCACGCGCGGCCAGCTGGGCGAAAGGGTGCGCCGCCTGCACGAGGAACTCGGTCTGACCACCCTGATGGTGACGCATGACATGGCGGAGGCCTTGCTGCTCGCCACCCGTGTGCTGGTGATGGATGCAGGCCAGATCGTCGCCGATGAAACACCCGAAGCATTGCTTTCCGGGGCAGGCGGCGACGTGGCGCAGGCGCTGGTCGAAGTGCCGCGCGAACAGGCGCGTCGCCTTGCGGGGATCGGCGGATGAGCCCGCTTCTGGATGCCCTGCTCGATCTCGGTCCGCAGCTGGCGGAACACGTGCTGCTATGCGCTGCCGCCGTCGCGCTGGGCATTGCCGTTGCCTTGCCGCTGGCGGTCTGGGCCAGTCGCTCGCCATCGGTCGCACGCGTGGCGCTGGGGTTTGCCAGTCTCGTTCAGACCATTCCGGCGCTTGCCCTGCTGGCGCTGTTCTTCCCCATCCTGCTGGCCGCGCGCGGCGTTTTCGGAGAAGACCTGCCGACACTCGGCTTCCTGCCCGCATGGCTGGCGCTGGCGCTCTATGCCCTCCTGCCGATCCTGCGAAACGCCGTCACCGCGCTCGCCAATCTGGATGATGAACTGATCGAGGCAGCGGACGGCCTCGGCATGACAGGCTGGCAGAAGCTGCGGCTGGTCGAGGCGCCGCTGGCAGCACCTTACGTCATGGCGGGCATCCGCACCGCCAGTGTGTGGACCATCGGCGCGGCGACACTCGCCACAACCATTGGCCAGCGTTCGCTCGGCGATCCGATCTTTGCCGGACTGCAGACGCAGAACTGGGTTCTGGTGTTGGCAGGCTGCTTCGCCAGCGCTGGTCTTGCCCTTGTGGCGGATGCGCTGTTCGGCCTTGTCGAGCGCGGTTTTGCAAAGCGCCGTCCTGCGCTCGTCATCGCCGGCGCGGTGCTGGCGCTGGCAGGCATCGCAGGCGCGGCCGTGTCGCTGATCGACTGGCGCGGCGAAACGCGCGAGACGGTGGTGATCGGTGCCAAGAGCTTTTCCGAGCAATACATCCTCGCCCGCGCCATCGGCTCGGTACTGGAGGATGCAGGCTTCGCTGTCGAATACCGCGAAGGGCTTGGCTCTGCCGTGGTCCACAATGCCGTTGCCAGCAGCGCGATCGACATTTCCGTCGATTACACCGGCACGCTGTGGACCAACCAGCTCGAACGGACAGACAATCCGGGGCGCGAGGCGATGTACGAAGAGATCGTCCGCTGGGAAGAGGAGAACACCGGCGCGCTGGTGCTCGGGCGGCTGGGCTTCGAGAACGCCTATGGCCTCGCTGTGACGCAGGAAACCGCGCAGCAATACGGCCTTGCCACCATCGCGGACCTTGCCGGCGTCGCCCCGCAGCTGACCATCGGCGGCGATCCCGAATGGTTCGAGCGGCCCGAATGGATCGGGGTGCGCGATGCCTATGGCCTGCGCTTCGGCGAACAGCGCACCTATTCGCCCACTTTCATGTACAACGCGCTCACGTCCGGCGAGGCTGACGTCATCAGCGCCTACACATCCGACGGGCGCATCGCTGCAGAAAACCTCATTGTGCTTTCAGACCCGCGCGAGGCGCTGCCTTCATACGATGCCATCGTGATCGTCTCACCCCGCATGGCGAGTGACGAGGCGCTGGTCGAAACGCTGCAACCGCTGCTGGGCGCGGTGGATGTCGATACCATGCGGCAGGCGAATTACGCGGTGGACCGGGACGAGGACAAGTGGCTACCCCAGCGCGCGGGCGAGTGGCTGCTGGAGCAGATCGGGCTCTAGTCTTCGGTGAAGCCTGCGCCATCAGGCCAGTCTGGCGCGGCGAGGCCCATGACCTTGAAAAGCTCGCCCATCTGGTCCGGCTCCACCAGCCTGTCCCGCGCGCGCATCAGCGCGTCACGGTGGTGCGGGGCAAAGTCTGACAGGGCTTCTGCCCGGTCATTGATGCCGAGCCGGGTGAGCCACTCTCCCTGCGTCACCGTTCCCAGCACGCGGGCGCTGCGCGAATGGGCGATCTGTTCCATCTGGTTGAAGTCGACATGTGCAGTGAGATCTGAATCGCCGGGCGCATCGAAAATGCCGATCTTCCGGTGGTCCTTCACCGCCTGCAGCGTCGATCCGCTGCGGCCGTGGGTGTAGCCATAATCGATGAACAGCGCCGCGCCGCCCTGGTTGGCGAGGCGGCCTGCGACCTCGAACATGATCGTCGCACAGGCGGGAGAGGTTTCGATCACCGTACCGGGCGGTTCGTCGCGGCGAGCTTCGGGCACGGCGGAATCCATCGGCTGTCTACCCGGCGTCTCGACAAAGTTCCCCTCTGCGTCCACGGCAACCATGATCTCGCGCCAGCCGTTCACCGTCTTCACCAGTTGGCGAACCGGCAGCGCGTCGAGAAATTCGTTGGCAACAAGCAGGATCGGCCCTTCCATCGGAACTTCCGACAGGTCGCGGTGGTGGATGGCATCGGGCACGCTCTGCAACTGCTCGTGCCGCATCCGGCTTGATGTTTCGACAAGGTGCATGCGCGGTGTCAGGCCGTATCGCTTCATGGCGCGCTGCGCATCGCGAGCCAGAGTTCCCCTGCCCGGCCCCAGTTCGACGTAATGAACCGGCTCCGTCCGCCCGCCGCGAATCCACATGTCCGCCAGCCACAGGCCGATCAGCTCGCCGAACATCTGGCTGATTTCAGGCGCGGTGATGAAGTCACCCCCGCCGGCTCCGGGTTCGCCGATCACGCGCTTGTCGCTGTAGTAGCGCATGTTCGATTCGCCCATGAAGTGCATGAGGCTGATCGGGCCGGTAGCGGCAATCAGGCGGCGGAATGTCTCGCTCAGATCGCGCCTTGCGTCTTCGTCCCTGAGGTCGCTCAAGTGCCCTCCGTCCTGGGTTTGGTCCCGCTTGCCAGCGGCGCACGTGAGAGCGACCATATCACAAGTGCGAGGCCAAGCAGGACAAGGGGAATGGTGAGCCACTGGCCCATGGAGAGGCCGGTGCGCATGGCGAAGTCCGCCAACTGCGCATCGGGTTCACGGAAGAATTCCACCACGAAGCGCGCGCATGCAATCACGGTGGTGAACATGCCGACGAGGAATGCCGGGCGGTACCGCGCACGGGTCAGCCAGAACAGGCACAGCATCACCACGATCACCAGCAGCCCCTCTCCCAGCGCCTGGTAAAGCTGGCTTGGGTGGCGCGGGATGAAACTGGACAGGCACTCTCCCGCAGGTCCGCGGCCCTGGTCGCAGAAGGTCATGGCCCACGGCACGCCCTCGCCCGCCGCGCGGCCCCACAGTTCACCGTTGATGAAGTTCGCAAGTCGCCCGAACATCATGCCGAAGCCGACGTTGACGGCGATGTAATCGGCCACGCGGATGAACGGCAATCCGCCGCGCCAGCTGACCCATGCAATCGCCAGCACCACGCCGACAAGGCCACCATGGAAGCTCATGCCGCCGTCCCATAGGCGCAGCACTTTCCAGGTGATGAAGCCGTCGCCCGAGAAATCGGTCCAGTGGCCGGGTTCGTAGAAAGTGACGTAACCCAATCTTCCGCCGATGATGATGCCCAGCGTGCAGTAGAAGAACAGGTCGTCCACATGCACCTGCGCCATCGGAGCGCCGGGGGCTTTCACCATTTTCGACAGGTGCCAGTAGCCAAGGATGATGCCTGCCAGATAGGCGAGCGAATAGTACTTCAGCTCGAAGAAGCCGAGGTCGATGCCGGTTTGCAGCCCGAGGTCGCTCCATCGCATGACTTCGCCGCCGGTAGCTGCCAGAACATCAAGGATCACGCTGCGCCTCTTGGAAAATTGGCGAGGCGCGCCGCGCCCCAGAACATCTGCCGCGCTTTGGCACAGGGCAGGCTGGCAGGAAACCCCTAGCAGGCGTCAGGGCCATTGCGCCTTTGCATTGCCTTGCGCAGGCGACTATCTCAGCCAGCGTGAGCCTTCCCAAGATTCCCAAGCAGCGCGCGATCCTCGACCGGCGCAAACTGACCGCCGCGATCGAGGATATCGTGGCCGAAAAGGGCGCCAGCAGCGGCCGGCAGGCCATTGTCGAGGTAATGAAGGCCGCGCTGGACGCAGGCCGCGAAGAACTGGCCAAGCGTTTGTTGGAAAAGCCCGGCGCGGGACACGAGGCCGCCCATGGCCATGCCTTCCTGATCGACCAGCTGATCCGCATCATTCACGACCACGTGATCGACGACGTGTACCCCGTGCACAACCGCACCAGCGGCGAACGCCTCGCCCTGATAGCGGTGGGCGGATACGGACGCGGCGAAATGTGCCCGCATTCGGATGTCGACATCGCTTTCGTGACGCCGGACAAGCCGACGGCGTGGTGCGAGCAGGTGATCGAGGCGATCCTCTACTACCTGTGGGACCTGAACCTGACGGTCGGCCACTCCAGCCGCTCACTGAACGAAGTCGTGCGCATGGCGAAGGAAGACCTCACCATCCGCACCGCCCTGCTGGAAGGGCGTTTCCTATGGGGTGACCAGGAAGTCTACGACGCTGCCAGCAACCGCTTCTGGACTGAAGTGGTGCCCGGAACCGAACGCCAGTTCGTCAGCGAAAAACTGGCGGAGCGCGATGCCCGGCACAAACGCATGGGCGACAGCCGATACGTGGTCGAACCCAACATCAAGGACGGCAAGGGCGGCCTGCGCGACCTGCAGACGCTCTACTGGATCGGCAAGTATGTCTACCGCGTGAAAAGCGCCGCGGAGCTGGTCGAGAAGGGCCTGTTCACGCAGAAGGAATACCGCAGCTTCCGCCGTGCAGAAGGCTTCCTGCTGGCAGTGCGCGCGCACCTTCACACCATTGCCAATCGCGGCGAGGACCGTCTGACTTTCGACATGCAGCGCGAAGTGGCGCGGCGGATGAATTACTCGGATCGCCCCGGCAAGAGCGCGGTGGAGCGCTTCATGCAGTTCTACTTCCTGCAGGTGAAGCACGTCGGCCACCTGACCGGCGTGTTTCTCTCGCACCTGGAAGAAGAGACGCAGTCGAAAAGCAAGATCACCAGCTTCTTCTCCTCGTTCAAACCGATCAAGTCGATCGGCGGGTATCCCATCGATGGCGGCAAGCTGGCAGCGCCTTCCGATGACTGGTTCCAGCAGGACCCGGTGCGCCTGATCGAAGTCTTCACAATCGCCGAGCGCGAGGGGCTGGAAGTGCATCCCGCCACCATCCGCATTGCGCGGCGCGATGCGGGGCTGATCGATGCAAAGCTGCGCAAGGACGAGCGCGCCAACAAGCTCTTCATCGAGCTTCTTTCAGGCCGCAAGGACCCCGAAACGGTGCTGCGCTGGCTGAATGAGGCAGGCGTCTTCGGCCGTTTCATTCCCGATTTCGGGAAGGTCAACGCGCAGATGCAGTTCGACATGTATCACCACTACACGGTGGACGAGCATACTATCCGCGCCATCGGCCTCCTGAGCGAGATCGAACGGGGGAAACTTCACGACGATCATCCCCTTGCCAGCGAGATGCTGCCGCTGATCAAGAACCGCCGCGCGCTGTACGTTTCAGTGCTGCTGCACGACATTGCCAAGGGGCGCGGCGGCGATCACTCGGTACTGGGCGCGGACGTTGCCAGGCGCATCTGCCCGCGCCTGGGCCTCGACGAGCAAGAGACCGATCTGGTTGCCTGGCTGGTGCGCTATCACCTGCTGATGAGCGCCACGGCCTTCAAGCGCGACCTGTCCGACCCCAAGACCATCGCCGACTTCATCGCCGAGGTGCAGAGCCTCGAGCGGCTGCGGCTGCTGACGGTTCTGACGATCGTCGATATCCGCGCTGTCGGACCGGGCATCTGGAACAGCTGGAAGCGCCAGCTGATCGGCGACCTCTACGAAGCCAGCGTCGAACGCCTGCGCCTCGGCCACAAGGTCCATGGGCGCGAGGAACGTGTTGCCGCGAAGAAAGCAGCCGTCGCCGAAATGCTGGGCGACAAGGCCGGCCTTGTGGAAGAACTCAACGACCGTTTCGACGATGCCTACTGGATCGCAGAACCGGAAGACGTGATCGCCATCAACCTGCCGCACTACGATGCAGCCAAGAGCCTGCAGCACTCGCTGTCGATCCACGCGCAGTATTACGAAGCACTCGGCGCCACTCTGGTGACTGTTATCGGGGACGATCACCCCGGCCTGTTCTTCCGCATCGCCGGCGCGATCCACCTTGCAGGCGGGAACATCATCGACGCGCGCATTCACACCAACCGCGTGGGCAAGGCGGTCGACAATTTCCTGGTGCTGGACCCGCTGGGCAAGCCCTTCAGCGAGGACCAGCAGCTCAAGCGGCTCAAGCAGTCCATCGAGGATGCACTCGCAAACAAGATCGACATGGTGCCGCGGCTCGCCAAACGCCCGCTGAAACAGAGCAGGGCCGAGGCTTTCCGCGTTGCGCCGGAAATCCTGTTCGACAACGATGCCTCGAACCGCTTCACCGTGATCGAGGTGAATGCGACCGACCGGCCCGCGCTGCTCAACCGGCTGACGCGCGCCATGTTCGAGGCCAGCCTCATCATCAACTCCGCGCACATTACCCAGTATGGCGAGCGCGCGGTCGATACCTTCTACGTAACCGACTTGCTCGGCGACAAGATCGTACGGCAGGACCGGCTCGACAAGGTGAAGCAGGCTCTGCTCGACGCTATCGCCGCAGGCGATCCGGAAAGCGCGGAAGCGGCCTGAAGCCTAGCGGACGCGGGTGACGCGCAGGTAACCGCTGCGCGCTTCGAAACGCATTTCGTAGGCACCGCTCCAGTGACGGGTGATGTTAGCCGTCCAGCCGTCACGCACTCGGTTGCGCATGGTGGAGCCGTTGATTTCGCGCCAGAGCTGGCCGTTATCGAGCAGGAAGACCTGCGACCGGCCCGAACCCCTCAGCACCTCTGCGATCGTGGCGGTGACTTCGACATCACCTTCCACCCGTTCCAGCGCGTCATCCTGTTCGCGGAAGCCGAACACTTCCTCGCGGTCGCGTTCCTCCTGTTCCTCCCGTTCGGCGATGACCACCCGCTGTTCGGCATAGGTGGTATCGAAACAGGCCAGCCGCGCAGCGTCGTCAGACATGGCGGCGCAGGCGGCATAGGGATCATCGCCCTGCGCCTGTGCCGGAGAGCCAAGCAGCATCGCGGGAAAGATGAGACAGGCGGCGTAGCGGATCATACGGGTATTCCTTCGCAAAATGCGGTGTCGCGCCTTTTCATCGCAACCGTCCCTCGAGGTCAACTGTCCCGCCTTCCGAAAAGCGCCGTCCCGACACGAACGTGCGTGGCCCCCAGCATGATCGCCGTGGAATAGTCGCCGCTCATCCCCATGGACCGCCCTTTCAGCTCGTGATCGTCGGCAATCTTCGCCAGCAGCGCGAAATAGGGCGCTGCCTCGATGCCGAAAGGCGGAACGCACATAAGGCCGGCAATCGGGATGCCTGCTTCGCGCGCCTGTTCCAACAACGCGGGCAGATCGGCAATCGCGCAGCCGCCCTTCTGCTCTTCCTCGCCAATGTCTACCTGCACGAAACAGGGCACCTGCTTGCCAGTCTTCTCGAAAGCCTTGCAAAGCGCCTTCACCAGCGAAGGCCGGTCGAGCGAGTGGATGCAGTCGAACAGTTCCACCGCGTCCTCTGCCTTGTTCGATTGCAACTGGCCGACAAGGTGCAGTTCAACGTCCGGGTATTCTTCGCGCAATGCAGGCCACTTGTCCTGCGCTTCCTGCACACGGTTTTCGCCGAAAACACGCTGCCCCGCTTCCAGCAGCGGGCGGATCGTTTCCGCATCGTGCGTCTTGCTGACGGCGACCAGTGTCACCTCCTCCGGCTTGCGGCGGGCGATCTTGCAGGCTTTCTCGATTTCGGCCTGCACTTCGTTCAGTCGTTCTGTGGCGCTTTTGCTCATGCGCGCGCTATAGCGCCGACATGGCCTCTTTCCAGTCCCTTCCCCGCCTGTGGCTGCTTTCCGACCAGCGCAACGATGATGTGCTGGAGGCGCGGCTGGGCGAATTTCGCGAGCCGGCGGCCTTCGTCTATCGCCACTACCACATGCCGCCAGCGGAACGCCTTGCCCGTTTCAAAACCCTCGCCGATATCGCCTATCGCGAGGGGCACCTCGTCATCCTGTCGGACAGCACGCTTACCGCGCGCGAATGGGGAGCGGACGGGGTCTATGGCGCGCCGCTGTCGATCTATCCTACGCGCGGCGACCTCATCACCGTGGCAACGGTCCACGACATGCGAGAGATCGCGCAAGCCAATCGTATCGGCGCGGACGCCGCCATGCTCTCACCCGTTTTCCCCACACGCTCGCATCCCGGCGGGAAGATTCTCGGCACTACGCGGTTCCGCACATTGGCCGCTTGCGCAAAAATGCCGGTGATCGCGCTGGGGGGAATGACGGCAAGCTCAGCCCACCGGCTTGGATGGGACAGGTGGGCCGCGATCGACGGGCTATCGTGAACCTGTCGGCCACACCTCGCCGCAAAAACAAAACCAAAACATTGACCCGCGAGTCCCGCTATGGGATTCTTCAGGTCGGGACGCATCGTTAGGGGATCAGTCATGGCCAGCAAGGCCGCAAAGCAGGGCGCGGACTGGCGCGCCGCATTTCGCCGTTCACTGGCACGCAGCGCCCAATTGACAGGCGCCGTGCTGCTGTTCGCCTTCACGATTTTCCTCGCGATTTCGCTCGTCAGCTACAGCCAGACCGATCCCTCGCTCTCCACTGCCGCTGGCGACGCCATCGACAACTGGATGGGTGCGCCCGGTGCCTTTGCTGCCGATCTGGCGCTAACCGCATTCGGCTGGGTCTCCGTCCTGTTCCTGCCGCTCACCTATGCGTTCGCACGCAAGCTTTGGCGCGATGCGGACGAGGAAGAGCACTGGGGCGGCGCCTGGTGGCGCACTGTTGCGGTGCTACTGGTGGCGATGCTGCTGCTCTCTACTGCCTTTTCGCTGGTGACGGACCCGCGCGAGCACAGCTGGCCGGCTGGCTTTGGCGGTTTGGCCGGCCTTCTTGGTGAAGGTGGTCTGAGCGCGCTTGCCGGATTGCTGCCCGAGGGCGGTCGCTTCTGGGGAATGCTCGCGGGCGGTCTTGCCTGCCTTGGCGGTGGAGCCTTGCTGGCGGGCCGCGTATTCGCAGTCGACTGGGCGAGCCTGCTGACCTTGCCGAACTGGGCGGGGATTATACCGCGCTTTTCCACTCCGGCTAATCCGTTCAAACAGGATGAACCAAAACGGTCAAAGACGCGGCGCGCTAAGGCGAAGCCGGACAGCGACGACGATGACGATATCGCGCCCAACCCCTTTGCCGATCGTCGCCCGGTGGAAATTTCCGACCCTGCCGCGCCGCCACGCCGGGCGAAGCCTTCTAACAAGTCTCAGCAGCCCGACATGTTCGCCGATTTCGCCTTGCCCAGCCTTGACCTGCTGGAGGACGCGGCACCCGATCAGGCCCCGCCGCTCGACAAGCTGGCGCTGGAGCGCAACGCCCGCCTGCTCGAAACGGTGCTCGACGATTTCAACGTGAAGGGCGAGATCACCGCGGTGAAGACCGGCCCGGTCGTCACCATGTACGAACTGGAGCCTGCACCGGGCATCAAGGCTAGCCGCGTGGTGGGCCTGGCCGAAGACATTGCTCGCAACATGAGCGCAATCAGCGCGCGCGTGGCCCCCATTCCCGGCAAGACGGTGATGGGCATCGAACTGCCCAATGCCAACCGCCAGACCGTCAGCTTCAAGGAACTGTGCGAGAGCGAGGCTTTCGTCGATGCCAAAGGCAACCTGCCGATCATTCTGGGCAAGGGAATTTCCGGCGATCCCATCGTGGCGGACCTTGCAGCTATGCCTCACCTACTGGTGGCGGGCACCACCGGCTCAGGTAAGTCGGTGGGCCTGAACGCTATCCTGCTTAGCCTGCTCTACCGCTTCACCCCGGCTGAGTGCCGCATGATCCTGATCGATCCCAAGGTCCTCGAGCTCAAGAGCTACGACGATATTCCCCACCTGCTCGCGCCAGTGGTGACGGAACCGCACAAGTCGGTCCGTTCGCTGAAATGGGCGGTCGAGGAGATGGAGAAGCGCTATCGCATGATGAGCGAGATCGGCGCGCGTAACCTGCATGGCTTCAACGAACGCGTTGCCGCCGCCGCCGCCAAGGGCAAACCGCTGAAGCGTACGGTGCAGACAGGCTACGACCCTGAAACGGGCGAAGCCATCGTGGAAGAGGCGGAACTCGATTACGAAGTGCTGCCCCAGATCGTGCTGATCGTGGACGAACTGGCCGACCTCATGGTGGTGGTCGGCAAGGAAATCGAAGTACTGATCCAGCGCCTGTCGCAGAAATCGCGTGCTGCCGGTATTCACCTCATCATGGCAACGCAGCGCCCGTCGGTCGACGTGATCACCGGCGTCATCAAGGCGAACCTGCCGACCCGCATCAGTTTCAACGTCACCAGCCGCATCGACAGCCGCACGATCCTCGGCGAACAGGGCGCGGAGCAGTTGCTGGGCAAGGGCGACATGCTGTTCAAGCCGAACACCGGCGCGATCCAGCGCGTGCACGGCCCGTTCGTGTCTGACGAGGAAGTCGAGAAGGTGGCGGACCATTGGCGCGCCCAGGGCGAGCCGGCCTACGTCGATTCCGTTACCGAGGAACCGGAAGACGGCGGCTTCAACTTCGAGGACGAGTTCACCGCCAGCGACAACCCGGAAGAACGCAAATATCGCCAGGCCTGCCAGATCGTGATCGAGAACCAGAAGGCATCCGGGTCGTGGCTGCAGCGGCAGATGGGTGTTGGCTATAATACGGCGGCCAAGTGGATCGAACGCATGGAGGGCGAAGGGCTGGTCGGCCCGGCCAACCATGTCGGACGCCGGGAAATCTTCCGCGACCGGGACGGCAACCCGCTCTGATTGGTTGGTTGGAATTTGCAAATTCACCAAATCGGTTAACTGCGCCCGTCGCGTTTCAGCGTCGCGATCAAAACCTTTCGAGTTAGGGTTAGCAAAGTCTAAACCATTGCCTGCGTAATTCCCCTCATATGCAGGGGAAACCGATCTATTTCGCCATGAAACGCGCCCTCGTCGCGGCCTTCGCCATACTGGGCGCCGGGCTGCAGGCCGTGCCTGCGCAGGCTCAGGATGACGGCAGCGACTGGAAGCTCGATCCTTTCGCCCGTGTCGAAGTGGGCGTGGTCACATCCGAAAGCAGCGACCGCGATGACGAACTGATCATTGTCGGCGACGGCGGCTATGCCCGCGGACAGGTGGGTGTGGAGCTGGAGAACGACACCACCACCTTCCGTCTTGAAGCTGACCGTATCCAGGTTGAGCGCTTCGGAAACGCTACTGGTCGCGCGCGGTACGACCGCGACCGCTTCACCGCATCGGTGACACAGGAACTCGGCGACGACTGGGAAGTGCGCCTGCAGGGCCGGATCTACGACGATCTCGTTTCCGTGGAGAGCAGCGACACCGACGAGGTGCAGGCGTCCATCCGTATCGAATACGAGCCCGTGCTCGACCACCGCGTGCGTGCCACGGTTACGTGGCGAGAACGCGAATATGCCGATACGGCAGGTCCGAATGGTACGGCGTCCGAAGGCGAAGGCATGCGTGTCGACCTCGATTATCGCCACCGCATCGGCCGTTATCACTATGTCGGCCTCGACCTGCGGGCCGAGGAAATCAATTCCGACAACCCGGACCGCAGCTACACCCGCGAATCCGCGCTCCTTTCCTACACACATCCGATCACCGACGACCTGCGCGTGCGCCCGGCCGTCGAATTGCGTCACACCGAGTTCCAGGGTCGCATGACCCCGGACGGAGAACCCCGCGACGATACGCAGATCGTACCGGAAATCGAATTCCTGTGGTGGCCCGGCCCTTGGCGTATCGAGGCGGAAGCGAAGTACATCTTCGGTTCCTCCAACGATCCGTTGCGCGAGCGGGAGGGGTACCGGCTGAGCCTGTCCGTCGGATATGTTTTCTGACCAGATCGCATTTCTGAAGCGGGCGTGGGAACGCGCCACGCCGCAGGTGCGCCGCCCGGCCTATATCGGCATGGCGGTGTGCGCGGCCATTGGCGCGCTTGCGTTGTGGGGTATCACCAACACCCGCAATCCGTTGTCCATGCCATCGGCCCTTGGCGGCATTGCCGTGTCGCAAGCGATCTGGGGCCTGAAGCCATCCAACCTCCTGATGGTGCTGCCCATTGGCAGCTTTCTGGTGGTGCTGGCGCGAAGCTTCATCGGCCTGAAGGCTTTCGGCCTGTTCACGCCCATGCTGATCGCCCTCGCCTTCCTGCAGATCGGCCCGATCTTCGGCCCGATCGTGCTGTGTACGGCAGTCGCGATCGGCATGGCGGTCGCCCCTTCGCTGCTGAAGCTGCGCATGACGCGCGTGGGCTTCCTTGGCGTGCTCATCTCACTGGTGGTCTTCGTGCTGGCCGCGCTCCAGGGCATTCTCGACACGAACCTTCAGGTCGACGCCATGCCCGTGGTTGTCACCGCGCTGGTGGTGGAACGCTGGTGGCGACAATGGGAGAAGGACGGTTATTTCGAAGCCGCGCACATCGCCTTCAACACCATGATGCTGGCTCTCGTCATCCAGTTCGTGATGGTGAGCGAGATTGCCCTGCGCCTGATCGAGGTATCGCCGCTGCTGTTGCCCGGCTTTGCCGCCGTCGCGATCACCATTCTTGGCCGATACCGCGGCCTGCGCATGACCGAGATCGGGCGCTTTTTCCCCATCTGGTACGAAGGCTGGCTGAAGCGCATGGGCGTGGAGCAGGCGCCTGTCGAAGAAGTGGACGAAATCCTCGCCGCCCGCGCCGAACTCGACAAGCCGCTGAGCCATATGGACGAAGAGGAGGAGGTCCATGCGCCCGCGCCTCTCGCCACGCCAGAAACCGTATTGCTCGCATCATCGCCGCCACCTGCAAACGATCCGAGCGGCGAAGAAGCTGCCGAGACACCCGGTCGCCTGACCGCGTTCGACTGGGACCGCGTGCGCGCCGAACTGAATTCCTCACCGACAGGACCAGACAATGTTCAATCCGATAAGCCTGCTGACACGTCGCTCCCGCCCTACGGCCAGTCCGCAGGCGGCGGCTTCCGCGCTCTCTTCGCAGCCCGCGCCGAAATCGGCCGGCTTGTCGAACCGGCCCTCCTCGGCTTCCTCGCTCCCACCGGTGGACGAGATACTGGGGATCAATCTGCGCAACGCGATCATCGCCAAGTACAATCCGCGCCACGCGATCGAGCGGGCTCGCGACAAGGTGGCGGCCAAGGTGGCACTGGTAGAACACGGCGTCAAAACGTCCGGAACCATAGCCGTGGTCTCCGGCTATGGTCAGCTTAGCAGTTTCGATCCGGAGAAACTCCTGCCCGACGCATGGTGCATCAAGCCCGCGCGCGGATCTCAGGGGGACGGCATCCTGCTCGCGGTGCGCAAGGAAGGTCGCAACTGGCTGAAGGGTTCGGGCAAGCCGATCACGCCGGACGAGGTGCAGAACCATGTGCGCCGCATCGTGGACGGGCAGTTTTCGGGCGATGCCGCATCTGACGATGCCGCCCTCATCGAACCGCTGATCCGCGCCGATCCGGGGTTCGCATTCCTGGTCGACGATGGCCTGCCCGACGTGCGCGTGATCTGTCGGGGCACGGTGCCGCTGATGGCAATGGCGCGCTTTCCCACCAACGAGTCCGATGGCAAGGCCAACCTGCACCAGGGCGGCATCGGCGCGGGCGTGAACTTGGAAACAGGTGTCATCTTCCGCGCCAAGCAGGGCAAGAAGGTGATCACCCATCACCCCGATACGGGCCAGCAGCTGATCGGCTTCAAGATTCCGCACTGGAAGAAGGTGCTGGATATCGCGGCTCACAGCGGGCCTGCCGTGGGGCTCGGCTATTGCGGCGTCGATATCGTGCACGATGTGAACGAAGGCCCGATGGTGATCGAGGTGAATGCCCATCCAGGCATCGAAATCCAGAACACCACACTTCAGGGCCTGCGCGGCCAGCTGATCCTCGCCGGTGAGGATTGCTGACATCTGCGTGGCTGCTGCGGCGTTAACCCTGTCCGGAAGCCCTGCCTGAACCTCTTGATTCCATGCTATGCCAAAGCGGCAGCAGTGGGGGGAATGCAGGTATGTTCGGATGGTTCAAACCGAAGATGGCGCCAGAAGGCCCGGTCGAGATCGAAATGGACGCGGAAATCGAAAGGCCCGCGTCCGAGGTTTATGCGCTGATCGATTTCGGCAATCCGCGCCATCACAAGGCGCAAGTCGGCACCATAACCCGCACGGGCGATGCCAGCTACGAGATGGTCCTCGACATGCTGCCAGACCTTACCTTCCCCATAACCGAGCTGGAGGCCATTCCCGGCAAGTCCTACATCTTTGAATCGGTATTGCCCGAAGGTGCCGGGGGGCGCCTGAAAAAGACGGTCGAAGGATGCGAGATCGAACCGCTCGGCCCGGACCGGTGCAAGGTCGTCGCGAAAACGCTCGCCTATTTCCATCCGATGAAGCTGAAGCACTACGATCACGAGCTCGCCATGATCGCCATGGCCTGCAACAATTCACTGACGAAGCTGAAGATTCATGCCGAGGAAGGCGTCGAGAGGATTCGAGAGATCGAGGCCCGGCAAGTCGCGTGAGATCACGCTCGACCATTGCTTTCCGCTCTCGTCATGGCATCTTCCGTGCAAACGGAAGAGGATACCAATGGCCAGCAAATACGAAGCAGAAGTCTATGCCTGCATGGACCCGTCCATCGCGCTGCACGACAGTCTCGACAATCCGCTGCACAAGGCGATCCTGAAAAACTACTGCCGCCACGTTCACCTGGAGGGGGCAGCCATGTTCGAGGAGATCACTGCGCCCGACATGATGGCGGACGATCCCGTCTATCACGTTTGCTGGGGTGACAATCCCACACAGGTGCACGGCAAGAAGGGCGTGTTCGACTTCTATTCCGCCATCGGCGACATCGTGCTGTGGAACAGCGGCGACAAGGTGGCCGTGGCCGACTGGGGCATCGCCGACGAGATGTGGTTCCACCAGATGAGCACGGGCGAGGAACTGGCGAAGATCGGCATCAAGGCGGAGAAAGCCGACGGGCTCTACCTCGTCTCAAGCAGGCAGGCCTTCATCTGGCCATATGACGAGAACGCCTTGCTGAAGGGCGAGCACCTGTATGAAGACAAGTCCACCCTGACGATCGAGGAGATCGACAAGGCGGAATACATGACGCCCGAACGCGTGCGCGAAATCCACCGCGAATGCCTGGCGGAACTGGAAGAGCGCTGGGGCGAGAAATACTGGGTCTACAAGGGCTGAGTCTCTTGCGGGCTCAGGCCGCCACCGCATCCTCGCGCTTGGCGATCTTGTGGTCTTCTTCAGTCAGGCCGCTTTTCCAGTAGCTGGAAATGTAGAGGCTGTCCGGCCCGAGGCCGCGCTCTTCGCGCAAATAGCTGCGCAGCTGCTTCATCGCCGAAAACTCGGCAGCCGCCCAAGCATAGACATCGCCCTGCGGCCAGGGTTCGCCGCGCAGCGTATCGGCCAGAAGATCGGGCTGCGTGCCGGGCTGCGGGTTGACCAGCCAGCGGATTTCCACGCCCTCAGGCGCGTCGATAACCTGCTTGTCTGCATCGCTCTGCACTTCGATCACGGCAATGCCTTTCGCATCCCGCGCCAGCGCCTCGAGGTTCACCGAAATAGCTGGAAGCGCTGTCATGTCGCCTGCGACAAGGTAGAAATCGCGCCCCTCTGGCAGCGGCTTGGCCGGTCCCGGTCCGCCAAGCTCGATCACCGAGCCCGGGGTCGCGGCCAGAGCCCAGTCGGTTGCGGGGCCGTGATCGCCATCCGACGTCTCGTGCAGCGCGAAATCCACGTCGATCTCGCCCGCGCGCTGGGCGCGGATGGTGTAGGTGCGCACCGTGGGCTTGTCCTTGCCCGGCAGCGGGTCGAGCATCAGCTTCACATAGCCGCCCTGCTGGCCCTGAGGATAGCCGGACATCCCCTCCCCGCCCAACGTAACGCGCAACATCGCGGGAGATACCCTGCGAGTCGATATTACCGTCATCGTGCGGGGGGCGGGTCTGGAGGCCATGCGTGATCCTTATTGCGATTTATTCGCAACAAAGGTGGGCATGGCCTCCGCTAATGCAACCCCGCAGCGATCAACTTTCTTGCGGCATACGGCATTCGTAGCTGCCGGACTGCAACTGCTCGTCGCCGGTGAAGTGCGGATAGGAGGGGTGCGGGCACAAAGGCATCGAAAGACCGGCCTCGCTTCCCGGACCGCTGCGGGCAGTGGCGGGTACGGCGCCGGGCGCATCGCCGCCTTCCACCCAGTCCACCAGCGGGCCGAGCAGGTCGAAGCTGTCGAATGCATTGCCGCCCGAACAGTGCATCATGCCTGGCACCATGTAGAAGCGCGCGGCATCGTCCCACAGCTCCGGCCCATTTGCCGCGCGTGCACGCTGGAAATAGTCCCATGTGTCGAAGGCGGAGAACCACGGGTCGGAGACGCCGTGGAAATAGATCAGCTTGCTGCCTTTCCCCAGATAGGTGGAAAGGTTGGTCCAGTAGGCGGTGTCGGTCAGCCGCCCTACCGCGTCCCAGCGCATATCGTGGAGGCGCGCGTCGATGTCGATGTCGCGCGCGGTGGTTGCCGGGCCGAAGGGACTTGGCTGGCCCACCGGCACAAAACCGGGCAGGCCGGGGCCGGAATAGGTGATGCCGGTGTCCCACGGGATCGGCACATAAGTCGCTCGGCCAGTCGCATCGCGAGGGCCGCGGAACGCGAGCCGCAGCGCCTCTACGCGGTCGGGCGCGATACACTGGGCCGGATCGTCGCCGGCCTTGCACGCCATTTCCGACGGATCGAAAGCGCGGCAGGCCTCGACATTGGCGATCATGCCATCATTCACGCCATCCAGTGCATCACACTGGCGCAGAACTTCATTCGAGATAACGCTACGCTCGGTCTCGGAGAAACCTGCAGGCCCCGCCTCGCCTACAGGCAGGGTGCGATTCAGCATTGCCTGCGCCCACTCGATGCCGAGGTTGGAATGGCCCGGGCGCATGGCGGGCGCGCCGATCACGATACCGTCGAACAGCTCGGGATAGCGCTGGCTCGCCAGCATTCCCTCGCGCCCGCCGGTGGAGCAGCCGGTCATGTAGGAATGATGGGGCTCGCGGCCATAAAAATACGCGGTCATGCGGCGCGTGTCCTCGGTAACGTGCCGCACAGCGGTTTCGGCAAAGTCGAGCGCGGCGCGCTGATCTGCATAGAAGCTGGCGTCGAAGCCCGCCCCCTGGTGCCCGCTGTCATGGCTCACCACGGCAAAGCCGCGCGCCAGCGCCGGATTTTCTCCCGCCGCGACCGGGCCGATAGCGGGGCGAACGCTGCCATTGAGGCCGCCGCCGCCCTGCAACAGGAAGCGGCCATTCCATTCGAGCGGCAGGGCCAGCTGGAAACCGATGCCGTATTCCACGCCGCCGAAACCCTCGCGCCGATTTATCACGCCGTCGATCAGGCAATTCTGCGGCAACATGGCCGCAGGTTGACCGGGCCGCGTTTCGGCCGGGCCTGCCTCCACGATCCGCGATCCAGTGATCTCCACATCGCCGCGAGAAAATTGCTCGACTGCGGCTTCACATCGCGCGGTCAGGCGAAGGTCGCGGAAACGCGCCGGCTCGGGCGCTGGTCCGCCGATCCGTTCGTCGATCGAGAAGTCGCTCATATCGGGCTGCTGCGCGCCGGATATGGCAGGCATGGCAACGGCAAGCGCGGCAACGGCGATACCGCCTGTGAAAGTCAAACGCATGTGGTGAAAGTCCCCTCCTCGATCGGCGACAAGACCTAGGCCATAACAATCGCTGGATAAATGCCCTTTGCCGCCTAGTCCGAATCGTATGTGCCGCTTACCCTCCCCAGTGTGAAAGCAGACATCGAAATCGGAAAGGACGCGCACGGCACGCCGGTGCAGGTCGACGTGGAGGAATTGCTCGCCACGCGCCTGCTGGTGCAGGGCAACTCCGGCAGTGGCAAGTCACACCTGCTGCGCCGCCTGCTGGAACAGAGCGCCGGGCTGGTGCAGCAGATCGTCATCGACCCGGAAGGCGATTTCGTGTCGCTGGCAGACCATTTCGATCACGTGGTGGTGGAAGGCGCGAGCTATTCCCCGCGCGAGATAGAGGCGCTGGCTGGCCGCATCCGCCAGCATCGCGCCTCGGTCGTACTGGCACTGGAAGACCTTGAGGTCGAACAGCAGATCCGCTGCACCGCGCAGTTCCTCACCGCCCTGTTCGATGCCCCGCGCGAGCACTGGTTCCCCGCTCTCGTGGTGGTGGACGAAGCGCAGATGTTCGCGCCCGCTGCAGCTGGCGAGATGGCGGAAGACACGCGCCGCATGACCCTTTCCGCAATGACCAACCTGATGTGCCGCGGGCGCAAGCGCGGCCTTGCCGGCATCGTCGCCACGCAGCGGCTTGCGAAACTGGCGAAGAACGTGGCGGCGGAAGCCTCCAACTTCCTGATGGGCCGCACCTTCCTCGATATCGACATGCAGCGCGCGGCGGACCTGCTGGGCATGGACCGCAAGCAGGCGGAACGCATTCGCGACCTGCAGCGCGGCCACTTCCTTGGCCTCGGCCCCGCTGTCAGCCGCCGTCCGGTGGCAGTGCACATCGGAGAGGTGAAGACCGGCGGAAAGAACGCTGCCAGCGCGCTTACTCCGCTGCCGCAAGCCGATGCCGCTTCCATGGGCGAACTCCTCCACGCAGATCTTGCTGAGGAGGCAGCGGAAAAGGTGCACCAGCCGCCTCCGCCCCCGCCTCCCGCACCGCCCCCGGTCGAGCAACTGGCCGAATCGATGGCGTCGCGCGCCGAACCCACGGAAACGCTTTCCAGCGAAGTTGCGACGGGCGATGTCGATTCCGTATTGCAGGAAATGGCCGCCGAGGACGGCGCGACGTTCCGCCCCGCCAGCACCCTGTTCCGCGATTTCGCCACCCGCTGCCGTCAACAGGGTGTGCCTTCCGCGCATATCGACATGCCGACCTTCCGCCGCATGTTCGCCTTCGCCAGCGCGGGTGTCGGGCTGCTGGAAGACACGCAGCGGGAACGGGTGGAAGCCATGGCAGAAGGTGTCGCAGACGATGTGCTAGCGCCCTACCTCGCCATCGTGGTTTCCGCCGCTCGCGGATCGGGCGCACCGGACGAGGACCACCTCGCCCGCGTCTACGGCACCGCCTCGCCCGGCCGCATCCGCCGCCTGCTCGAGCACCTGGAAAAGACCGGACTGATTTCGGTGCACGAGGATTTCGGCGGGGAGCGCACCATTACCATTCCGGGGATTGAAGACGTTATGGCCTGACCGCTCTTGTAGCGTTAAGCTCCTGCCAAGGCGCACGAAAGCGCCAGCCGGAGAAGGAAAGCCATGACCGTCATCGCCCGAAGCATCATTCCCGCCGCTGCCTTGCTCGCCGCCGCTCCACTGGCGGCGCAGGATAACTGGGTCGCCAGTTGGACAGCGTCTCCGCACGCGCCGCTCACCGCCGAAGGCCCGTTCGCCGCGGCCGAATACGAGAACGTGACGATCAGCCAGGTGCTGCGCCTCTCGGAAGGCGGGGACCAACTTAGGGTCCGCTTCACCAACCGTTATGGCGACCGCCCGCTCCACATCGGCGAAGCGCGCATCGTCCTGCTGGACGATAATGGCACTGAAGTCGCAGGTTCCAGCCGCGCGCTGACTTTCGGCGGTGAGGCAGGCGCAGTCGTGCCGCGCGGTTCGCCTTTCGCCAGCGACGTTGTGGCGCTGGACACCAGCGATTTCGACAAGGTGAAGGTCGAGTTCTACCTGCCCGAGGCAACCGGACCTTGCACCTGCCACCTGACAGGCCTCGACACGCTGGCCGTTTCCGCTCCGGGCAATCACGTGGGCGAGGCGTGGGAGCCAGCTTCCACTGCGATGCACCGCGCTTTCCTGTCCGTGGTCGAAGTCGATTCCGACGACGCGCTCGGCACCATCGTTACCTATGGCGATTCCATCACCGACGGCGTCGGCTCCACACCCGGCGAAGACCGTCGCTGGCCCGATGTGCTGGCCGAGCGGCTGGAAGATGCAGGCCTGGAATATGCCGTCGCCAATGCGGGGATCAGCGGAAACCGCGTGCTCAGCCCCGGCATGGGCGAAAGCGCGCTGGCGCGGTTGGACGAGGACGTGCTGAGCCTGCCCAACGTCACGCACATGATCGTGTTCGTCGGCGTGAACGACATCGGCAACCGCTTTGGCGGCGCATTCGACAATCCGGGCGGCGGGCCACTGGGCGGCTTGCAGATGGACCAGCCGGACATTGATGCCGAGCAGATGATAGCGGGCTACCGCCAGATCATCGAGCGCGCCCATACTAATGGGATCGAGGTCATTGGTTCCCCCATCGGCCCGTACAAAGGCGCTTCCTACTGGAGCGAGCAAGGCGAAGCTGCGCGGCAGGCGATCAACGACTGGATCGTGAATTCGGGGGAATTCGACGCCGTGGTCAGGCTCGATACCGCCTTCGCCGATCCCAATGATCCGCAAGCCATGCGCGACGGCTATCACATGGGTGACTTCCTGCACGGGTCGGACGCGGGGCTGCGGGCAGTCGGCGAGAGCATAGACCTCACCTTGTTCCAGCCCGAATAGGATTGCGGAAAACCGGTTTCACCTGTAACGGCCTGCGGGAACTTTCGAGCATCCCCTCCGCTCGTTCCGAAACACTCTGGAGTCCCGTCCCATGCGCATCGGCTGTCCCCGCGAGATCAAGAACCGTGAATACCGCGTCGGCCTGACGCCTGAGAGCGCCAAGGAACTGGTCGCCAACGGTCACGAAGTGTGGATCGAAACCGGCGCCGGCGATGGCATCGGCGCCTACGACAGCCAGTACATCGAAAGCGGTGCGAAGGTAATCGACAAGGTCGAGGACATTTTCGCCGAGTGCGAGATGATCGTGAAGGTGAAGGAACCTCAGGCAGAGGAAATCGCCCGCCTGCGTGAAGGGCAGTTGCTCTACACCTACCTCCACCTCGCTCCCGATCCCGCGCAGACCGAAGGCCTCGTGAAATCGGGCTGCACGGCCATCGCCTACGAAACCGTCACCGGCCCGCGCGGCGGGCTACCGCTGCTGAAGCCGATGAGCCAGGTGGCTGGCCGCATGAGCATCCAGGCCGGTGCAAATGCGCTGGAAAAGGTCAACGGCGGTCGCGGCGTGCTTCTTGGCGGCGTGCCGGGCGTGATGCCGGGCAAGGTGCTGGTGATTGGCGGCGGCGTGGTCGGCTTCAACGCGGCGCAGATGGCCGCGGGCCTTGGCGCAGATACCGTGATCATGGATCTGGACCCCGAAGTTCTCGAAAAGGTCGGCACCCATTTCGAAGCACGCGCCAGCACCCGTTTTGCCAGCAAGGCGAACCTGGAACAGGCCGTGGCGGAAGCGGACATGATCGTCGGCGCCGTCCTCGTACCCGGCGCTGCTGCCCCCAAGCTCATCAGCCGCGAAATGCTGAAAACCATGAAGCCGGGTGCAGTGCTGGTTGACGTAGCCATCGATCAGGGTGGTTGTTTCGAAACGAGCCGCGCGACCACGCACGACGACCCGACCTATGTTGTCGACGACATCGTGCACTACTGCGTGGCCAACATGCCGGGCGCCGTCAGCCGCACCAGCACCTATGCGCTCAACAACGTGACGTTGCCGCATGCCATCCGCATCGCCAACCTCGGCTGGAAGGAAGCAATGCGCCGCGATCCGCATCTTGCCCAGGGCCTCAATGTGCATGCGGGCCGGGTCACTTATCCGGCAGTGGCAAGCGAACTGGATTATGACCTGCTGCCAATCGAAGAAGCTATTGCCTGAAACAATTCGAACTTTTTTCGTAATTGTTTCTGAAATTACTTGGGAAATTAACCGCTAGACAAGGCTCTTATCGTAATCCGGTGCAATGGGGCACAGGGTTTTTGCGAAAGAGACCGGGTATTTAGGGGCGTTGCTGCTGGCAGCGCTCGCTTGCCTGTTTGCGCTGACCCTTCCAGTTAATGCGCAGGCGCAAGCGCGCGGCGCCCTGCCCTGTCACGCCTACACAGACGACGTGCTGCCGCTGGAAAAGGCGCTTTCGACGATCGAGTGGGCATGCGACGAGGAAAGCTGGGAAGATGGCCGCGCGGTAACCTGGCTGCGCTTCGACACGTGGGACCGCGAGAACCCGCCCCAGCTGTTCTCCAGCCGTATTACGGTATTCGATAGCATCGCGATCGGTGCCGTGGATGCGGACGGGACAGTCCGCGTGGTGGAGTACGAATCCGATCATGCCGTACCCGTTGCCGCTGGCCCCGCCTTTACAGTGGCACTGCCCCAGGCCGGTGCCGATACGCGCTACTATATCGTGCGGATACTTGCCCCGCATAGTGTGACCATCGGATCGGAAGGCCGTCTCACCACGCATCCCGAACGCGAATCGACGGCGCTGTTCGCCACTGCATTCCTCGCAATGCTGACCGGCATGCTGGTGATGCCGCTGCTGTTCGACGCCATGTTCTTCGTAGTGCTGCGCGAACGTTTCGTTCTCTATCACGCCGGCATGACGGTCGCGATGGTCCTATACCTCGCCGCCGCAGGAGGGGTGATTACCTCTTTCGTCGCCCTGCCGGTGGAATTGCTGGCAAGGGTCGCTCCCCTGGCCTGGGCTATTGGCGTGGGGTTTGGCGGCCTCTTCATTGGCACCTTCGTGGAGCGAGACATGCTCCGCCGCTGGGAACGCCGCGCACTGCTGGCTTTGTCCAGCTGGTCCATCGTCGTGCCCGGTTTTGCCGCGCTCCAGCTCGACTGGACACAAGGGTTCGACAACCAGCTTTACTTCTACGCTTTCCTCCCGGTCATTCCGGGCTACGTCGCCGCCATTGCCGTCGCATTAGGGCGGGGAAGCCGGGCTGCACGTTTCCTCGCGGCGGCCTGGGCGCTGGTGGTCCTGTGTTCCGTGGATCGCCTGCTGCGCGGGATCGGCGCCTATGCCGCCGAGGACTCAATCGACCTGTCGCTGTTCTTCGCATTGGCAGTGGAAGTGGTGATCGTGGGCCTCGGCGTTGCAGACCGTTTCCTCGCCGTCCGCCGCGAGAGGGACCGTGCAATTACCGAGGCACGCACGCTGGAGGAACTGAGCGAGCGCGATCCGCTGACTGGCCTCCTGAATCGCCGGGCACTGGAGGCACGCTTTGCTGACCTTCGCGCCGAAGGCTTCACGACGATGGCGGTGATCGACGTCGACAAGTTCAAGACAGTGAACGACATGTACGGCCATGCGATTGGAGACTGTGTGCTGAAGAGCGTCGCCTCCGCGCTTCGCCGGGACGATGTGAACTCGCTCGCGTTCCGTATGGGCGGCGAAGAATTCATCCTGTTGCTACGCGGAAAAGGTGCTTTCGAACGGGCCGAGGAACGCCGTCTCGCGATCAGTGAGGAAGTAATGAGGAGCGGCCTGTTGTCAGGCACTGTCACCGCCAGCATGGGATTGATAGAGGCGCCGCACGATGCGCTGGCAGACGCCAGTTTCGAGGCACTCTACACCCGCGCGGACCGATTGCTTTACGAGGCCAAGGCATCGGGCCGAGACCGTATGATGTCGGAGCGTCTCAAGGTGTTCCGCCCGCGGCGCCGGAGCGAGAGGCGCGCTGCAGCCTAGGCTTCCTCTCCTTCGGGTGGAAGGAACGGGGCGGCAACCTCTGCAGGCACGCGCATGAGACGAGCCGTATCACGGTCCACCATCGCCCAGGTCGATTTCGCGCGCACCAGCGCCTTGCCCTGTTCATCACGGAATTCGTAATGCCGGTCGAACCGCGCGCCGCGCGGGCCTTCCTTGATGATCGTCTCGCCCGTCACTTCGGCGCCTTCGGTCACGTTTCCGCGATAGTCGATTTCGTGCCGCGTCACGACCCAGGCATAGGCGTCGACATGCTCCTTTGGAGCCTGCGCCTGCCAGTGGGCGACGGACAGTTCCTCCATCCAGCGCACCCAGACAGTGTTGTTGACGTGTCCGTTCTCGTCGATGTGCTCAGGCAAGGCGGTAAAGGTCATGGAATAGCGGTTAGGCATCGGGGCATCCGGGTGCGGCACGATCGACGCGTGCGAGCGCCGAACAGAGAAGGGTTGCGGGGTTTTCCACCCCGTCAACGATGAAAGGGCGCAATTGGTCCGACAGCGAGGGATCGCCGTACTCGGCGGTAAGCTGCGACAGCCAGTCCTCCACCGAGAGATAGCCGTCGCCGCCGTCCTCCACCCGGTTATCCGCAATCAAGGCGGCGGTGAACGTCGCGAAGTCGCCCTCGCCATCGGCATTGGCCGCGCCCTCTGCGATCATTCCCAGCACCGCGCCGCAGGCATAGCCGGCACGGTATTCGCGCCGTTCGTCGGCACCTTCCAGCGACTTGCCGCCACGGGTAAGATCGATGCAATCCTGCCAGTCGCGCGCCAGTTCCGTGCCCGCGCTGTATCGAGGGTCGATCGTCTCGATCAGGCGATAGGCGAGAAGGCTTGCCCCGCCTTCGGTGATCCATGCCTGCGCCTGCGTTTCCTGCGCCACCGTCTTGCCGAGCCAGAAGTGCGCAGCTTCGTGGGCGATGAACCAGCGCATTCCCTGAAGCGCCTGGACGCTGGGCTGCAACAAGCCCTCACCCTCCAGCCGGATGATCACCATGTCGCGCAGCACGCTACCGCCTTGGCTGGTTACGCCGGCAGTCGGCCCCGCCCAGCTGGCAAGCAGCGTGGGATTGGCAGCCTGCTCGCTGCGTTCACCCAGCCAGCCTGTGTAGCTATCAAAGGTGGTTGGCAGAAAGCTGGTGAGTTCGTCGCGAATCCATTCTGGCGCGGCGCTGTCGATGGAGGCAGTGAATCCCTCGCCTTCGATCAGCGGGGGTTCTCCGAAAATGACGTAAGTGCCCCCGTCCTCGGTCGTAACCTGCGTGTAGAGTTCGCCCTTGTAGAACAGCGGATCGCCGCCATCGTCGAAGCTGAATGCAACTTCGGCCTCGTCGATCAACTCGCCATCGGCGGAGAGCGGCGCGGCGGCGAAGTGTCCCGTGAACAGCGCGACGGCGCCATCACTGAAGACGAGAGCGGGATCGTAATCGGCGAAAATGTCATCGGCGAAGGGAGCGAAGCTGACGCGCACTTCACGCGGCATGGTGCCATCGGTGGCTCGCAAAACATCGAGTTCGCCTTCACGCACCAGTTCGACGCCGGGTGTCTCGACGCTCCAGCTTGCAAGCCGCCAGCTGGCATCCAGCCGCCGCGCGCGATTGGAACGGTGGAAGCCCCATGCGGCGGCCTCGTTACCCGCAAAGGTGAAGGTGGCGGCCCATCCCTCGCCTGCACGTGTCACGTCCACCTGCAAGGCGGTGACGGATGCTTCGTCTTCCGCTGCGGCGGGCGTGGCGGCCAGCACAGCCAGCGCCACGCCCGTTGCAGTGCGGATCACTCGTCGATGCCGAGCTGCCAGAGGATGAAGCCGACTTCCTCGGCCGTCTCGCGCAGGCCTTCCCAGCGGCCCGAGCGACCACCGTGGCCTGCGCCCATGTTGGTCTTGAGCAGCAGAATGTTGTTGTCGGTCTTGTACTCGCGCAGCTTGGCAACCCACTTGGCAGGTTCCCAGTACGTCACGCGCGGGTCGTTGAGACCGGCAGTCACCAGCATCGGCGGATAGTCCTGCGCGATCACCTGATCATAGGGGCTGTAGCTGAGCAGGTGCGTGAAAGCTGCCTTGCTCTCGATCGGGTTGCCCCATTCGGGCCACTCGCCCGGCGTCAGCGGCAGGGACGTGTCGAGCATGGTGTTGAGCACATCGACGAACGGCACGTGGGAGACAACGGCACCGAACAGTTCGGGTGCCTGATTGACCACTGCACCCATCAGCTCGCCACCGGCAGAGCCGCCGCTGGCGCTGATCTGGCCTTCGGCGGTGTAGCCCATCTCCACCAGGCCGCGGCCCACATCAACGAAGTCGTTGAAGGTGTTGGTGCGCTCTTCCATCTTGCCCTGGAGATACCAGTTGCGCCCCAGATCATCGCCGCCGCGAATGTGAGCAATGGCATAGGCCATGCCGCGGTCGATCATGCTGAAGCGCGAGGTGGAGAAGCCCGGCGGCACCGCATAGCCGTATGCGCCATAGGCATAGAGGTGGAGCGGGCCACCCATCGGACGATCGCTGCGATAAACGATGGAGACAGGCACCATCGCCCCGTCACGCGCACGCACTTCCAGACGCTCCACGGTGTAGAGCGAGGGATCGAAGCCGCTAGGGATTTCCTGCACCTTCAGCGTCTCCAGTTCCTGGCTGGCGACGTGGTAGTCATAAACGGTGTCGGGCGTGATCGGGCTTTCGTAGGACAGGCGGATGCGGTCCACGTCCCATTCCGGATTGTTGCCGGTGCCCGCCGAATAGGTCGCCTCGGGGAAGGAGATCGTCTCCACCTGCGTGGGATCGTCGTAATAGCGGATCTGCACCTGATCGAGGCCGTTCAGGCGCCCTTCGGTGACGTAGAAGTTCTTGAACAGGTCGAAACCCGTCAGATAGAACGCGTCCGATCCTGGGATCAGCGTGGACCAGTTGGAAGGATCGCTCACCGGAGCGGTGGCGAAACGGAAATTGACGTGTTCATCGTTGCTCCAGATGAAGATCGTATCGTCACGGAAATCGGCGGAGTATTCAACGCCCACTTCACGCGGCTTGATCACCGTCAGTTCGCCAGTCGGATTGTCGATGGAGGTGAACATCACCTCGCTCGTCTCGTTGTCGCCGGTTTCGATCACCAGCCACTCGCGATTGGCGCTGACGGATGGCGATGCGGTATAGCCCAGCGTTTCCTCGTGGAAGAGTTCCACGTCGCTGTCCGCCGGCTGGCCGATGGTATGGGCGAAGATGCGGTCGACGCGCCAGTTCTCGTTGGCGCGGCCATAGACCAGCACGGAATCGTTCGCGGCCCAGGCGAGGCCGGTGTTCACGTCGGCAATCCGGTCTTCCAGCAGTTCGCCGGTCTGCAGGTCCTTGATGAAACCTGTAAAGAACTCGCCGCCGGTCGTGTCGGTGGAATAGGCGAGATAGCGCCCGTCCTCGCTGACGGAGAAAGCGCCGAGGCGGAAGTATTCAAGGCCCTCTGCCAGCGTCGGCACGTCGAGGATCAACTCGGCATCGCCGCCCGCGACCGGGCGGCGATAGTACTTGCGGTACTGCGCGCCGGTTTCGAATTCCGACCAGTATTCGTAGTCGCCGTCGCGCTGCGGCACGCTGACGTCGTCTTCCTTGATACGGGCGCGCATCTCGGTGAACAGCTCGTCCACCAGTTCCTGCTGGCCTGCCATCTGCGCTTCGAAATAGGCGTTCTCGGCGCGGACGTAATCCAGCACGTCCTCGTCATCGATGGTGGGGTAGCTGTCGTCGCGCAGCCAGGCGTAGGGGTCGGAGACCGTGATGCCGTGATAGGTGTAGGAATGCTCGCGCTGCTCTGCGCGGGGCGGCTGGATCGAGGTGTCGTAGTTCAATTCGCTGTCCTGTGCTTGTGCAGGCAAGGCCGTAGCAACGGCTGCAAGGGCGGCAAGGGTGATATTGCGGATCTTCGGCATCTGCTGAACGTGCTCCTTGTTCGGCCCGACGGTATTGGCCGCGCTGCGGGTGGAAACCCGAGGGGCAAAGGCCTATGTGCCATGCCTATCGCGAATTTGTTTCCTCTGAAACTGGGAATTTGACGAAATGCTGATGCAAACCCACGAAGCCCGACTCGATGCTCTTCGCAAGGAGCTTGCCCGCCGCAATCTGGATGGTTTCGTGGTGCCGATCAGTGACGAGCACCTGTCGGAATACGTCGGCAACTACGCCCAGCGTCTCGCCTGGCTGACGGGCTTTGGCGGTTCGGCAGGCAGCGCCGCCGTGCTGAAGGACAAGGCCGCGATGTTCGTGGATGGCCGCTACACCCTGCAGGTTCGCCAGCAGGTGAGCGGGCAACTGTATGAATACAAAAGCGTTCCTGACGATTCCATGGGTGACTGGCTGGCCGAGAGCGTCGGCGAAGGCGACCGCATCGCCTATGACCCATGGCTGCACACGCGCGGCTGGGCCAAGACGGTGGCCAAGAAGCTGGAAGCCGTGGGCGCCGAACTCGTGCCGGTCGACAGCAACCCGCTGGACGCCGTTTGGGATGACCAGCCGACGCCTTCCGATGCGCCCGCCTACGTGCAGGATGACAAGCTTGCAGGCCGCTCCAGCGCCGAAAAGCGCGGCGAGATCGCCGAGTGGCTGAAAAAGAACAAGCTCGACGCGGTGGTCATCAGCGCGCTCGATTCGGTGGCATGGACGCTCAACATTCGCGGTGCGGACGTGGACCACACGCCCGTCGCGCTGTCCTATCTCTTCGTTCAGGCGGACGGCACCGCCGACTGGTTCATTGCGCCTGACAAGGTGCCCGCCGAAGTGGCGCAGGCTCTGGGCAATGCGGTGCGCATCCGCCCGCGTGACGAGTTCTCCGATGCCTTCGAGCAATTTGCCGGCAAGCGCGTTGCCGCGGACCCCGCCCGCTCGGTCGCGGCGATCTTCCAGCGGCTGGACGACGTTGGTGCGGAAATCGTTTCCGAGGACGATCCCACCGTGCTGCCCAAGGCGATCAAGACACCTGCAGAGCAGCAGGGCCACCGCGACGCGCAGGCGCGCGACGGTGTGGCGATCTCGCGGTTCCTCCACTGGCTCTCTGTCGAAGCGCCCAAGGGCGAAGTGGACGAGCTTTCCGCCGCCGCCAAGCTGCACGATCTTCGCAAGGCCAACAGCAACCTGCTGCGTGACCTCTCTTTCGACACGATCAGCGGCGCGGGCCCCAACGGTGCTAGCCCGCACTACCGCGTGGACGAGGAAAGCAACATCAAGCTGGAGCCGAACAGCGTCTATCTGGTCGATTCTGGCGGTCAGTATCCTGACGGCACGACCGACATTACCCGCACCATCTGGGTCGGCCCCGATGCGCCGCCCGCCGAAGTGTGCGACCGCTTCACCCGCGTGCTGAAGGGCCATATCGCTCTCGACATGCAGACTTTCCCGCCGGGCACGCCGGGCAGCGCACTCGACACGCTGGCACGCCAGCACCTGTGGATGGCAGGCCTCGACTATGCCCACGGCACCGGCCACGGCGTCGGCGCTTTCCTGGGCGTGCACGAAGGCCCGCAGCGCATCGCCAAGGGCCGCGGCGCGCAGGCCGGAACGGACCAGCCGCTTATGGCGGGCATGATCCTTTCCAACGAGCCGGGTTATTACAAGGCCAACGAATACGGCATCCGCATCGAGAACCTCGTTCTGGTCGAAGAACGCGAAATCGAGGGCGGTGAAGGCAAGTGGCTCGGCTTCGAAACGCTGACCTTCGCGCCGATCGATCGCACCATGGTGGACAAGAGCCTGCTCAGCCCAGCCGAAATCGAATGGTGGAACACCTATCACGCCAAGGTGCGCGACGTTCTCGCCCCGCAGATGGAAGGCGAAGCACTGGCGTGGCTGGAAGAGGCCTGCAAACCGCTCTGAGACGGTTTTCAGGCCCTTTTCTGAACGCCCGCTAAACCCCGGATAACCCGGGGATGAACGGGAAGGCCCGCGCGCGACAAAGTGCGACAAATCTCTCCCGAACGGGCAAAATCCTGCGACATTGCACTCTTATAACCGGGACTTGAGAGTGACGGGACGCTGGCAGTCCTCCTCCCCCCTTCAAGCCGGCGTTTCGTTACTCTACCAATTACCCCTATTGGAGAGTGACCAATGAAAAAGACCCTGATTCTCGCCCTGGCCGCGACCGGTCTTACCGCTGGCGGCGTTGCCGCCGCGCAGGACCGCCCTCAGCGCAATGCCGAAATTACGCGAGCCGACGCCGAAACCCGTGCCGAGCGCCAGTTCGCCCGCATGGATGCCAATGGCGACGGCATGATCAATGAAGCCGATCAGGAAGCCCGCGTCCGCGCCCGCTTCGACCGCGTCGATGCCGATGGCAACGGCTCCATCAGCTTCGAAGAATACACCGCCGTTCGTGAAAATCGTGCCGAACGCCGTGGTGACCGCGCCGAACGTCGCGGCCGACGCGGCGGCGACCGGATGGCCATGCGCGGCCATCGCGGTGGACGCGGCGGACCGGGCCTTGCCGGCCTGATGCGCCAGAACGCCGATGCCGATGGTGACGGTTCGATCAGCCAGGCGGAATTCACCGCCGCCGCGCTCACCCGCTTCCAGCGCCAGGACGCAGACGGCGATGGCACCGTCACCGCCGAGGAGCGCCGCGCACATCGCGAGGCAATGCGCGAAGTTCGCCGCGCGCATCAGGCTCAGAACGCCGAATGAGCGATGCTCAGGTAAAACTGCTGCTGGTGGATGACGAAGCCAGCCTGCGTGAGCCCCTGGCCGACTACCTGTCGCGCCAGGGGTTTGCCGTGCGGCAGGCCAGCGATGCGGCAAAGGCCCGTTCAGCGCTGCTGGAAGAGGTGCCCGACCTCGTCCTCCTAGATATCATGATGCCGGGCGAGGATGGCATTTCGCTTTGCCGTCATCTCGTCGAAAGTCGCAATCTTCCGGTCATTTTCCTCACCGCCAAGGGAGAGGCCATGGATCGCATCGTCGGGCTGGAGATCGGTGCCGACGATTACGTCGTCAAACCGTTCGAGCCACGCGAACTCGTCGCCCGCATCCGCTCCGTCCTTCGCCGCGCGAACAAGGGGCCTGCTCCCGACAATGGTACCGACGCGCATTACGAATTCGATGGCTGGCAGCTCGACCCGCTGAAGCGCCGCCTGATCGATCCAGAAGGCACTGTGGTGCCTATCTCCTCCGCCGAGTTCCGCCTGCTGGTCGCCCTGCTCGACCATCCCCGGCAAGTGATGGACCGTGATCGCCTGCTCGACATGGTGCAGGGCCGCGAGGCGCACCTGTTCGACCGTGCAGTCGATAACCAGGTCAGCCGCCTGCGGCGCAAGATCGAGGTCGACAGCCGCGATCCCAAGCTTATCCAGACCGTATGGGGTGGCGGGTATATGCTGGCAGCCGAGGTAAAGCGCTTCGTTCCCGAACAGGGTTGAAGGGCGTTTAGAGGGGCATAGATGATCCGCCGTTTTCTTCCCAAGAGCCTGCTGGGGCAGATGTTGCTTTCGGTCGCGCTGGCACTGCTGCTGGCGCAGGTGCTGTCGGGCGTCTTGCTCTACCGCGCCGAGCATCGCCGCCTCGAAAGCAGCCTCATAAGCCAGCTCGCATTTCAGCTCGTACGTGATCCGCGCGTTGACGTGCGCGACGACCCGCAACGCGGCGGCAAGCGTGGCGAGAGGAGGCGCATGCGGATCGAGCGCGCGCTGGAATCCCCTCAGGTCTTGGGCGAGATGAGCGACCCCGACCGCGAGCAAGCTCTTCGGGAAGTGCTTCAGGATCAAGGCGTCGAAATCGCGGAATTGGTAGTGCTGACGCGCGAAGTGGAAAACGACCGGTTCATGCGTGAACGCCTGCGCAATGCACCGCGTCTTTACGGCGACCGCTACGATCCCGGCGGCCAGATCGTACTGGCGGGCCTGAAACGAAACGATTCTGATCGCTGGATGGTAGCCCGCGCTCCCTTGCCGCCGCGCAACGTGGGCGCTTTCCGAGGCGTGATCTTCCAGACGCTGATTCTCTACATCGTGCTGGTCGGTGGCCTCGCCCTGTTGCTTCGCCGTATCAGCCGCCCGCTGGCAGCGCTCACCAAGCGGGTCGAGAAATTTGGCGGCGTGACCGATGGGGCCGAACCGATGGAGCCATCAGGCCCCGAGGACACCCGTCGCCTGATCGCCGCGCACAATGCGATGGAAGCGCGCATCGCCGGCCTGCTGGATGAAAAGGACGTGATGCTCGGCGCGATCGGTCACGATCTGAAGACCCCGCTCGCTGCCCTGCGAGTGCGTATCGAAAGCGTCGAAGACGAAACCGAACGTTTGAAGATGGCCCATACCATCGAGGACATTACCAGTTCGCTCGACGACATTCTCTCCCTCGCCCGCGTAGGCCGCCCCAGCGACCCTCTGGAACGCACCGAATTGTCCGCCCTCGTGGCATCGGTTGTCGAGGAATACGAGGACATGGGCGACGACGTGGCACTCGGCGAGACTCAGCGCGTCGCATTGCCCGTGCGCACAACCTGGCTACGCCGTGCGCTGCGCAACCTTATCGGCAACGCGCTGCGTTATGGCGGACAGGCGCGCATCAGCCTGACGAAAAACGGAACCGATGCCATAGTCCGGATCGCAGATACCGGACCCGGCATTCCGGATGACCAGATCGAGAGCATGCTGGAGCCGTTTACGCGCGGCGACACTTCGCGCAATCGCGAAACCGGCGGAGCAGGCCTTGGCCTGACGCTGGCGCGGGCGATCGCCGAACAGCACGGCGGCACGCTCGTTCTTGCAAACCGCATCGGCAAAAACGGCAGCGTCGGCGGTCTGGTGGCGGAAATTCGCCTGCCGCTTTAGCGCATCAGTCCGCCAATGATGTTGCGCACGAAGGAATTTAGCCCGGTGCGCACGGGATCGGCGCTTGACCGGCGGCCCATCGCTTTCGCCACCGCGATGGAGGCCAGCGAACCGGCTGCGGCCTTGACCGCGTTCTTCCCCGCCCGTTCCCACAGGCTGGTGGACTTGCGAGGCTGCTTGCGCACTTCCTCCTCGCCCTTTTCTTCCACTTCCTTCGCTGTCTCGGCAGCGTCGAGAGCTTTCTGAGCGAGCACTTCGTCTGCGCTTTCACGGTCCACCCGCTCGTCATACTTGCCGTCCACCGGGCTGACCGACTGGATGATGAGGCGCTCTTTCGCGGTCAGCGGGCCAAGGCGGCTGCGCGGCGGCTTTATCAGCGTGCGCTGCACGATGGTGGGCGCGCCGTCCTCGTCCAGCGTGGAAACCAAAGCCTCGCCCACGCGCAGTTCGGTGATGGCCTCTGCCACGTCGAGATTGGGATTGATGCGGAAGGTTTCCGCCGCCGCCTTGATCGCGCGCTGATCCTTCGGAGTGAAAGCGCGAAGGGCGTGCTGCACGCGGTTGCCCAGCTGGCCAGCGACTTCCTCCGGAATGTCGATGGGATTCTGCGTCACGAAATAGACGCCGACGCCCTTTGAACGGATCAGGCGAACGACGCGCTCGATGGTGTCCTGCAAGGCATCGGGCGCATCGTCGAACAAGAGGTGCGCTTCATCAAAGAAGAACACCAGCTTGGGTTTTTCCGGGTCGCCCACTTCGGGCAAGCTCTCGAACAGTTCGGCCAGCAGCCACAGCAGGAAGGTGGCGTAGAGCTTAGGGCTGCGCATGAGCTCTTCGGCGGCCAGCACGTTCACATAGCCGCGACCCTGCTCGTCCACTTTCAGGAAATCGTCGATCTCCAGCGCGGGTTCGCCGAAGAAGTTGTCCGCGCCCTGCGATTCGAAGCTGAGCAGCTGGCGCTGAATCGCCCCGACCGACGCCTTCGACACGTTGCCGTATTCGCCGGAGAGCTCCTTTGAATTGTCGTAGGCCCAGGCGAGCATGGCGCGCAGGTCCTCGAAATCGAGCAGCAGCAGGCTGTTCTCGTCGGCATAGCGGAAGACGATTTGCAGCACGCCTTCCTGCGTCTCGTTGAGGTCCAGCAGGCGCGAAAGCAGCAACGGGCCCATCTCGGAAACCGTGGTACGAACCGGGTGGCCCTGCTTGCCGTAAAGGTCCCAGAACACCACCGGGTTATCGGAATAGGCATAGTCGTCCATGCCCAGTTCCTTCGCCCGGCCTTCCAGCTTGTCGGCATGCTTGAAGGATGCGGAACCCGGCATGGCGATGCCCGACAAATCGCCCTTCACGTCGGCCACGAACACCGGCACGCCAGCCGCGGAAAAGCTTTCCGCCATGCCTTGCAACGTCACCGTCTTGCCGGTGCCGGTGGCACCCGCGATCAACCCGTGGCGGTTCGCGCGCGACAGGTCCAGCGCCTGCCTGTTGCCGTTGAGGTCGTTACCCAGAAAAATGTCGGCGCCGTCTGCCACTAGTTACTGTCCTTATTACCTTGTTGCCCGTTTCCAAGAGTGACCCTAGAGCGGGGCGGATGGATGGCAAGTCCCCCTTCGTACTGCTTGATGATGCCCGCACCCAGGGTGCGAGCGATGCGCATTACTTCACCGATCCCGCGCAGGTGTTCGTCGCGCGCCGGGCGGAGGACGTGGTGCGCGTGCTGGAAGAGGCTGACGCGGCACGGGTCGAAAGCGGCAAGCATCTGGCTGGCTACATCGCCTACGAAGCGGGGCTGGCTCTGGAAGACAGGCTGAAGCCGCTGGCCGCATCGCGCGCGGGCGCCGCCGGGCCGCTGGTGTGGCTGGGCCTGTTCGACGATCCGGAAATCCTACCCGCTGCCGAGATGGAAAACTGGCTGGCGGCTCGCGCTACTGGCGATGCAAGCATCGGCCCGCTCGATCCGCAGGTGTCGACAGGTGCCTATCTCGACGCGTTCGACCGTTTGCAGGAAGCGATCCGCGCAGGCGACATCTACCAGGCCAACCTCACCTTCCCGCTGGCAGGCCCGGCGAAGGGCGATCCGCTTACGCTCTATGCGAAGATTCGTCCCACGGCCTCTGCTGGATATGGCGGGCTGGTGTTCGACGGGTCGGATTGGCTCCTTTCCTTCAGCCCCGAACTGTTTTTCGCCCTGCGCGATGGCGCAGCCAAGGTGAAGCCGATGAAAGGCACCCGCCCGCGCGGCGGCACCGAGGCGGAAGACAAGGCGCTGCGCGAGGAACTGAGCCAATCGGTCAAGGACAAGGCCGAGAACCTGATGATCGTCGACCTGATGCGCAATGACCTCAGCCGCGTGGCGCAGGCAGGCAGCGTGCGGGTGAACCGGCCCTTCGCGGTGGAGACCTATCCAACGCTCCACACCATGACGACGACGGTGCTGGCCCAGCTCCAGGAAGGCCGCAGCGCGGTGGACGTGCTGCACGCGATCTTCCCCTGCGGCTCGATCACCGGCGCGCCAAAGATCCGCGCGATGGAGCTGATTGACGAGGTGGAGCGCGATGCGCGCGGCCCCTATTGCGGCGGCATCGGGCGGATCGACGCCAACGGCGATGCGGCCTTCAACGTCGCCATCCGCACGATCCGCCTGACGCCGGGCGAAAACCAGAGGCACAAGGCCGTGCTCGGCGTTGGCGGCGCAATCGTCACCGATAGCGATGGCATGGAAGAATGGCGCGAATGCCTCGTGAAAGGCGCTTTCGTGCGCGGCGCGGCAGGCGGCCATGACCTGATCGAGACCATGCGCTTCGATCCTGAAGCTGGCACCCCCCTTCTCGAAATGCACCTTGAACGCATGAAGGCGAGCGCTGCCGAACTTGGCTTTGCCTTCGATCGGCACGAGACGCGCAATCGTATACAGGCGCTGTGCTTTGAGCTGGAGGAGGCGGCGAAGCTGCGGCTCGTCCTATCGCGTTCCGGCGCGGTTTCGCTGGAGGCCCATCCGCTGCCCGCTCCCCTGCCCGATCCCGCGCCCTGCATTGCCCTGCCGCACCCGACAGTCGCTCACGACTGGCGCCTGCATCACAAGAGCAGCGACCGCAGCTTCTACGAAGCCGCACTGGCCACGGCGAAAAGCATCGGCGGCGTGGAGGCGCTGCTGGTGCACGATGGCAAGGTGACAGAAGGAAGCTGGACCAATGTGTTCGTGGAGCAGGACAGCATGCTGGTCACCCCGCCGCTTTCCGCCGGCCTCCTGCCGGGCATTCTGCGCCGCGCGCTGATCGAGGAAGGCAAGGCCATTGAAGGCGAAGTCTCGCTGGATGACCTCCAACAAGGCTTCTTCATCGGCAACGCCCTGCGCGGCCTGATGCCCGCCACGCTGATACAGCCATGAGCCACGCCCATCTCAGCCAGGCGCTGCAGCGCATCGAGGCATCGCCCACTACGGCGATGACGGACCGCGCAAGCGAACTTCGCGCGCAAGGTCGCGACATCATTTCGCTCAGCGTCGGAGAGCCCGATTTCGACACTCCGCCGCATGTCATCGCCGCCGCCAAGGCCGCGCTCGATGCAGGCGACACACGCTACACACCCGTCACCGGCACCGCGCGCCTGAAGGAAGCCGCCGCGCTGCATTTCCGGCGCGATCTCGGTATCGAGACCGATCCTTCGCGCGTGATCGTGACGGCTGGTGGCAAGCAGGCGATCTTCGAAGCGCTCGCCGCCACCATCAGCGGCGGTGACGAGGCCATCGTGCCCTCCCCCTGGTGGGTCAGCTATCCGCAGATGGTGCGCTTCGCAGGCGGCACCGTTGTGCCGCTGCGCACTTCCGCCGCCAACGGCTTCCGCTTCCGCGCCAGCGAATTGGAAGCGCTGATAACCCCGCGCACCAACTGGCTGCTCCTCAATTCACCCGGCAACCCGACAGGCGCGGTCTATCCCGCCGAAATGCTGCGCGGCATTGGCGACGTGCTGCGCCGCCACCCGCAGGTGCTGGTGATGAGCGACGATATCTACGCGCCGCTACGTTATTCTGACGAACCGCATGCGACGCTCGCCGTCGAATGTCCGGACCTTGCCGATCGCATCATTACCGTGTCGGGCGTCTCCAAGAGCCACGCGATGACGGGCTTTCGCATCGGCGTCGCCACCGGGCCGGAATGGCTGATTGCCGCCATGGGCCGCCTGCAGAGCAATTCCAGCGGCAATCCCGCCAGCATTTCGCAGGCCGCCGCCGTTGCAGCGTTCGAGGGTCCGCAGGATTTCCTCTCCGACTGGCGCGAGGCCTTCCGCCGCCGCCGCGACATGGTGGTAGAACGCATCAACGCCATTCCCGGCCTTTCCACGCCCGTGCCCGATGGCGCATTCTACTGCCTCGTCGATGCCGCTCCGCTGATGGAGCGTTTCGGCGGGGACGACGGCAAGCTCGCGCTGCACCTGCTCGACAACGGCGTGGCGACGGTCGCCGCATCGGCATTCGGCGGGCGCGATGGCTTCCGCATCAGCTTTGCCGCGGACGAGGCCGTGCTCGAACAGGCGCTGGACCGCATCGAAAAGGCGCTTTCATGACCAATATCCCCATCCTCTTCGAAGACGGCGAGGCGCTCGTCATCAACAAGCCTGCGGGCCTGCCGATCGAGAAACCGCGCAAGGGCGGTGCCAGTCTCGAGGACCATCTAGAGCAGCTGAAGCTGGGCTTCCAGCGCGCGCCCCAGCCGGTGCATCGCCTCGATACCGATACCTCAGGCTGCCTGCTGCTGGCGCGCAATCCAAAAGCACTCAAACGCTTTAACAAGGCTTTCGAGGAGAAGCTGGTTTCCAAGACCTATCTCGGCATCGTGGCCGGGCCGGTGGAGGAAGAGGAAGGCACCATCGACCTCGCGCTTTCCAAGATCAGCAGCGAGGCGCGCGGGTGGCGCATGATCGTGGCGAAGAAGGGCAAGCCTTCCGTCACGCACTGGACGAAGCGCAAGGAACTGGACGGCGGGATCACGCTGGTGGAATTCCGCCCGGAGACGGGCCGCACGCACCAGATCCGCGTCCATGCCGAACATGCCTTCGGTCGTTCGCTGCTGGGCGATCCGGTCTATGGCCACAAGGACGCGCGTGTTTCGCGTACGATGCTCCACGCCAGCAAACTGGTGGTGCCGCGCGAGAACAAGCCGGAAATCATCGCCGAAGCGCCCCTGCCTGCCGACTTCGTGAAGCTCGGCGCCGAATAATGGGCGCGATACTCGACAGGGCGAATGCCATGGCCGAGGAGAGCTTCATCGCCGCGTCCGGCCCCGGCGGGCAGAACGTCAACAAGGTGGCGACTGCCGTACAGTTGCGGGTGAACATCTATGCTCTCGGCCTGCCGCCGCGCATCTTTCACCGCCTGAAGGACATTGCCGGCAATCGCCTGAACCAGGCAGGCGACATCGTGATCGACGCGCGCAATCACCGCACGCAGGAAGCGAATCGGCGCGAGGCGCGTGATCGCCTCGCCGACATGATCGAGAACGCGCTCAAGGAACCCAAGAAGCGCGCGAAGACGCGGGTTAACCGGCTGAACAAGAAAAAGCGCCTCGCTACGAAGAAGGCGCACGGCGAGAAAAAGGCGCTGCGCGGCAAGATAGACCTCTGACAAAGCGCGCGACGAGCGTCTTGAGGTTGACTTTTCCCCGATTCTCTCGCAAAGGCGCGCGCTGGAAGGGCGGCGCATGGCGTCGCCCGTGTTTTTTCGGGCCGCTATGGCCCCATCACACGATTCGAAGGCAAGACCATGGCGAAGCCCGCAACCATCAAGATCCGCCTCAACTCGACCGCGGACACCGGCCACTTCTACGTGACCAAGAAGAACCCGCGTAACCACACGGAAAAGTTCACCTTCCGCAAGTACGACCCGATTGCGAAGAAGCACGTCGAGTACAAGGAAGGCAAGATCAAGTAATAGCCCTTTGGGCACGCTTGATCGGCGCTTTGCTGAACGCCGGGAACCACCAGGGTTCACTGGCGGTTCAACGCCTCACCAGTACCCCTCGGGTCCCTATTTGGTGAGAAGTATGAACGCCTTGAAAAACATCATCCGCACACCCGCCATCGCTGCTTTTGCAGGAGCGATGGCGTTTGCCGTTCCGGCTACGCTTTCCGTGGCCGCAGCACCTGTTGCCGCGCAGGCTCAGTCGAACCAGTTGCAGCGCGCCGCCTCGGCCCTGCGCTCGATCAGCACGATGCGCGCAGACTTCACGCAGACGGATCGCCTCGGCAACGTGATTGCCGGCGAACTGACTTTGAAGAACCCCGGCAAGATCCGCTTCGAATATTCCGATGATGTGAACATGCTGGTCGTGTCCAACGGCAGCGCGCTCTCGATCATCGATTACGAAGTCAGCCAAGTGGAGCGCTATCCCATCAGCGATTCGCCGCTTGGCGCCCTGCTCAACCCCGATCGTGACATCACGCGCTATGGCCGCGTTCAGAACGGTACGCGCAACGGCGTCGTCAGCATTGCGGTGAGCGATCCGGACCGCCCGGAATTCCCTACGCTGACCCTGATCTTTGTTGAAAATTCGTCGGCGCCCGGCGGGCTGGAACTCAACAGCTGGGTGGCAGTCGATTCGCAAAACCAGCGCACCACGGTGCGGCTGCGCAATCACCGCTACGGCATGAGCGTTTCGGACAGCGAATTCCGCTTCCGTGACCCGCGCCGCTCATCCCGTCGCCCGGGATAAACAGTCCGGAGGCGAGTGGTTGTATATTTGCGACAAACTACATTTGTCATTCATTGCCGCGACAGCCGCAACCCCCTAGTTCTGAGTGCATAGAGACGCGGTGAGGCGGGTTTCCCCCCTGTTGCCCTTCCTCGAACAAAGCCTCGTCTCTTGCGAAGCGTGACGAACGCTCGAAAAACGAACCCCCGTCGCACTATGCCCCCGCGACGGGGGTTTTTTTATCTGCAGCCCGCGACTAGGCAGCAGACATGGTCAAGATCACTACCTGGAACATCAACTCCGTCCGCCTGCGCATGCCGATCGTGGAGCGTTACCTGAAGGAACACGCGCCCGACGTGCTGTGCCTGCAGGAGATCAAGTGTCAGGAGCAGCAGTTCCCCTACAAGGCATTTGCCGAACTGGGCTACGAACACACCGCCGTGCATGGGCAGAAGGGCTACCACGGCGTCGCCACGGTCAGCCGCATTCCGATGCAGGAATTCTCACGCCACGACTGGCAGGACAATGGCGAGGCTCGGCACGTCGGCGTGGAATTCCCCTCTCTCGACGGTCTGGTGCTGGAGAACGTCTACATTCCCGCAGGTGGTGACATCCCCGACCGCGAGAAGAACATGAAGTTCGGCCAGAAGCTCGACTTCCTCGAGCGCATGACCCGCTGGGCGGAAAAGATCGACCGGCCGACGCTGCTGGTGGGCGATTTCAACATCGCGCCGCTGGACTGCGACGTCTACGATCACAAGGCGCTGCTGAAGGTCGTCAGCCACACACCGCTGGAAGTCGAAACGCTCGGCCTGTTGCAGGGCGCGCACGACTGGGTGGACCTTGGCCGCAAGCATATCCCGGCGCCCCAGCGCAATTACTCGTGGTGGTCCTATCGCACCTATTGGCAGGGCAAGGACCGCGGGCGTCGCCTGGACCACATGTGGGCTTCTCCCGACCTCGCCGCACAAAGCGTCGCGCATTCGATTGCAGAGGATACCCGCGATTGGGAAAAGCCGAGCGACCACGTGCCGCTGATGACGGAGTTCGACCTCTGAGCGACTGGTCCGCCCCCTCCCCCGAAAGGCGCGTGGCGCAGGCGATTGACGCTCTGCGGCACGGCTGGCCGATCAAGGTAGGGGATGCACCGGTGCTGCTGCCGGTGGAAACCGCACTGAACCGCGCGGCCAGTTCGGACCACCTGCTGATTTCAGCAGCGCGGGCCGAGACGTTAAAGCTGACCAACCAGCGCCCAGCCGCCGATGGGCATTCGCCTGTATTGATGCGCAGTGCCGATGCGCTGAACGTTCAATCGGCGCTGCCCGTGGCGGACCCGGCGCTCGACACCACCAACCCTCTCAAAGGCCCGTTCCTTGCCGAACAGCTGGAATGGATGACCGCCGCGAAGGCCGCGATGGAATTGGCGCGCATCGCCGGAATCCTGCCCGCGTTTCTGGTGAGCCCCGACCCTGCGGGAGAGCCCGTGGCGCTCAAGTCGGTCGACCTGGCGGCCTGGAAAGACCCCGCCAATCTCGCCATAGCCACGCGCGCCCATTTGCCCATCGCGGCAGAGGAGGCGGCGGAAATCGTGGTATTCCGTTCACCCGGCGACATGCGCGAACACGTCGCGCTGGTGCTGGGCGAGCGTTCTATGGACAAGGTTCCACTCGCCCGCCTGCATTCCGAATGCCTGACGGGCGACATCTTCGGCAGCCTCAAATGCGACTGCGGCCCGCAGCTGGATCATGCTCTGGCGGCCATGTCCGCCGCGGCATCAGACGGCGGCTGGGGCATCCTCCTCTACATGCGGCAGGAGGGGCGCGGAATCGGCCTCGTCAACAAGCTGCGCGCCTATCGCCTGCAAGATGAAGGCTTCGATACGCTCGAAGCGAACCGCCGCCTCGGCCTGCCCGAGGAAGCGCGCGATTTCCCACTGGCGGCGCGAATGCTCGATCTGCTGGGCGTATCACAGGTTCGGCTGATGACGAACAACCTGGAAAAGGTCGTCGCGCTGGAGGATGCGGGCGTGCGCGTAACAGAACGCGTGCCGCACCAGTTGCCAGCCAACCCGCACAACACCCGCTACCTCGCCACCAAGCGCGACAAGGCAGGACATCTGCTCACATGAGCTGGACCATTCGCGAGGAGCGCCCCGGTGACGAAGCGGCGATCCGCGCCATGACCGAGCGGGCCTTTGCCGGGCACCCCTATTCCGACGGCGAAGAGGCAAACGTGATCGACCGCCTGCGCGCGGACGGGGACCTCGTGCTGTCACTCGTTGTGACAGAAGGCGAGGCAATCATCGGGCAGGCGACCTATTCGGCTGCCAAGCTGTCGAATGGCGAGGAGGGCTGGATGGTGATCGGCCCGATCGCAGTCGACCCGTCACAGCAGGGTAGAGGCATTGGCCGGGCGCTGATGGACGCGGGCGAAGCGGCGATGAAAAGGCGAGGTGCCAAGGGCATTACCGTGCTCGGCGATCCGGCTCTCTATGCGAAGTTCGGATACAAGCGATACACGCCTATCCGCCTCGAAGGCGAACTGGGTGAATACCTGCACGTAAAGAGTTTCGGCGCAGCCATACCGGTAGCGACGATCAGCTACGAGCCCGCTTTCGGCTGAGTCCAGCGCCCCAGCGCCTGCCCCATGCGCACGCTGTCGCCCGCTTTGAACTCCTCCAGCCATTCGACCTGACCAGGCTCGAACAGCAGCACAACCGTGGAGCCGAGGAAGAAGCGGCCCATCTCGTCGCCAGCTGCGAAGCTGTGTTCGCTGGCATCGAACTCGTGCCGTACCGGCTCGGGCTTGTGCGCTTCGATGCGGCCCTGCCAGACGGTCTCGATACCGGCGACGATCATCGCGCCTACCATCACGCTGGCAAAGGACCCGCAGGCACCGTCGAACAGGCAGGCAAGGCGTTCGTTGCGGGCGAACAGCCCGTCCACGTTCTCGGCCGTCACCTGATTCACCGAGAACAGGTCGCCGGGAATATAGCGTGTGCTGTGCAGCGTTCCGGCAGCAGGCATGTGCACGCGGTGATAGTCGCGCGGAGAAAGGTAGAACGTGGCGAAGCTGCCGCCCGCGAACCGCTCTGCCGAGGCATGGTCTCCGCCAAGTAATTGCGCTGCGGTGAAGTGGCGACCCTTCGCCTGGAAGATGCGTCCTTCCTCGATCAGGCCGATCTGGCTGATCGCCCCGTCGGCGGGGGAGAGGACATACTCAGCGCCATCCGCCAATGGCCGCGCGCCGGGTTTCAACTCGCGCGTGAAGAAGTCGTTGAAGCTCGAATAGGCCTCCACGGGGCGCGCCGCTTCGCTCATGTCGACATCGTAGGCCTTGATGAAGCGGCGGATCAGCTTGTCCTTCACCCACGGGGTTTCGCTGCCCGCGAACTTGCCCGCCAGGCGTGAGACACCGTGATGCGGCAGCGCGTGCTGGAGCCAGATGAACGGACTTGCCATCAGCGCAGCTGACTGTCCTTGGAACCGCGACGGTTCATGGTGGAGTGGCGCACCGCGCTGTCCTTGCCAGACTGGCATTCCACGCAGGTGCGCACGCCCGGCACGGCTTCGCGCCGCTTTTGCGGAATATCCTCGCCGCAGATGTCGCAGTACTCGGCACTTTCGCCCTGCGGCATGCGCGAGCGCGCAGCGGCGACCGCGTCGCTAACTGTGTCGTCGATCTGGTCCTGAACCGCGCCATCGCGCGACCAACCGCCTGCCATGAAAAATCTCCTGCTTTCAGGAGTAATGGGATAGCAGGTGTGCCCGTTCCCGCAAAAGCGTTCCGCTCAGCGGATAACCTCGTAGCGCGTCAGGCGGCGATCGAGTGCATTTTCTCCCACATCGCCCAAATCGCCCGACCAGTCGGCCACGAAAATAGAATTGCGATCGACGCCGGTGGCAAAGCGTGCATCGTTGCCGAAAATGGAAAGCGCAGAGGAATCGTGAGCGCGCCCTTCGGCGGCGACGGCGATGAAGGCGGCGTAGTTTTCCTTGTCTTGCCCCTGCACGAACCAGTTGTTGCTGATCTGCCCGGCAGCGCCGCCCGGCAGGTCGATCATGTAGTTCGTGCCGCGTCCGGCAGCATCGTCGAAACTGGACGAGGCAATGTCCACGCGGATCGCGCGCGCTTTCACGTAGTGGCCTCCGCGACCTTCCTCGAAACGGCTGCGGGTGATGCGCACCTGGCCGTATTCGCCGGTGTAGATCGAGTGGGCACAACCGCCCGAGCCCTCGCAAGTGCCAAGGCGGGTGAACGTGCTGCGGTCGATGACCAGCTGTCCGCCTGTATCGTTGTGCGTGAGAATGCCCTGCTGGCTATCGCGGAACCAGCTTTCGGCAACGGTCAGGTTGCCTCGCTCCAGCCGGATGCCCGACCCGTTGTAATCCGGCACGCGCATGTTCTGGAACACGATGCCCGAAACCTCCGCACTGCGTCCGCGCAGCACGAGAGCGGCCTTGCCCTCGCAAGTCACGCCGTCGAAGACGACCGAACCTGGCTGCGTGGCGAGAAAGGAGACTTGTCCAGCGCCTTGCACCGCGCACTGTTCGTAGCGGCCCGGCGCAATGGCGATGGAACCGCGTGCGCCGCCGATGGCATCGACTGCGTCCTGCAGGCGATCATATCCGCGCCCCGTCTCCAATACCGTGAAAGGTGCGCTACGGTCCTGCGCGAGAAGCGTTGCCACGGGAATAGCCGCCACGGCGATTGCTGCAACGGCACCGATCACCCGAAGGGAAAGACGGTGCGAAGCGAGACGGGATTCCAGCGTCATCATGCCACGAGGGCATAACGGCGAATGGTTAACGGCCCGCAAACCCTGGCATGACTTCGGAGGCAAACAACCGGGCGGAATTCTGCGCTGCTTCCAGCGGCATATCGCCGAAGATCAGCTGGGCGACGAAATAGGTGAAATCAGCCGCTTCGGCCTCCTTTGCCAAAAAGTCGCGCACGGTCTCGGGCGATCCGGCACATGCGGCGCCGGTGGCCACCAGCGCATCCCAATCTGCCGGAAAGTTTTTGACGAAGGGATTGTCCGCCCCGCGCGCTTCCCACAGATGGACGAAGCTCGCTCGCCACTTGGCGAATGCCGGACGCGCGATGGCAAGCGCTTCCGCATCGCTTTCCGCCACCACGATATGCCGCCCGATGCCGAGCAAGGGCATGGCGTCAGGTTCGCCTCCATCTGCGAGATAGTTCTCGCGGTAGCCGGAGATCATCGCTTGCATCGGCTCGCCCGAAAGCAGTGTCACCATGTTGAGCCGCGCCTTGGCGCAGCGCTCGACCGAGCCGGTCGAATTGGTGCCATACCATAGCGGCGGATGCGGCTGCTGGACGCATTTCTGCACCATAGGCACGTTGTCGAAGCGGAAGAAGCGCCCCTCGTGCGAGAGGCGGTTCTGCGTCAGGCCTTTCATCAGCACTTCAAATGTCTCGTCCGCCAGCGCCTGCTGTTCGGCCATCTCGACGCCGTAGAACCCCATCTCTATCGGCGAGATGCCGCGCCCGTAGCCGAGCTCCAGCCGCCCGCCCGAGAGGGCATCCAGCGTCGCCACTTCCTCTATCAGCCGCAGCGGATGATAGAGCGGCAGGAGATAGACCAGCGGCCCGAAACGCAGCCGTTTGGTGCGCTGGGCAAGGGCTGACAGGAATACGCCGGGGCTTGGCGCATGTCCCAGCGGCGTGCCGTGGTGTTCCGCCACGTGGTAGGCGTGAAAGCCTGCCTTGTCGCAGGTCTCTGCAAATTGCAGGCGCGCCTCGAGATGATCGGCCAGCGGCAAGCCGCTCGCATCGACATGGTCGAAGATTCCGAATTTCATCCCTGCCCTCTCCTCGGCCGCCAGAGTAGCGGCGCGCGATTGCGGGTCAATTCTCGGTGATGGCTTTCAGGAATGCCTCGCCATAGGCTTCGAGCTTCTTCGCGCCGACACCTGCAATCTGCGACATTTCGGCAAGGTTCACCGGCCTGTCCGCCGCCATGGCGCGCAGGGCCGCATCGTGGAAGACCACGTAGGGCGGCACGCCCGCCTCAGCAGCCAGATCGCGGCGCAAGGCGCGCAGGGCATCGAACAACGGATCGCCGACGTGATTGGGCGTTGAGCCACCGCGACCCTTGCGGGTGCGGCTGGTGCGCGGGGGCTTGGCCATCACCACGGGCTCTTCGCCCGTCAGGATGTCTCGCGCATCGCCCGACAGCGCCAGCCCGCCGTGCTCGGTCTGCACCAGACTGCCGCGCACCTGCAGCGCGCGGGAGACAGGCTGGAGCAGCGTAGCATCCTCGCCCTCTACGATGCCGAAAACGGAAAGCTGGTCATGCCCCTTCTGCGTCACCCGCTCATCTGCAACGCCGGTGAGCACCTTCTGCAAATGGCCGAAGCCGAAGCTTTGTCCGGTTCGATAGACGGCAGAAAGGACTTTGCGCGCCAACTCGGTCACATCGATCACCTCTGGCGGATCGAGGCAATTGTCGCAGTTTCCGCATGTCTCCGGCGGGTCTTCGCCGAAATGGCGCAGTAGGACCGCGCGGCGGCATCCTGCAGTCTCTACCAGCCCTGCCAGCGCATCGAGCCGCTGCCTTTCGCCGTGCTGGCGCGATTGTTCGACTTCGGCCACGCGCATTCGCGCCTGCGCGAAATCGCCGGCTCCCCACAGCATCAGCGCCACGGCGGGGTCGCCATCACGACCGGCGCGGCCCGTTTCCTGGTAGTAGGCCTCTATCGACTTGGGCGTGCCTGCGTGGGCAACGAAGCGGACGTCCGGCTTGTCGATTCCCATGCCAAAGGCGATGGTGGCGATCATCACCATGTCCTCAGACGCGACGAAGGCGGCCTGGTTGGCCGCGCGCTCCTCCGGCGGCAGACCCGCATGATAGGGCAGCACCGGGCGGCCAGTGCTGCTCGCGAGTTGCTCTGCCAGTTGCTCCACCTTCCGGCGGGTGGGCGCGTAGACGATGCCCGGCCCCGGATTATCCGCACACAACCGCGCAAGCTGGCTCGGCAGGCTCTCGCGCGGACGAATGGCGTAGCGGATGTTGGGGCGATCGAACCCCGCAACGATCAGGCCGTCTTCAGGGATGCCCTGCTGGGTGAGGATGTCGGCGCGCGTGTGCGCATCAGCCGTGGCGGTGAGGGCCAGGCGCGGCACCTCGGGAAAGGCATCCATCAGCGGGCGCAACTGGCGATAGTCCGGGCGGAAATCGTGACCCCATTCGGAAACGCAGTGCGCCTCGTCCACCGCGAACAGTGCCAGCCTTGCCGAAGTTAGAAGATCGCGGAAACCGGGCTGGCTGGCGCGTTCCGGCGCGACGTAGAGCAGGTCGAGTTGCCCTGCGCGGAAAGCGTCCAGCGTCTCGCGCCAGTCGGCATCGGCGCTGGTCAGCGTGGCTGCGCGGATGCCGTTGGCACGGGCACTACGCAGCTGGTCATGCATCAGCGCGATCAGCGGGGAGATCACCACGCAAGTGCCATCCAGCATTGTGGCGGGCAGCTGGTAAGTGAGCGACTTGCCCGCGCCCGTCGGCATCACCGCCAGCGTCGATTGCCCAGCCAACACCCGCTCCACCACGTCGGCCTGCCGCCCGCGAAAGTCGGCGAAGCCATAGAGGCGGCGAAGTTCTTCGCGCGCATGGTCTAGAATGGACGTCGTTGCCATGTGCTGCCCTTGGCAGGTCTCGGCCCTGCCGCCTACCACCGCAAACGGCATTTCCACGCGTGGCTTGGCAGGCTATGAAGCGCCACGCGAATTCAACCACGATGAAAGGGCCTTAGGCGCCATGAAGAAACTCGCATTTGTTGCCACCACTGCCGCTCTCGCGCTTGCCGCTTGCGGTGACACTACCGATGCCTCTGCCGATGCGACGGCAGACACCGTCGAAGTGCCTGCGGACGACGCCATGGAAGGCGTTCCCGATCCGGTCGCCGATGAAGACGCGATGACGGTCGAGGAAGTCGAAGGCGCGATGGACGAAGTCGAGGCCGAAGCTGAAGCTGCCGGCGATGCCGCCGAAAGCGCCGTGGACGATGCGATGTCCGCTGCCGAGGCTGCGCAGGCTACCATGGAAGAAGCCGCCGAGTGATCGGCAACGTTCTTGCGCAGAAAGGGGGCCGGGCCTTGGCGGGCCTGGCCCTTTTTGCATCGCTCGCAGCTTGTGACGATGGAAGCGACGCGCGCGGCCCTGCAGCGCCCAGCGAAGGTGAGAACGCCGCCCTGCAGGATGCGCGCGAGATGCTGGATGAGCGGCAACCGGTTGAAAATGCGGCGGAAGCAGAGCCGGACGAGGCGAGCGAGAAGCAGGCTGCATTGATTCGCATGCAGCCCGGCAATGTGGTATCATTTGAAACATGACTGATGCTGCCGAAAAATCCCGCCCAACCGATCATGGCGCCGATGATGGCCATGATTTCAGCGCGCTTCCCGAAGTATCGAACGATGTCTTCACCGCGCCGCTGAAACGTCCCGCCCACGTCGGCGAGGACTGGCTGGAACCGCAGCAGACGCAGTACACGTCGGAAGACGATGCCATCTGGGACGACCTGTTCGCACGCCAGATGGGCGTGCTGCCCGGCCGTGCGTGTTCTTCCATGCTGGAAGGGCTGGACAAGCTCGACCTCGGCAAGGGCGGCGTGCCCGACTTCGGCGAACTGTCTGAGGAACTGGGCAAGCTGACCGGGTGGAGCGTGGTGCCCGTGCCCATGCTGATTCCCGATCACGTGTTCTTCTGGCACCTGGCCAACCGCCGCTTCCCCGCAGGCAATTTCATCCGCACACGCGAGACCTTCGATTACATCCAGGAACCCGACGTGTTCCACGATGTGTTCGGCCACGTTCCGCTGCTGACCGACCCGACCTTTGCCGATTACATGCAGGAATATGGCCGCGCCGGTTGGAAGGCCATGCGCTACAACAAGCTGAAGGCGTTGGGCGCGCTCTACTGGTACACAGTGGAATTCGGCCTCATGCTCGAGAACGACGAGCCGCGCATCTATGGCGCTGGCATCCTTTCCGGTCCGACCGAGGCAATCTTCGCGCTGGAAGGCGAGAGCCCCAATCGCATCATGCTAAATGTCGACCGCGTCATGCGCACCGATTACGTGATCGACGATCTGCAGCCGACCTACTTCGTGATCGAGAGTTTCGAGGATCTGTACCGCCAAACGGTAGAGCGAGACTTCGACCGGCTTTATCGCAACCTCGGCGCCAGTTTCACCTATGCCAATTCGGCAGTGATCGACGTCGACAACGTGCTGCACCGTGGCACGCAGGAATATTTCCTGCGCGGTGGGCGGGGCAGCAGTGCGAAACCCGTCTGATTGACCGCGAGCCGAATAGAAAAAGGGCCGCCCCTCAATCGAGGAACGGCCCTTTTTCTTAAACGGATACCGTCGTCTTAGTTGACGGCTTCTTCCAGACCTTCGGTGTACTCGTCGGTATCACCTTCGGCAGCGTCCTCGATGTCGTCAGCTTCGGCTTCCATGGCGTCAGCTTCTTCGTCGGTGATCATGCCGGCGTCTTCCATGTCGTCAGCCTGCTCTTCCATGGCTTCTGCCTGCTCTTCTGCAGCTTCCTCGGAGGGGCTGTCACAAGCGGCGAGACCAAGACCAAGAGCGGCGGCGGATGCAAAAGCGACGATCTTCTTCATTACGAAATTTCCTTCCTGAGACGGCATTCCGTCATTGGAATACCCGTTTGTCCGTTGGACATTACTTCAATCGAGGTCAGGCTAGATGAGCTCGCGCTGATGCAGCATATGCGCCGCAAACAGCGCAGCGAGTGCGCCTGCCATGGTCATCAACAACGCATCCACCGTATAGGTTCCTGCGGCGAGATTTCCCTGCGTGAAGAGAGGGGCGAGAACGAGGCCTGTCAGCATGGCTCCGACAACGCCGGCGCCGACATAACGCCGCAGGTCCTGATCGGATTGTGCGCGCAGAACGAACGCAGCAAGCCATCCGAAGACGGCACCTACGACGATCATGAATATATAGCCCACGATATCAATCCTTTCACCCTATCAACGGGAAAGGTGGGTCGCGGGTTCCGGCCAGTCGACGCAGTGCTGCGACAGATCGAGCCTATTTCAGCTAAACCCATGATTTAACGTGGCTTACCGCCTTAACGGCAGCTTTAGAACATCCACAAAAGCAAAACGCCCATGGCAATGCGGTACAGCACGAAGACCAGCATCGATGCCTTCTTCAGGAAGTTCATCAGGAAGGCCATCGTCGCAAACGCGGCAACAAACGTCAGCGCGCCGGTAATCAGCGCCTCTGTGATCATTTCGCTCCCGGCATCCATCAGGTCGGGCACGATCAGGACACCGGCACCTGCAACGGCCGGTATGGACAACAGGAACGAGAAGCGCGCGGCTTCCACGCGGCCATAACCTAGTGCGCGCGCCGCAGTCATGGTTACGCCCGAGCGGCTGGTGCCCGGTATCAGCGCAAGCGCCTGCGCCATGCCCACCAACAGGCCATCGCGCCAGGTCATCTGCTCGAACGTTTTCACTTCCTTGCCGAAATAGTCGGCGAGGCCCAGCAGGATGCCATAGCCGATCAGGTTGAACGCGATCAGGTCGGTGAAGCGCAGCGAAGCGAGCAGGTCCTCGTTCTCCACTACTAGGCCGAACCAGTCCTCGGCCACGCCGTTTAACAGCCCCAGCTTGATGGAAAGGCCGAGAATGACGGCTGGGATGGTGCCGAGCACGATCCACCAGAAAAGGCGCTTTTGCTCAGGCGCGTGACCTATGCCGACAGTCGCGAAGCCGCCGCGCGCCAGACCCCAGGCATCCTTGAAGAAATAGACGATGATCGCCAGCAGCGAGCCGATATGGACGGCAATATCCAGCATCGGGCCCTGGTCGGGGAAATCGAGGAAGACCGGCACCAGAATAAGGTGGCCTGACGAGGAGATCGGCAGGAATTCGGTGATCCCCTGCACGATTGCGAGGATCAGCATCTGGAGGAAAGTCATGCGCTGGCGGGTATCCCTGGCTGGAAGGCTTGCGTGCCTTCGCCTCCAACCAAAACGGGGGCGAAGTCAAGCCTCGCCCCCGTTCAGTGGTTGGTTTTTTCGTCTTACCAGATGGAGATACGCTCTTCCGGCGGAAGGTAGAGTTCATCGTCCGGCCCGACTTCGAAAGCGTCGTACCAGGCATCGAGGTGACGAACCGCGTTGTTGAGACGGAATTCGCCCGGCGGGTGGTTGGCCGTCATCACGCGGTTGCGGAGCGAGGCCTCGCGCTCCATGCCGCGCCACACCTGTGCAAAGCCGAGGAAGAAGCGCTGGTCGCCGGTCAGGCCGTCGATCACCGGAGCTTCCTCGCCATTCAGCGACAGGCGGTAGGCGCGGTAGGCCATCTGCAGGCCGACCACGTCGCCCAAGGTTTCACCCATGGACTGGCCAGCGCGCAGGCAGACCGGGCCTTCGGGGCTGTCGACGGGGCAATATGCCTCGATCAGGTCGCCCATGCGGGCGGTGAATTGCTCGAACCCTTCGCGGTCCGAATCCTGCCACCAGTTGCGCAGCGTGCCGGTGGCATCGAACTGCGAGCCCTGATCGTCGTAGCCGTGGCCGATCTCGTGACCGATCACCGCGCCGATCGCACCGTAGTTCACAGCCGGGTCGGCTTCCGCGTTGAAGAACGGCGGCTGCAGGATCGCGGCGGGGAAGACAATGCGGTTGGTGAGCGGCGAATAGTAGGCGTTCACCGTCTGCGGCAGCATGCCCCATTCGCTCGGGTCAACCGGCTCGTCCAGTTCGCCAAGCGCATCGAGCAGCGCCCACTTGGTGGAACTTACGCGGTTGGCGAGCGGGTCATCAGCGCTGATTTCGAGGCCTTCGTAGGTCTCGAACTTGTCGGGGTAGCCGACCATCGGCACGAAGCCTTCCAGCTTGGCGCGTGCCTCTGCGATGGTGGCGTCGGTCATCCAGTCGTTCTGGTCCAGCGCGGTCGCCATGGAGCGCTGGAGGTTGCGCACGAGCGTGTCCATGCGGGCCTTGCTCTCCGCCGGGAAATACCGTTCGACGTAAAGCGCACCCAGCTGTTCGCCCAGCTGGCCTTCGACAGCGGAAATGGCGCGCTTCCAGCGCTCCTGCTGCTGTTCACGGCCATTGATGGTGCGATCGTAGAATTCGAAACGCGCGTTATCCAGTTCGCTGGAGAGCACGTCGGCATTCCCGGAAAGGAAATGCGCAGCCATGTAGGCCTTGATCGTCGCCAGCGGGGTTTCGGTCAGCAGGTTCATCATGGCAGGAAGACCGCCACCGATCATAGCCAGCTGCTCGTCCGTCAGGCCCAGCGCCTCGATCTCTTCCTGCGTCGGCGGAAGCTGCGGGGCGAGATAGCGGGCCTGGCCTTCGAACTGGCCTGCTTCAAGCAGGGCATCGATGGGAAAGTCGCCTGCCAGTTCGGACAGCTCTTCAGGTGTGAGTTCGTTGTAGCGCAGCGTCGGGATGCGCAGGATCTGGCGCGCCCATTCCAGCTCGGCCACCTTGTGCTCGAAAGCATAGACGGCCTCGGCGGCACCGCGCGGTTCCTGGTATCCTGCCTGGCCCAGCATGAAGGTCAGGTAGTCCTTGTAGGCATCACGAATGGCCGTGTTGCTCTCGGAATCGACGAGGTAGTAATCACGGTCGGGCAGACCCATGCCGGAAAAACCGAGCGAGACGACGTGCTCGGTAGGGTTGCGCGCATCCACGGAAACACCAGCAGCCACGAGGCTCGGGTAACCAGCCTGCTGGAAAAGGCGGGCAAGGCTGGCGAGGTCGGGCGCGGTGAAGATGTCCTGCAGGTAGGGCTGCGCCGGAACCAGACCGCTAGCGTCAATCGCGTCCATGTCGACATAAGCGTTGTAGGCATCGACGATCCGGCGGGCGGAAGTGCCGGGCACCGGGTTCGAGGCGACGAGATCGTTCATCAGCTGCTCGACATCGTGCACGGACTTTTCATGCAGCATGTCGAAGGCGCCATAACGCTGGCGGTCCGCTGGAATCTCGTTGGCATTGATCCACTTGGAATTGGTGTAGGCGTTGAAGTCGTCGCCCGGATCGATGCTGGCATCCAACTGGGTGAGATCGACACCCCAGGTGCCGAAATCCATCGTGGGCGCCTCGGTGGCGGTATCGTCCTGGGCAAAGGCAGGGGCGGCGACGGCAAGTCCGATGACGGATGCCGAAGTGACAAGCAACTTGCGGATCATGATTGGTAAGCAGTCCTCTTTGGGGGATTTCCTGTTCGCGACGTGCTTCGTCCACACCGGGCAAACAGTTTCTGTCGTTACGAATTCGATGTAGGTGCGATTCTACTCGACGCAAGACATGACCGCCCGGACGCGCTTTGCGCTACAGGGACTTAGGCCGGTGTCGAAAGGCTCGCCGGATCGTCGAACTGCAGGGCGGCAAGCCGGGCGTAGAGTCCGCCCTTGGCCGTCAGGCTGGCATGGTCGCCCTGCTCCACGATGCGGCCACCTTCCATCACGATGATACGGTCAGACGCGCGCACGGTGGCGAGGCGGTGAGCGATCACCAGCGTAGTGCGGTTTTCCATCAAACGCTCGAGCGCGTCCTGAACGAGGCGCTCGCTCTCTGCATCGAGCGCGCTGGTCGCCTCGTCCAGCAGCAGGATCGGCGCATCGCGCAGTAATGCACGGGCGATGGCGAGGCGCTGGCGCTGGCCGCCGGAAAGGCGTGCACCGCCTTCGCCGAGGAAAGTATCCAGTCCATCGGGAAGATCGCGCAGGAAATCCTCCGCATTGGCAGCACGGGCTGCTTCCCAGATTGCCTCCTCATCCGCGTCCCACTTGCCGTAGCGCAGGTTGTCGCGGGCATTCGCGGCGAAGAGGATGCCTTCCTGCGGCACCAGCGCCATTCGGCGGCGCACTTCGGTAGGGTCGGCCTGCGTCAGCGGCACGCCGTCCATGCGGATGGTGCCGCTGGCGGGATCGTAGAAACGCTCCGCCAGTTGGAAGATCGTGCTCTTGCCCGCGCCAGACGGGCCGACGATTGCCACCGTCTCCCCAGGCTCAACCGTCAGCGTGAAATCGCTGATCGCCTGCTCGCCGGGACGGGTGGGGTAGCTGAATGTCACGTTCTGGAACGAGAGACTGCCACGCGGAGGCTCAGGCAGGGCCTGCGGGCGCGCTGGCGCTTTGATCTCTGGCTTCTCGTCCATCAGCTCGCGCAAACGGCTGGCGGCCCCTGCGCCGCGCAGGAGATCGCCGAAGACCTCGGTCAGCGCACCGAAAGCGGCAGCGACGATCACGCCGGCGAAGATGAAAGCGCCGATGGTGCCTCCCGAAATCGCACCCGTCGTCACCAGCACAGCCCCGCGCCACAGCAGCACGGTGATCGCACCGAAGATGAGGGTGATGAGAAGCGCCGTCATCACAGCGCGGATCAGGATGCGGGTCTTGGCGACAGCAAAGGTCTCCTCCACCGCGACGCCAAAGCGTTCGCCTTCGCGCTTTTCCTGGTTGAAGCCCTGAACGATCTTCATCGCGGACAGCATTTCAGTCACCATCGCGCCGACATCGGCCACGCGGTCCTGACTGGTGCGGCTGATATTGCGCAAGCGGCGACCGAATATAGCGATTGGCACGATCACCAGCGGAATGCCCACCAGCAGCCAGATCGCCAGCTGCGGAGCCAGCCAGAACAGGTATCCGGTGCCCAGCACCGCCATGATCACGTTGCGCAGAGCGACAGACATGGTCGTGCCCACCACCTGCTCGATGATGGCCGTATCGGAGACCATGCGGCTGCTGATTTCCTTGGGGCTGTTTTCCTCGAAGAAGGACGGCGAGAGCGACAACAGGTTGCCGTAGACCTTGCGCCGGATGTCGGCGACCACACGCTCTCCCAGCCAGCTGACGAAATAGAACCGCAGCGCCGTGGCAAGGCCCAGGACGCCCACCAGCCCCAGCAGGTAGCGGAACCAGCGCCCGATCTCTCCGTCGCCGGAAAAGCCGCGGTCGATGATCAGGCGCAGGGCGCTGGGCAAGGCCAACGAGGAGATTGTCGCGGTTATCAGAAGCGCGGCGGCGGCGAAGGCCAAGTGCCAGGGATACTTGCCCGCCTCGCGGAAAATCATCACGAGCGGGCCGAGGTTCTTGGCCTTTTTCGGCTCTTCTATCTCTTCGCGGGTTGCCATGGTGGCAGGGGCACTAGCCCAAAGTCCTGCGGCTTTGAAGCACACTTTATGCAATGCGGAATTGCGGGGCGGAAATCAGCTTTGCCGCCATGCCGCATTGCACAATGCCGCCAAAGCGCCCATGTTTGAAAAGTAACCGCGGGACGTGCGGCAAACGCAGCCCGCCGATGATTCGTCCGGAGAGGACGATACGCGAAGGGACGCGAAGAGTGCTTTATTCCGCTTACGAAATGCAACGCGCGCTGCTCGGCACGGCCAGCAATTGGGCCGCGGTGGGCGCACGCTTGCTCGATAATCCGGCGCTGCCGCTTGGCTACATGGGCATGGGCCCTGCATTTGCTTCCGCCCTGAAAGTGTTCGCGCATCTTTATGAAGAGCGGGGCAAGCCCGAGTTCGACATCCAGCCGGTCGACTGCGACGGCGTGATGAAGCCGGTTTCTGAAACCGTGGTGCTGGAAAAGCCCTTCGGCGGCCTGCGTCGCTTCATCCGGGACGACCTGCCCGAAGACGCGCCCAAGCTGCTGATCGTCGCGCCCATGAGCGGCCATTACGCCACGCTGCTGCGCGGCACGGTGCAGCGCATGGTGCATGCCCAGCAGGTGTGGATCACTGACTGGGCGGATGCACGGCAGGTTCCTGCCGATGCCGGCCATTTCGATCTCGACGACTACATCGACTACCTGATCGAGTTCCTGCAGTTCATCGGGCCGAACACGCACATTCTGGCCGTTTGCCAGCCGTCTGTTCCGGCCTTTGCCGCGACGGCTATCATGGCGGCAGCCAAGGACGAGTGCCGTCCTGCCTCGCTCACCATGATGGGCGGCCCGATCGACACTCGCGCCAGCCCGACCAGCGTGAACGATCTCGCCATGGAGAAGCCGCTGAGCTGGTTCGAGAACAACGTGATCGCCACGGTTCCGCTGAACTATCCGGGCGCGGGTCGCCGCGTCTATCCCGGCTTCCTGCAACTGGCAGGCTTCATCTCGATGAACCTGGCTGATCACATGATGAGCCACTACGAAATGTTCAAACACATGACCGTGGGCGATCATGACAGCGCGGAACGCACCAAGCAGTTCTACGACGAATATCTCTCCGTCTGCGACATGACGGCGGAATTCTACCTGCAGACGATCGAGCACGTGTTCCAGGAGCACTCGCTGCCAAAGGGCGAGTTCGTCCACCGCGGCAAAGCGATTGACCCCGATGCCATCCGCGACACTGCGCTGCTGGCGATCGAGGGCGAGCACGACGACATTTCCGGCCTCGGCCAGACGAAGGCCGCGCTGGACCTTGCCGCTCACCTGCCGGATGCCAAGAAGAAGTACTTCATGGCCCCGAACGTTGGCCACTACGGCATCTTCAACGGCAGCAAGTGGCGTCAGCAGATCGCTCCGGTAGTGGAAGAATGGATGCGCGCGCATCCGACCACGTCTGACTGATCTTTTCCGAGAAGGTGTTTACTCTGCGGGGACGGCGCTTCGTTTGTCGTAGGGTGATCGCGCATTGAGCCACTTCTGCGCAGGCTTCTCCAGCCAGCGGTAGAGTGCGCCCGACAGCGCGAGCAGGGACAGCAGATAGGCTGCGAACACGGCTGGGCCAATCTTCAGGCTTTCGTCCACCGCAACCAGTTTGAGCGCCACCAGCAGCGGAAAATGGACGAGGTAGGTCGCGTAACTTGCATCGCCCAGCCATTCGAGCGGGCGGGAGGAAAGCAGGCGCGTTATTGGTCCGCTGTCGAGTGCCAGCGCCAGCAGCAGCGCGGCGAAGGCGATGGGCACGAGCAGCGTCTCGGGCAGGCCGGCGCTCCAGGTGGCGAAGGCCAATACGCTCACCAGAGTGCACGCCAATGCCACACCGGCGCGCTCTCGCCACGCAAGCCAAAGATTCGCCAGCATCATGCCGATGCCGAATTGCAGGATACAGCGAACGAGACCCAGGCGGGTGATCTGGTCGCCCAGCGTTTCCGCCCCGGCGAAAACGAAGATGCCATGCAAGGCGAAAGCGGCAAGAAGAGCGCCAGCGATCAGCGAAACAGGTCGCATCGCTTCCCACCGAACCGCCACAACGGCCAGCGGGAACAGCAGGTAGGCGCCCAGTTCCGTACTGATCGACCATGCCGGATGGTTCCAAGTGAGGTCCGGCGTAAGTCCCCAGTTTTGCACCAGCAGTACGTGGAGCGGCAGTTCCGCCAGCGGATAATTCGACATGTCGCGCCCCGTCACCAGCAGGAGCAGCGCAAAGGCTACCATGCCGCCAAGGACGGCAACATGCAGCGGCCATATCCGAGCGATGCGCCGCCACCAGAAGGCAGGCGCTCCAGCAGCCCCCTCGGCGCGCAGACGCTCGCCGTAGTTGAGCCACATGACGAAGCCCGAGAGCATGAAGAACAGGTCCACCGCGAGATAGCCCTTCGCCGCCACGGCAATGCCCCATTCGGGCATCCAGTCGGTCAGCGACAGGCGCGCGTGGTAGAACACGACCCACCATGCCGCGAGCCCGCGCAGGCCCGTCAGCGCGGCAAGGTGCGGGATGCGCCCTGGGATCGGCGGTGCGATCATGCAGGCGCGCTCTGGGCGGCCTGTCCGCGCAGCCACGGGCGATTGACTGTCTCGTCGCCCGCCCACTCGCGCCTCATCAGGCTGTAGAAGGCGATCTGCAGCCCCAGCAGCATGAACATGAAAGGCTGGTAGCCAACGCCCACGAACATTGCGCCGACCAGATAGACCATGTGTCCATTCTGCAATGCAGTCGCCAGCGAGTACCAGCGCTTGCCATCAGTATCCTCGCTATCCTTGTAGCGGCGGCGGATGCGCTGCATGTGCAGCAGGCCTAGAACATGAAGCGCTAGCCAGATCGCAAAGCCGGGGAAGCCCTGCTCGCCCAGCACTTCGAAATAGGCGGAATGGTAGGCGCGGCCCTCGTCCGTCACTTCCTGATAGACCACGCGCTCTGTATTGCCTTCCTCTACCGTCGTGCGGGTGTTGTAGGTGAAGCTGTTGCCGAGGAAGGCATCGAAGCCCCCGCCCAGCGGGTGATCCTGCACGTAATCGAGCGTCCAGCCCCACACCGCCACGCGGGTGGAGGCGCTCTCGTCCGCCTGGTACTCTGTGATGGTGGACATGCGCTCGGTGTAGCTTGCCGGCAGGAACGGCAGCGCCACCAGCAGTGCGACACCGGCAAGGCCCGCATAAACGAAGCGATATTTCACGCTGCGCAGAACCAGCACGGCCAGTACGGCAATGCAGATCAGACCCGTGCGCGTCTGCGTGCCTATTGGCACCAGCAGTGCCGCGAACACCAAGGCGACGGCAAAGACCATCGCCAGCTTGCGCTCTGTGAACACCGTGCCGTGTTTCGCTACCCACATGGTGAGCGGGATCATGGCGATGGCGACTGTCGACAGCGTCGAACCTTCGTAGAGTCCGGAATTGTCCTGCACGAGCGAGACCAGCGTTCCGTACCCCCCGCCCGAGAGCACCGTCTTGATGCCCGCCGAAATGATGATCGAAGCAGCTGAAAGCACCATGATCAGCGCGGCCGCTTCCAGCCGCAGCTTCGTTCGCAAGGTTAGCGGCAGGAAAGCCGCGAAGACGAGGCTCTTCCAGACCCAGTCCCACTTGGTCCATGCCGCCTCAGGGAAATCCGCAGTCAGCGTGGTGTAGCCACACCAGACCAGCAGCGCGACGATCAGGCCCTGCCGCAGCCTGAAGCGACTACCCTTCTTGTCGTCGAGCAAGAGGTATCCGGCAAAGGCAGCAATGAAGCACAGCATCGATAGCGAGATGCTGGTGATGATGCCGTAGCCCACCTTCTGCGGGATAACGATGTCGACATAGATATAGAGCAGCACCCACAGGAACGGGCGCTTGAAACCCATCACCACGATGGCGGCGATGAATGCCAGCAGGACGAGATCACGCATCCTCGGCGCTCTCCTGCTTCAGCCAAGGGCGTTTCGGCTTTTCCTGCGCGGCACCTTCGCGGTCGATATCCTCGCGCGCAAGCAGCCGCCAGCAGGCGAGCAGGATCAGCCCGTGCGTCAGCGCGATGGAGAAATAGTCGATCAAGGCGTTAGCGTCCTCGGGTTCACGAAAATTCGCCTTACGCCCAAGCTATTGACGCGCCGTTAAGTCTGTTCTGGCAGGGAAAGCGCCGATGACACGGATACTTCACGTCCTCGACCATTCGCTGCCGATGCATTCCGGCTACACCTTCCGCACGCGCGCGATCCTCCGCGCGCAGCAGGGGCTCGGCCTCGAAGTGCGCGGGATTACCGGGCAGCGCCATGTCGAGGCGGGGCCAGCAGTAGAGGAGGTCGATGGCCTCACCTTCCACCGCACGCCGGGCGAGCTGAGCGGCCCTGCAGGACTGAAAGAGTGGCGCGAGATTGACGCGCTGACGAAATCCATCGTCGCGCTGGCCGACGAATGGCGGCCCGACATCCTGCATGCCCATTCGCCTGCGCTGAACGGCCTCGCTGCGATCCGCGCGGGCAAGCGGCTGGGCATTCCGGTGGTCTATGAGATCCGCGCTTTCTGGGAAGATGCCGCCGTCGGCAACCTGACCGGGCGCGAAGGTTCGCTCAAATACCGCCTCACTCGCCAGCTGGAGAACATGGCCGTGCGCGGAGCAGATGCCGTGATGACGATTTGCGAGGGATTGAGAGGCGATCTCGTCTCGCGCGGCTTCCCGGCAGAGAAGATCGGCATCATGCCCAATGGCGTCGACCTTACTACCTTCGGCAAACCTGCCGAGCGGGACGAAGCACTCGCGGCTGAGCTTGGCATCGGTGATGGCCCGGTAATCGGCTTCATCGGCAGCTTCTACGATTACGAGGGGCTGGACGACCTGATCGCAGCCATGCCCATGCTGGTGGAACGCCACGCGGGCGCACACCTGCTGCTGGTCGGCGGCGGGCCGATGAACGAGAGCCTGCGAGCGCAGGCTGCTGCCTCCCCCATGGCGGACCGCATCCACTTCACCGGGCGCGTTCCGCACTCGGAAGTGGAGCGATACTACGCTCTCACCGACATCATGGCTTACCCTCGCAAGAAGAGCCGTCTGACCGATCTCGTCACGCCTCTCAAACCGCTGGAAGCCAATGCGCAGATGCAACTCGTCGCAGCCAGCGATGTTGGCGGGCACCGCGAACTGATTCGCGATGGCGAGACAGGCGTGCTGTTCGCGCCGGATGATCCCACGGCGTGCGCCAAGGCGCTGGCAGACCTTGTCGATCGGCGCGCGGATTGGGGCCAAATCCGTGAAAATGCGCGCGAACATGTTCGCAACAGGCATGACTGGGCGACCAATGCACAACGTTATCAGGTCGTTTACCTTAGCTTGCTAGATCGACTGGAAGATGGCCGTATCCCCGCCGCCGCCTGACTTGCGGCCGGTCTGGAACTGGAACGGTGCAGAAACAGGATTGGCACGTGGCTAGCAGCCCCATGCACATGGATAATCAGGCGCCGGCCTCCCGCCCCAAGGCAGGCAAGCCGCCCATTACCGCGAGTCCCGCTTTCCCATGGATCGTGGCACTCTGGTTCGCCGCCCTTCTGGGCGTCGGCAGCCTTATCGTGCCCGTCGCGTTAATGGAAAGCGCCACCACGGCCAGCGGGCTTGCTTCAGTCTTTCCTATGGCAGCGCCTCCGCTGGGGTTCACCGCACAAGGCCTGGTCGCGCTGGCCGGAACGCTGGTTGGCGGCGCACTGGGCTTTATTCTCGCCAAAAAGATTGCCGCGCCGCGCAGCGCGAAGGTGGACCGCATCACCGCCCGCAAACCGCTGAGCGCCGTGGAGGACCTGGGCGACGACGGCCTCGACGAAGATCTGCCCGCCCCGGCCCTTTCCGGTCGCCGCCGCGTGCTGGCAATCGAGGAAGAGGAAGGTCCGAGCGACTTCCTCAATCTCGCCCCGCTGCCCAGCGCGCATGAGACGGCTGACGAACCCCTCTATGTCGATGCAGACATGATTGAGAACGCGGCTTTCGAAGACATCCAGCCCGAACATGCCCGGTTCGAAGAACCGCCAAAGGAATTCGAGCGTGCGGAGGACGAGGCAGACGAGCATGTTGAGCCCTTCGAACTGGATGAAAGCGCGGCCCTGATCGAAGACGAGGCGGCGAACGAGAAGGTTGCCATCACGGCATCCGCTCCACGCCAGGAGTTCATCGCGCCAACAAAGAGTCAGCCCCCGACCTTTGAGGTGGGGTATCGCGAGCCGGAAGAGGCGCGCGCTACAGCCAAGGAACCCCTGCCCTTCTCACCGCCGTCGATGGCCCGTGAAGAAACGGGCGAGACCGAGAACTTGCAGCACGCCGAGAGCGAATTCGCTGCCGCACCCAATTTCGCCCCGGAAGACGAAACCGGGTCAGAGAGCGAGGATACAGTGTCCGAGAAACCAATTTTCGAAGCTCCGGAAGCCGAAGCCACCGAAACGGGCGAGTTCGAGGACATGACCTTCGAGACGTCCGCCGACGATGCTGTCATTGCCGGAGAAGAGGCACCGGAAGCAGGTGAAGGCGAAGAAGACGGTGAAGGTCTCGTCCAGCTGGTCCAGCGCCTGGGCTCGACGCTCGACAAGCACCGTGAATGGGCTGCCGAGATGGCCGCTCGCAAGGCTGTCGCCACACCTGAACTAGAGCAAGACGGCGAAGCCGGAGACGAAATCGCAGCCGGCCGGGGAGAGGAAACCGTTTCCGAAGCGCCGGTGCCGGATGAATTCGATCCCGCCGCCGCTGAAGATGTTTCGCTCGCCATGGCGGCCTATTTCGGTTCTTCCTCCGCGAAGAACAAAACGGATGCAGCCAAGGCCGAAGCAGAAATTGCAGATACCGTAGCCGCGGCCGATTTCGCGAAGCCTGCCGGCGCGGAAGAACCGCGACAGCGCTACGAATCCTTCCGCGGCACGATCGCCGCCGTCGACCAGGATGATGAAGACGGCGAGGATGATGAGGCGATGGCCGATCTCGCCGCGTCCCTGTCGCTACCGAGGACCAGCACCGCAGAAGCGCCGGTGCCGCGCCCGAACTTTGACCAGCCGCCTCCCTCTGCCGAGGTCGAAGCGGCCGAGGAAGAAGATGAGCAAGCTGCTGAGGACGAGCAGACCGGCGAAGTCGAATTCGGCAGTGCCAATCCGTTCAAGCGCAGCGCCGAGGAATTCGTCCGTATCGAGGAGCCCGAGCCCGAAGAAGGCGATGCCCAGCCTGCCGTGCTGTTCCCCAATCAGGAAGCACGCCGACCGGCTGGACCGGCGGGCGCAGCTGCTCGCGCATTCGATCCACCCGCCGGCGAAATCAGTGCCGCCGCTCAGCGCGCCGAACGTCCGCGTCCGTCCAACGATGATAACGAGCGGGCCTTGCGCGAAGCGCTCATGAACTTGCAACGCATGGGCAAGTAACGACTTCCCGGCGCTGACCGGCGCCGGATAGTCCCGCTTTCGCACTGCCAAGCCATTTTGCAGTGCACCAAACCTTGCAAAAATAGCTTCCTGTCGCCATGAGGGCGCTTCGCGAAATTTTCGTGCAGCCTCGGGCTGTTGATTCGCGTTTCGTTACCGGTGCAACCGGTTCCGGGGCGCGCTATCATTCCGCCCGGAATATGCACGCGAAACAGGAAGTTGAAGATTGACCGAGTATCCCGTCACCCAGGGTCTGTATGATTCCGTAAACGAGCACGACAACTGCGGCATGGGCTTTGTTGCCCATATCAAAGGCACGGCATCGCACGACATCATTACGCAGGGTCTGGAAATTCTGGCCAACCTCGATCACCGCGGCGCGGTGGGTGCAGACCCGCTGCTGGGCGACGGTGCTGGCATCCTGATCCAGATTCCCGACAAGCTCTATCGCCGTTGGGCCCAGAGCGAAGGGCTGACCCTGCCGCCGGCTGGCGAATATGCAGTCGCCATGTGCTTTATGCCGCAGCAGGACGAAGCGCGCGAATTCATCACCGCGCAGTTCGAGAAGTTCATTGCCAAGGAAGGCCAGCACCTGATCGGCTGGCGCGACGTGCCGACCACCACCGATGGGCTCGGCAAGGCGGTGCTCGATTCGATGCCGGTGATCCGCCAGTGCTTCATCGCCAAGGGCGACAACTGCGCCGATCAGGACGCTTTCGAGCGCAAGCTGATCGTGATCCGCAAGCAGACCCAGAACCCGCTGAAGGAACTGGCCAAGAAGCACGAGATGCCGGGCCTCGAAAAGCTGTACATGCCCAGCTTCTCCAGCCGCACCGTGGTCTACAAGGGCCTGCTGCTGGCGAACCAGGTGGGCAGCTTCTACGACGACCTGCGCGATCCCGACTGCGAAAGCGCGCTGGGCCTCGTGCACCAGCGCTTCTCCACCAATACCTTCCCCAGCTGGCGCCTTGCCCAGCCGTTCCGTCTCGCCTGCCACAACGGCGAGATCAACACGGTGCGCGGCAACGTGAACTGGATGAACGCGCGCCGCCGCACGATGGAAAGCGACCTGCTGGGCGCGGACCTCGACAAGCTGTGGCCGATCGTGCCGCACGGCCAGTCCGACACGGCCTGTCTCGACAACGCGCTCGAACTGCTGCTGCTGGGCGGATACAGCCTCGCGCACGCCATGATGGTGCTGATCCCGGAAGCATGGGCCGGCAACGACCTGATGGATCCCAAACGCCGTGCTTTCTACGAATACCACGCCGCGCTGATGGAACCTTGGGACGGCCCCGCTGCCGTCGCCTTCACCGATGGTCGCCAGATCGCCGCCACGCTGGACCGTAACGGCCTGCGCCCGGCACGCTATTGCGTGACCAAGGACGATCTCGTCTGCCTCGCCTCGGAAAGCGGCGTGCTGCCGTTCAGCGAGGAAGAAATCACCCGCAAGTGGCGCCTGCAGCCGGGCCGCATGCTGCTGATCGACCTCGAACAGGGCCGCATCATCGAGGACGAGGAACTCAAGGCAGAACTCGCCAACGCCCACCCTTACGAAGAGTGGCTGGAGAAGGCCCAGTACAAGCTGCGCGATCTCGACGCGATCGAGACCGATCAGGAAGCCGTGCAGGAACACGAAGTCAGCCTGCTCGATCGCCAGCAGGCCTTCGGTTACACGCAGGAAGACATCGCCAAGTTCCTTGAGCCGATGGCCACTGCTGGTGATGACCCCATCGGCTCGATGGGTACCGACACGCCGATTGCCGTTCTCTCGAACCGTTCGCGCCTGCTGTACGATTATTTCAAGCAGAACTTCGCGCAGGTCACCAACCCGCCGATCGATCCGATCCGCGAGGAACTGGTGATGAGCCTGCTGACCATGGTCGGCCCACGCCCGAACCTGCTGGGCCGCGAGGCCGGCACGCACAAGCGCCTGGAAATCAGCCAGCCGATCCTCACCAACCGCGGCATGGAAAAGATCCGCTCGGTCGAGGCAAGCCTTGACGGCGCATTCCGCACCGCCACCATCGACATCACCTGGGATGCCGCGACCGGCGCCGATGGCCTGGAAATGGCAATCAAGGAAATGTGCTGGGCGGCGACCGAAGCCGTGCTTCAGGACAAGAACATCCTGATCCTGTCCGACCGCAAGCAGGGCCCGGACCGCATTCCGATGCCTGCCTTGCTGGCAACCGCCGCCGTGCATCACCAGCTGGTGCGCCAGGGCCTGCGCATGCAGACCGGCATCGTGGTGGAAACCGGCGAAGCGCGCGAAGTGCATCACTTCTGCGTGCTGGCAGGCTACGGCGCGGAAGCGATCAACCCCTACCTCGCCTTCGAAACGCTGGAAGACATTCGCGCGCGCAAGTTCCCCGAGCTTGCGACCGAGGAAGTCGAAAAGAACTACATCAAGGCCGTGGGCAAGGGCATCCGCAAGGTCATGTCTAAGATGGGCATCAGCACCTACCAGTCCTACTGCGGCGCGCAGATCTTCGACGCGGTCGGCCTGTCGACCGAGTTCATCGATGCCTATTTCACCCGCACCGCCACCACCATCGAAGGCATCGGCCTTCCCGAAGTGGCGCAGGAAACCGTGCGTCGTCACGCAGCGGCCTATGGTGACAACCCGATCTACCGGCACATGCTGGATGTGGGCGGCATCTACCAGTACCGCCTGCGCGGCGAGGAACACGCCTGGAGCCCCGCCAACATCGCCCAGTTGCAGCACGCGGTTCGTGCTCAGCACGGCGACGGCAATGCACAGGAGCAGTACAACGCCTTCGCCAAATCGATCAACGAGCAGAGCGAGCGCCTGCTGACGATCCGCGGCCTTATGGAACTGAAGAAGGCGGACGAGCCGATCGACATTTCCGAAGTCGAACCGGCAGAGGAAATCGTGAAGCGTTTCGCCACCGGCGCGATGAGCTACGGCTCGATCAGCTGGGAAGCGCACACCACGCTGGCGCTGGCCATGAACCGTATCGGCGGCAAGTCGAACACCGGTGAAGGTGGCGAGGATCCCAAGCGCTTCCTGCCGCTGGACAACGGCGACACCATGCGTTCGGCGATCAAGCAGGTGGCGTCGGGCCGCTTTGGCGTTACCACCGAGTATCTCGTCAATTCCGACGACATCCAGATCAAGATGGCACAGGGCGCAAAGCCTGGCGAAGGCGGCCAGTTGCCCGGCCACAAGGTCGACAAGACCATCGGCGCCACGCGTCACTCGACGCCGGGCGTGGGCCTGATCTCGCCGCCGCCGCACCACGACATCTATTCGATCGAGGATCTGGCCCAGCTGATCCACGACCTGAAGAACGTGCAGCCGAACTCCCGCGTTTCGGTGAAGCTCGTGTCCGAAGTGGGCGTGGGCACCGTGGCAGCGGGCGTATCCAAGGCACGCGCCGACCACGTGACCATTTCCGGTTACGAAGGCGGCACGGGCGCTTCCCCGCTTACCTCGCTGACGCACGCTGGCTCTCCGTGGGAAATCGGCCTGGCCGAAACCCAGCAGACCCTGCTGCTGAACGACCTGCGCAGCCGCATCGCGGTGCAGGTGGACGGCGGCCTGCGCACGGGGCGCGACGTGGCCATCGGCGCGCTGCTGGGTGCGGACGAGTTCGGCTTTGCCACCGCTCCGCTGATTGCGGCTGGCTGCATCATGATGCGCAAGTGTCACCTCAACACCTGCCCGGTGGGCGTCGCCACGCAGAACCCCGAACTGCGCAAGCGCTTCGTCGGCCAGCCCGAGCACGTCATCAACTACTTCTTCTTCGTCGCCGAGGAACTGCGCCAGATCATGGCCGAGATGGGCTTCCGCACCGTGGAGGAAATGATCGGCCGCGTGGACCGCATCGACATGAACCGCGCCATCCGCCATTGGAAGGCAGACGGCGTCGACCTGTCGAAGCTGCTGCACACGGTGGACCTTGAAGACGGCAAGGCGCTCTTCCACACCGAGACGCAGGACCACGGCCTCGAAAATGCACTGGACAATAGCCTGATAGCCGAATGCAAGACGGCAATCGAAAAGGGCGAGGCCGTGCAGCTCGAATATCCGATCCGCAACCTCAACCGCACCGTTGGCACCATGCTCTCGGGCCGCATTGCGGAAGCCTACGGCCACAAGGGCCTGCCGGTCGACACGATCCGCATCAACTTCACCGGCACGGCGGGCCAAAGCTTTGCCGCATGGCTGGCGCACGGCGTCACGCTGGACCTGGTGGGCGATGCCAACGACTATGTCGGCAAGGGCCTGTCGGGTGGCCGCGTGATCGTTCGCGCTCCGGAAGGCGTGAACCGCGATCCGCAGAACAACATCATCGTGGGCAACACCTGCCTTTACGGCGCGATTTCGGGCGAAGCCTATTTCTGCGGCGTTGCCGGTGAACGCTTTGCCGTTCGCAACTCCGGCGCCATCGCCGTGGTCGAGGGCACGGGCGATCATGGCTGCGAATACATGACCGGCGGCACCGTCGCCGTTCTCGGCCAGACGGGCCGCAACTTCGCTGCCGGCATGAGCGGCGGTATCGCATACGTCTATGATCCGGATGGCACTTTCGCCAGCCGCTGCAACATGGCGCAGGTGGACCTGCTGGGTATCGACACTGCAGCCGACGACCCCGAAGGCACGGGCCTGCCGCAGCAGCGCCCGTCCACTGTCGACGACCTCGGCATGGGCGACCCGCTCTATCACGATGCTGCCCGCCTGAAGATCCTGCTGGAGCGGCACAAGCTGCACACCGGATCGCAGCGTGCCAGCGAACTGCTGGCCGACTGGGACAATGCCGTGGGCCACTTCGTGAAAGTGATGCCGAAGGATTATGCACGCGCGCTCAAGCAGCTTGAGGCAGAGCGTGAAGAAGCCGCCTCCGTCGCGGCTGAGTAAGGAATACGAAAATGGGCAAGGAAACCGGCTTCCTCGAGATCGACCGCCAGGATCGCACCTATGACGATCCCAAGGAACGTCTGAAGCACTACAAAGAGTTCGTGATCCCGCACAGCGAGAACGCCCTGCGCAACCAGGCCGCTCGCTGCATGAATTGCGGTATTCCCTACTGCCACAACGGCTGTCCGGTGAACAACATCATCCCGGACTGGAATCACCTCGTCTATGAAGGTGACTGGAAGAACGCGCTGGAGATCCTGCACTCCACCAACAACTTCCCTGAATTCACAGGCCGCGTGTGCCCCGCCCCTTGCGAGGCGAGCTGCACACTGAACATCACGGATGAACCCGTCACCATCAAGTCGATCGAGTGCGCCATCGTCGATCGCGGCTGGAAGGAGGGCTGGATCAGCCCGCAGGTGCCGGAAAAGAAGACTGGCAAGAGCGTTGCCGTCGTCGGCTCCGGCCCCGCCGGCATGGCCTGTGCCCAGCAGCTGGCCCGTGCCGGTCACTCCGTCACCGTGTTCGAAAAGTCGGACCGCGTGGGCGGGCTGCTGCGCTATGGCATCCCCGACTTCAAGATGGAAAAGAGCCAGATCAACCGCCGCGCGGTGCAGATGGAAGCAGAAGGCGTCACCTTCCGCACCAGCACCGAAGTGGGGGTCGACATCTCGGTAAAGAACCTGAAGGAAAACTTCGATGCGGTGGTTCTGGCAGGCGGTGCAGAGCACCCGCGCCAGCTGGAAATCCCCGGCGCGGAAATGCCCGGCGTTCGCCTCGCCATGGAATTCCTCACCCAGCAGAACAAGCGCAATGCGGGCGACGATGAAAATCGCGCCGCCCCGCGCGGCACGCTTACGGCAACCGGCAAGCACGTGATCGTGATCGGCGGCGGTGACACGGGTTCCGACTGCGTGGGCACCTCCAACCGCCAGGGCGCCAAGAGCGTGACGCAGATCGAGATCATGCCGCAGCCGCCCGAGAAGGAAAACAAGCTGCTGACCTGGCCCGACTGGCCGATGAAGCTGCGCACCTCCACCAGCCACGAAGAAGGCGTGGAGCGCGATTGGGCCGTTCTCACCAAGGAAGTGGTGGGCAAGGACGGCGTCGTTACCGGCCTCAAGTGCGTGCGCGCCGACTGGTCGGAAGGCCAGCTGAAGGAAGTGCCCGACAGCGAGTTCACCCTGCCCGCAGACCTGATCCTGCTGGCCATGGGTTTCCTCGGTCCGCGCAAGCAAGGCATGATCGAGCAGAGCGCGGTCGAGCTGACCGAACGCGGGAATGTCGATGCCAACGTGCGCGACTATCGCACCTCGGACCCGTCGATCTACGCATGCGGTGACATGCGCCGCGGCCAGTCGCTGGTCGTCTGGGCGATCCGCGAAGGTCGCCAGTGCGCTGCCAGCGTGGACGAAGCACTCATGGGCGTTACCGAACTGCCGCGCTGATCGCGCACGTCAGCCAAGCGACGGTAATTCAATCCCGGCGGCCCGCTTTCACGAGCGCGCCGCCGGCGACGCCGCATATCGCCAGAGCGATGGCAAAGCCGATACCGGCACCCCAGATCATTCCTGTCGGACCGGCAAGCCAGCCGCCAATGGTCAATCCTGCCAGCGGCAGGACAAGCAGTAAGATGCATCCAAGGGCAGCCATTCGCGCTCCCTAGCAGGTCATTTCCTGTACGCCAGTGGCGCCCAGAAGGAGTCCCCGCGCAACTGTCATCAAAGTGTAATATCCATGCTGTGAGTTCGGTGCGAAGGGGGCCTTATGCCGGACTACCGATTCTGTCTCGAACGTGGCAACTCGCGCAGCCGGGAGATTGCGTTCGACCTTCCTGATGTATGGGCGGTGGGCAAGGTGGCAAAACATGTCGCGCGTGGCCTCGCGGCAGAAGAGCTGGGCAGAGGCAGCCTGCACCTTGCGCAGGATGTGATGGTTCTCGACTGCGATGATGCCGTGGTCGCCCGCTATCCACTGGCCGATTTCCTGCATATCGAAGCCGATACGCTAAGGGCCTGACGCCTCGCCCGTTTGCCTGTCCGCCGCGAACAGCTTTTCATAGAGCCAAAGCCGGGTCTCGCGCGGCAGGTTGCCATGCAGGTGATTGCCATCGCGGTAGATCAGCACGTCGCCATGCAGCACCGGGCAAGTGCCGCCGTCGCACAGTGCGGCATGGGTATCGATGATAGGCAGGTCGCTCGCCTCAACCTGAAGCCATTCGCCTGCATCGGCATTCTGGATCAGCGAGTCTGGCAAAGGCTGGCGAAGGTCGTAACTGCAAAGCCCGCTCACCAGCATCGCGTTCTGCTGTACCCAGCAGCCGACGAGGCCGAGGCTGTAGGCTGGTATATCCCGCACCAGCACGGCTTCGGGGAAGTCGATCTGCTGCATTGCGCTGATCAGGGAGGCCACGCCCTCTGCATCTTCCTCGTACCAGCGATAGGCGATGTAGACCCGCGTCGCACCCGCTGCGCGCACGGCGCGAACGACGCTCTCCATTTCGCTGCCGACCCTGCGAGCACTGCGCCGCAAGCGCATCACGCGCACCTCCGGTTCGCCGGCATGGAACACCGGCATGAAATGAAGCGAATGGGAATCGCCGATGAAAACCACCGTCTCGCGGTCTCCCCCGGCGACTTCGCAGGGCATGGTAAATGTCACGCCGGCATAGTCCCGCTCGCAGGCGATGATCTCTTCGTTCAGCATCGCTTCTTGCGAGGCGTAGCGTCCAAGGATCGGCGGCAGGCGGCTGGCGAAACCATTGGTGGCGATCCCGGCAACTGCCACAATCGCCAGGGCGGCAGACAGCGCAGCCAGCACCGGCCCTCGGCGCAACAGGGCGTTCCGCTCGATCAGATAGTACGAGATGCTCGCCGCCAGCAGCGACAGGGCGGCCAGTGCAGCACCATCTGCCAGGCCGAGCGTGTAATTGCGGAAGGCGAGCATCTGGAACACGATGATCGGCCAGTGCCAGATGTAGAGCGAGTAGCTTATGTCCCCCAGCCAGCCGAGCGGGCGACGCAGAATGGCTGGCAGGGGCACCGTGGTGTGCAGCATCATCATCGGCAGGCCGACGAGTGGCAGCAGGAAAGCGGCGGGGCTGGGAAAGATACGCTGGATCAATGCGCCGCCGAACGCGAGTGCGAGGACAAGGCCCCCAGCAAAGGTAATAGCTGCAGCCATAGGCAGCGACAGGCGAAAGCGGCGCGCGCTCACCCAGAATGCGATGAAGAACAGCGCGATGCGCGGCAGCGGATTGAAGTAGTTCACGCCCTTGCCCTGCACCCACCAGAAGGCGAGAAAAGCGATCGCCGCCACAATCGCAATGGAAAGTGCAAGCCGCTCGCGCGCCTTCGGGTCACCCGCCAGTGCCAGCATAAGCGCGACGATGGCGTAGCAGAGGAACTCGTTGCCCAGAGACCAAGTGTGAAGCAGAGGCTGGCTCTGCTGATCCTGATCGAAATAGCCGGTGTTGGCGGCAAACCAGAACTCGCTGACGGAACCGATGGCCGCCAGCGCGCTTTGCGACAACCCCTCCATCTCCAGCGGCATCATGGTGAACCAGCCGAGTGGGAAACACACGGCTATCGCCGCCAGCAGAGCGGGATAGATGCGTCGCACCCGCGCCATCAGGAAGGAGCCGGGCGAGTATTTGGGCAGAATCAGCGGCATCAGGAAGCCGGAGACGAGGAAGAACAGGTCGACGCCCAGATAACCCCAGGCGAACCATTCCACTTGCAGATGGAAGGCGAGCACAAGCAGCACGGCAATCCCGCGCAGCATCTGGATGTTCTGGTTGAATTGCGCCGGATGCCCTGCGCCTGTGGCGGCTGTCACTGGGCGGCGCACCCGACGCACAGCGCGACGCTGGGATCGTTGCGCAGCCGTCCCTCGGCGATTTTCTCACCGCACTGGACGCACCAGCCCCATTCACCGTCGTCCAGCCGCCCCAGTGCCGACTTGATCCGCGCACGTTCGGCCTGGCGGCGGCGTTCCTCCGCCTGCGCCATGGCTTGCTGCTGCATCGCGTCCATGCGCGAGAGGCGACCGACGCTGTCCTGCTGCAAGGTAACTGGCGCGCGGCCTTCCTCGCTCAGTGCATCGAGCCGGTCCAGTTCGGCAAGGCGCTCGATCAGGGCAGTGCGGGCTTCGTCTTCGGTCATCGCGGGCACGCTGGCCCACACGCGGGCGAATTGTCAAAGGCTTGAAAGGATCAGGCGACGCCGTGCGCGCTGGCTACGGCGTCCGCAATGCGAGCGGATGCCTTGCCATCGCCATAGGGATTGTGCGCGCGGGCCATTGCTTCGTAGGCCTGTGCGTCATCGAGGAGGCGCGTTGCCTCGCGCACGATCAGGTCGCGGTCTGTGCCGACGAGCTTTGCCGTGCCTGCCTCGATTCCCTCGGGCCGTTCCGTCGTATCGCGCATGACGAGGACCGGCTTACCGAAACTCGGCCCTTCCTCCTGCACGCCGCCGCTATCGCTCAGCAGCAGGTCGGCCATTGCCATCAGGCGAACGAAATGCGGGTAGTCGAGCGGTTCGAGAAGCACGACGTTGTCGAGGTCGCCAAGCCTCGCTTCCATGACAGGGCGCACGTTGGGATTGGGGTGGACAGGAAAAATCACCGCCACATCCTCGCGCCTCGCCAGCGCGGCGATGGCATCGGCGATGTTTTGCATTCCCTCGCCAAAGTTTTCGCGGCGATGGGCGGTGACGGCGATAATGCGCTTGCCCGAGAAACGATCCGCGACCTCGTCCAGACTGGCTGCAAGTTCGGGGTTCGCCTCGACCTTGGCGCGCGTTGCGAAGAGCGCGTCGATGACCGTATTGCCGGTAACGTGAATGGCAGAGGACGGCACATTCTCCGCCAGCAGAGCATTTGCCGCGCCTTGTGTCGGGGCGAAATGCAGATCAGACACGGCCCCTGCCACCTTGCGGTTCACTTCCTCCGGCCATGGCGAATAGATATTGCCGCTGCGCAGGCCAGCCTCGACATGGCCCACAGGGATCTTGCGGAAATAGCTGGAGAGCGTGACCATCATTGTGGTCAGCGTGTCGCCGTGGACCAGCACGCGATCGGGCTGCAGCTCGTCCAGCGCCTTGCCGAAACTGGTGAGAATGCGCGCGGACAGTTCATCCAGCGTCTGCCCTGCCCGCATCAGGTCCAGATCGATGTCCGGCACGATCTCGCCGATCTCCAGCACCTGATCGAGAAGGTCGCGGTGCTGCGCGGTGACGGCGACGCGCACGTCCATTCCGCCGCGATTGCACAGGGCGTGGACCACCGGAAACATCTTGATCGCTTCAGGCCTTGTGCCGAAGCAGACCAGGATGCGGGGTTTCTCGCCCGCCGCTTTGCTCATTGCGCCCACATGCCCCTGGTATCGTACACGATTTTGCCTGCACTAAGGTATCGCGGGGCGGAGCGAAAGGCGTCGTGGTCCACCAGCACGCCGACCAGCTCGGCCTCGGCCATAGCCTTGTCGTAGGTGGTCAGCACGGCACCGCTGCCTGCCATGGCTGCGGGCAATTCGTCGGTATAGGGCTCCACCACCAGCACGCGACCGCCATGCTCGCTGGCGATGCGCTGGGCGATCTCGAGCGCGGGGCTCTCGCGGAAATCGTCGATATTGGGTTTGAAGGCGAGGCCGAGCAACGCGATTTTCGCATCGGGCGCAGCCGCCAGCATGGCATTCAGTCTGCCGATCACGTGTTCGGGCTTGGCATCGTTCACCTCGCGCGCGGTGCGGATCAGGCGGGCCTGCTCCGGCGCGCTTGAGACGAGGAACCACGGGTCCACGGCGATGCAATGACCACCGACACCTGGGCCGGGCTGCAGCACGTTAACACGCGGATGGCGGTTGGCGAGACGGATCACTTCCCACACGTCGATGCCCATGTGTTCGGCTACCAGCGATAGCTCGTTGGCGAATGCGATGTTCACGTCGCGGAAGCTGTTTTCGGTCAGCTTCACCATCTCGGCAACGCCCGCGCTCGTCTCGATGCAGTCGCCGCGCACGAAGCGGGTGTAGAATTCCTGCGCATGGCGCGCGCAGGCCTTGGTCATGCCGCCGACTACGCGGTCGTTCGCGACCAGCTCCTCGATGATCTTGCCGGGCAGAACGCGCTCGGGGCAGTAGGCAATGTGCACATCGGGCGCCTTGTCGCCGCAATGGCCGGGGATGGCGAGATCGGGGCGCATCTCGGCAAGAACGCCCGCCACCTGCTGCGTCGTGCCGACGGGCGAGGTACTTTCAAGGATCACGCAGCCGCCTACAGGAAGCACCGGCGCGATCAGGCGCGCGGCATCGAGCACCATGGAAACGTCGGGCGACTTGTCCTCGCCGAAGGGCGTAGGCACGGCGATCAGGTAGATGTCGGCAACGGGCGGCTCGGTCGATGCGGTCAGCATGCCGTCGGTGACGACGTTTTTCACAAGCGCATCAAGATCAGTTTCCTGGATATGCACCTTGCCCTGGTTGACGAGGTCGACGATCCGCTCAGAAATATCCACGCCGCGCACAGACAAGCCTGCACGGGCAATCACCGCAGCCGTAGGCAGGCCGATATAGCCAAGCCCGATCATGGCGACATCGAAACGTTCGGCCTGTTCCTTGCTGGCTTCGGAAAGCTGTTTCTCGTCGGTCAGTTGCGACTGGTTGATGTACATCGACTACCCCGGTGCACGCCGGACGCTGAGGCGCGGCGCAGATTGCCTAATTTCGCGGCAACCATAGGCAGGTATTCGTTTAAGAAGCGTTCCCTTGGCCCGGTTGGACGCCAAGGGCTGTCAAAGACGCCAGTCTATGCTTCCTCGGCCATTTTTCTCAAGAAAAGCATTGGTTTGCGAAAATGGTTTCGAGCCGAAAAAGCCGCGATGGGCCGACAGCGGGCTCGGGTGCGGGCTTTTGATCGACAGGTGGCGGTCGCTGTCGCTCAGTGCGGCGATGCGCGATGCCTTGCCCTGCGCATGACTGCCCCACAGGATGAACACGCTGGGTTCTGCCCGCTCGGCGACCGCGGCGACGCAGGCATCGGTAATCGCGTCCCAGCCCTTGCCCGCGTGGCTGCCCGCCTGCCCCTGCTGCACGGTGAGCGTGTTGTTCAGCAGCAATACGCCCTGCCGCGCCCAGCTTTCCAGCGATCCGTGATCGGGCCGCGCAAGGCCTAGGTCGCTTTCCATCTCCTTGAAGATGTTCTTCAGCGAAGGGGGCGGCGGCACGCCATCAGGAACGGAAAAGCACAACCCGTGCGCCTGCCCCGGGCCATGGTACGGGTCCTGCCCCAGGATCACCACGCGCACCTCGTCCAGCGGGGTCAGCTCCAGCGCTTTCAGGCGACATCCGCGCGGCGGGTAGATCACCTTGCCCGCATCCTCCTCCGCACGCAGCCAGCCGCCCAGCTTGCGCGCCTGCTCACTGGCTAGAACAGGCTCGAGAACGGGTGCCCAGCTTGGCGGAACGGCATCGGTCATATCTCCCGAGATACTCCCCTCACCCATCTAGGCAACAACTCCATAGAGTCATTGCGCGGCAGAAACGCGTAAAGGACGGAGCCAGTTGCTAGTGGGGGGGATTCTTCGACATGCAAAAAACAACCCCATGCAAAGGGCCTTGTCAGTAGCGATAAGCGCCCCATCTTCTTGTAATATAGACGAAACAGGGAGATTGGAAATGGCAAGCGAGCTAGTCAAGAGAGCCAAACAGGCAAAGGCTTTGGTTCCTCAAGAGGACTGGTCTGCACTGGACAAAGTGCCTGCCGAATTAAGCTCCTCGATCAAGGATACCCGGCAGAGGGAATTCCTCAGGGCAATATTTCGGGTCGAAGAGGACTACGATCAAAACATGAACCGGCTGTTTTCGGCGCTTGATCGGATCCGAGACATGAAAGCTGGAAGCGCAATCGAGTCAATCTATTTTGAGCAAATTGAGATAATTCGAGAACATCTCTTCAGAGCTGCACATGCTGCGAACTTGGCAGAGGGAAATCTCGCTTTGCAGGATTGCCATTTGAAACGCATGGAAAGACTGAACCTTCAGTTCATCAAGCTCGTCGAGGCTCTCGACAAGCACCGCGGGAAAGCAAACCAAAAGGTGGTGGTCGAGCACGTCAATGTCGGTTCCTGGGGGCAGGCGATTGTAGGCACTGTGAACGCGCAAGGGAGGCCGGGATAGTGAAGGCTGCTGTCGACATGGCTGTCATCGACCTCGTTTCGATGCATGAATCTCCACGTTGCGGAGCTCGCACGAGGGCGGGTGGTAATTGCCGAGCCCCCACTGTGAAACATTCCGAACGCTGCCGCATGCATGGCGGAAAGAATAGTGGCCCGCCGAAACGAAACCAGAATGCTCTAAAGCACGGACTTTATACCGCTGAAATGCTAGAGTCGCGCAAACGCGTTGCCCAGGTTCTGCGTGATGCGCGTAAGCTGCTTCAATGAGAAGAAAAGTCGCCCCAGAGGAAAATACAATCGCACCATCCGCTACAATCTATTTCATCGAATTCTTCGGGTGATATAAACCTCTTTCCTGAGTGTGGCTTTCTGGGACTGTTCGAGAATCTAAGTTCTTGACCCTTTTCGCGGCCAATAATAGCGCGTCGGAGGAATTTGCATCTCTATCTTCTTGAGACCTACCTGTCTGTCGAGGTCATACCCGGAGCCCACCGTTGGAACGTTATCTCAGAACAGTCCGATGTGATAACAATCTCGAGAAGTCGGACCTAATTGTCCGTTGTGAAGAACTTCTCGCGGATCTCGAACTCAGAGGCCTCACTGCTGCTGCTGCGCGGATGTCAGATGTCCTCGATATTCTGAAGGCCAGTTCGGAGAAGTAACTCCCAAGGGCTTCACACCGTCTCGCCAACCTATCAAAATTCGTATATCGAGTTGCGGTCATGGATACGTCTGCGCCCATAATCGAGGTTCTGAGTTCGCTGACGCCCAAGCAATGCGAAATGCTTGAGCTTGTTGCCGAAGGACTCACGGGTAAGGAAATCGCAGCACAACTGGATATTTCTCACTCGGCGGTATCACAGCGAATAGAAACCCTGCGAAACAAGTTTGGCGGATTAACCAAGAATGAAATCGCTCGTATCTACCGCCAGCACCTCGCCGACCGCGTAGACCAAGCCTGTATAGAAGATACAGGGCAAAAAAATCATCTCCCGCACCGCGAACAAGACGCCGATGAGCGGCCTTGGGCTGGTTTCACCCCCACTCTCACTTTTGCCGATTCGATGAGCTTCGATGCATCGCCGCCTTGGTCAATGAGAGAAGAGGTGAAGCTGGTCCCGAAGGTGCTCAACGGTGAAAATGCTATCGCAGCGCGCTGGGCTTACGTGGCGGTTGCTGCAGTGGGAATGACAGTGATGCTTTTGGTGTTGCTCGCAGTTGCCTCGACAATCGGCGATCTGGTCTAATTTCACCGCCTTCGCACAATTAGGATCGCAACGCCTATGTTGGAGCGCATGGGCGGTGGAGAAGTTAGATGAAAACCCCGGTTGAAGTGATGGGGCGTCGTGTCGCCAACAGGCTTGCTACTGCAGAAGACATGGCCAACCACAATCTCAGAGCCCACGCCGAACTAATGCAGAGCATGATGGACGTGCGCATCGACAGCGAGATTGCTCCTTACGAAGGTCAACTGGCAGTCGCTCGCGTGCAGTCTGCGATGAGCAAACTGGTGGAAGCTCAGGCCGATCTGGCGAAGGCGCATAAAATGCTGCGTTCAGATTTCCAGAAGATCACGATGATTCCAGACGACGGCGAACGGTGCCCAACTGAGGGGCTTACAGAGGGAATGCAGGCAGCGGCCTGACGCCAGCTTGACGAATAGAAGCTCGACTGGTGTTGGCTTGCGGCCATGCTTGAGTTTCTGTTCGTCGAGGCGCGCCATTGGCTTCAATATGGAGCATTCTTGGCCCTGGCCCTTTATGCTTGGTTTCGCGGTGAACTCCCAGAAAAGCTTGTTGGTTCGGTCTTTGTCGCCGCGATCATATTCGAGATAGTCCACCACAGTGTGTTGCCCCATGGCGGTTCGCGAGACTTGAACGCCGTTCACGCAATTCTCGACGCATCAATGTTCGCGGCTCTCACGCCAATCGCGATGCGTGCAAACAGGATTTATCCATTATGGATACTAGCACTCCAGCTTATCGCGGTGGCGATGCATTTCGAGCGCGGGATAGTCGAAGAATTATCTCCAATGGCATATTGGATCCTGATCCGGGTGCCTTCGTATTTGCAGATGTTCGCCTTCACCATGGGACTGATCGCTCACCGCCGACGACTGAGCCGAGGGATCACCGCGAGGCCCTGGAGGAATATCTCCTCCCGCTGATTGGGGGGCGGGCCGAAGAGGCCGCAGAAATCTTGATTGCACGATTTGGCACGCTTGCGAGGACAGTCGCTGCATCACCAAAGGCGCTGTCCGCGGCACTCGCACACCAACCGGAAGTTGCAACTGCAATCTGCGCTGCGCGTGGCCTCGTGATGGCCGCATTATCAGAACAACTTACTGGTCAGGCGGTCGATATCTACGATCGCGCTCTTCATGACTACCTTCGAGGCAAGCTTGCCAATCCTTCCGAGGAACGCCTCTACGCAATATTCATGGATTGTAATGATCGATACTTGCTCGGCGAAACATTGGCTCAAGGTTCGCGCGGTCAATTGACGCTTCGAGCTCGCGACCTCGTCCACCGAGCTCTCGATGTCGGAGCGAGCGGATTGTTGCTGGCACACAACCACCCGTCAGGTTCGAGTCAACCTAGCGAGGAGGACATCCGTTCCACAGAGCAGATCTGGATGATCACCCGAGCTCTCGAACTTAATCTTATCGATCATCTCATTATCGGCAGCGGCGAGGTTTACAGCCTCAAGAAGGGACAATTGCTATGATTGAGGGTGCTTACGATACTGCAAAACGGCTTCGCGCTATGGCTCGCGAACTCATGCAGCACGCCGATGAAATTGACGGTTCCTACAAGCTGCTACCAAACGGTTGCGTTGCCTACGAAAGCGCGTCGCTCGTTTCTCTCGCAGAACTTGCTAGGCGTATTCGGGAAGATCGGGCTCAAAGAAATGAAGTGTTCGGGGACGACCTGTTTGGCGAACCCGCGTGGGACATCTTACTCTATCTTTTCGAAACCGAGGTGAAGTACCGGCCAGTTCAAAAGACCGAACTGACTTTGGCGGCGGGCGTCCCCCACAGCACCGGCTTGCGTTATCTTCGATTGCTTGAAGAGCGTAAGCTTCTCACCATCGGAGCGAATGACGAAGATGCGAGGGCTCAGATCGTCAAACTCTCGACGAACGGTATGGCGCTGATAGCCAACTGCCTGGCGCGGCGTTTGCGACGAGAACGCTATTCCATCACTGATCTCAACGAAGTGTCAAAGGTGGCGCGCGAAAAGAGCTTATCGAGAAACAACAGCTCGAAAAAAACCAAAGCCAATAATTATTGATTTAATGCGTCATACTCGATGAATTTACCTCAAGACTTCGGCTTGGGTCGACTAATGCCAGGATGAATTTGGCCATGGTCCCAACTCTCACAAGCGGTTCGGAATGCCCCGCCAGGACTGCCTCATGGCCGGTGTCAGGATCTGCAAGCGTACAAACCATCAATCCCTCAGGACTGCGACTTAAAATCATACCCAAGGGAACTTGGCCGACCAAGCGAGCAGCTAACGTTTCTGATGCTCCGACATCCAAAAGTATCGCGATATCCGTTGCATTGGGAACTGCCCCCAGCAATGCGATTACGTCGACGGGACCTGCTCGAAAATCCTCGGCTATCTCGCGGAGGATCTTATTTTCTTGTTTTTGGTCAACATCTTGTGCGCACTCCTGAATGCGCGCCTCAAGGCTGGAACACCACTCATCAATGTTTGAGAACCGCATGCTGTTGACGCCTGTGCCTACATTTATCACGGTTCCCGATACAATATGGAGGGTGCTCGTTGTCAAATTTTAAGGGGCCTCCGAAGGATATCGAAGAGGATGAAGTCGTTGCACGCGCAAAAGATGCATTGGCATCTTGGCTTGCAGCCGTCGCCGAAGATGGCAACGCAGAGCAACTGCTTATCGCGACGTTAGATGCTGAAGACAGCTTAGTCGCATTCCGCGAGTGGCTAGAGACAAGATGATGGGCAGCTTTCGGGGGTGGTATGTCGTTCTATTGAAGTTCTACGCCTTGGGACACTCGCAGGCGCGTTGCGGAGGAGCGGCATCCTTCGCGTAGAGTCTCGGCACACCAAAATACGTGATGTCGCGCACCCTATATAATCGGTTACGAACATCCGTAATCAGGTTGAAGTGACGGCAGGGGCGATCGTTGTTGGCCGCATCACCTTCGCGTGGCCGACTGCTACTCAGGGATCTTTGGGAACGTCCTCTCGAGACGGACTGCTGTATATGTCCTTCTCCACTTCGATAGCCAAGCGTATGGCCTCGTGGATGTGCGAAACATTCAACTTGGACATCATGTTTCGGCGATGCGTCTCGACCGTTCTCGGACTTAAGTCGAACTCCTTCGCAATCGACTTATTTGATCTGCCATCACTGATGGCCGCCAAGACTGTTTTTTCGCGGTCTGTAAGGTTGTCTACACGTCGCCTGGCATCATGCTGCCGCCGACGCATTTCAGTTAATCGGCCTTCTTTTGATCGAGTCCTGTCTGCCGCACCTTGTAGAGCGACCGGCATGACTGGAAGTTCTAGGTAATCAATTGCACCCGCACGCACTCCATCCACGATATCTCGAACACCCGGATTTTCGCTAGCGATGACGAATGGAAGCCAGATGCCAGAATCAGCCAGAACCTTGGCAATGTCACTTGTGTTAGGTGTGCTCTCATCACGTGGAATAAGAACAATTCCATCCCGGGGCGGATGAGCGATGATTTCCGAGAGCTCGGAATAGGGTTCGGCATGAAAGCCACTATCCAAGACTGCCCTGGCAATCTCAGCCCGACGGCGAATATTCTCGTCTAGAATATGAAAGGTAATCCGGTCCATTCTCTGTTGCTGAATTAAGTAAACATTGATGCGCAAGAGCAGAAACAGCCAATCTGGCGCTATATGCCGCGCGCCTTTCCAAGGAAGGTTGGAGACCCTATCAAGACATCGCCATTTTGGACCTATCTTTGGAGCTTTTCCACAATTTAGAGAGAGTTAGCAGCTGAGGCCAATCCTTTGCGAGTATTATTGAACCGGAGCCGCGAAATCCGACTCATCGTCTAAGACATCTGCACATTTTAAGCCAACGCGCGAAGTGCGCAGCATTTGTCCAAGGTTGAACAAGAGTTCGACAACTGCGGATGTCGCGAGAAAAGCTCGGCGCTGGCGGTTGATCTCACCTCGAAATTGCAAGCATGTTGAGCGAGACAGAAGCCGCCCTTCCCTCCAATCCCCAATCCGCCTAAGGCGATTGGCGATGACTGTACATTTTCATGAAGAAGACCTGCCCGCAGGCGTTCTCGCCGATGGCCCCGTGGCCGTGGATACCGAAACCATGGGGCTCGTCACTCCGCGTGACCGGCTCTGTGTCGTGCAGATCAGCGATGGAAAAGGCGATGAACACCTCGTGCGCTTCGCCAAGGGCAGCAGCTACGACGCGCCCAATCTTAAGGCAGTTCTGGCCGATCCGGAGCGGATCAAGATCTACCACTTCGCCCGCTTCGACCTCGCGGCAATCGAATACTACCTTGGCGTTGTGGCGGCGCCCGTCTTCTGCACCAAGATCGCCAGCAAGATGACGCGCACCTACACAGATCGCCACGGCCTCAAGAATCTGGTCGAGGAACTGCTGGGCGAGAGCATTTCCAAGCAGCAGCAGTCGAGTGACTGGGGCGCGCCGCACCTTAATGATGCGCAGCGCGACTACGCCGCCTCCGACGTGCGCCACCTGCACCGCCTTCGCGAAGTGCTGATCGAACGACTGAAGCGCGAGGACAGGCTTGAACTGGCGCAGGCCTGCTACGACTTCCTCCCTGCACGCGCCCGCCTCGACATTGCCGGATGGGCGGATAAGGACATTTTCAGCCACGAGTCATGAGACGAGGGCTCTAGACCAGACGCATGACCCAGGCCGCCGACCGCATCCGCACAAAACGCCAGCACTTCGCTGCACCGGGCAGTTCGCTCGACACGATCGTGCGCGTGCTGGCGGTGGGACTGCCGGCGCTGGTCGGTGTGATCGCGGCGATGATGCTGATCACCCCGCTGTCCCCACGCGGCGAAATCAGCTTCCTGCTGGATCGCAACAAGGTGGCCATCGCGGACGATCGCCTGCGCGTCGATAATGCCATGTACCGCGGGCAGGACAGCAAGGGCCGCCCCTTCAGCCTGGTCGCTGGCGAAGCTGTGCAAGAGAGCAATTCGGTGCCTCTCGTCCAGATGGAGGACTTGACGGCACGCATGGTCCTTTCCGAAGGCCCTGCCGTGCTGATGGCACCGCGCGGTGTCTATGACATCGACGATGAACAGGTGGTCATTCCCGGTATCGTCCAGTTCACCGCCTCCGACGGCTACGAATTCGTCGCTCGCAACGTCACGATTGATCTGCCCACCCGCACTCTGGCGGGCGAAGGGCAGGTAAGCGGCGCGGTGCCAGCCGGCACCTTCTCCGCCAATTCCATGCATGCGGACCTTGAAGCCCGCACGATTTCCCTCGATGGCAATGCCCGCCTTCGCATGGTGCCGGGCCGCCTGCGCCTGCCCAACGAGATGCAATGATGGAGCCTGACCAAATGAGTTCCGCCCCTATGCGTTCTTCGCTTCGCCATCTTGCCCTGCGCGGGCTTGCAGGTGGCCTGATAGCAGGCGGGATCGCCGCACTGTCGTTCAGTTCGATTGCGGGCGCGCAGACGATTGCCGGGTTCAATTCGAACCAGCCGGTTTCCTATGCCGCCGATCGGATCGAGCTGCAGGACAGACAGAACCGCGTGGTCCTTTCGGGCGACGTTGAAATTCAGCAGGGTGATCTGCGGTTGACGGCGGCTCGCACCACCGTCGCCTACACCGACACCGGCTCCCTGCGCATCCAGCGCATCGACGCGACTGGCGGCGTCACCGTCACGCGCGGGAACGAGCGCGCCAGCGGCAGCGCGGCTGTCTATGATTTCAACCGCCGCGTTATCGTGATGTCGGGCAACGTAGCCTTGCGCCGTGGCAGCGACACGCTGAATGGCGGGCGCCTGACGATTGACCTCAACTCCGGCCTGTCCAGCGTGGATGGTGCGGGCGCGCAGGCCAATGGCGAGAGCGGTCGCGTTTCGGGCACCTTCGCGGTTCCTGAAGGCGACTAGACCTCGGAGCGGTTACAAGACCTGCCGGCGGCCAGCCAGCAGGTCCGCTCGCTCATCATCCACCAGTTCACGGCACTTGCCGCCCTCGACCAGGACGATCCTGTCGGCCAGCTTCAGGCTGGCGGGGCGATGCGTGATGAGGATGACGGTGCGGCCTTTCAGAGCATCCTTGCAAGTCTCCACAAAAGCAGCTTCGCCTTCGATGTCCCACATCGAGGTTGCTTCGTCGAAAATCAGGATAGGCGGGTCTGCCAGAAGCGTGCGTGCCAGGCTTAGCCGCTGCCGCTGACCACCCGAGAGCCGCACCCCGTTGTCACCGACCAGGGTGTTGAGGCCGTTGGGCAGCTTCTCGACGAATTCCCTTGCCTGCGCCAGTTCGAGGGCGCGCTCGATACTGCCGGGATCACCGTGCGGTGCGCCGAAGACGAGGTTGTCGCGCACCGTGCCGTTGAAGAGAAGTGCACGCTGGGGAACATAGCCGATCTGCCGACGAAGGCCTTGCACATCGAGGTTGACGATGTCGTGCCCGTCGACAGCAATGCGGCCGGAATCGAGTTCGTAAAAACGCAGGAGCAATTTCACCAGAGTTGTCTTGCCGCAGCCGTTCTGCCCAACCAGGGCAACGATTTCGCCAGCCTCCACGTTCAGGCTGGCCCCCTTTATCGGGCCATCCCGCCCCGGATAGGTGAAATGGACGTTCTCGAACGCGATAGCGCCCTTGGCGGGTGAGAGTTCGCCAGTGCCGGAATAGCCGGGCTCCTCTTCCAGCTGCAGCACCGCTTCGAGACGATTCAGCGTGCCTTTGGCGATTTGCCAGCGCCCGTAAACATTTGTGAGCGCCCCGATCGGGCGCGTCAGCAGGGCTGCGTAAAACAGGAAACTCAGCAATTCGGCAGGCGTCTTCTGATCGCCCCCCATCTGCGGCCCCGCCGCAACGATCAGCAGCACGGCAGCAATGCCGGCAAGCAGGGCCGTGACAGGGGCAATAGCCGCACTCGCCTTTTGCGACGCGAATGACTGCTCTCGCGCGTTTTCCACCGCCTCGACATAGATGGCCTGCTGTCGGTCTTCAGCGCCGGAAGCCTTCGCCGCAGTGAGCATTTGCAGATGACTGTCGGCAAGGACGAAAACCTGCGCCTCCGACCGCCTCGCGCGTGCGGCAATCTTGCGCAACCTGCGCCCCAGCAGCTTGAGCAGAACGAAGAAGACGGGGATCAGCACCGGCACCACCAAGGCCAGCACCGGGTCGATCAGGAACAGCATCATAGTGGCGCCAACGGCGGTTGCGATGGTGGCCGGAACCCGCGCCAGGGTGGTGGTAAGAAAGCCGCTGAGCTGGGCGACCTCGTAAGTCGCCAGCGCGAGGAGGTCGCCTTGCTTGCTGTTGTCGTGAAAAGCCAGTGGCATCCGGCACAGGTGCGCAAAAACCTCTTCGCGAATGTCGGCAAGAATGCGGGACGAGGCTGCGGCGGTCACGATAGTGGTCGCCAGTGTAAAACCGGTGGTCAGCAGCAGCGCCGCGAAAAGGAGAAGTATGATACCGCCGTTGCCGATCGGGCCGCCGGTGACGGCACTCCCCAGCAAGGAGCCTGCGAGCGCGGGTATGGTGAGCATGCTTGCCGAACCCAGCAGGGCGAGAGCGCTGATCAGTGCCAGTCGCCCCCGATAACGCGATGCCCGCTCTATCAATTTATGCAGCGTCATAGTTGCGCTAGGGTCTGGCCGCGAACGGTATCTATCGCAAGACTATTAGGTAGATCGGCAAAAGGCTTGCCCAGGCTGGCGCCCCACCCTTCAGCAAGCCTCGTCTCTGGCACGACCTATGACGTTGGCCGCCGCATCATGGCCTTCTCGCGAATATTTCTCTCCAAGGCGCCGCAACTGCTCGCACGGAAGCTCTGCTCCCTTGGCGATAGCGAGCGAGACAGTTGCAGCCCAGTCATCCGGATTAGCGAAATCCGCAGCCTGCGTTAAAGTATTGCCCTGCCAGCGCCCGAAGCTGGCCATTCGCGATGCCATCGCCTCCCGGCCTTCAGGCAAGGCGACAAGCTGGGCAAGCAGGGCCAGCGCTGAATCCCTTAGGTTACCGGTGGAAAGGAGAGCGACGACGCGCTGCGAAGCGATTTCGTAGGCGCCCTGTTCAAAGGCGCCGCGCGCGCTGGCAAGTTGGGAAATGGGTTCGCGCCAACCGCGCCGGCTGGCGGATTCCAGTGCCTTTCTGGCGGTTTCCTGATCGCCCGACTGCAGCGAGGCCAAAGCAAGGATCGTCAGGGATTCGGCGGGCATCGGTCGCAGCGAAACCTGCGTTCGCGCCTCGGCAACGGCGATGTCAGCTGAGCCAATTTGCAGCGCCAGCTTGCTGCGTTCGCGGGCCGCGTTTCCGCTGAATGCGTCCGGCACCAGTACGGCGTAGGACGGAGACAAACGTGACTGCTGGTCGAATTCCACCAATGCGACGACTGCGGACACCACCAATGCGAAGAACGCGATGACAATTCTGCTTTTCATCGCTGCAACTTCTTCTCACCCGCCAGAAGAATGACAAGAACGGCTACCACACAGAGTATGGTCTGGTTCCGCAACGGGTAGTCCATGAGCGATTGGAGAGCTATCGCGCCAACGCCGGCGCCAGCCCCCAAGCGCATCCACGACGCTGTCGCCGAACCGGGCCGAAATGCCGAGAAAGCCGCCCAAGCGAGCCAGAGAGCTGCCATGGCGAGGCTGACCAGTCCGCCCTCGATGGCAAGCTCGATATAATCGTTATGCACGCGGCCAGCCCTGCGTGGTGACACGTATTCCAGCGATTCGTGAATTTGAAACACGTCATCCGCCGTGCCCATTCCGGACCCGACCGGCCAGTATTGCCCCGCGGCGTAAATGCCGTCCTCCCACATCTCAGGGCGATCGGTTTCCAAGTCTGAAAAGCGTTCGATACTCGTAGCGACCCGGCCACCCGATGTTGCGGAGCCGACGACAACGGCAGCCAGCACAGCGGCCGAAGCGAGACCGCCCCATATTGCCGAACGCAATTTCGCGCTGTCATTTGATTTAGTGAAAAGCGTGACGATGAAACGCAGCGCAAGGAGGCCAACCGGGACGGCGAGAAGCACCATTCCAGTTCTCGATTGGGTCAGAAAGGTGCCGATGAACAGCAGGGCTGCTGCCGCGATCCCGGAGAAGAGGATAACCTGTCTGCCTGGCCGAGGCATGCCGGCCAGAAGGCACAAGGCAAGCACGAAAAAAATCGCGGTAGAGTTGCGATTGGCAAACGTCGTGTAGAGAACCGTCGCGCGCTCCCCTTCATCAAAGAGCAGCCCGAAGGTGTTCGCGGAGGAAAGCTGGATCGCGCCAAGGAGCAGGGCAGCCACGGCAATTGCGACAACACTCCATGCCAAGGCGATGCGCTCCTCGGCACGCAAGGTGCAGCCTACAACGATCATGCAAAACGGGACTATGGTGCCCGAGAACGCCACGAGTGTCCGCATCGGGCTGACACTGGCCGAGAACCAGCGCTGCGGATCAAGCCCGGCAATGGAAAAGCTCTCTACAACCATTCCTCTGCCTGGCAGTGCCTGCCAGAAGTCCGCGGGAACCGGTACGGCTTGCAAGACCGGGATCGCAACGCTGATGACAACAAGCGCTACGAGCGATTTGGGCGCGAGGCGAGCAAACTGAACAACCCGCTCCGAATTGAAGACCAAGATGGCAAGCGCCACAAGCTGAATGACGAGGTTGCGAAGCCCATAGGCTGCGCCGCCTCCGCCGAGAACGACTGCAACGACGAGCAAGAACTGGAGGTGGATGAGCGGTGTCCGCAGATAAGCGGATAGGGGCTTTGCCGGACCGCCTGGCGCGTCCTCGACAGCTGGCAATGTACGAGGCCTGCCCCTCATGCTCTGGTCCTGAAAGCAAGCCGCCCGCGAAGCGCGGGCGGATCACTGGTCAAAATTTGGTTTGCCGATCAGGTGCCGGGCGAGACCGGCGGGCCAACCACTTCACCACCATTCGATTCGATCAGTGCGACGATCGCGGCAGCACCTGCGCCGAAGAGCAGGATGATCAGAGCCAGCGGAAACTTGCCACCGGCTTCTTCAGTTTCACCGACAGGAGCGCCAACACGGTCCGAAATGTCGATAGACACACCGGCATCGGCAGCACGCGTATTGGCCTGGGCTGCAACGGGGGCAAGCGTCAGGGAGGCGGCTGCAGTTGCAGCAAGAATGTTCTTCAGCATGGTTAGGGCTCCTGGATTGGCGGCCTGATTACCGTGGTTTCAAATGGCTGATACCGCAGTGCACAATCTGTTGCAACGGCTAATAAGAGAAAATGCTTAAGCGACATTAAGTTCCGACGAATTCAGGCCTCAGCTCCGTCCTTTTCTTCCGTTTTGCGGGATTTCCTGTCGAGAAGGACAGTGTAGCTCTCAATTTTCCCGCCCGTAATGATCGTGTCGCCCAGCCTGAGCCATGCGTGGGCAAGAAAACCCTCGCCTCCGGTCTTGTCGACGCCGATGACAATACGCGTTGGAATATGCCTTTTTATCAACCACTTTTGCGCGGCCATGGCCTGTATCAGACAGTCCGACCGCCACGGCAAGCGAAACGCGACCTTGGCAATGAACCAGCCGATTCGCTGTGCTGTTGCATGAGCGTCAGCAGAGGCGAGATTGCCCGCCGAAACTCGCTCTGATGCCTCGTTCAACGCCTCTATATCTCGCGCCTGCAGAAAAAGATGGGAAATGCGCGCCCGTGCAAGGAACCAGAGAGCCGCGAGGCTATCTGTGACAAATCCGATCGACATCCGGCTGGATGAGGTGGGCTGATTTCCGTTCGGCGGCGCCATGAGATGCAGATACCTGCAAGACAGGGGATAGGGAAGTGAGAGCCAATCTGCCGCTTGCCCGATGTGGGCACCGGGACCAGCGCAGGCGCGCGGTCGATTGACGACGGGCGAGGGAACGGAGAAGATCAGGAGGTGAAAGCCTTCCGGACCATTATTCCATGAGCGGTATCTGCGGCATTGCAGCACCAGACAATGCAAGCATCGAGCGCCGCGCACTCGAATCGATGGTTGGCGCGGTTGAAAAGCGTGGGCCTGACGGTAGCCACGTCTGGTTCGGCGGCCAGGCTGCGCTAGGTCACGCACTCCTGGCAACGACGCCGGCATCGCTTCTCGAAACTCTTCCCCTGACGCATGCCGAAAGCGGCTGCACGATCACAGCCGATGTGAGGCTGGATAACAGGGAGGCGCTGATCACGGCCCTTGGCCTTTCAGGGGCCGGGAATGACGTGGGTGATGGTGGACTTATCCTGCGTGCTTACTTGAAATGGGGCGAGGACTGCACCGACCATCTGATCGGAGATTTCGCCTTCGCGATCTGGGATCCGCGCCGCAACGCACTCTTCGCGGCGCGCGACCATATGGGAATACGTCCGCTCTATTACGGGCGCGGCAGAAATGGCAGCATCGTTCTTGCGACGACTTGCGAGGCCATCCTTGCCTCCGGACTATTCGAGCGGTCGATCAACGAAAGGCGCGTTGCAGACTTTCTTGGCGGCCTCGTTCTTGCAGACCACGTTTCCACTTTCTTCGAAGGCATTGATCGTCTCCCGCCAGCCCACCGCCTGACTGTTCAAAACGGCGAAACGCTCATCGAGCGATACTGGACGCTCCAGCCCCCTCCCCCGCTCCATCTGCGAGATGACCGCGAATATGCCGAAGCCTTTCTGGCAGTTTTCGAAGAAGCGGTGCGATGCCGCCTGGAAAACGCCGGCGGGCTTGGCGCCATGCTCTCTGGCGGTCTCGATTCGGCTTCGGTGGCAGGCGTCGCCGGGCGTATCCTTGGCGCAGAGGGCGCGCCGCCGCTACCGACCTTTTCTGCAGTAGGCCCCGATCCCGCGGATTGCGTGGAAACGGCTATGGCGAGGCTGGCGGCAACGATGCCGGGGCTCGACCCCTCGTTTGTCGATTTCACGAAGCTCGAGCCGTATCAGGATGACTTGCGCCGGCTAACCGAAGGGATTGCCGAGCCATTCGACGGGCTGATGACCTTGCCCCGAGCCGTATATCTTTGCGCCCGCAGAAAGGGCACGAAGATCATCCTGCACGGCGTTGGCGGCGACATTGCCCTCGGCCGGGGCACCCGCACCGCGAGACTTTTGCGCAGCGGTCATATCCTTCGGGCTATTGCCGAACATCGAGGCGAGCGCGATTTCTGGGGTGCCGAGTATCAACCGTGGTCGGCGTTCGGGCGTGCAGCCAGAACCGCGCTCGTTCCGGATTGGCTCCGGTCGCTGAAACGCGCGCTTTCGGGAGGGCCGGATACCTCGGCTCTCGAATTCGATCTCATCAGGCCCGAATTCGCCGAGCGCATCGGCCTGACCCGGCGACTGCTGGAAACCCGGCCCGATGCCGGGAGACTTTCCCTTCCCGACGCGGAGGAGCGAGCGCAGGCCTGCATGGATCCGATGTTCCTGAGCGGAGTGGAACGTTTCAACCGGGTTGCCGCAGATGCGGGACTCGAGGCGCGCGACCCCTTCATGGACATACGCCTCCTGCAATTCTGCTGCTCGCTACCCTCGCAGCAGCGATCCAACGGCAACTGGTCGAAAGTCATTATGCGTCGGGCAATGGAAGGCATACTTCCCGACGACCTGCGATGGCGCAGAGGCAAGAGCCACCTCGGACCGGATTTCACCCGGGCCCTTAACAGGCGCTGGTCACGCGAATGGGACAATACGATCGGGGCAACTTCTACGCACCTGCAGCATTGGATCCGCGATGAAGAGCTGCGTGCTGCAAGTGATTGGAATCGGCTCGATTTGATCCGCTACCAAGATTACAAAATTCTATATCTGGCACTTTGGCTTGCCAGATATGTTTAATTTGGTAATATTTGTGCAGTTGCAACATAGGATTCGTGGAACATGTCTGTAGTGACCAAGAACACCGAAGTGACAAAGGCCTACAAGGCGCCGCGTCTTACGGTTTATGGCTCCGTCACCGAACTGACGGCGTCGGGCTCCGACACCAAGACCGAGAACGGCGGCCACCCCTTGGGTTTTGCTGGCTAGGCTGCTGTCCCGTCAGCGGGGCACTTTCAGATTTTGACATTAGATGACCGCGTGATCCCTGATTCATGGGAAATAGGCGGTCATCGATGGTCTATCGTCCTTAGGGGCGATTTACCCGATCCGGCTGGGAAAACCCTGTGGCGCGATCCGGTCGGATCTTTCACTCTCCATTCGGCTGACAGCGGCGATGCGCGCCTGATCGCGTTCGTCGCCGGCGCGCAATTTCTTGTAGATCCGGCCACGCGTGAAATCGCGGTCTTTCAGGATCGCGCGGGCCTGTCCGATCACACGCTGAGGCACCTGCTGCTGGATCAGGTAATCCCGCGGGTCATCTCCTCCTACGCTGATCTGGTGCTCCACTCTTCCAGCGTGGTCCATGACGATGGCCTGCTCGTGTTTCTGGGCGATACCGGCCACGGCAAGTCCACTCTCGCTGCCAGCTTGAGTGTGCGCGGCGCGCCGCTCCTGGGTGATGACGCCCTTATCGTGGCCTGCACGGCGAACCCGCCTTCGGGAAAGGCTGTTTATCCGAGCCTTCGCCTCAATCCGGATTCGCTCGGCCTGCTTGAAAACGTCCGGCACGAAGTGGCGCTTATGGCGGACTATTCGCAAAAGCAGTCCGTTCACCTGGACGACAGCGAGTTTGCCCTGCCGGGCGCTGAAGGCCTGCCGATAAAAGGGGTGTTTCTCATCGCGCCGCCTTCGGCACACGGCAACCCAGCCGCCAGCCCGGTCAACCGTAAAGATGCGAGCATGGCCCTCTTGCAGAATAGTTTCGCGCTCGACCCGACGAACAAGGCGGACGCCTCGCGCCGAATGATCGCCGCCGCCCGGCTGTGCAATGCAGTCCCGGTCTTTTCCCTTGCCTATCAACGCGACTATGCGCTTCTTCCGCAAGTTCATGAAGCCATTTTCGGCGCCTTTCGATAATGGACGCCCCAAGCAGGACCACCAATGACAGACTTCCTGACCCGCAGCTACAAACCATCGGGCGATGCCGTGGACGCGCGCGTCGGCGATGAAACGGTCATCCTTCACATGGAGAAGGGTACCTATTTCGGTCTCGACGCGGTGGGTGCGCGGATTTGGGAATTGCTGGGGTCTGACACTGCCATGCGGGACATTTGCGACATCCTTGCCGCAGAATTCGGAACCCGCCGCGAAGTCATCGAACAGGACGTGAAAGTGTTGCTCGACGACCTGCTCGCAAACGACCTGGTGGTGCGCGAGTAGGCCCAGGCCTGCGCCTCAACGACTTTGCAACACGCGAACGGGTGCGGATACCAGTCGATAGATTTGCAGCAGCGGCAACGGCCACGAAGTCTTCGTCGGGAAACGTTCGTGCAGGTGGTGTTCGGGCGGCCAGACATGCTGCAAAAGGATTTCCCCCCGCGTTCGCCAATCGCCAGCTGCGAAGAGATCGAGCCGCGCGCGTTCGAAGCTGTCGCTGGCAAGATATCTCTGTAATCGCCCTTCCTGTGGCCCTTCCCGAAGTTGCTGCAAAACCTCCTCAGGCACCTGAGTTCCAAAGGTCTCCCTCGCCCGCTCGAGATAGCGGACGCAATAGGATGCCAGCCTCATGTCGAGCGCTTTTTCGGCCAGCTCCTGCCACTCGCGCCGATCCAGCGAATTGGCGAGCAAGTGGGCATCCATCCGCCAGATCAGCCGGTCGTCCTCCAGCCGCTTGTCGCTTCCGAGCCTATAGCCATAAACGCCGTGAAACGCCTGATTGATTGCACAGCGCAAAAAGGAGAGGACAGGGTCTAGAGTGCGTGCGCCCTCAGCCAGTCTCGGCAGCGGAATACTGCGGGCAAAGCATTCCTCCACATCCATCAGATTATCGAGATATGTCTGGCCAAGAACTTCCCAGTGCAGGTCAACCGCATGGGAGAAACCGATCCCGCTAGCGAATATCCAGGTCTCCTGTCCCGAATGCCTGACGACGCTCGACACCATACCGATGCCTTCCAAGACCTGTCGCGCCTCGTTCAACTGCGACCGCCGGATCAGAAGGTCGGTATCGCCGCGCCGCCTGATCGCGGGGTTCTCGTACACCGAATATGCAAGGCCGGTTCCTTTGAACACGAGACTGGCGATCCCGGCCTCGGCGAGCGCTGTTATGACTTGCGCAATCAACTGTCGGTGGGAATGCTCCCAGAGCGACTGCATGCGCGCTTCGTGCTGGATTTTCTCCTGCAAGGCATCAGGCAGCCCTTCCAGGCGCGCTGGAGACTCAGCTAGCGCCAGGGATATGCCATGCAACTGGATCAGATCCCAGATCGCCGCCACATCTTTGCTTGCCGAGGCAAGCGCTGACGAACGCGCATTCGAGGTCAAGCGCTCCGCTAGCCAATCGACAATCTGGTCGGCATTATTCAACGTCTTGCCCTTGTTGCCGGGTCACCCGATTGCACCCTGCAGACCAGGTCCAAACAGTAGCGTGATTGAACACAAACCATGCGTTAAGACAGAAAGCAGAATGAGTTTGACGTCAATCTTATAACCTGCAATTCAACCTATGCTGCAACGCGGCATAAAATTTCGCGGCAGGCCGAGAGCAGATAATAATTTGAAAACGAACGACATAACAAGAAAAGGCATCATCCTTGCCGGCGGCTCGGGCACTCGGCTCTACCCGCTAACGCGCGGCGTTTCGAAACAGCTGATGCCCGTCTTCGACAAGCCGATGATCTATTATCCGCTTTCCACGCTGATGATGGCCGGCATCCGCGATATCCTGATCATCACCACACCTGAAGACCAGGAACAATTCCAGCGTGTGCTGGGCGACGGATCGGACTTTGGCGTGGCGCTAAGCTACGCCGTGCAGCCCAGCCCGGACGGTCTTGCCCAGGCATTCCATATCGGTGCGGACTTCGTTGGCGGCGATCCCAGCGCGCTGGTGCTGGGAGACAACATCTTCTACGGCCACGGCCTGCCTGAACTGCTCGGCAATGCCACCTCGCGAGAGAGCGGTGCCAGCGTTTTTGCCTACCGGGTGAACAACCCCGAAGCCTATGGCGTCGTAGATTTCGATGCCAACGGCGTCGCCTCCTCGCTGGAGGAAAAACCGCTTAAGCCGAAATCGAACTACGCCGTTACCGGCCTCTATTTCTACGATGGCACCGTGGTTGATCGGGCCCGCGATCTGAAGCCGTCACCGCGCGGCGAGCTGGAAATCACCGATCTCAACCGGCTTTATCTGGATGATGGCGAACTCTCGGTCGAAATCATGGGCCGGGGCTATGCCTGGCTCGACACCGGAACGCACGGCTCGCTGCTCGATGCAGCCAGCTACGTCCGCATTACCGAGGAACGGCAAGGCCTGAAAATCTGCTGCCCCGAGGAAATCGCCTGGCGACAGGGCTTCATCGACGACGCCAAGCTGGAAGCGATTGCCGCACCACTGAAGAAATCCGGCTATGGCGAATATCTCATGTCGCTGTTGCAGGAAAGCCAGCGCTGATGGAATTGATCAAGTGCGCGATTGATGGGCCGGTCATCATCGAACCGTCGGTGTTCGGTGACGAGCGCGGTTTCTTCATGGAAAGCTGGAACGCGCAGAAATTCGCCGAGGCCGGCCTCGATATCGCTTTCGTGCAGGACAACCATTCGCGCTCGCAGAAGGGCGTGTTGAGAGGCATGCACTTCCAGAACCCCGGACCGCAGGGCAAGCTGGTGCGCGTGGTAAGCGGCGCGGTGTTCGACGTGGCGGTGGATTTGCGCCGCTCCTCCAGCACCTTCGGCAAATGGGTCGGCGTTGAGCTTTCGGCAGAAAACAAGCGCATGTTCTGGGTACCGCAGGGCTTCGCCCATGGCTTCCTGACGCTCGAGGACGACACTGATTTCCTCTACAAGTGCGATGCCCCCTACGCTCCTGCCAACGAACATTCGCTGGCGTGGGACGATCCCGATGTCGGCATCGAATGGCTTCTGGACGGGCTCGAAGTGCAGCTTTCCGCGAAAGACCGCGAAGGCAAGTCGCTGGCGCAAGTGGAGGCCTTTGCGTGAAGGTGCTGATTACCGGGGCGAAGGGCCAGTTGGGCCGCGGCCTGATTGCGACGGCCCCTGCCCATGCGAAGTTGCACCCGGTCGACATCGACGACTGCGACCTGACCAATGCCGAGGCCATTGCAGCGCTCGTGCGCGAGGTATCTCCTGATCTCGTCATCAATGCTGCCGCCTATACCGCTGTCGACAAGGCCGAGAGCGACGAGGACACCGCTCGCGCGATAAACTCGGGCGCCGTGGCAGCGCTGGCTGCGGCGCACGGCGGAAAGCTGGCGCACGTGTCGACCGATTTCGTCTTCGACGGAACCTCCAGCCGTGCCTACCGCCCCGACGATGCGCGAAACCCGCTCTCTGCTTATGGCCGCACCAAGGCTGAAGGCGAGGATCATTTGCGCGAGAGGGATATTCTGGTTCGCACGGCCTGGGTTTACACCGCCGGCGGCGCAAACTTCGTGCGCACGATGCTGCGCCTGATGGCAGAGAAACCGGCTCTCAATGTCGTTGCCGACCAGATTGGCGCACCCACCTGGGCGCCGGGCCTCGCCCAAGCTATCTGGGCATTGGTCGAAAAGGACGCCAGCGGAACATTCCATCACAGCGATGCAGGTGTCGCCAGCTGGTATGACTTTGCCGTCGCCATCCAGGAAGAGGCCTTGTCGCTGGGCCTGCTGGATCAGGCCATACCGATCAATCCCATCCCGACCAGCGCCTATCCTACGCCAGCCGCACGGCCGGCGTTTTCGCTGTTGGATTGCACCAAGACGCGCGACGTGCTTGGCGATGGACACACACACTGGCGCGTGAACCTGCGCAAGATGCTCAAAGAGGAAGCGGCCCTTGGCTAACCTGCTCATCACCGGCGGCGCCGGTTTTATTGGCGGCAATTTCGTGCACTACTGGGCCGAGAAGCATCCCGACGACACGATGATCGTGCTCGATTGCCTGACTTACGCAGGCAACGAATCCACAATTGAAGGTGTCGAGCAGGCGGAACTGGTGGTTGGCGATATTCGGGATACCGGCCTGGTCGAGAAGATCATGCGCGAGTGCGACATCTCGACGATCGTCCACTTCGCGGCGGAGAGCCACGTGGACCGGTCCATCAGCGGGCCTGACGCCTTTATCGAAACCAACATCCTTGGCACCAACTCGCTGCTGAAAGCTGCGCGTGCCGTGTGGCTGGACGAAGGCAGCGGCAGGCCGCATCGCTTCCACCACATCTCGACGGACGAGGTCTATGGCTCGCTCGCCCCCGAAGACCCTGCCTTCAGCGAGACGACGCAGTACCAGCCGAACTCTCCCTACTCGGCATCGAAGGCCAGCTCGGATCACCTAGTGCGTGCCTACCACCACACCTTCGGGCTGGACGTTACGACAAGCAATTGTTCGAACAACTACGGACCGTACCAGTATCCCGAAAAGCTGATCCCGCTTTTCCTCTTGAACGCCCTGCATGGGCGCAACCTGCCGATCTATGGCGATGGCATGAACGTGCGCGACTGGCTGCATGTCGAAGACCACTGCCGCGGTATCGAGGCCTGCCTTGCCAAGGGCCAGCCGGGCGAGACCTACAACATCGGTGGCGGCGAGGAATTGCCCAACATGGCCGTGATCGATCGCATCTGCACCGAAGTGGACCGCGCGTTCGCCGAGATCGATGGTCTGGCCGATCGCTACCCTGACGCGCCTGCCGCCAAGGGCGGGTCGACCTTCGACCTCAAGACCTTCGTGGAAGACCGCAAGGGCCACGACCGCCGCTATGCGATCGACGAGACAAAGGCTCGCGCAGAACTGGGCTACGTGCCGGCGCACGATTTCGAGAGCGGTCTTGCAGGCACTCTGCGCTGGTATCTCGAAAACGAAGCCTGGTGGCGGCCGCTGCACAGCAACGGCTGACGTCAGATCCAAATCCCGAAATGCTTGCGCAGTCGCCCGCGCATTCTTTGCAGGAAGGGTGGACGGTGCCAGACCGTGTGAACGAGTTCGGGATCGAGCCCGCCTTCGCCATCCAGTGGCTGCCAAGGTGCTCCGGCCTGTGAAAGAGAGTAAAGCAGGCTTATCTGGTCCCGCTTGGTGAATTCGAACAGCTGGGACCACCACAGGGACATGGCCATTTCGAGCGCAGGGTGATGATGATCTCTTACAAGGAGGTTATTCGTCGGTATTCGCTGTGCTGCATCAAAGCCCTTCGAACTGTAAAAGGCCAGCTGGCGATCTGCCACCGCCTGCTCCTGCGGGCTCAGCTTGATCTGTTTGCACACCTCGACTTCTTGCGCGAGCGTATGGCCCGATTTGTGCCAGAAAGCCCCGAGCGCGGCAGCGCTGCTGGCGACGCGTTCAGTCAATGCATCGAAGTTGCCTTCGTATCGCAAGTTTCCGTCAATGTAGATCGACCATCGGCTATCCGGGAAAAGGTGGTACGGAAACGCCTTGTGAAAGCGATTGATGTCATGCCCATCCTTCAACCGCGTGGGTGAGGCAAGGTCGCGCACTTCCCAGCCCGGCGCGGAAAGAGCACGAGGTTCATCCGTAAAACAGACATAGCGCACACCTTCCTGGGGTTCGGCCGGCATGATCGCACGGTCATAGCGACCAGCCACGCAGGTGTAGACGACGATCTCCGATGTTTCCGGGGCTTCGGTCACGCCTGGCGCCTGTAACCGAAGGTGTCGAAATCTTCCTCGTAGATTTTATCGACAAGATAGCGCGTGCGCTTGTCGTAAACATCTTCAGCCTTGTCTTTCGCTCCGGTGCCTTTGTTGAGCCACGGTACGGCAGGCAGGTCTTTCCCGAGAAGGCGGCCGATTTCCTTCATCGTGTCTTCCAGTTCTTCCATGCGGCCGACGTAATCGAGTTTGATGTTTCGGGTCCACTCTACCTGCGGGTTGGCCTGGCTCATTCCCCGCACGTTGTAGATGCCGATCTTGTCGTAGAAACCGCGATCAATGAGTTCGAGGAAGTCCTCGAACGTAGGCTCGCATCGCCAACGCTCGAACAGTTTGTGGCGGTCGCGAATGTAGAAATAGAGTGAGACCGCGCGGGCGTAGGGGTTTCGCGTAATGGTGAACTTCACGGCATTCTGGTCGAAAGCGTCAGTTACCAATCCCGCATCACGCAAGGCAGCGTAATCCAGGTGCACAAACGTGACGAGACCCTTTTGCGGAAAGACCCGCTTGAGCCGGCCGACGTCCTTGATCTTCGCACAGCCCAGCGCGTCGAGGCTTTCATAGACCGAGGTCCCGGCAGACTTCGGAATCCAGATGAACACCGCATCACGGTTTCGTCCCGTCTGGTTGATAAGGCGATGGCGGGCAGAGCGTAGTTTTCCGTCCAGATTGAGCATCAATGTTCCTATTCTGCCTGTCCGGGCCGGGTTGAGTGTCGCCGCGAAAGCAAGCGCCGCGCCAGGCCAAGCACCATTCCGGGCCCTTCGGGGAAAATACGGTAAGAAATGGCGAGCAAGGTTGCCCAGATGAGTGCCGCCAGGCCGAGACGCCATTCACTCGGCCAAGCCGACTGATTGAGTACGGCGATAAGCACGAACTTCAGGGCAAGCGGCGCCGCCATGATCTTGAGAACACGGCCCAGCAGATTTGTACGAAGGGCCAGTAGCACCAGGTTAATCAGCGATCGGGCATTTCGCGCCAGCGCCACGCCCAGAATTCCCCATGCACTGATGCCCCAGAAGGCAAGCGCGAGATAAGGAATCATCTGCAGCACGAGCACCACGATCGTTTCCTTGGGGCGGCCTTGCGCCTGCAACAGGTTGTAGGGGATCAGCGCAATTGCGGTCAGATAGGTCGAGATCGCGATCTGTTCGCCAACGGGCGCTGCCGCTGCTGCGAAATCCGGGTTGATCCACAAGCTGAGAAACGGGTTCATTATGATTATGCCCGATGCGACCAGAACCGACATCAGTGCCGCATTCGCGCGAATTGCACGATCTGCCAGGCGCTCCGCCTCTGCTTCATCGGCCTGCGCCATGCGCGGGAACAAGGCGTTGGCCAATGCCCTCGAAAACAACCCTCCCCTGGTGACCAGTTGATACGGCACGGTGTAATGGGAAACCGCGACCGCATTGAGGTAGGCAGCGATCAGGAACCGGTCGAAGTTGGCGATGATCGGATCGAGGAAACTGCTGATACTGACCCAGCCCCCGTAGCCAAGCAGCTCTTTCGTCATCTTGCGATCGCCCAGCAGCGGCTTGAACCCGGCGGGGACGGAGCGGAACGCAACGACAGCGAGCAGCGCCACGCTCAACGTGCGAGCAAACATGGTCGCCGGGATCGCGACCTCGAGGCTGGGAGAGATTTGCCAGACGAAAAGCAGCGGAAGAAATTGAGTGATCGCGGTGCCGACGAGCACGCGGGCGTTGAGTTGCAGAAAGCGCTCCCTGCCCGTGAGGGCGCCGGTGAAGACGCCCTCGAACGTCAGCAAGGGAATGGCTAGGGCCAGCCATGGAAATACCGGAGCGAGTTCGGCCAGAAGTTCCGGGCTGAGGTTAAATACATTCCGGAAGAGCGGTGGGGCGACGAAGTACATGACCGCTGCGCCCACTACGCCGAAGACAGCGTTTATGAGCAGGGCTGTCCAGAAAGCGCGGGCGCGCATGGCGTCGCTGTCGTTCTTGAGCTTTGCGATGGCAAACGCCGTAGCCTTGCCCAGGCCGAAATCGAAGAAACTGAAATAGCCTGTCAGAATCCAGACGATGGCCAGAACGCCGTAACGCGCTTCGCCCACGATGCCTATGTAAAGGGGCACGCTGAAAAGCATCATCACGACCGGCGCGATGGCGCCGCCCAGATTGTAGGCGGTATTGCGCTTGGTGCTCATGATGCTTCTGTCTTGCGCCAACCGAGCTTTGCAAGCGCCTTGTAGAGGATTTCGGCGGGCATCGCCTTATGCCGCAAGGCAGGCGCTTCGAGAACGAACCAGGAGATCAGCGCCAGAGCGAAGGTAATGGGCATGGTCCAGGCGAACAGCGAAAGCGCGCTGCCGGGGGCAGCAAAAGCAATGACACCAACTATCACGGGACCGTGCAGCAAGTAGATGCCGTAAGACGGGTCGGCCTTCGCTGCCCATGCGCTCCATGGCCACTTGACGAGACCCAGTCCGGCCACGGCGTAAGCGGTAAGGGCGGGGGCCACGATCACACCGTAACCAGTCGACCAGGAAAGCGCCAACAAGGGAATGCACAGGGCGAGAAGAGGCCAGGAGAACGGCAGTTCATCGCGATAGAGATAGAGAAGGCTGCCTGCACCGAAATAGGCAAACAGGTGGGCCAGCACCTCGGCTTGCGGATAGCTTCTTCCCTGTCCCTCATAAGTGAAGGCCGCATAGACCAGGGCGCCTGCCCACAAGGCCAGAAGGAAAACGCGCGGCTTCAAGAGACCTGCGAATGCCAGCGCTCCAAGCACCAGATAGCACAGCCATTCGTAACGCAGCGTCCAGAGCGCGCTGTTCACGGAGCTAGAGCCCGTTTGGTTTACCACGCCCGGCAATTCGAGGCTGAGCGATGTCGTGATATTCTTCAGGTAGAGCCAGGTTTCACCCTGGGAGAAATACTCCCCGACAGGCAGCCGCGTGACCAACGGACCCAGGATGAAAACCGTTGCGAGGACGGTGACTGTAAGGAGCGGCATGATCCGCATGAAACGGCGCGACAAATAGCCGATCACATCACCCGTTTTTGCCAGTCCCGGCGTTACCAGGAAACCGCTGATGCAAAAGAAGACGCAGACTGCCAGAAAGCCCATCGTCGTATATTCTGCGCCGTAACGATAGAGCAGGTCGTCTGCGACAATGTCATATTCCAGCGCTGCGCAATGATGGACGACCACTGCACTTGCTGCAAAAACGCGGAGAGTGTCATAACCTGGAGCATGTCGGCCGGCATTTGCGTAAGCCGCCCCGAATTTCGTCAGTCCGAAACGCACAGGTATGGCGGTGCTGCTGGCGATGGCGGTGCTCCTTTTTGCTGCTTTGCAGCATGGGCGCTCCTATAACAATGCAAGATGGACGCGCAATGATAATGCACCCTATTTTGCAGTGCACAAATTCCAATTGACCAAAGCCGGAGCTGTCTGCACATCGGAAGCATGAGCGGCCAGCAGATCATCAAGCCACTCCATGGCCTGCGCGGATTGGCCGCGATGACTGTCGTGGTGGGCCATATCGTGCCCTACCCATCCGCGCCCGCGTTCGGGGTGGTCCTGTTTTTCGTCCTCAGCGGCTTCCTGATCGGCAAGCTCTACCTTTCCGCGCCATTCGGACCGGCAAGCGTCTGGAAGTACTCCGTCAGCCGGATAGCGCGCGTCTATCCGTTGTTCGCCTTCGTCATCGTGGTCACCGGACTGATAAACCTCACGACGCCCGCGAACATCTTTGACCTGCAACCCGAAGACGTATGGCGCCACCTCCTTCTTGCTGGAGATGCGAACACCGTCTGGACCATTTCAGCCGAGTTCCAGTTTCACGCAGCCTTCGTCCTGATCTGGGGCCTGTCATCATTGCCTCGCTCTCACCACCGCTCCACGCCGTTGCTCCTGCTGATCTTCGCCCTTGCCGTCGCCGCAGCAGCATGGCTTGGGGACAGCGCAGGGCGGATCGATCTCCTCGGCTATCTTCCTATCTTCCTGGCCGGAATGCTGGCGACACGTCTTCCGCAAGCAGTCGAAACGTCCTTGGGCGCGATTGCCGCATGGGTTCTGCCGATCGCAGGGCTCGCTTACGCGCTATAGTTTCTGGCCATTCCGCATTTTTACGTGGAGCGGTGGGTCTATCTCGACCCCCTGGCAGTCGGCATTTGCGTCCTGCTTGTTGTCACCTCGGTCGTGCAACCCAGCAGCTGGTCACATCGAATTCTGAGCACCCCTGCCCTCGTCTGGCTGGGGGAACTTTCCTTCGGCATTTACCTCTGGCATCGCCATGCAGAGTGGGCAGTAGATGCTGCGCTACCAGAGGCGTCGATCCTTGTCGGGGTGCCGATCAAGATCGCGCTGGCGCTGTTGCTGGCACAACTCTCTTTCGTGATACTGGAAACACCCTCGCGCCGCTGGCTGCGAACCGCGGGCGAGAGGGTGCTCCAATCTAGGAAGGTTGCAGTCCAGCAGGATTAAGCCGCGACTGCACCAGGGCTGGCCAGGGCGCCGCGCGCAACCCCGCTGTTGTCCAGCGCCAGGACGGGGCCTCGCCGCGAAGCGAGAAGCTGCCCGGCAGGAGCGAAGTCTCCTCCAGCGGCATCGACGAAGAGGTCTGCATGGCTGCCGCCAATAGTGGTGCCGGTCGCATTCGGCGGATCGTCGGCATCAGCGAAGAGGTGGTTGTCGGCAATCCGGACATCGGTGTCGACGGCACCCCCGTACCATTTGATGGCGGGCACCACATTGTTCGCGACGAGGCAATATGGATCAAGATCGTAACCGCTGTTGTCGGTGCGGATCCAGAGCTCCTGGTTGATCCAACTGTTATGCGCAATGACGACATGGCTGTGCAGCACGTTCTGGCGGCCGAGCTGACTGGCGCTGTTGAAACCGCCGCTCCAGCCACCGTTGACCTCGGTGGACACCATGAAAAGGTTGTTCGCAAACAGCATGTCGAGACAGCTGCCGTTGTTGATCGGGCAGAGGAAGATGCACTGGGTCTCAGCCCCGACAACGCGATTTTGTGCAACGATCACGTTCTGACGGTGGCCCGCTTGCTGCTGGTAAAAATCGCCATGCTTGTCGAACTTCGAAAGCACCGAGAGCGGCGTCGTCTTGCAATCCGTGTCGTCGAACCCCTGCCCCTTGCGACCAGGCAATGTACCCGTGCATGCTTTCGAACTGTTGTCGTCCACAGTGGCGGACCAGCCAGGGTCGGCTGCGGCCAGGACGTTGTTGATCCAGTCCACCACATCGGCGAACCAGTAACCGTCGCCCACCGCTCCGGTGTAATAGTCTTCCGACCCGTTCCCCACGTCAAACGTTGCGCTGTTTGCGCCCCATCTGGCGGTATAGACGCCGCCGCCGTAACCCTCGGTGCCGCCGCTGCGCGCCAGGGTCGCTGTGCTTTCGGTGCCATTGTACTGCACGGTGAACGCCGGATTCTCGGTGTTCCAGCGTTCATTGCTATGATCGATGAACGTACTGTCGAGCACGCACTCGGCTCCCGAGGCGACATCGATGCAGGTCTCGCGTACCGTGCATCCGCGTACCAGCGAGGCACCGGTGACCGGGCTCTCCACCTTTTCGATCGTGCACTCGGTGAACCATGGTGCCTGCTCGACAATCGAAGTCGGAACCCGCACGCCGCCGCGCCAAAGCGCGAACTGACCTCGGGAATTCGTCAGCGTCACCCCGTCGCACCAATGGTTGAGCCCAGGCAGATTGCCCATGTTGAAACGGCTCATCCATGCAAAGTCGAGCGTGATATTCTCGCCTCGGAAACAGATGGCAAACCGACCGGGGTTCATCTGGGCCGAGCTGTCATCCAGGTAATCGGACTTGCCGAAAACGACACCGGGTGTGCTGGCCTCGATAGTGCACCGGCCGTCTTTGACCCAGCCCTTGTTGTTATCGCCGATGACGTATCTGTTCGCTTCGGTGATTGTAACGCGCGGGTTCCTGGACTTCGCGTTGTGGGCATGGAGAATTGCCGCGCCCACGCTCTGGTAGCGTTGTCCCGGAATTTCTCCGAGACTTGGTGCCACCTCGAGCTCGAGATCGTGAACAGCGTCCTGCGGCCCGTAAATATAAGGGCCGATGACCCGGTTCTGCATTGATGGGTCGGACGGAACGGCCTCTACATAAAGGTGCGCAAGGCCGGCAATTCCAGCAGGTTTCTTCAACCGCACCCACCAGCCGAAATAGGTGACGGGGTTGCCATTCGCGTCGGCGAAGCTGGCGAAGCCGGGCGCTTGAACGTCCACTGTCTCGCCTTCGAAATGGAACCGGACGCGATCCAGTCCGAGCTTTTCATATAGCGAACCGCGGTTGTTGGCCGCTGCCATGACACCCACCAGCAGTTCGTCTGTGAACCATTGTCGATCGGGCACGATCAGGCGGCAGGCTGGCATGGCCGTGGTCCGCGAGAGATTGCTCGGCGTCGTGGCAAAACCGCTGCCGGCACTTCCATTCCACGCGTCAGAAGGCGCAAGGGAAGCCATGGAATATGCAGGCGCCGGATCCGTTATACCGCGCGTACTGCGCCGAACGCCGAAGCCAAAACCGAAACCCGCCATCAGGCAAGCCCGATGATGTCTGCAGCGGTTGTGCTCGCCGCGAGCACCTTTTTCACCCGGATATCGAGTATCGCCCCGGCAGGAACATTCCTGAAGGTGACCGGAGCAGATGACTGGAGGGAAACCAGCGTCAGGTCCCCGGCAGAACCCACGTAGAGTGCTTTCGTCGCAATTTGCAGTTCGGCCACATCGTCAGGGACGATTTCGAAACAACGCTGGTCCGGCGCCGTAGGACTATCGGCCGAGGATACGAACGGATCATTCAACATGGCAATTACTCTCCTTAACATTGGGCGAGGCGCGCTTGGAGAGGAATGTGCTTTATGTAGGAAACCCCCTTTCTCGCATTGGAAGAGGTTCAAAAGGGGCAGAATGCGCTGTTCAGATCAGGCCTAGCTTGTTATTGATTTCGCACGTGCAGCAAAAAGGATTCTACGAGATTGGCTAGCGTGCATACCCGGTTGCACCAACAAGGTCCGGTGAGCCCCGCGTCGGCACCGCGACAGGCAATTCGTTTGCCCATTATTGCTGCAGTTCTTCAGGGCTATTTGTTGCTTCTACCCGCCCAGTTTGTGCTTGATGTCGGAGGGCTGGTCCTCCCCGCCTACCGGATCTTCCTGCTTGGCGCGGTGTTCTATATTGGCGCCGAATTCATCAAGGGCAGGCTTCGGCGCCTGCCCGATTTCCTGGTTCTTGGCGCCGCTGTGTGGATCACCGTCGCGCTCATTATCACGACGGGAGTAGACCGCGCCGCAAGCGGCGCCGGCGCGCAGTTCATAGACATTGCCCTGTCGTATCTGTTTGCGCGCTGCGCCTTCAGGGAATTACGCGACCTTCGCACGTTCCTGGTGCTAATGGCGCCCGGTATCATGGTGGCCGGAGCGATCTTGATGGTCGAGGCGGTGCTGGGTCAGTACTTTGTGCAGCAGTTCGCCAGCTCGATTACGGGCAGGGCACAGACGGTTTATGCAAGCGCCAGCTCCGTCAGATTGGGGCTGCTTCGTGGTACGGGACCCTTTCCCCATCCAATCCTCGCGGGACTTTTCCTCAGCAGCTTCCTGTCACTCTACTTCCTTTCCGGCCTACGCGGGTGGCCACGGATCGCAGGTGCACTCGGATCAGTGCTGGCATTTTTCAGTATCAGCTCCGCCGCGCTTCTGGCGCTCGTGGTCACCGGCGTCTTTCTCACCTACGACTGGCTGATTACCAAAATCCGGAATCTTACCTGGCGGCTGTTCATTTTCTTTGGAACTTTGTTTGTATTCGTGGCCGAATTCGCCACGAATTCGGGGACGATCGGCCTGATCTTGCGGTTCGCCGCTCTCAATAGCGGCAGCGCGTTTTATCGGACCCTGATCTGGCGGTTCGGGACGCAATCAGTTGCAAAACATCCATGGTTCGGTGTCGGCTTCAATGAGTGGGAGCGACTTCCCTGGATGAATAGCTCGGTCGACAATTACTGGCTGCTTCTCGCTATCCAGTACGGCCTGCTGCCTCCCGTGTTGCTACTTGTCGCAGTCGCGATTGCAGTGTTCGGGTTGGCCGTTCGCCAGTCGGCTCATCATCCTGTCGATGCCACTCTGATGAGGGGTCTGGCCATCGCTGTCAGCGTCGCAACGTTGGCCGCATTTTCAGTCGCAATCTGGCTGTCGATGCAGGTTTGGTTCTTCATGCTTCTCGGAATTGCCGTAAGTTTGCGCACGGCTGCCCCGCGCTCCGTCCTTCCACCCAGAACTCTCGCCATGCAAAGGTAGCTCTTATGTCGATCAAGTCACGACTTCGTCAGTTGCGCTCGGAAGGTCGTTTCGTAGGCCCGCTCACTCTGCTCGCCAAAGCGAACTACCAGCGCGTGAACGTCAGGGACTACTTCAACCGCAAGCGCATCCTTCGCAGTATCGCCGAAAAGCCATTTGCGGACCGGATCCCGGAACAGGTCGGATTCGCGATGGACGCGGCCAGCGGGTTTCTCCGCCCGATGCAGAACCGCAAAGAGATCGAGCGTCTTGCGGAAATTGTGCGGACACGGCAGCCCAAGCGGGTGCTGGAAATCGGCACTGCGCGAGGGGGTACGTTGTTTCTGTTTAGCCAGAATGCTGCGCCAGACGCGTTGATTGTCAGCCTCGATCTGCCCTTCGGGATCAACGGCGGCGGTTATCCGGAGTGGAAGAAGCCAGTCTACCAGGCCTTCGCCAAACCCGACCAGGAATTGATCCTGATCCGCGGCGACTCACACTCGGAGGAAAGCAAACGGGAAGTGATCAAGCGCGCAGGTGAAGCGCCTTTCGACTTGATCATGATCGACGCCGATCATCGCTACGAAGGGGTGAAACGTGATTTCGAACTGTATGCGCCGCTCGTTGCTTCCGACGGCATCATCGTAATGCACGATGTCCTTCCCAATCGCTTCGATGCCGAAATCCAGGTGGATCGGTTCTGGGAAGAAGTCCAGGCACAATTCCGGACCGAAATGATCGTTGATGACCCTGACCAGGGCAACATGGGTATCGGTCTTGTTTTCGACTATCACGCCAGGGAGAGCGAGCCCGCCTAGGGCACTTTGCCTCTACTTGCGAACGATCCGGATAACAGGGCGCAAGATATCGATCGCAAGTTCTCGCAACGTGCGCAGAGGATAGAGAACGAGGTTGTCGAACATCATCGATACCCTCGAGTTTGGCTGAAAGTCGTCGTCGCGCAAGGCGGCGAAGTCAGCCAGTCCAGCTTCTTTACGCACCCTCATCCCCTTGATGCGATTTGCCACGTTCTCCCCATGGACAATCTGCAGCCACAAGTAACGCACATCGACTTGTTTGAGCCGCCACTTGGTTCCGAGTTCGCGATGCTGAGCCGACCAGATCGTCTGAATGTCCTGGCAATCTTCCACCAATGAAGTGAACGGATTGCTGGAATCGTACGCGGTGTACAAACGGCCATCGCGCAAGGCGAAGCCATGGGGGAAGTTCAGCACGGTGTCATCAGGGCTTTGTTCGGCCGCGATGCGAACATTGGCCAGGAACGCGGAAGAGACGGCATCATCATTGTCGAGACGCGTTGTGAGGACGCGTTGTGTGCCGGGCTTTACTCGTTCGATCACGTCGCGGGCGACGTCGCTCATTCGGGTGATGCCGACGAAACGAGCCTCAAATGGCACCATCGACTGCGCTTGAGCAATGCGACCACGAAACTGTTCCGGCGTGTTCTCGTCGAAATAGATGATCCACTGAAACCGCCGTTCTGTCTGGGCCGCCATGCTGGGCAGGCAATAGCGTTCGAACAGCTCGAAACGCCGCGTCAGCCAGCCTGGCCGATTGCGGATGTTCGACTCTCGCCCGGGCGAGGCGATGTTAAATCTGGTGAGGACGAAGTGCTGGATTTCGCCGCTGTCTTCCGGCGCCGTCATGTCTTGCGATCGAGCCATGCCTTGTATCCCTTGTCCCGATCGTAGCCATGCCACCATAGATGCGGTTTGAGCGCGACGTCGCTGTAAGCTTCGCCGATTTGCGCGAACCGCGGTTTCCAGCGGCCTACCATCTTGCCAGCCAGGAACCGTTCGAATGCGGCCAGCCAAAGCAGCACACCGCCAAGCGTCCGCTTGGGTGCCGGCCAATGCTTCTGCAGGAATTGCATCGTGCCCGCCGTCTTGAACATCAGGCGTCGCGGTGAAAGATTTCCCCCATGCGCGATCAGGTGTTCTCCACGCGCCTCGGCTATCCGGTAAAGGCTGTAACCCTGTTCTCGCAGCCGCACGAAGAAATCCACTTCCTCACAATAAAGGAAGAAGGTTTCGTCCATGCCGCCTATCCTGTTCCAGGCTTCGCGGGAAACCATGACGAGGCCGCCGCAAAGAACGTTCACAGGGGCATCGCGCTGGAAATCTGCAGCGTTGACCTGGCCGGCCAGAGACCGCCCCAGCGCCATGCTCGCAAATTCCTTCAGGCTCGGTATCGCAATGGCGTTACCCGTGTCCGGATTGCCATCGGCAAAGATCGTGATGCCACCCCAGGCGACCGCATCTGGATGGCGACGAGCGCCTGCAACGAGGATATCTATTGCGCGAGGGCGAAGGAAAAGGTCAGGATTTACCAGCAGCAGGAACTCGCCCTGCGCGTGCTGCGCCAGTGCGTTGTTCGCAGCGGCAAACCCGACATTCCCGCTGCTTTGAACGATGCGGACGTCGGGAAATTCTTCAGCGACTAATTCCTGAGTCCCATCGGTGCCGTTGTCCACAAACAGTACTTCGATCGCCGTGCCGGGCGCGGCATCGAAAATATGCTTCAGACAGCGACCAATCAGAGCGCGGGAGTTGAACGCAACCACCAGGACAGAGACTGTAGGTGCAGCACTTCCCGGAGCATGGCTAACGGGCTCTATCATGAAGCTGCCTGACGCTTCCAAACGTCCGCTGCGATCGTTCGACCCTTTGAGGACATCAGATATTCCTCGCCGTTTCGTCGCGTTCCCAGACAATGGTCTTCTGCTGGCGTTTCACCAGCGCAACGCGCAGGCGCACTGCGGCCTTGATGGCAAGGTAGATGGCGACATCGACAAGGCTGCATCCGCGCTTGAGCGCAAGGCCCAGATCACTCGCCGAATTGGAGCCCGAATAGTGCGGGCTGGGGTATGCTTTCATCAATTCCTGATTTCCCAGCCTTCTGCGCGTTTCCACCCTGATCTGGTCGGAAACCTTGCGCGGCGGCGAAACGGTGAAGGACACATCACCCCCGTTTTCGCTGGACGAAACACTTGCGCGTTCTTCCTCGCGAAAGCGGGAATGGACCCAGATGTCATCGCCGGTGATAGGCGGAAATGGGCCTATTTCTTCCTGTCCTGCACGTGAGAGGCCGAAGCAGCCGGACCCCACCATGTTGCGAGTGACATAGGGCTGGGTTTGCCAGACGCGGTAATAGGATTTCATGGCCGGGCTGCAGCGAGACAAGTCCATCTTCAAGGCAGGGGAGCCGGCCATGACTCCGGGATTGCGCAGCACCCGGGCCAGGCTGGAAAGGCTTTCGTAATCGCATTGCACATCGGCATCGAGATAAATGCGGGGGTAGTAGAGCGCCACTGCATTGGCGGCGTTCATTGCAAGGGGCTTCGAACCTTCCGCCAAGTCGAGAACGAGGGCATCAGGCGCGGCTGCGCGCGCCAGTTCGACCGTACGATCGGTGCACCCGTTGGCAGCGACAATGAACTGCGTCTCGTGACCTTCGGGCGCACCCGCCAGGGCCGTTTCTAGACAACGTTCAATTACCGCCGCTTCGTTATGTGCCGGAATGATGACTGTGAACCGTGTCGGATCAGTCATGGTTTCGTGTTCGCAGGCCATGGCTGACGGTGTTGGCCTAAGCAGTTTTGTCGTCGCTGCCGTATTCGTAATAGGCATATTGATAATTGTAGGAATCACCCGCCTGGAGGGAGCGGTATTTCGTCATAATGCCCCCAATCGGATTTCCGCCCGTTGCCCGCAGACGCCGGGTAGCCGCGCGCACCTGGCTGAAGGTGACCGTGTTGGCTTCCATCACGAATACCGTCGCATCGACGAGACGAGACAGGATCGGCGCATCTGCCAGGCCCAACACCGGGCACGAATCCAGAATGACAAGCGAGTATTCGCGGCGGCACCCTTCAAGAAAGTCCTTGAGTTGCTCGGATGCAATCAACTCGGAAGGATTGGAAGGCCGTTCGTTGACCGGCAGGATATCCAGGTTTTCGTGCACTCCCCTGATGACAGCGGACTGCAAGTCGGCGCGTCCGAGCAGCACTTCGGTAATACCGGCCTTTGGTCGCTCGACATCGATCAGGGCAGCAATTGACGGACGACGCAGGTCAACATCGATGAGCAGGGTTTTCCTGCCGATAGCAGCAAACAATTCAGCCAGGATAAGCGACGTCGTCGACTTTCCTTCGGAAGCCTGGCTGCTCGTGAGCTGGAGAACCGCGTGATCGCGCGGGATGGAGAAGTCGATCGTCGATCTTATCGAAGCGTAGGCCTCCATCAGAGCACCGTACCGGTTCGCCTCCTCGGCCTCCATATCGCGCTCTTCCACATACGGCGTATGACCAAGAAGCTTGAGTCCCGTTCGCTCCTCGACATCGTCCAGCGAACGAATGCGGTCATCCAGAGTCTCCCGCAAGATGGCCAGTGCGCCGGCAAGGCCCACGCCTAGAACAAGAGCCATGATCATGTTCTTCAGAAGGTTGGGCGAATATGGGGCGCTCGGCACGATCGCCGGGTCGAGCAGGTTGATCTGGTTAGACTGCACATTGCTGGCAGTAGAGATCTGATTGAAGCGGGCCAGAAGCGCCTGCAACTGATCCTGAAGCGACTGCGCCTCGCGTGCAAGTACGCCGTAGTCCACCCGGCGATCCTGCTCAGCCAAAGTCTCGCCGGTCAGCGAAGAAAGCTCGGCCTGAAGGGCGTTCTCGCGATTGCTGGCAACGACGTAAGCATTGCGAATACCGGCTCTCACATCTGCAGTCGTGGCTGCGATCTGAGATTCGAGAGTTTCGATCTGAGCGATCTTTGCCGCCGTGGTCGGATGCGAATCGTAGAAGCGTTGCCTTAGCTCAGCCAGTTCAGCCTGGGCCCCGGTCCGCTGAGCGATCAAACCCTGGAGCAGGGAGTTGTTCTGCACTTCAGCAAGCTGGGTTGGAGGCAGGTTCTGGACTGAGCGCCAAAGCTGTTCAGCCTCGATCCGGGCCGCCTGGGCAGCTGCAACACGGGCGTTGATATCGGCAAGATTAGAGGTGGTGAGCGTGGTGCCGCCTTGACCATCCTCGTTGGCCATCTGCTGGATTATGATGCCGTTGGCGCGGGCATACTCGTTGGCCGCCTGCTCGGCTTCCTGAAGGCGCTGCCGCGTTACCCCGATCTGCTCTTCCAGATACTCCTTCGCATATTCGTTGTTTTCCAGCGAATCGCGCATTTCCATGGAGACGAAGGCCTCGGCGTAGGCATTTGCCATCCGCGCTGCGATCACCGGATCTGCTGATCGATATGCGATATCGATGATCCAGTTGTTGCCGGCGAAATCTGCGCTCACCCCGCCATGGAGCTTGTTTGCCGCCATCGACAACTTTCTCTCTCGCCATTGCTCGTCAGTGAGGTTCGGCGGGCGAGATTCATCGACGTTCTCGCCCAGAAAACCACTGTCTTCGGCGAGGTTGAGATCTTCCGCGACCGTCAATGCCAACGCACGGCTGGTGATGATCCCGATTTGCGTAGAGAGCATTGAACTGAGCTGGTTCGACGGAACCAGAGGCTCGATATCCTGCCCCTCGACAATAAATGAACCGTAGGGCTCGACACGAACGCTCGAGCGAGCTTCGTACATCGGGGTGGCCAGCAAGGTGACCACGAGACCGATGATCCCCGCCGCCAGGACAACACCTGCCACAAGCCACCGCTGGCGGTAGAGAATGCCGCGCACGGTGCCGAAATCGATCAGCTTCGGCTGCGGCTGATGCTGCACCAGTTCGCCGCCAGGCATATAGCCATCGAGCCACCCGCCCCGGCCGGAATGGTCGGACGGTGATATAATGGGTTGATTGCTCATCGTGCAGCAGTACCTGCGTATGCAGTCGCGCCGAAACAGTCGAACGCGCCTTTAGGGGAAGATTGAATTTTTCGAGGCCCAGCTCGTCTTGAGAAACAGCGGTTGACCATCAAATTCTTCTTCCCGTTACGTATTCCAACGAACATATCCTCGGCTATCTTGCATTGCAACATTGCCGACTATGACAAGCATCCTTTTTTCGCAGGTGCACAATTTTTTTGCTGCGCCCCGGAGAAGTTGACGAGCAGGTCATGCCTTGCTCACCGATTCCTTTGGTGGTTAGACAATGAGCGTGACGGCTCACCGACGATGATAGGCGCACCTTGCACTCGACGAGTTAGGCAACGTCATAACCGCATTGGAGTGGCCGGAACTCAAAGGTTGCAATCGTAACACGCTCAGGAGTCTTACGTGCTTGGCTCAGCATCTACCTTCAGTCTTGCCGCCAGCGCACTCTATGTCCTGGTGGCGATAGTCTGCATGTCGTGCGCGGTTGCTTCTCGGAACGAGAGGCAGCAGGCTTGGCATTTCAGACTTTGGCTCGGGCTTGCGATCCTGTTCCTGTCTCTGGCGTTGCTGCGCTTTCTCGGTGCCGAGGAAATTCTCCGCGACCTGATGCGAGCCGCGCTCAGGGCTGATGCAGCCTACGAGAGGCGTCGTGAATTCCAGAGGCCGATAGTCGCAGGCCTCGTGGCGATCCTCGCTGCAGTGTGCTTCTGGATAGCCTATCGCGTGGCGCGATCGGTCAAGGGTCGCCGCAACTTCGCCGTCCTCATGGCAGGTGCCTGCGGTGCCGGGATGGTCATCCTCGCGCTCTTCCGCCTGATCTCGCTTCACGACATCGACGCCCTTCTCTACGGCCCGCTCAAACTCAACTGGATAGCCGACATCGGGATGAGCGTGACGGCACTGGGCGCGGCGATATTCTACTTGAAAGTCGTGCGCGCAAAGCGAGGCGGGCGGCGAAATTAGGTATCGAGCCTAACCATCAACGCGCAAGGCCTTGCGATAGGCGCCAAGCAGCGGATCGACCTGCTTCGTCCAGTTCAGATCCCGCTCCACACGGCGGCGACCGAACTCGCCCATCTTCGCTCGGCGTGCCGGATCGTCCAGCAGCTCCACGATCTTTTCAGCCATGTCGACCGGGTCGTTCGCCTTAGCATAGAGCGATGCATCCTGCGCCGAGAATCTTCCCTCGGTCACGTCGAACTGCACCATGGCCTTGCCCAGCGACATGTATTCCATGATCTTGTTCATGGTGGACTTGTCGTTCATCGGGTTCACCCGGTCGGGGTTCACGCCGATATCCATGGTGGACAAGACCTCGAACAGTTCCTGATCAGGCGCGCGGCCGGTGAAGTGGATCCACTCTCCCAACCCGCGCTCTGCAACCATGGCCTTGAGATCATCCAGCGCCGGCCCGCCGCCGACTAGGACGAAGCGGATATCGCGGCGATCCATATGGTTCACGAGGTTGTCGACCGCGTCGATCAGCAGGTCGATGCCTTCCTGCTCGCCCATGACGCCGACGTAGCCGACCATGTAGGTCTTGCCGTCTTTCCAGACGGGCACGGGCTCGACCGCTTTGAGGCGGGAGAGATCGGGCCCCGAGCGCACGACGAAGACCTTTTCCGGGTCCATGCCGCCGCGTTCGATGGCGATGGCCTTGTAGCTCTCGTTCGTCGCCATGGAGACGTTGGCCGCCTTGAACGTCAGCTTCTCGAACAGCACCATCAGCTTCCAGAAGAAGCCGCGCTTCTCGAACTTGGCTTCGTAGAGCTCTGGATTGATGTCGTGATGATCGAAGATGTACTTCACGCCCAGCAGCTTGAACGGCAGGGCCACAAGGAAGATGAGGTCTGGCGGGTTGCAACCCTGGATCACATCGATCCCGCGCTTGAAATAGATACGCCAGGCCAGCACCGTTTCCCAGAACAGCGCCGCGCCATATTCCAGCAGGAAGCCGAGTGCGCCCTTCGCCTCCAGCGGCAGCGGATGGCGATGAATGTGGACCCCGTCGATCTCCTCGTAACGCTTCTCGTATCCCTTGCCCGTGGGGCAGATCACCGAGACGGTGGCGCCTGCTGCCTTCAGCGTGCGAGCCTCCTGCCACACCCGCCGGTCGAACGGCAGCGGCAGGTTCTCGACCACGATCAGCACGCTCTTTCCAGCCAGCGGCTGGCCCTCGATGTGGGTGGGAAATTCGAATTCGTCCGACACGGCGTTCATGCAATGGTGCTCACGTCGACAAGCTTTTCGGTGTCTAGCGCAAGCCCATCGACCAGCCGATTTGTCGCGATCACACGCGCGTAATCGGTGCTCTCGGCAGTGTCCTTGTCGACCAGCAGCGTCTCGATGGTTGGCAGGAAGGCAAAGGCATAGCCAAGGTTCTGGCCAACCAGCTGCTCCGGCTTGAGCGCGGGGTCATACACGTCGACGTCAAAGCCTGCATCAAGCAGCTTGCGCGTAAGGTCGACAGCGGGGCTTTCGCGCAGGTCGTCGGTGTCCTTCTTGAAAGCGAGCCCCACCAGGAGGACTTTCGCGCCCGGTTCCAGCCCTTCGGTGACTTTCAGGAACTGGTGATGCTTGTGCGCCTCGTTCGTACGGATGAGCGAATCGACAAGATGCGTGTTCGCGCCGATGTCGGCGGCAATGTGTTGCAGCGCGCGTACGTCCTTGGGTAGGCAGGAACCGCCAAAGGCACCGCCGGGGCGCGTGTAATAGGGCGAGATGTTGAGCTTGGTGTCGGAGACGAAGATCTCGTGCACCTTGCTCGCCGAGATATCCAGGCTCTGGCACACACGCCCGATCTCGTTTGCGAAGGCGACCTTCACTGCGTGCCACGTGTTGTCGACGAACTTGGTGATTTCGGCCTCGCGAATGCCGACGTGGAACACCGGCGCCTCGATACCGTCGTGCAGCTTTTCCATGTTCTGCGACGGCTCACCGTCCATGGTGCCGAGCACGATCTTGGGCGGTTCGAAGTAGTCCTTGATCGCAGTCGCTTCGCGCAGAAACTCCGGATTGTAGACCAGCTCCACCAGTTCGCTGGCCTTGTCTCCCAGCTTCGCCCGGAAGATTGGCTGGATGATCTGATCGGTCGAACCGGGGCGCATGGTGGAGCGATAGGCCACCGTCAGCGGTGTGCTGCGCGATGCGTCGATCGCATCGGCGATATTGCGCGTGACCTGCGCGATATAGCTCATGTTGTGCGCGCCATCGACGCCGCTTGGCGTGCCCACGCAGACGATGGCGATGTCGCAGTCGTCGAGTTCACGCCCGATCTCGCGCGTTGCCCACAACCGCCCTTCGGCATGGGCCGTGGCGATCAGTTCATCGAGGCCTGGCTCACGCACCGGGCTTTTGCCTGCATTGATGGTGGCAACCTTGGATTCGCTGACATCGATACCGACAACTGTATGCCCCTGGGAAGCGATGCAACCAGCAGCAGTGCATCCAACATAACCCAGACCGAAAATAGCGATCTTCACGTGAATTGACCCCACTCAAATAGGTGTTTTGTCGTATGGGCGTCCTAGGGGGTCATGCCCCTGCTCCGCAACAATTTATTGCACTGCACAATAAGGCTTGCTTGCAACTTGGCCTGCGATGCGCTTGGAGCGCTGAACGTTTCAAGGGATACAAATGACCAATTCTATCAAGAAGACAGCTCTCATCACCGGCGTGACCGGCCAGGACGGTGCCTATCTTGCACACCTGCTGCTGGAAAAGGGATACGAAGTCCACGGTGTGAAGCGTCGTTCGTCCAGTTTCAACACTGGCCGGATCGAGGACATTTACCAAGATCCGCACGTCGATAACCAGCGCTTCCACCTGCACTACGGTGACCTGACGGACAGCACGAACCTCATTCGTATCGTGCAGGAAGTTCAGCCGGACGAGATCTACAACCTCGCAGCGCAAAGCCACGTTGCCGTGAGTTTCGAGACGCCGGAATACACCGCCAACGCCGATGCCGTGGGCACGCTGCGCCTGCTGGAAGCGATCCGCATTCTTGGCCTCGAGGAAAAGACCCGGTTCTACCAGGCCTCCACTTCCGAACTTTACGGCCTGGTGCAGGAAGTCCCGCAAAGCGAGACCACGCCGTTCTATCCGCGAAGCCCTTATGCCGCGGCCAAGCTTTATGCGTACTGGATCACGGTGAACTACCGGGAGGCCTATGGCATCCACGCCAGCAACGGCATCCTCTTCAATCACGAAAGCCCGCTGCGCGGCGAGACGTTCGTGACCCGCAAGATTACCCGCGCCGCCGCCGCCATCGCGCTTGGCCGGCAGGACAAGCTGTATCTCGGCAACCTCGATGCCCAGCGCGACTGGGGCCATGCCAAGGAATACGTGCGCGGCATGTGGATGATGATGCAGCAGGACGTGCCCGACGATTACGTGCTGGCCACGGGCGAGACGACCTATGTGCGCGACTTCGTGCTGTGGGCGTTCGAGGATGCCGGCGTTGCCATCGAATTCCGCGGCGAAGGCGTGGACGAGAAGGGCTATGCCAAGAGCGACGGGCGCTGCGTGGTCGAAGTCGATCCGCGCTATTTCCGCCCGACCGAAGTGGAACTGCTGCTGGGCGATCCGACCAAGGCACACCAGAAACTCGGCTGGAAGCACGAGACTTCGCCGCGCGACCTCGCGCGCGAAATGGTGCTGGCCGATCTGGAAGTGATGAAGGCCGAACCCATCGCCGGGGGCGATTGATGGCCTACGACCTTACCGGCAAGCGCGTCTATGTCGCGGGCCACAAGGGCATGGTCGGCTCCGCCATCGTGCGGCGGCTGGCGAGCGAAGGCTGCGAAGTCCTCACCGCTGATCGCTCGGTGGACCTGCGCGAACAGGCGGCAGTGCGCGAATGGTATGCAGCGAACCGGCCAGACGCCGTGGTCGTCGCCGCGGCCAAGGTGGGCGGCATTCTCGCGAACGACACCTATCCGGCAGACTTCCTCTACGACAACCTGATGATCGAGGCGAACCTGATCGAGGCCGCCTTCAGGAACGATGTCGAGAAGCTGCTCTTCCTCGGCTCTTCCTGCATCTATCCCAAGATGGCGCCGCAGCCGATCCCTGAAGACGCTTTGCTGACAGGCCCGCTGGAGCCGACCAACGAGTGGTATGCTGTGGCCAAGATCGCCGGCATCAAGCTGTGCCAGGCCTACCGCCGCCAGCACGGCTGCGACTACATCAGCGCTATGCCGACGAACCTCTATGGTCCGGGCGACAACTTCGACCTGACAAGCAGCCACGTCCTGCCCGCGCTGATCCGCAAGGCGCACGAGGCAAAGGAAGCTGGCGCATCCTCCATCGAGATATGGGGCACAGGATCACCGCGCCGCGAGTTCCTTCATGTCGACGATCTCGCCGATGGCTGCGTGTTCCTTCTGAAAGGCTATTCGGGCGACGAGCACGTGAACCTGGGGTCCGGCACCGACATTCCGATCATCGAGCTGGCCGAAATGGTGTGCGAAGTCGTGGGCTTCGAAGGCACGATCACCAAGGACACGTCGAAGCCCGATGGCACGCCGCGCAAGCTGATGAGCGGAGACAAGATCGCCGCGATGAGATGGAAGCCCAAGATCGGCCTGCGCGAAGGTATCGCCGATGCCTACCGCGCTTTTCTGGAAGGTGAGCGCAAGCGCTAGAACGCGCGGTCGTGCACCAGCACGGTGACGGTGGCGAACAGGATCTTGATGTCGCGCCACAGGCTCCAGCCGTTGATGTATTCGAGGTCAGCCTCCAGCCGATTGGAGAGGTCGCTCTCGTGGTCGGTAGCTCCGCGATAGCCGCGCACCTGCGCCAGCCCGGTTATGCCGGGGCGCAGGCCGTGGCGCTGCCAGTATTTGCGATCGACCTGCCAGAACAGCTTGGTGCCGGCTTTTGACCCGAGAGCGTGGGGGCGAGGGCCGACAAGGCTCATGTCACCTTTCACCACGTTGATAAGCTGCGGCAGCTCGTCGATACTGGTGCGACGGATAAAGCGTCCCACCGGCGTTATGCGGTCATCGTCCTTGGATGCCGAGCGGTCACCATCGGCATCCGCTTCCCGCATGGAGCGGAACTTGTAGATATCGAAGAACTGGTTGCCGCGCCCCATACGGCGCTGGCGGAAGAAAACCGGTCCGCCATCCTGCAATTTGATGGCCAGTGCCACCACCAGCATCAGCGGGCTGAGTGCTATCAGCGCTGCCACCGTCAGCGAAACGTCGAAGAGACGCTTAAGCCCCCGCGCCCGGATACCGAGGTGCCCGGTAGATACCAGCAGCGAACTGACGTTCGCCTCGTCCCGATGGATCACTCCCAGAGCGCCGATCTTGCGCGAGAACTCGGAAACGATCTCGCCGTGACGACCCGACCCCTTGAGCAGATCAGCCCAGGCGAGGCGATCTTCCTCGGCGCAGCTGACGATAACTTCGTCCATGTTGCGAAGGTACTTGGCGAGCCTGTCCAGGATGACGGGGTCATCCATGTCGGGGATCAGCCCGTGCTCCTGCGCATCGACGTGATATGCGTTGGGCAAGGTGAACTGCGGGCCACCAGCACAGATGACCAGCTGATTGACCGCATTCGGTCCCCAGCGCCAGGCGAGCCAGCGTGCAACACCCAGCCGGAAGAGCGCCATCAGGACAGCCCAGGCGGCAAGGCCGGATGTAAAGATGACGCGGGAAAATTCGGCATTCATCTTGGCAAAGAAGGCAATGAAATTCACCAGCGCCGCGGAAATGAAGAGCGCCGCCAGCATCCGCGACACGGATTTCTTGTTGTCCGTCAGTCCGTCACGGGAATAGGTGCCGTTATAGAGGGCAATCGTCAGGAACACCGGCAAAAGGAGATAGGCTGGCTGTAAGCCCGCTTCTATCTGAACCTGATTGGGGGCGCCGCCGTAATACAGCGCGGTCAATCCGAGGAACGTGCCGAAAAGGAAGAGGATGTCGCCAGTGACGACAAGCAGGTAAACCTGCAGCCTCTTTCGCTCCAGGGAAGGTGCCAGACCATTTTCCGGAGCCCGTGCCAGCCTCTTGCTTACGACCGGTTCAGGTGCCGTTACTTGCTTTTCGACAAGCTCATCCGTGCCTACTACGTTTTTCTCGGTACGGATCAGATCCATTTCACCCTCAGATTGCGACGCCGCGTTATACGCAACTCAGGCCTAAGGACAAAGACTTAGACTAAATTTCTCACGAATTCACCAATTCTATTGTGCAGGTGCGAAATTTCACATTATCTGTCTTAATTACAAAACTTTATCTGAGTATTCGGCGATATGCCGATGAGGCCCGCTTCTACCAATCAAGAAGGGGCAAGAACGAGCGATCCGGCAGACCGCCTATTGCATCTGCAACGGGTTCGGCGACGTCGCCCAGTTATCCACGTTGCCGCTCCTGCATGGATGCGCAAGACGCCGAAGAGGCGTTCAAACACCTAGCCCGATCGTTCCTCAGGAAAAGGCAGCTTTCAGGTCATCCGCAAGATCGACGCGTTCCCACGGGAACAGATCACCTTCCGCCGTGCGACCGAAGTGGCCGTAGGCCGCGGTGGTGCCATAGATCGGCTTGTTCAGACCCAGGTGCGTGCGGATGGAGCGCGGGGTCAGTCCGCCCAGCTTCTCGAAACCGCGAATGACATCCTCGATCTTCTCGTCCGGCACCGTTCCGGTGCCGTGGGTGTCGACGTAGAGCGACAGCGGCTGAGACACGCCAATGGCATAGGCAATCTGGATGGTGCAGCGCTTGGCGAGTCCGGCGGCAACCACGTTCTTCGCCAGGTAGCGGGTGATGTAGGCAGCGGAGCGGTCAACCTTGGTCGGATCCTTGCCGCTGAATGCACCGCCGCCGTGCGGCGCCGCGCCGCCATAGGTATCGACGATGATCTTGCGACCCGTCAGGCCGGCATCGCCATCGGGCCCACCGATCACGAAGCTGCCGGTCGGATTGATGTGCCAGATCGTCTCGTCCGACAGGAACCCATCGGGCAGGATGCTGGCAACCACGCCTTTCACATAGGCGTGCAATTCGGCTTCTTTCTCGCCTTCGTCGTAGCCGGGCTGATGCTGCGTGGAGACGACAACCGCGGTGCAGGCCACCGGCTTACCGTTCTCGTAGCGAAGCGTGACCTGGCTCTTGCTGTCCGGCTCCAGGAATGGTGCGGTGCCATCCTTGCGATCTGCCGCCATCTGCTGAAGGATCTTGTGGCTGTAATCGATCGGCGCCGGCATCAGGTCGGGCGTCTCGTCGCAAGCAAAGCCGAACATGATGCCCTGGTCGCCCGCGCCTTCATCCTTGTTGCCGCTAGCGTCCACGCCCTGCGCGATGTGCGCGCTCTGGCCGTGCAGGTAATTCTCGAATGTCAGGGTTTCCCAGTGGAAGCCTTCCTGCTCGTAACCAATGCTTTTCACTACCGAGCGAACGGTGTCCTCGATTTCCTGTTCAACGCCCGGCGCCCACTCGTCACCTTGAATGATGCCCTTGCCGCGAATTTCACCGGCCAGCACGACGCGCTGCGTCGTGGTCAGCGTTTCGCAGGCCACGCGGGCCTCGGGATCCTTCGACAGGAACAGGTCGACGATCGCATCGGAGATCTGGTCGGATACCTTGTCGGGATGTCCTTCGGAAACGCTCTCGGAAGTGAAAAGGTAGGATTGGCGCATGTTGGAGATTGCCTTCTCGTGAAATTCGTAATTCGGGGCCGGAGGTCTAACGTCGCCGTTGCCGCATTGCAACGAAACCTGTCGCCAGCAGTAGCACCGCCCACAACAAGCCGAGCGCATTGCCCATCCGCGCGAACAGCGTAGGCGCCGTCGCAGGCGGCACGACGGCGTCGATCCGGCCCGGCTGGTTGCGCGCAAGATGCTCGCGCACGACGCCGCGCGTATCGATCACCGCGCTGATGCCGCTGTTGGTGGCGCGCAGCACGGGCAGCCCTTCCTCGATTGCGCGCATGCGCGACTGGGCGAGGAACTGCGGCGGCGCGAAGGGGCCGAACCATGCCTCGCTGGAGGGGTTGAAGATGAAATCAGGACGGTCCGCGCGATCCACCACCTGGCCCGAGAAAGCGATCTCATAGCAGACCTGAATACCCGCCCGGCCATGGTCGCCAAGGTCCAGCGTGCGCGGGCCTGGGCCGGGCCAGAAGTCGATGGTGCCTGCTACCAACCGCGACAGGCCGAGCGGCTCCAGAATACCGCGCAGCGGCAGGTACTCGCCGTAAGGCACGAGGTGCGCCTTGGAATAGCCGCCGATAATTTCGCCGTCCGCGCTGAGCGCCGTCACCGCGTTGCGCGCACCCAGAGCCCGCACGAAGCCGGTCTCGTCCGCGCCGATCTCGAGGTCCACCGCACCTGTCAGCAGGACGCTGTTCTCACCCACGGTCGCGCCGAGGCGGCGACGCGCATAGATCGGACTGCCGAGCGCCGTCGTGCGGTCGTAATAGCGCTGCGGATAGCCTTCACGCAGGTAGTCCGCCATGCCGGATTCCGGCCACAGCACCAGTCGTGGCTCATCACTTTCTTCCAGCCTTGGCGAGAGCTGCGCGAGACGCGTGTAGTTCGCCTCGTAGTAACGCCGGTCGCTGATCTGTTCCTGAGGAATGTCCGGCTTGGCGATGGTGATCGCCAGTTCGCCTTCGCGCGCATCTCCTGCCGGCCAGTACATGCCAGCCGTCACCAGCACGACGACGGCGCCGCCTGCCAGCCAGTTGCGCTCGCGCAGCAGCAGGACGAGCGCGCAGCCCAGCAGCACCGCCACGCCTGAAAGCGCATAGGTGCCCATGACAGGCGTAAGCGCGGCAAGACCGGGGCGATCGAACGGCCCCAGCAGGACCATGCCGAACGGGTTCCAGGAATAGCCGGTGAAGACCCAGGCGCGCATCCACTCGGTAACGATCCACGCGCCCGCAAAGATCAGAGCGAAGGCCCATCGCTGGTCGCCCTTCACCAGCAGACGCGCGATCAGCGCGGCGAGCGCCGGATAGATGGCAAGATACAGCGCCAGCAACGGCACCGCGCCCCAGCCAAGCCACGCGGGCATTTCTGATTGGAAGGTGAACGCCGAGGCAATCCAGTTATTGCCTAGCGTGAAGTGCGCCACGCCGAACAGCCAGCCCAGCACGAAAGCGCGCCACGGGCTCGCGGCATTGGCGGCAAGCGGCGCGAACAGGCCCATCGCCAGCAGGGCAACGGGCCACAGGCCAATGGGCTGGAAGCCGGTGGCCGCAAGCAGCCCCAGCAGCAGCGCGGCAAGGCGCGGATATGTGTTGAGACGGTTCAAGACGGAAATCCCGCTGGCCATGGCAATCGCATCCTGCCGGCTGTTTTCCGTCTCAGCCTCTCAAGCCTCAGTTGACGACTTCGAGAGCTTCCCCGCCATCGTCATCGTCCGATTCCTGGCGGCGCGAACGCGACAGCTTGCGGCGCGGCTTTTCCTCGCCGTCATCGTCGTCCTGCGAACTGCGGGCAATGGCAGGCGGCAGCATGTCGGGATCGAGACCGCCGTCGTCGTTCACCGCGTCTTCGCTGTCGTTCTTGCGCTTGCGAGCGGCGGGCTTGCGGGCCTTCTTCGGCTTGTCCGACTTGGTGAACGGGTTCTCGCCGTCTTCCTGGTCGCCAGCCGTGCCTTCGAGGCCTTCTTCCGGCTCACCACCGCTGTCGCGACGATTGCCCTTGTTGCCACGGCGGCCCTTCTGACGGTCCTGACCGCGCGACTGCTGGTCGTTGTCGTCATCATCGTCGTCGGAATTGTCCTGGTCGCGCTCTGCGTTGCGCTTGGCCTGGGCTTCTTCCTTCTGCGCCTTGTTGTCGGCGATGACGCGGAAATAGTGGTCTGCAAACTGCAGGTAGTACTCGGTCTGCACCCGGTCGTCGTTCAGCGAGGCTTCGTGTGCGAGCTTCTTGTACTTTTCCAGCATCTGCGGGGCATTGCCGCGTGCACGGGAGTCGATCCGGTTGGACTGGTTGCCACCACCGCCGCCTCCACCGCCACGATTGTTACCGCGGCCGCGACGACGATTGTTGTTTCGATTGCTATTCAAGGGAATTTCGCTTCCTCAATCTGGCTGCAGCTTCATGCCGCTTCGCCATATGACCCCTCGTGATTACACCCCGTCACGAGGTATTTGTGCTCCCTCATCTGCATGCTTGCGCTGCGGGTCTTGCACCGCGGAACTGGCAAATGTTGGAGTTCGGTCGAGCGCCCTGCGCTGTCGACCTGTGCAAAGAGTTAGCTACTCGATTCGCCTTTGCCAAGTGTTAATCGCAGAACCAGCGCCCTGTCGCGCCCGCCAAGGTCTTTGTGTGCAGTCGCGGTAAAGCCGTGTTCACGTGCGATTTCGGAGACTTCACTTGCCTGAGTGGCTCCGATTTCAAGAACAGCGACACCCGTTTCTATCAACAGTTCCGGCAATTGCGGGATTATCACGCGGTAATCGTCCAGTCCTTCGGGGCCGGAAAACAGCGCGCTTGCCGGTTCATGATCGCGCACGTCGGGCTCAAGAGCGGCGTCGTCCTCGACATACGGCGGATTGGCGAGAACGAGGTCGAAACGGCCGAGATCGTCGGCCCAGCCGCGCCGTGTCCAGTCGCCCAGTCGCATTTCGGCGCGGTCGGCAAGGCCGAGATTCGCGGCATTCGCGCTGGCGACGGCGATGGCTCCGGGCGAGGCATCGATGCCCGTGCCCTTCGCTTGGCCGAGTTCGCTCAGCACGGCCAGCAGAAGCGCGCCCGATCCGGTGCCGAGGTCGAGCACGCGCTTCGCATCCGGCGCAGCATCCAGAGCAGCGCGAACGATCGTCTCGCTATCGCCGCGCGGGATCAGCACGTCAGGCGTGACGGTGAAGTCGAGGCCGTAGAACTCCTGATACCCGAGAATATAAGCGATGGGTTCGCGCGTTGCCCGGCGTTCGACGAGCGCGGCGAAACCTTCAGGCACCTCGTCCGTCATGTGCCGCAGCAGCAGGTCCGAGCGCGAGCAATCCAGCGCATGCGCCATCAGCAGTTCGGCATCGAGCCGCGCGGTGTCGCTCGTGGCAGCAAGGCGCTGCGTCGCCTCGCGCAGGGCATCGAAAACGCCCGTGCGCTCTGCGTCAGGCATCCATCGCGGCGAGGCGCTTGGCCTCGTCCTCGGCGATCAGCGCGTCGATCAGTTCGCCAAGGCCATGCCCTTCCAGCACTTCGGGGAGTTTGTGCAGGGTGAGGCCGATGCGGTGATCGGTCACGCGGCCTTGCGGGAAATTGTAGGTACGGATGCGTTCCGAACGGTCGCCGCTACCCACCATCGCCTTGCGTGCCTCCGCCTCGGCGCCGTGAGCTTCCTCACGGCGCTTTTCATACAGGCGCGCGCGCAGCACCTTCATCGCCTTGTCGCGGTTCTTGTGCTGGCTGCGTTCGTCCTGCATCGCGACCACGATGCCGGTGGGCACGTGGGTGATGCGCACAGCGGAATCGGTGGTGTTGACGTGCTGGCCGCCCGCGCCGCTGGAACGATAGATGTCGATGCGCAGGTCGTTCTCGTCGATGGAAACGTCGACTTCGGTCGGCTCCGGCAGCACCGCCACGGTGGCGGCAGAAGTATGGATGCGCCCGCCGCTTTCAGTAACGGGCACGCGCTGCACGCGGTGGACACCGCTCTCGAACTTCAGTTTCGCGAACACGCCGGTGCCGGTGATGTTGGCGACGATTTCCTTGTAGCCGCCTACGTCCGCCGCGGCGACGCTGACAGGCTCCACTTTCCAGCCCTGCTCGGCAGCATACTTCTCGTACATGCGGAACAGGTCGCCTGCGAACAGCGCGGCCTCGTCGCCGCCCGTACCGGCGCGGATTTCCAGCATGGCCGGGCGCTGGTCGGCGGCATCGCGCGGCAGCATGGCGAGGGCCAGCTTGCGCTCCGCCTCGGGCAACTGCTTCTTGAGGCTGGCCAGCTCTTCTTCCGCCATCGCCTTCATCTCGGGGTCGGAGAGCATCTCGTTCAGCCCTTCGATCTCGTCGCGCATGGCGGAGACTTCGGCGGCGATCTTCGCCACCGGTTCAAGCTCGGCATAGTCGCGCGAAGCCTGGACGAACTCCTCGCCTTCAAGCTGGCCCGACGCCATGCGCGCCTCGAGTTCGGCGAAGCGGTTGGCAATCTGGTGGAGACGTTCGGCGGGGATGGTCAATTCAGGACTGCCTCGATGCGGGCGGTCATGTCGTCCTCCGCCTTGATCCGCACGTTCTCCTCGCCATCGCGCAGCGACAGGCCGACAATGGCGAGCGCGCCTGCCTTCACCGCCTTGTCGAAGCGTTTGCGCGGGCTGCCGCTGGCAATCATCTCGGCAGACATTCCCGCTGAACGCAGCTTGCCCAGCGTAGTGACGCCGTGTGCGATCAGGCTGTCGTCCTCGACCACAACGATGGCATCAGCGGGTACTTCACCCTTCTCGCCCACCAGCATCGCCAGCCGCTCGATCCCAGCCGCCCAGCCGACGGCTGGCGTCGGCGCGCCGCCAAGGCTTTCCATCAGGCCGTCGTAGCGACCGCCGCCGAGGATAGTGCTCTGGCTGCCCAGCGCGTTCGCTGCTGCCGAGCCTTCGTCGGGAATGAATTCGAACGCCGTGTGGCGATAGTAGTCCAGCCCACGCACGAGGCTTTCGGCGCGGGTCCATTTCACGCCTGCTGCATCGAGACCGCTGGTGACGGCATCGAAGAAGGCGCGCGCGTCGTCAGACAGGAACGCGTCGATCTTCGGCGCATCGGCCACGAACTTCTTGTCGCGCGGGTCCTTGGAATCGAGGATACGCAGCGGGTTCTTGTCCAGCCGCTCCTGCGAGTCTTCGCTAAGCTCCCCGCGCACCGCGCCGAAATACTCCACCAGCGCCGCACGCCACGCCTCGCGGCTGTCACCGTCGCCCAGCGTGTTGAGGTGCAAGGTCACGTCCTCGATACCCAGTTCGCGGATAATCTGGTCGGCCATGGCCAGCAGTTCCACGTCAGCCTGCGGTTCAGCGGCCCCGATGATCTCGGCGTCGATCTGGTGGAACTGGCGATAGCGGCCCTTCTGCGGACGTTCGTAGCGGAACAGCGGGCCGTGGGTCGCGACTTTCAAAGGCGCATGCTGCTGCCAGCCGTTCGTCAGGAAAGCGCGCGCGATACCGGCAGTGAATTCCGGGCGCAGCGTCAGCGATTCCCCGCCACGATCCTCGAAGGAATACATCTCCTTCGAAACGATGTCGGTCGTCTCGCCGATGGAGCGGGCAAACACCTCGGTCTTCTCGAACACGGGCATTTCCACCCGGCGGAAGCGATAGAGCTTGCGCACGCGCTCGAAGGTTTCGACGACGAAGGCGAAGGCTTCCGCGTCGGGTCCGAAAATGTCCTGCGTTCCGCGGATAGCCTGCGGAGTCTTGTTCTTGCTCATGGGACGGTGCCCTTAAGCCCCGCCCCGCAAACGTGCAACGGCTACTCCGCCGCCTCGAGGAAGCGTTCGTCGATGCTCGTTTCCGCTTCCCAGCTTTTCACTTCGGGCAGCACGGTCTCCGCGAACATCCTGATCGAGCGCACCGCGTCCTCCTGCGGCATGCCGCCGAAGTAGACGTGCGGGAAGAAGCCCTGCGGCTTGTAGATCTCCTTCAGCTCCCAAAGCCGGTCGAGGATCATCTGCGGCGTGCCGGTAACGGCGGACTTGCCGAACTTGGTGCAGTACGCATCGATTGCCTCGGGGCTGTCGAGCATCATCTTCTCGTACTGCTCGTAGCCTTTCACGTTGGCATAGGTGCCGGGCGTATCGAGGTGATAGTTCTTCACCGCCGAACGCATGGTGTGTTCGAGATACTTCTGTCCCTGCTCCTCGGCATAGCCCGCATCCTCGTGGATGTAGAAGTTGCCGGAAAGCATCGGCGGCGGCGGCTCGCTGCGGTCCTTGTGCACTTCCTGCCAGACTTCCCGGTACTGGTTGGGCGGCGCTTCCTGCCCGCGCTGTGGCAGCATCAGCACCATGTTGCCGAAGCCATGCTTCGCGGCGGAATACATTGAGGAGCCTGAAAGCGAGCCGCAGAACTTGCGCCCCGCAAAGCTGCGTTCGGGCCTCGGGCGCAGTTCGCTGCGGGCAATCGTGCCGAACGTCCCCTCGCCCTCGATCACGCCGGTTTCCAGCGCGGGGATGAGCACGTCGAGCACCTCGTTATAGAGCGCGCGGCTGTCCGACTGGTCGATGCCCAGCCCTGCAAATTCGTGAGCGCCCAGCCCGCCGCCGAAGCCGAGGATCGCACGCCCGCCCGACAATATATCGAGATTGACGATCTTCTCGGCCAGTCGCACGGGATTGTGCCACGGCACGATGATGCATTGGGTGCCCAGCTTCACGTGCTTGGTTTTGGCGGCGATGTAGGTAAGCAGCTGCAGCGGATCGTTCGACATCGAATAGTCGGAGAAATGATGCTCGGTGATCCATACGGAATCGTATCCGAGCTCTTCTGCCAGAACAAGGTTCGACACCTCGTTGCGGACGAACTCCGCGTCCGTCCCGTGATTGCCGCCCTGATGGGCGAAGCCGGTAGCCAGGCCTACGTGCATTTGCGTTTCTCCTCTCCATCCCACGCCCGGAGCCTTGTTCGCGACTCTCGTTGCGTTTGTCCGAAATACTGCGCCTATTCCGCGGCAAAGACAATCAGGGGTGGGCAAGCGCGTATTGCTGGGCTAGGCGCGCGTTCGAGTTTTGGGAGGGGATGCCCGTTTAACCCGCAAGAGGATTAAAGCATCCATGCGTATCGAACATATCCCGGTCGGCGATAACCCGCCCGAGAGCCTGAATGTCATCATCGAAGTGCCCACCGGCGGCGAACCGGTGAAATACGAATTCGACAAGGCGAGCGGCGCGCTGTTCGTCGACCGTATTCTGCACACGCCGATGCGTTATCCGGCAAACTACGGCTTCGTGCCGCACACCCTGTCGCCCGATGGCGATCCGCTGGACGCGCTGGTGATTGCCCGTTCGCCTTTCATCGCGGGCTGCGTGGTGCGCGCGCGCCCCATCGGCGTGTTGAACCTGGAAGACGAGCACGGCGGTGACGAAAAGCTGATCTGCGTGCCGGTCGACACCACCTTCCCGTATTACTCTGACGTTGGTGAAACGAAGGACCTGCCCTCGATCATCTTCCAGCAGATCGAGCACTTCTTCACCCACTACAAGGATCTGGAGAAGGAAAAGTGGGTCCGCATCGGCGCATGGGGCGATGCCGCAGACGCCAAGCGCATCGTTCTCGAAGCGATCGAGCGTTACGAGGGTGGCAAGGCCTGATCCGCCTTTCGTGAAGACGAATTTGACGGCGCTCCTGCGGGGGCGCCGTTTTCGTATGGCTATTCCACGGGCCTGCCGGAATCGAGCAGGTCGTGCTCCCCGCCCGAAGTATCAGCGCGCTCTTCCTCTACCTTACGGGCGATTTCGTCGACTGGCTTCACATCGGCTTCGCTGACCGGCTCGGCGGCGGGGCGCGGTTCCGGTTTCGGCGGCGGGGCCTGTTTCGGGGCCGGAGCGGGCGTTGGCGCCTGATGCGAGGGTTCGATAGTCGGCAGCGGCGCGCTGCGCGGATCGAGGCGCAGGCGGTAGATCGGCTCGGGGATGGCGAAGCCTGCCTGCTCAAGCGCATCCTTCACCGCCGGAATGGCGCGGCTCTTGGCCTTGTACCAGTCCGTGTTCTCCTGGTTGATCCAGGCAAGGAAGCTGATGAGGATGTTGGAATCGCCAACCTCCTCCACCCTTCCCTGAGGTTCCGGACTGGCGAGCACGAAAGGCAGGCTGCGCAGCACATCCACGCCGAGATGCCGCGCTTCTGTCGGGTCGTCGTCCGCGTCGATGCCGATGGTAAAGTCGAAGCGGCGTTCCGGGTTGCGCGTATAGTTCAGGATCACCGCCTTGAAGACGGCGGAATTGGGAATGCGCAGGTGGTTGCCGTCCAGCGTCATCAGGATCGTGGCGCGGCTGGTGAGGCGGATGACGCGGCCCTCGTGCTGGTCGATCACCACCCAGTCGTTCGCGCGGAACGGCTGGCGCAGGCTTAGCATCAGCGATGCGACGTAGTTCTCCACCGTGTCGCGCATGGCAAAGCCCAGCGCGATGCCAACGACGCCCGCACCGCCCAGTACGGCGCCCATCAGCGCGCCCGCGCCTACCATGTCGAGCGCGATCACGATCCCAGCAATCACGAATATGAAGCGCAGCGCGCTGGCTATCAATTCGGCAAGGAAGGTGTTGGGCGCGAGGCGCTGCCAAAGCGCGGTGAAGGATGCGAGGACGTAGCCCAGCGCCGCGATCAGCAGCGCGACAATCAGGGCAAGGCCGATGATCGGCAGCATCTGGGTGAATTGCTGGAAGCGGTCGTTGAGACCACCGATCCCCTCGCCGATGTCGACCGACATATCGAGCTCGATAGCGTTCTCTACCGTGGCGACGCCTTCGACGCCGCCCGCAATTGCTTCGGCCCGCGCGGCGGCCGCATCGTCCTGCACCGTGCCAGACAGCGTCACGACGCCCTCGTTCACCCCAACCAGCACGTCGGCAAGGCTGGGAACGTTGGCAAATATTTCAGAGAGGCGCGCCTCGATGCGCTCGTCCTGCCCCTCTTCCTGCTCCACTCCGATCGATCCGGCAGTGGGCGCAGGCGTTGCCGGCTCCTGGGTAGGAGCGGCTTCCGGCAATAGAGGTGTGGCACCTGCCTGTGTCGCCAGAACGCCCAGCAGCAGCGCGGCGGCAAGGCGAAGGCGGGCGATCAGAACAGTGAGGCGGCGGCCTTGAAGCCGAATGTCAGGGCAATTGGCAGCCCGATGGCCGCCAGCCACATCAGGCCAACTTCGCGGCGGAATGCGGGTGCAAGAGCCGGATCGGCTGCTTCCTTGTCAGAAAGGCTGTCCCAGCGCATTTCGAACCAGCGGCAAGCAGGAATGATGGCAGCCACCAGCACGATCAGCGCGAGGTACGGCAGGACCGAACCGCCTTCACGTTTCAGCTGCGTCATGGTGATGAAGATGTGCAGGCCGGTATATATCAAGAGGCCAAACGCGAGATGATCGCTGACCCGGCGACGCCAATCGAGTTTGTGCGCACTGCTCTCGCGAGCTTCCTGCGTCTGTTCGAGTGCCCTGTTCATGACGCTCTCCCTCTTACTTCCAGTCCCGACTCGAAGGTATTCCACTTCGCGCCGCTCCATGCAAGCGCGTCAATGAAGTGTTCAGATTCGGGATGCATTTCCTGAAGCGCCATGCAGGAATCTTGCCAAACACCCTTCAAAGCCCCGCCTTTCATGCTAGATGGCACCGCATGAGCGCGCTTGATGACGAATTCCTCGACGAGGAAGCCCTGGCAGAAGCGATGGCGGAAGCGCCGTCCAATGCCGCACCCGAGTTGCCCGACAGCGGCGGACTGGAAGTGGTTTCCATCGCCAAGAGCTATGACAAGCGCGCGGTGCTGAGCGACATTTCCCTCACCGTCGCCAAGGGCGAGGTGCTGGGACTGCTCGGCCCGAACGGCGCGGGCAAGACAACCTGCTTCTATTCCATCATGGGACTGGTGAAGCCCGACAGCGGCCGCATCCTGATGGACGGCGTCGATGTCACCAAGCTGCCGATGTATCGCCGCGCGATCCTGGGCCTTGGCTACCTGCCGCAGGAAACTAGCATCTTTCGCGGCATGACCGTGGAGCAGAACATCAACTGCGTCCTCGAAATGGTCGAGCCGGACAAGGCCACCCGCAAGGCGGAGCTGGAACGCCTGCTGGAGGAATTCCACATCACCCGTCTGCGCGACAGCCCGGCCATGGCGCTGTCCGGCGGTGAACGCCGTCGCTGCGAAATAGCCCGCGCGCTGGCCGCGAAACCGTCGATCATGCTGCTGGACGAACCCTTCGCCGGGATCGACCCGCTTTCGATCAGCGACATCCGCGACCTCGTGAAAGATCTCAAGCGGCGCGGCATCGGTGTGCTGATCACCGATCACAACGTGCGTGAGACGCTGGATATCGTTGACCGTGCCTGCATCATATACGGCGGGCAGGTGCTGTTCGCCGGTTCCCCGCAGGAACTGGTCGCGGACGAGAACGTGCGCCGCCTGTACCTGGGCGAAGGTTTCGAACTGTGATGCCTTTCCGACAATGATATTCGTTTGGGAGGTCTGATATGGCTCTGGGGCCAAGACTAGACCTCAGGCAATCGCAATCGCTGGTGATGACGCCGCAGCTGCAGCAGGCGATCAAGCTGCTGGCGCTGTCGAACCTCGAGATCGAGACCTTCATCGGCGAGGCGCTGGAAGCGAACCCGCTGCTGGAAGCGGGCGAAATGCGCGCCGAAGACCGCGAGACGCCGCCTGAAACCGACCAGCCGGAAATCGCCGATTCCACCGCAGCTGGTGACGAGGCGCTGGATATCGATCCGGCCTCTCTGGATACGGACCGCGATACCGGCGATTGGTCTGCCGAGCATGCAGGCGGCAGCGTGGAAGGCGAAGCGCCCGACCTCGAAAACCGCAGCGGCGAGGAGCTCTCGCTGGCCGATTACCTGGAACAGCAGGTCGGCCCCGCCGCGCCCGACGCGCAGATCGCCTTCATCGCCCGCCACATCATCGGCCTGCTGGACGAGGCGGGATACCTGACCGCCGATCTGCGCGACATTGCCATCAGCCTCGACGTGCCGCTGGCCCGCGTGGAGGAAGCGCTGGAGGTCGTGCAATCGCTCGACCCGACGGGCGTGGGCGCGCGAACCCTTTCCGAATGCCTCGCGCTGCAGGCGAAGGAGGCGGACCGCTACGATCCGTGCATGGAAGTGCTGATCGACAATCTCGAACTCGTCGCCAAGGGCGCGGTCGCGCACCTGAAGCGCATCTGCCGTGTGGATGACGAGGATTTCGTGGAGATGCTGGCCGAACTGCGCGGCTACGATCCCAAGCCCGGCCTACAATTCGGCGGGTCTGCCAGCGCATCCGTCGTGCCCGACGTGCTGCTGAAAGCCGCCACCGATGCCGAAGGGAACGAGGGCTGGGACATCCAGCTGAACGAGGCGACCCTGCCCCGCCTAGTGGTGAACCGCAGCTACTATGTCGAACTGCGCGCAGGGGCGACCAACAAGGAAGCGAAAGGCTGGCTTTCGGAAAAGCTCGCCGATGCCAACTGGCTGATCAAGGCGCTGGACCAGCGCCAGAAGACCATCCTCAAGGTCGCCTCCGAAATCGTGAAGCAGCAGGAAGGCTTCTTCAAACGCGGCGTATCGGAATTGCGCCCGCTGACGCTGAAGACCGTGGCCGAGGCGATCGAGATGCATGAGAGCACCGTCAGCCGCGTCACCAGCAACAAGTTCCTCCACTGCGAACGCGGCACGTTTGAGCTGAAGTACTTCTTCACCAGCGGCGTTGGCGGCGGCGCGGATGGCGAAGGCGCTAGCGCGGAAGCGGTAAAGGCCCGCATCAAGGCCCTGACCGACGCCGAGGACCCGAAGAAAATCCTCTCCGACGACAAGCTGGTGGAACTGCTGAAAGCCGAAGGCTTCGACCTGGCTCGGCGCACGGTCGCGAAATATCGCGAGGCTATCGGGATCGGGTCAAGCGTGCAGCGGCGGCGGGCGAAGAAGTTGCAGGCTATGGGGTGAGGTGGAACTTCAACTTCCGACCCGATTGCGGACGAAGCCTCCTAGGGTGTGACGAGATTGAAGTCTGGCGCAAAGGCATCGAACAAGGTGAAGAAGGAGGCAGCCTGGCTCTGATCCCCTTCCAGCCTAATATCGCCAGCGGCCAATGCATCAGCCAGCCGCAGCCTGCCTGTTAAAAGACCGTCAAAGGTGCGGTTGTCGACTTCGAGCGTTGCGTCAGCCCCATCCGATCGGCCAGCGCGATAAGTCAGCAGACCCCCGCTCACCGAAGCGTGATAGACGCCCTCCTCGCCGAAATCGAAATTGAGCGAAACATCGGCATCGTCGGAGCGTTCCGGCGACAGGGCTATGCCAGCGTAGTCGAGAAGCATCGAGGGAGACATGTTCACCAGGAAATCATCGAGTCTCGCTCCTGGCGGAATTGGGACCACGCCTTCGCGCAATTCACGAGCCGCCGTCAGATAGACATTGCGCCAGGTAGCCGAGACCTGCTGGTATCCGAGTTGTTCAAGCGTGCGGGCCTGCAGTTCCCGAGCGGCGCTGTTGTCAGGCTCCGCGAAAATCAGGCGGTTTAGCACCTCGGCGACCCAGCGATAGTTGCCTGCCTCGAAATCTGCCGAAGCGCGCGCTAGGATAGCATCGGCACCGCCCATATAATTGACGTAGCGGACCGAACTCTCGGAGGGCGGCAGCGGATCGAGATTTGCCGGATTGCCATCATACCAGCCGAGATAGAACTGGTAGGTCGCCTTTCCTCCCGAGCCGAAGGTCCCATAATAATCCTGCACCGACCAGACGTCTTCGAGACCCGGCGGCAGCTCCATCAGATCGCCAATCTCGGCAAGCGTCGCACCCCTGTTTGCAAGGTTCAGGCTGCGGTCGTGTATCGCCTTGTAGACGTCGCGCTGATTTTCCAGATGCGCGATGGCAGCCGCGTTTCCCCAACTGGGCCAGTGGTGTTGGCCGATGAGGATTTCAGTGTCGGCACCGAACTCGGTGATCATCCGGTCGATGGTCTGCCACCAAAGCGCGGAGTCCCGTGCCTTTGCACCGCGAGGGGTGAGGACATTGTGCAGTGTATGCACCGCGACCTCCGAGACGTTGAGAACGCCAAACTGGGGCATGAACATCACGAACTCGGACGGAGCCTCGGTCCCGTTGGCACTCATGAACATGATTTCGACACCGTCGATGGTGCGGCTCGCCAGCGCATCGCCGATTTCTTCTGTGGGAGCGATAAAGCTCTGCTGGCCGTTTGATACGCCCGGACCCAGGCCTGCTCCCGTCGGCCCCTGATAATCGGCGGGTACCATGATGCCCGAATAGTAGATCGTGCGTCGCAACATTGCGTTGCCAGCACTGACATTCTCGCTGACCGCCTCGTTTAGGAACTCGCCCGGCGCAATAACCTCGATCTTGCCGCTGGCCACATCCTCGGGCGTAATCACCCCGCGCACACCGCCAAAATGGTCCATGTGGCTATGCGAATAGATCACCGCCACCACGGGCCTTTCGCCTCGCTCGGCATAATAGAGGTCGAGTGCAGCGCGCGAGACCTCGATTGATGTTAGCGGATCGACGATAATGATACCGCTATCGCCTTCGATAATCGTCATGTTCGCCAGATCGAAGCCGCGCAGTTGATAAATGCCATCGGTCACAAGGAACAGGCCGTGGATCGCATTCAGCTGTTGCTGGCGCCACAACAGTGGGTGCACGGTGGATGGCGCGGGCTGGTCGCGGATCGCCTCATCATCGCGAAACCGCCACACCTCATTGCCCGCTTCGCCATAGATCACAGGTTCAGGATAGCGCCTGATAAGTCCGCGAAGAGCACTTTCGAAGTCGTTGCGCTCTGACCAGTCGAAGCCCTGCAGCGCCTCGTCAAACATTGCGCGTGTGTGGCTGCTGGCCTCCTCAAAGGCGGCTTCAGGCTCCTCGACGGAGGCAGGATGCGCGCTCTGATGTGCAGCAAGGGGTGCCAACGGAATCGCCGCCAGCGAAGCGAGTGCCGCAATGGCGGCGGATGTCATAGTCCTTCCCATGCGCATCTCCTAATCGGATTGCAGGCGGAAGGGCAACGTCCGCTTTCCACCCAATCCCGGACGTTAATAGTTCGTCATTCCCCGCCTTCTCGGGAATGACGGTTGGTAGCGACTGCCCCTTCCCTACAAGCACCATTGCGTGCCTCTTTTTGCAGCGTGAGACAGGATACCAGCAACCCGCCATTCGATCCCTGCGAGAGTGACGCTCTTCCGCCCGCAGGGTCACACTTTGCGCCTCAATTTCACACTCCCGCAACCCAGGGTGACACAATCGCGGTTTTGCTCTTGGACAGTGTTCCATGTGTTCCAGGTTAGTTGGAACCACGATGTTAAGACCTTCGCGCATACCTCTTAACGCCATCGACCAAACGTGAGCCAAGCGGAGCGCAAGGTCGAACGGCCGCCCGGACCGGCCTCGCAGCGAAGCGGAGAGAACAGCCGGGAGGACGTTTGCACACAGGCGCAAACGCGAAAAAAGCACTGTCACCAATAAGACTCACATCGAAAGTCTTAACGCCCGAAACCGTTTGTTAACCTTTTTCGGTGAGAAATTGCGTGGTTAATACCGGGCTACACCTCACACCGAGGACAAGCTGTGGGGACACAAAGGGGTATTTGAGATGCGCGTACTGCTGATCGAAGACGAGCCGACAACCGCCAAGGCCATCGAGCTCATGCTGACGACCGAGGGGTTCAACGTCTATTCCACAGACCTGGGCGAGGAAGGCCTCGATCTGGGCAAGCTGTATGATTACGACATCATCCTGCTCGACCTGAACCTGCCGGACATGCACGGCTATGACGTGCTCAAGAAGCTGCGCGTCGCCAAGGTGCAGACGCCGGTCCTGATCCTGTCGGGCATCTCCGAAATGGACAGCAAGATCCGCTCGTTCGGCTTCGGCGCCGACGACTACGTGACCAAGCCGTTCCACCGTGACGAACTGGTTGCCCGCATCCACGCCGTGGTGCGTCGTTCGAAGGGCCACAGCCAGTCGATCATCCGCACCGGCAAGTTGGCGGTGAACCTCGATGCGAAGACCGTCGAAGTCGACGGCGCCCGCGTCCACCTCACCGGCAAGGAATACGCGATGCTCGAGCTGCTTTCGCTGCGTAAGGGCACCACGCTGACCAAGGAAATGTTCCTGAACCACCTTTACGGCGGCATGGACGAGCCGGAACTGAAGATCATCGACGTGTTCATCTGCAAGCTGCGCAAGAAGCTTTCCAGCGCCTGCGGCGGTGACAACTACATCGAGACGGTATGGGGCCGCGGCTACGTGCTGCGCGATCCGGATGCGGCAGAAGAAACGGAAGCCGCGTGATGGAAGAGTAACAACGAACCCGCCACGAACGGGGGACCAGCGCCCCGGCAGGATGGATCGCCTGCCGGGGCGTTGTTGTGTCTAGCCGACCTTCAGTCCCGCCAGGTCAAGCCCGCTAGGCTCCTGGAACAGGCGCAGGCCGAACTCGGGCAGAATGGCGATCAGGTGGTCGAAGATGTCGGCCTGGATACGCTCGTACTCCGCCCACTCGGTAGTGTTGGTGAAGCAGTAGATCTCCAGCGGCAGCCCCTGCGGCGTAGGCGAGAGCTGCCGCACCAGCAGGGTGAAGCCCTTGTCAGTCAGTTCCGGATGGGCCTTCAGGTAGGCGATCACATAGGCGCGGAAAGTGCCGATATTGGTGATGCGCCGCGCGTTCACCGGGTTGGCATCGCCCGCCAGTTCACGCTTGTTCCATTCGGCCAGTTCCTTGTCCTTGCCTACAAGGTAATCGGTCAGCAGGCGGAAGCGGCGCAGGACGTCCACTTCGGAATCGGACAGGAAGCGCACCGAGTTCTGGTCCAGCGGCAGCGCGCGCTTGATACGACGGCCACCCGCATCGCTCATCCCGCGCCAGTTGCGATAGCTCTCGGCAATCAGCTTGTAGGTCGGGATAGTGGTGATCGTCTTGTCGAAGTTCTGCACCTTCACCGTGTGCAGGGCGATGTCGATCACGTCGCCGTCGGCATTCATGCCGGGCATCTCGATCCAGTCGCCCACGCGCAGCATGTCGTTGCTGGTGAGCTGCACCGAAGCGACGAGCGAGAGGATGGTGTCCTTGAACACCAGCAGCAGCACCGCGGCCATGGCACCAAGGCCGGACAGAAGGAGGAGCGGCGATTGCTCAATCAGTGCCGAAATGCCGAGGATGACCGCGCCGCAATAGACGACGATCTTGAGCACCTGCACATAGCCCTTGATCGGGCGCATGTGCGCATCGGGACGGCGGCGGTAGAGTTCCTCGACGTAATCCAGCGCCTTGCTGATCGCCATCGCGATGCTCAGTACGATGCTCGCTTCGGCAATGTTCTGGATCAGCAGCCAGACTGTCTTGGGCAGGTTGGGCACCAGTTCGATGCCGTTGGCCACGATCAGCAGCGGCGCCACCGTGGCAAGGCGCGCGGCGGCCTTGTCGGCTGTCAGCGTACGGGTATCGAGGAAGGGCGCGGCCAGCCGCAGGATCACTTTCTTGAGGATGAAGTTCACCAGCAGCGCCACCAGCGCCAGTGCGGCGAGCCCCAGCGCGGACTGTGCCCAGGGCGGTTGTGCGTTGAATAGTGCGATTGCCTGTTCCATGGGCAGCGCGCCTAAACGACAAGGTGGTGCTGGACAAGCGCCCCCTCCCCGATCTAGCGAGCGCGCCATGACTGCCTACAAGGACGGTGATCCCACCACGCTCAACCGGCTCTATGGCCGCTCGGTCGGCAAACCGCTGCGCGCGGCCCAGCAGGAGCTGGTCGACAATCTGCTGCCGAAGATCGCCGTGCCCGAAGAAGGGCCGATTACGGCGGAGCGCCTGTTCGGCGAGGATTGCCCACTGCATTTCGAGATCGGCTTCGGCGGCGGCGAGCACCTCGCCTACCGCGCCGACATGCTGCCGAACCATGGCTTCATCGGTGCAGAACCGTTCCTCAACGGCGTGGCCCAGGCCCTCACCCATGTGCGCGATCAGCGGCTTGCCAACGTCCGCCTGCACAATGGCGATGCCCTGCAGGTGCTGTCCCGCATCCCCGATGGCGCGCTGACCATGGCTTACCTCCTCCATCCCGATCCCTGGCCGAAGGCGAAGCATGCGAAGCGGCGCATGATGAACGACGGGCCGGTGCAGATGATCGCCGACAAGCTGAAACCAGGCGGAGAATTCCGCTTCGGCACCGATCACCCGGTCTACGTGCGCCATGCCCTGATGGTGATGCGGCGCTTCACCGACGTGTTCGAATGGGTGGCCGAAGGTCCGGACGATTTCCGCGTGCGTCCCTCCGGCTGGTGCGAGACGCGCTACGAACACAAGGCCCGCACGAAAATGGGGCACGAGGTCTGGTACTTCCGCTACCGCCGGAAATAGCCGTGTTCGGCGGGCATTGCGCGGGGATGGCTGGATAGACTGATCTGCGGAACGAGAGCCGGTCGCAGCTCGTTCGGAAACAAACGGACGAAAGGATTGCACGCACAATGAGCGACAAGACAGCCATCGTAATCGGCGCCTCGCGGGGTATCGGCCTTGGCCTTGCAAAGGAACTCGCCAACCGCGGATACAAGGTCATCGCCAGCGAGCGCAGCGAAAGCGCGGACCTGTATGAAGCGGCTGAGGCGCACACGCCATCCATCGAGATCGTCAAATGCGATGTGACGGACAAGGATTCCGTCGCAGGCCTTAAAGGCAAATGCGCCGAAGGCTCGGTCGACCTGCTGATCATGAATGCGGGCGTTTATGGCGGAAGCGAGCAGGAACTCGACGATCTGACGCGCGACACCGTAGCTGACATCGTGATGACCAATGCCGTCGCCCCGACGCAGGCCGCGCTCGAACTGCTGCCGCTGGTGAAGCAGGGCGGCACCATCGCCATGATGTCGAGCAAGATGGGCTCGATCGACGATTCTTCGGGAGGGACGAACCTCTATCGCCTCTCCAAGGTAAGCCAGAACATGCTGGCACGTTCGCTGTTCGCCAAGCATGCGGAGCCGCGCGGTATTGGCGTCCTTTCCCTCCACCCCGGCTGGGTGCAAACCGACATGGGCGGCCCCAATGCGCTGATCGATGTGGAGACCAGCGTGAACGGCATGCTCGACATTCTCGAAGCCGAGAGCGAGCCGCGCCACGCGTTTCTTGCCTACGATGGCAGCGAAGTGCCGTGGTGAGCGGATTACGCGCCTGACAAGATAGAAATTCTTCCTTTCCGGCCCGGCTGACCCGGCGCAATGGGCGATCCTCAACCTTGCTGGATGCATCGCCCATGTTCGGTGATTTCGATCTTGCTTCCCTGTTTCCCTACATTGCCGTCGGATTTGCTGCCCAGCTGGTGGACGGCGCGCTCGGCATGGCGTTCGGGGTCATTTCCAATTCGCTGATGGTCGGCGTTCTCGGCGTGCCGCCCGCCCTCGCCAGCCAGCGCGTGCACGTAGTGGAATGCTTCACCACGGCAACGTCTGCTATCAGCCACCTGCTGAACGGCAACATCGACAAGGCGCTGTTCCTGCGGCTGCTCCTGCCGGGCATCACCGGAGGGGTGCTTGGGGCCTATGTCCTCACGTCCCTCGACGCATCGTTCATCAAGCCGGTCGTCCTCACCTACCTGCTGTTCATCGGTATCTATCTGATAGCAAAAGGCCTGCGCTATCCGCCCCCTCCAAGAACCCCGCGCCATGTCGCCCCGCTTGGCCTGATCGGCGGTTTTCTGGATGCAGCCGGTGGCGGCGGCTGGGGGCCGGTGGTCACGTCAAACCTGCTGGTTCAGGGCGCGGAGCCGCGCAAGGTGGTGGGCACTGTAAGCGCGGTGGAATTCTTCCTCACCATTACGATCAGCGCGGCATTCATCGTTCACCTGGGTGTCGCGCAGCTGGCCGGTGCAACGCTCGGTTTCCTGATCGGCGGCGTCGTGGCGGCACCGCTGGGCGCCTTTGCCGCGCGGCATTTCTCGATGAAGATGATGCTGGTCACCGTCGGCATCGTGCTGACGCTGACCAGTGGATGGGGCGTGTGGAGCGCGCTGGCCTAGCGCGCTCCGCAAAGGCTAACCGACGATACCCGCACTCGCCAGCACGGCCAGCGTCAGCACGTCAGGGGCGATGGAGGTCATCGGGGCAATCTGCACCGGCTTCTCTCCGCCGATCAGCATCGGGCCGATCACCGCATCGCCCGAAAGTTCGCGCAGCAGCTTGGCAGACAGGTTCGCGCTCTGCAGACCCGGCATGATCAGCACGTTGGCGGGGCCGGACAGGCGGCTGAACGGATACATCGCCATGACCTTGTCGTTCAGCGCGGCGTCGGGTGCCATTTCACCTTCGTATTCGAAGTTCACGCTTTCGTCGGCATCCAGCATGGCAACGGCATCGCGGATATTGCCGAGCCACTGACCAGACGGATTGCCGAAGGTGGAATAGGACATGAAGGCGACGCGCGGTTCGTGGCCCATGCGGCGCGCGACGGCCGCGGTTTCCTTGGCGATATAGGTCAGCTGTTCTGCCGTCGGCCGTTCGTTGATCGTCGTATCGGCAAGGAAGGTGGTGTGGTTCTTGCCCAGCACCATGTGGATGCCGAACAGCGTCGCGTCTTCCTTGGGCCCCAGCACCTTGCCCACTTCGCGGGCGGTCTGACTGAAAGGCCGGGTGATGCCGGTGATCATGCCGTCGCCCTTGCCAAGAGCCACCAGCAGGGCTGCGAAGACGTTGCGTTCCTGGTTCACCATGCGGCGCACGTCACGTTCGGTATAGCCACGGCGCTGGAGCCGCTTGTAGAGAAAATCCACCATCGGCTCGATACCTTCGTAATTCGCCGAGTTGGCAATTTCGAAGCTGTCGGGATCGTCGACCTTAAGTTCCTTCAGCTTCTCCAGAACCTTGTCCGTGCGCCCAACGAGGATGGGCGTGCCATAGCCGAAATCGCGATACTGGATCGCTGCGCGCAGGGCGACGTCCTCTTCTGCTTCGGCAAAGACCATGCGCTTCGGATTGGCCTTGGCATCCTCGTAAACGCGGGTGAGCGCGGCAGTGGTGGGGTTGAGGCGGCTGCGCAGCTTCAGCGTGTACTCGTCGAAATCCTCGATCGGATCCTGCGCGACGCCCGAATCCATCGCTGCCCGCGCCACGGCGCAGGAAACGCGTTCCATCAGGCGCGGATCGAACGGAGCGGGAATAATGTATTCACGTCCGAACTGGTGGTTCATGCCGTAGGCGGCGGCCACTTCCTCGGGCACGCGTTCCCGCGCCAGTTCCGCGATGGCTTTGGCGGCGGCAACTTTCATCTCTTCATTGATCGCGGTTGCCCGCACATCCAGCGCGCCGCGGAAGATGAAGGGGAAGCCGAGCACGTTGTTCACCTGGTTGGGGAAGTCGCTGCGGCCAGTGGCGATAATGGCATCGGGGCGCACGGCCTTGGCCTCGTCCGGCATGATTTCCGGTGTCGGGTTGGCCATCGCGAAGATGATCGGCTGGTCGGCCATCTTCTTCACCCATTCGGGCTTCAGCGCGCCAGCGGCGGACAGGCCGAGGAAAATGTCAGCGCCCACCAGCGCTTCTTCCAGGCTGCGGGCCTCGGTCGGCACGGCATGGGCGCTCTTCCACTGGTCCACCCCGTCACGGCCGGGATAAATCGGGCCTGAGCGGTCGCACACGATGACGTTCTCGTGCGGCACGCCGACGGACTTGATCAGCGCGGTGCAGGCCAGCGCCGATGCGCCCGCGCCGTTCACCACCATCTTCACGTCCTTCAGGTCCTTGCCCGTCAGGTGCGCTGCATTGATCAGGCCAGCAGCAGCGATGATCGCTGTGCCGTGCTGGTCGTCGTGCATGACGGGGATGTTCATGCGTTCGCGAAGGGCCTGCTCGATGATGAAGCATTCGGGCGCCTTGATGTCTTCAAGATTGATGCCGCCAAAGCTCGGCTCCATAAGCGCGACCGCCTCGATGAAGGCATCGGGGTCTTCGGTGTCGAGTTCGATGTCGATGGAGTCGACGTCGGCGAAGCGCTTGAACAACACCGCCTTGCCTTCCATCACCGGCTTCGAAGCCAGCGCGCCGAGATTGCCGAGGCCGAGGATGGCCGTACCGTTCGAAATAACGGCGACGAGGTTGGAGCGGGCAGTGTACTTCGCGGCCAACGCGGGATCGCGGGCAATTTCCTCCACCGGAACGGCGACGCCGGGCGAATAGGCCAGGCTCAGGTCGCGCTGCGTCGTCATCGGCTTGGAGGCGATGATCTCGATCTTACCGGGACGGATCGTCTCGTGGTAGAACAGCGCCTCGCGCGCGGTGAAGCTGGTATTCGTCTTGTCGGCCAAGAGGTTTCTCCCGTGTTGCTTCTCGCCATAGAGCCGGATTACCCGCCGCGATAGGGGAAAGCGGGTCTTGCGCCCTTCCCGAATCGCTTGGCGTGCCTGTAATCGGCAAGGCTGATGTCTGGTTCACCCACCCCTATGATGCAGCAATATTTCGACCTCAAGGCCGAGGCCGCAGATTGCCTGCTTTTCTATCGCATGGGCGATTTCTTCGAGCTGTTCTTCGACGATGCGAAGACGGCGGCGGGCGTGCTCGACATCGCGCTGACGACACGCGGGGAGCATTCGGGAGAGCCGGTGCCGATGTGCGGCGTGCCAGTGCATTCGGCGGAAGGCTACCTCGCCCGCCTCATCCGCGCAGGATGCCGCGTGGCGATTGCCGAGCAGGTGGAAACGCCGGACGAGGCAAAGGAACGCGCCAAGCGCGAAGGCTCACCCGTGTCGAAGGCGCTGGTGAAACGCGACATCGTGCGTTTCGTGACGGCAGGCACTCTCACCGAGGAAGCGCTGCTGGAGCCGCGCAGGGCGAACATGCTCGCCGCCGTGTGCGAAGTGCGCGGCACCTGCGGGGTGGCGGCCTGCGACATCTCTACAGGCGCGATGCAGCTGGAAGAATGTTCGCCCGAACGGTTGCCCGCCGTGCTGGCGCGCGTCGGGGCAAGCGAAGTGGTTGCGCCCGAAGGTTGGGACGATGCACCGTTCGATGCCGTCGTGCGCCCCCGCGGCGACTTCGGGAGTGACGAGGGCGAGGCGCGGCTGAAGAAAGTGCACGGCGTCGCCACCCTGGACGGTTTCGGCCAGTTCACCCGCGCGATGCTGGCGGCGGCCGGTGGCCTGGTCGGCTATCTCGAACATGCGGGGCGCGGCTCGCTGCCTTTGCTGCTTCCGCCGAAGGCACGCGCCAGCGGCGAACGCATGGCGATGGACGAGGCGACGCGCGCTTCGCTGGAAATTCTCGCCAGCCAGCAAGGTGGGAGGACGGGGAGCCTGATCGCGGCGATTGACCGCTGCGTAACCGGCGCGGGCGCTAGGCAGCTGGCGGAAGACCTCTCCGCGCCGCTGGCAGACCGTACCGAGATCGAAGCGCGCCTCGCGCTGGTCGACTACATCCTCGCCGACCCGCTGCTACGCGGCGATCTGCGCGCCATGCTGCGTAGCTTGCCGGACATTAGCCGCGCCCTCGGCCGGCTGATGGCAGGCCGCGGCAGTCCGCGGGACCTCGGCCAGATTCGCGATGGCCTATCCGAAGCGCGCCGAATTCACGAGGCGTTGCAGTCCAAGGCAGACCGCCCTGCCCTGCTGGACGCACTGTTGCCGCAGCTTGCGGGTCACGGCGAACTGACCGACCTTCTTTCGCGTGCATTGGTCGCCTCTCCGCCCACAGAAAGGCAATCAGGCGGCTACATCGCGGAAGGCTACGACGCTTCGCTCGACGAATTGCGCGAGGTTTCGGGCAACGCGCGGCGAGCGATTGCAGCGATGGAAGCGCGCTATCGCGAAGAAACCAGCACGCCTTCGCTGAAGATCCGGCACAACGGCGTGCTCGGATATTTCATCGAAGTGCCCTGCAAGCACGCCGACAAGCTGATGGAAGCGGACAGCGGCTTCACTCATCGCCAGACCATGGCAAACGCGGTGCGGTTCAACTCGCTCACCCTGCATGAGGAGGCCAACCGCATTGCCGAGGCTGGCGGGCGCGCCCTCGCTGCCGAGGAAGCGCATTTCGAGGAGCTGACCGAACGCGTGTCGGCCCGGCGCGAGGCTATCGCGGCGACAGCCGCGGCGCTGGCGCGGCTGGATGTCGCGGCAGGTCAGGCGGAGCGCGCGAGCGACGGTGAATGGTGCCGCCCGGCAATTTCCGAAGACGCTATGCTGGAAATCGAGGCGGGCCGTCACCCCGTGGTAGAGGCGGCGCTGAAGGCGAACGGCGAACGGTTCGTCGCCAACGATTGCGCGCTGTCGTCGCGTGATCGGCTGTGGCTGGTCGGCGGCCCCAACATGGGCGGTAAATCGACTTTCCTGCGCCAGAACGCGCTTATCATCCTGATGGCGCAGGCAGGCGGCTTCGTGCCGGCTCGCCGCGCACATATCGGTCTTGTGGACCAGTTGTTCAGCCGCGTCGGCGCCTCGGACAATCTTGCCCGCGGGCGCTCCACCTTCATGGTCGAAATGGTCGAGACTGCCGCCATTCTCAGTCAGGCGAGCGAACGCAGCTTCGTGATCCTCGACGAGGTGGGCCGCGGCACCAGCACTTACGACGGCCTCGCGCTGGCATGGGCCGTGGCCGAAGCGATCCACGAGACGAACACGTCGCGCTGCCTGTTCGCCACGCACTATCACGAGATGGCACGGCTGGCAGACACATGCGACGCCCTCAGCCTGCACCATGTCCGCGCCAAGGAATGGAAGGGCGACCTCGTGCTGCTGCACGAGCTGGCCGAAGGCGCGGCAGACCAGTCTTACGGCCTCGCCGTCGCGAAGCTGGCGGGTATGCCAGCACCGGTGGTGAAGCGCGCGCGCAGTGTGCTCGACAAGCTCGAGAAAGGCCGCGCCGAAACGGGCGGTCTTGCGGCAGGTCTCGGCGAACTGCCGCTGTTCGCCGCCAGCCTCGCGGCTGAAGAGGAACAATGCGACACACTGCGCGAGAAGCTGCGCGAGATCGACGTCGATGCGCTCTCCCCGCGCGAGGCGCTGGACCTGCTGTACAACCTCAAGCGCGAAGCCGGGGAAAGCTAAGCATTTGCTTTTGCTGAGGCGCGCGGTAGCGTGACCGGCATGGCCGTGCACGATCCCGATACCGATGAAGACAAGTCGACCCAGTGGGCGGAAAACCGCACCGACTGGGCCGAGGATCGCACGATCATGGCGCTGGAACGCACTTTCGCTGGCTGGATGCGCACAGCCTTTGCCGCAATCGCCATTGGCATCGGTTTTCGCGCATTGTTCGGTGAGTTCGAGCCGCCATGGCTGGCCAAGGCCATCGCGACAGGCTTCATCACCCTTGCAATCGTGTTTGCAATCAGCGCGGAACGCCGAGCGTGCAAGGCGTTCGAGCGGCTATCGTCTCACGCGGTGGATTCGCCCGGCCTGCCCAATCTCAAGCTGGTTGCCTGGTCGATTGCGGCAGGGGCCGGGCTTCTGATCGTTGCGCTATGGGTTTTGAACGACGGTACTATCGCCCAGACAGGCTAATCAGGTGCCGTCACCGCGCAAGCCATCCGGCTTTGCGTCTTCGCCGTACTTGTCGACGTTGTCGTCGAAGTTCGGCTCACCGGCAAAGGCATTCATGTCGATCCGGCCAGAGCTTTCCATGTCGCGCATGTGCTCGACGGTATCCTGCGTGGAATTGCCGAAAATGCCGGTGCCGTTCGGGCCGCGCTCGCTCTCGGTCGGCATCTGCGTGGTGACGGTGGTGCGGCGCGCTTCCTCGGACACTTCCTGTGCCTGCATGCGATGATCGTCCTGCTCGTCATTGTGCATTTCCGGCGCGAGGCCAGCCATGCGCTGTTCCTTCGATTCAGGGTTCTGGTCGCTCATGTAAAAATCTCCTTTGCCCCAATAACGGGCGGCAAAGGGAGCAGGTTCCGAGCTTCGACTAGCGGTTCGCGCCGGGAACCCAGTGCACATCGCCCCGGCCGCTGTGGTTGGCGATGCGAGCGGCGACGAAGAGGTAATCGGACAGGCGATTGATGAAGGCGAGCGCGGCGGGATTCACGGCCTCCGCTTCTGCCAGCGCGGTCATCGCGCGCTCGGCGCGGCGGGCCACGGTGCGGGCCATGTGAAGGCGCGCGGCCAGTTCGCTACCGCCCGGGAGGATGAAGCTGGTGAGTGGTTGCAAGCCCGCATTGAGCGCATCGATGCGGCTTTCGACATGATCGACCTGCGAGGGCACGATGCGGAGCACCATTTCCGATGGCTCGAAATCATCTCCGGGGGTGGCGAGGTCGGCACCGAGGTCGAACAGTGTATTCTGGAAACGAATGAGGTCAGACCGGATGTACCCTTCGGCAATGACGGCAGCGTGCCCCACCGAGGCATTCGCCTCGTCGACATCGCCCACCGCCTGCATTCGAAGGGCGTGTTTCGGCAGGCGCGATCCATCGACCAGCCCGGTGGTGCCATCGTCACCGGTGCGGGTGTAGATCTTGTTGATCTTCACCATCAGCGGTTGATCATCAGCAGCACGGCCACCACGACGATCGCCAGCGCCTGGTACTTGATGCGGGCGAACATTGCCTTGTTCTGCCGCTCCATCAGTTCCTTCGAATTCGCGCCGCCGCTTTCGAGGTCAACCTTGGTCGTCTGCAGGAACGCGACAATTCCGCGCACCAGCGAAACCACGGCCATGATGGCAAAGATGGCGAGAAGGATTACGAGAAATGTATTCATGTTTCACCATGTGGGAAGCGTGACAGGGTAATGCCACACGGCATTTGGCCCATACGCAGCCGATCGGCAAGCGCGCGTCCATCTTCGCCAGCTTCGCGCAGGTCGGAAAGGCCGAAACCGCGCTCTCCCGACTGGCGGCTTTTCGCGAGTTTCCTGCCGTCTTCTTCCATGAGCAGAGGATGGTGGTGCCAGCGTGGAACCGGCAGGTTCAGCAGCGCCTGAAGCAGCCGATGGATATGGCTGGCGAAGAACAGGTCCGCCCCGCGCGTGACCAGCGTTACCCCGTCGGCGGCATCGTCCAGCGTGGCGGCAAGGTGATAGCTGGCAGGCGCATCCTTGCGCACCAGCACCACGTCGCCCAGTTCGCGCGGATCGGCGGTGAAGCGTCCGGCCGTCTCGTCTTCCCAAGAGATTTCCCCGACCCGCACCATGGCGGCTTCCATATCCAGCCGCAGGGCTGATGGCCGTGACAGGTCCACGTGCCTGCCCTTGCAAGTGCCGGGGTAGATCAGGCCTTCCGGCCCCATACGTGGTTCCAGCGCCTGTATCTCGGCACGCGTGCAAGTACAGCGGTAGAGAAGCCCCTTTTCCATCAGCCGCCGCGCAGCCGCTTCATAGGCGTCGAGGCGCGTCGACTGCGCGGGTACGTCCTCCCATTCCAGCCCCAGCCATTCCAGGTCGCGGCGAAAATCGTCCGCCAGTTCGGGGCGAGATCGGGCACCGTCGATGTCCTCGATACGCAGCAGGAAACGCCCGCCCGCCTTCTTTGCCAGATCGTGCGCGACGATAGCGGAATAGGCGTGGCCGAGGTGCAAAGGGCCGTTGGGGCTGGGGGCGAAGCGGGTAACGATCATGCGCGGTTGCAATAGGTCATTATCGGCTAGCCTGTGAATATCACTGTGGAAAGACTGTCTGTAACAGTCTTGACGCTTTCCCGTGCAAGTGCATTCCTATGTCGCATCAGGGAGGACACCAAAGTGTTCAAAGCCGAACTGATCGAACGGGCCGCGAAATTCCGGAGCGCGGCGGATGACCCGACCCGGACGCTGGAAAGCTGCCCGGCACTCGTGCTCAATGCGGATTACACACCGCTTTCCTATTACCCGCTAAGCCTCTGGCCATGGCAGACAGCGATCAAGGCGGTCTTCCTCGAACGCGTCGATATCGTCGCCAGCTACGACAGGGCCGTGCACTCGCAATCGCTGGACATGAAAGTGCCCAGCGTGATCGCGCTGCGCCAGTACGTGAAGACTAGCGAGTTTCCCGCCTTCACCCGCTTCAACCTGTTCCTGCGCGATCGATTTGCCTGCCAGTACTGCGGCAGCCAGCAGCACCTCACCTACGATCACGTGATCCCGCGCCGACAAGGCGGAAAGACGACGTGGGAGAACATCGCCACCGCCTGCGCGCCGTGCAACATGAAGAAAGGCGGGCGCACGCCGAAAGAGGCAGGGATGCAGCTTTATGTGAAGCCCACCCGGCCCACGAGCTGGCAGTTGCAGCAGCACGGCAAGGCATTCCCGCCCAACTACCTGCACGAAACCTGGCGAGACTGGCTCTACTGGGACATCGAGCTGGAAGAGTAGGCTCTGCCGATATGCGCCTGAGCCACCGACAGTACTTTCTCCTGCTCACGGCGCTTTTCGCGATTCTCTGGATCGCCCTCGCGATAGACCCGCTGTTCCGGGACGACTGGCTGCTTGAGAACGCACTGGTCGGCGCGTTCATCATTGCGCTGGCACTGTCGTGGCGGTGGTTCACCTTCTCGCGTATTTCGGTGACGCTGATCTTCTTGTTCCTGTGCCTGCACGAAGTTGGCGCGCATTACACCTATTCCCACGTTCCCTATGACGAGTGGATCAGGTCGCTGACGGGCACTTCACTGAATGAAGCGATGGGGTGGGAGCGCAACCACTTCGACCGGCTCGTACACTTCTCCTACGGCCTGCTGCTGGCCTACCCGATCCGGGAAGTGTTCATGCGCGTGGCCAATGTCAGGGGCTTCTGGAGCTATTTCCTGCCGCTGGACCTGACCATGTCGACCTCGATGATTTTCGAGCTTTTCGAATGGTCGGCGGCGGAGTTCTTCGGCGGCGACCTTGGTATGGCCTATCTCGGCATGCAGGGCGACATCTGGGACGCGCAGAAGGACATGGCACTCGCCAGCCTCGGCGCACTGATTGCAATGCTGATTACCGCGCTGGTCAACGTGCGACTGCAAAAGGACTTCGCCCGCGAATGGGCGGAAAGCCTGCGGGTGAAGAGCAACGAACCGCTTGGCGAAACGGCGATTTCGCACATGCTCCGCGATGGAGAAAAGCAGCGCTAGGTAACGGCGGCACGCTCCGCGTATTCGGCCTTTTGCCACTCGCCGCTGTCGAGAATATCGCGCAGTTCGCTGACCGCGCGCCAGCAGTCGGTGAAACGGACATAGGCGGGCGCGAAGCCTAGGCGCAGCACGTCTGGCGCGCGGAAATCGCCGATGACCTTGCGGGCGATCAGCGCCTGGCACAGTTCATAGGCGTTCTCGTGCCAGAAAGAGAGTTGGCTGCCGCGTCGTTGGGAGTCTTCGGGAGAAATACACGGCAATTCGGGCACCAGTTCGGCCATCGCCGCGCGGGTGAATTCGGATAGCTGTCGCGACTTGGCGACAAGCGCGTCGATGCCGATGCCCGCCATCAGGTCCACACCCACTTCCAGCGCGCTCATCGAAATGATCGGCGGGGTGCCGCACAGCAATTGCTCGGTGCCGGGAGCAGGTTCGTAGTCGTCCGAGAAAATGAAGGGCGCCTTGTGCCCCATCCAGCCGCTGAGGGGTTGCTTCAGTGCTTCCAGATGCCGCTCGGCAACATAGGCGAACGCAGGCGCGCCGGGGCCGCCATTGAGGTATTTGTAGCCGCAGCCGACCGCGAAATCCGCAGCCGCTTCCGCGAGGTTCACGGGTACCGCGCCGACAGAGTGCGACAGGTCCCACAGCACCAAGGCGCCTGCATCGTGCGCAGCCTTTGTCAGCCGCGCCATGTCGAACATCTCGCCCGACTTGTAGTGCACGTGAGTGAGCAGCAGCAGCGCGACATCGTCGCCCAGCGCGCTTTCGATTTCGCTGCGATCAGCCAGCCGCCGCTCGGCCAGGCCCTGCCCTTCCAGCCCCTCGATCATGTAGAGATCGGTGGGGAAATTGCCCGGTTCGGAAAGCACGACCTTGCGCCCTGGACGCATGGCGAGCGCGGCGCTGATCAGCTTGAACAGGTTGATCGAAACAGAATCCGCAACGATCACTTCGCCCGTCTTTGCACCGACCAGAGGAGAAATCTTCGCGCCGATCGTCTTCGGCAGGTCGATCCATCCCGCCGCGTTCCAGCTGCCGATCAGCCCCTCGCCCCACTCGCCGCGAACCACCTGCTCGATCCGCGCGGGCGTTGCCTTGGGCAAAGCGCCGAGCGAGTTGCCGTCGAGGTAGGCCGTGCCGTCGTCCAGCAGGAATTCGCCGCGCCACTTCGCCAGCGGATCGACAGCATCAAGGCGCGCAGCTTCGGCAGCCCAGTCGGTCAAATCTCGGTCCTCACGGCCAGCAGTTCAGGGAAGAAACCGAGCTTCAGCACGCTTTCCAGATAGGGCACGCCTGCCGTGCCGCCGGTGCCCTTCTTGAAGCCGATGATCCGCTCCACGGTTTTCAGATGGCCGAAACGCCAGCGCTGGAAATGGTATTCCAGGTCAACCAGCTTTTCCGCCAGTTCATAGAGGTCCCAGTGCTTCTTGGGATCGCGATAGACCTGCGCCCATGCCTCGGTAACGGCATCCACTGCCTCGTGCGGCGCTTGCATGTCGCGCTCGAAAAGCTCTTCAGGGATGGCGAAGCCACGGCGCTGCAGCAGGCGCAGGACCTCGCTGTAGAGGCTTGGCCGCGCGAGTTCGGCGCGCAGCTTTTCCTCCACCTCGGGCGTTGCCTCGTGCATCGTCACCATGTCGGGGTTGCGACCGCCGAGGATGAATTCCATCAGCCGGTACTGCGCCGACTGGAAGCCGCTGGAACTGCCCAGATGCGGACGGATCAGCGAGTAGTCGTGCGGCGTCATGGTGGAGAGCACGTCCCAGCTGGAAATCAGCTGTCTTTGCGCCTGCGCAACGCGGGCAAGCATCTTGAACGCGGGATCGAGATCGTCCGCGATCACCAGTTCGCGCGCGGCCTCCAGTTCGTGCAGGCACAACTTGAGCCACAGCTCGCTTGCCTGGTGGACGATGATGAACAGGAACTCGTCATGCGCATCGGACGCAGGGTGCTGCGCCGACAGGATGCGGGTCAGGTCGAGGTAGGATGAATAGGTGACGTCGCTCTTGGCCATGGATCTGGCCTAGGACAAACCCGTCACAAAGGAAACTACTGGTCGATTACCTTCGTGTGCGGGTGATGCTTGTCGAGATGCTTCTTCACGATGCGCAGGTTGCGCGTGTTGGAACGGAACATGAAGTCGAACACGTCACCCACCATCGGCACCGCGCCCACCGCGCTGTCGAAAGCGACGTTCCCGGCCATGCGCAGCAGCTTCCACTTGGGCAGGCCAAGGTTGCGCGCTTCCCACACGATCCATGCGCCCATGCCCATGGCGATGATGTCGCCCACCACCGGCACAAGGCCGATGATCGCATCGAGGCCGACCGGGCGATTGATGCCGGGGATCACGAAGCTGCGCTCCAGCACCATCTCCATCGCCTCGATACGGCGGCGGATCGAGACCGGGTCCTTGCCCAGCGGCAAGTCCTGCGGCGTCATCGTCATCGGGCGCGGTTTCTGTACGGTTTCAGTCATGAAACGTGATCTCCTTGCCCCTTATCTGGGTATTTGCGCCATTTCCGGCAAGGGATGGAAGGCATAGGGGTTGGGCAGGAAGGCATCCACGGTGCCACGCACAAGCGACCAGCGCAGCGGCGCACCGATGGGAATGTAGACGTTCGCCAGCGTCAATTCCGCCTCTGCCTGTGCCATCATGCGGGCGCGAAGGGCGGGATCAGCTTCTGCCTGCGCCTGCTCTACCAGGAGATCGACGTTCTCGTCGCACAGGCCGCGTCGCAGACCGCAGTTGAACTGATTGAGGAACCAGCGCGGCGCGGGATAGCGCGCCACACGATCAACCAGAACCAGATCTGCATCACGCGCGTCTCCGGTCCTCCTGAGCCGCAGGCCGATTCGGCTGAACTGTTCGGCGAGATCGCGGTAAAGCAGTTCCCAGCCACGCGCATCGCCGATTGCGATGGTGATTTCGGAAGGCTCGGACAGGTCGCCCTCGTCGAATTGCTGGCGCCAGGCGGTGATGCGCGCGGCCGCCTCTGCTCGGCGGTCCTCTATTGGCTCATCAACCCAGCGCTCACGCACCAGTCCGGGCTCTCCCGGCAGCCCCGGCGAGACTGGCCGCGTGGTGGGAACCCACCCGCTGATGTTATAGCGAGACATGAGGGCGGGCCGGTCGATCGCCATGGCCAGCCCCTCTCTTACGCCGGTGTTGGAAAGCAGCCCTTCATCGGCGCGAACCTGCAGACCGAACAGGCCGAAGGTCGTATCGAGGCGCAAGGTGCCCGAGGAAAGCGGGCCCGTTTCCACCAGCGGGAAATTGCCGAGCGTTCCGCCGATCACGACTTCGGCCTCGCCCGCATCGAATAGCGAAATAGCTTCTTCTGCAGTGCCGATGTGCAAGCGGATCTCGCGCACGTCTTCCTGCCATTCCTCGTCATCGGGCAGCCCGCGTTCCAGCGGCGGCTTGAAGTTGAGCGAAATGCTGTCTTCTTCGCGGACCGTCACCATCGGGCCGGTCTCGCCGCCCGGCTGCCGCAGGGCGAGTTCGGGCTGCGCGAGCAGTTGCAGCAGGTATGGCTCCTGCGTTGACAGGCGCAGTTCGATGACACGCCCGGCCATGGCGCGGACTTCCTCGACGGGAGACAGGTCTTCGCCAAGCGAAGTGCCATCAAGCCCGTCGATGGCATCCACCAGCGCATCGCGAGCGCTGGCAGCCGTTAGTTCGCTGCCGTCGGGCCAAGTGCCTTCGCGCAAGCGGAAGATGAAGCTGAGCCCATCGTCGGTGACGATCCAGCGCTCGGCCAGTGCGGGAACCGTTTCTCCCTGGGGATTGAGCGCCACGAGGCCCGACTGGGTCGCTGCACGTACGTGCTGGGCCGGCGAGGAAAGTCGCAGGCTGGTGGTGAGGACGCTTTCTGGCTCGCCGATCAGGGCGACGTCGACCGCTCCGTCATCTGCCGAATTGCAGGCGGCAAGACCGGTGCAGAGCAGAACGATCAGAAGGAAGCGACGGGCGATCATGCCGCAGCGATAGGCCGCACTGCTGATCGCTTCAACCGCGCTTAGAGCTTCAGGATGCGTTTCCCATCGGCGCTGTGGTTAGGTGCGCCTTTCACACCGTGCACGACGGTCGACCCGGTTACCTGAGCGCGCGCCTGTTTCGGATCGATGTCATCGACAAAGGCAATGCCGAAACGGTTTTCCTGTTTCCAGGCAACGGTTCCCTCGACCCAGCCCAGGTTGCGCAGTTCAACTTCCACCAGAGCCCCGCGTAGCACCTTGACGTCGCCTTCGGCCATCATTCCGCCCGCAGAAAGGTTGCGAACTTTCACGCGATAAAAATCCTCACGCCCATCGACGCGCAGTTGCGCGAGGAGGAAAAGGCTGTCGCGGTCAACCTGGCGGGTATCGACATTGCTCATTGCAGGTTCTTCGTCTCGATTGCGTGGCTGTCATCCTTCGGCCCGCGCGACAGACGCAAGGCGGGCTTTGAACAACGCATTCGGATTGACCAAGAATTGGCTAACGGGAAGTTAATTTGTGCGAGGTGCCAAGGCACCGTCCCATTTCGGGCCAGGTCGTAAGTTTCAGTCGTCGCGGGAAATTTTCTCGCGGCGCTCGTGCGCCTGCTGGGCCTCCACCGTCATCGTCGCGATCGGGCGCGCGATCAGGCGGTTGATGCCGATGGGGTCGCCGGTCTTGTCGCACCAGCCGTACTCACCCTCGTCGATGCGGCGCAGGGCGGAATCGATCTTGGAGATCAGCTTGCGCTGGCGGTCACGCGTGCGCAGCTCGATGCCCCAGTCGGTTTCGCTGGAAGCGCGATCATTCAGGTCGGGCTCGCGGATCGGGCCGTCCTGCAGGTTCTGCAGCGTGCCTTCCGATGCCTCGACAATGCTTCTCTTCCATTCGAGCAGCAGAACACGGAAATAGTTCAGCTGCTTCTCCGACATGTACTCTTCATCTTCGCTGGGCGAATAGTCGGCGGGCAGGGCACGCTTCGCCTTGGCGAGAATGTCGATATCGTCATGGGTGGCGATAGCCATTCAGTCACTCCGAAATCCGATCGCGGGGGGCTTCCCCTGCTGCATCCGGTGACCGCCCCGCTTTTAATCGGGATCTATTCCCCCGGCTGCCTGAAGCCTTGATCGGGCGGGCCTATACGGGGTGCGCCAAGTCGGCACAAGCGGCAATCTGGAAAGGAGGCCTCTGACGGGCAGAATCAACAAACTTGTCCCCGCGTTAACCAATTCTTGACCACGTTCATCAAAACATTGCTCTGCCCGGACGCAAAAAGGGGACCGGGGAGCAACAGGGGACTTGATGATCATGGAACTTGCCAAGATCGAGACTTTTGCAAAGATCGAACCGGCTGACGTGTCGGGCACCGACATGCTGGTTGCGCGCTGCCTTGCAGCTGCGGCCGAAGGCGACACCAATGCCTATTACGACTTGGGCGTTGCCTACTCCACCGGCAGCCACGGTGTGGATTGCGACCTGATCGAGGCGCACAAGTGGTTCAACCTTGCCGCCGCGAGGGGCCACGAAGCTGCCAGCTGGTGCCGCGCCGACGTTTCGGACGAAATGACCGCACGCGAAATCGCAGAAGCCCAGCGCCGCGCGCGCGAATGGCTGCGCGGCGAAGCTGACGCTGCCTGAACTCAGCCCTTCCTGAAGGGCGTGCGTTCGGCCAGGTGAAGCTGGTCCATTCCCACGCCCATGCGCTCGCGGGAGAGAAAATCCTCCACCGCGTCGCGAAAACCCGGATCGGCGAGATAGTGCATCGACACTGTCGCCACCGGTTCATAACCGCGGGCCAGCTTGTGCCCGCCCTGCGCCCCCGCCTCGACACGCTGGAGGCCAAGCTCGATCGCCACGTCGATGGCGCGGTAATAGCAAAGCTCGAAATGCAGGAAGCGCCGCTCCGCAAGGCAACCCCAGTAGCGACCGTATAGCGCCTGCCCGCCAATGAAATTGAGCGCGCCTGCAATCGGCCTGCCGTCCTCGTAAGCGAGCAGCAGCAGGATCTTGTCCGCCATGCGCTCACCCATCAGGTCGAACGCCTCGCGCGTCAGGTATGGCGTTCCCCATTTGCGCGCGCCGGTATCCTGGTAGAACAGCCAGAAGGCGTCCCAGTGCTCCGGCGTGATGTCCGCGCCTGTCAATGCCTTCACGTCCAGCCCCTCGTTCGCCGCGCGCCGTTCCTTGCGCAGATCCTTGCGCTTGCGACTGGTGAGATCGCCGAGGAAATCGTCGAAGCTGGCGTAGTCGCGGTTGTGCCAGTGGAACTGGATGTCCTCGCGCCTGAGCCAGCCAGCATCCTCGAACAGGCTTTGCTGGCGCGGTTCGATGAAGGTCGCGTGGGCGCTGGACCAGCCGTTCTGCTCCACCAGTTGCTCCGCGGCGCGCAGCAGCGGGAGCGCGTATGCATCGTCCTTGATCAAAAGGCGCGGTCCGGTGGCTGGGGTGAACGGCACGCTGATCTGCAACTTGGGATAGTAGTCGCCGCCTGCGCGGTGCCAGGCATCGGCCCAGGCGTAGTCGAACACGTATTCGCCCTGGCTATGGCCTTTCAGGTAGCTCGGCATCGCACCGACAAGCTGGCCTGCGGCATCTTCGAGGATCAGCGGCGCGGAGGCCCAGCCGGTGCCGGGGCCGACGCTGCCGGAATCTTCCAGCAAGGTCAGGAAAGCGTGGCTGGTGAAAGGATTGTCGCTGCCAGCAAGGGCATCCCACTGCTCGGCGGGAATATCGCCAACGGCACCTGCCAGTCTTGCGGTGAGCGCGGATTCGGCCATTGGCGCCAATCTAGGCACCCGCCTCCCATGCTGCCACCCCTGGCCCTTCAAGAATCGGCACCGCGCCGCTTTGTAGCGCCGTTTCGAGATTTGCACCGCTACGCACGGTCCAGCTGAACAGCGCGCGCCCTTTGCGCGCCTGCTTGCGGGCAAGGCTGCTGGGCAAGTCGCGCACATCGAGAGCGAGGAAATCGGGTTTGGCGTGCATCACCGACAGCTTGCGCTTCAGTGCGCCTGTCAGCGTGCGCGAGTTCTGCTCCGTGACCACCAGCCCGCGCAGAACCTCCGGCTCGCGCTCGGCAAACCAGCGGGGAACGCGCGGGTCGAAACTCATCACCCCTACCGGACCGAGATAACCCTCCAGGTCGCGGCGCACGGCACGGCACAGAGCATCAATCGGGCGGCGATCGTCGCTTTTCACTTCCAGCAGCAGCGGCACCTGCCCTGCCACAAGATCAAGCGTGTCGCGCAGCGTGGGAATTGTTTCCTCACTGCCGGACAGAGTAATGCCGGTAAGATCACCGACAGACCGGGCCGCCATCGACCCTTCCCTGCCCGTCAAACGCTCCAACCCGGCGTCGTGAAAAACCATCGCGCGGCCATCGCTGCTCTTGCGGATGTCGCATTCGATGCCGAGGTCGGCAGCAATCGCCGCGCGGAACGCGGCGAGAGAATTTTCCGGAACGCCAGTGTCATGCAGCCCGCGATGGGCGAAGGCGCGAGCTTCCAATCCGGCGAGTTTCTCAGGCCGATCCAAGGGCGATCACCGCGTCCACTTCCACCGCCGCACCGACTGGCAGGCTGGGGACGCCAACGGCGGCGCGGGCATGACGGCCCTTGTCGCCGAACACCTCCGCCATCAGGTCGGACGCGCCGTTCACGACCTTGTGCTGGTCTGTGAATTCGGGAGTCGATGCGACGAAGCCGCCGAGCTTCACGATCCGCTCCACCTTGTCGAGCGAGCCGATTTCATGGCGCAGCTGGGCGAGGATCATCAGGCCACAGGCACGCGCCGCGGCAATCGCGCGGTCCATGTCCACGTCCTTGCCCAGCGTGCCGGTCACGAGTTCACCGTCAATGAAAGGCAGCTGACCCGAAACGAATGCGAGATCGCCGTGAACCATTACCGGCACGTAGCTTGCCAGCGGCGGAGAGACCTCCGGCAGTTCGATGCCCAGTTCCTTCAGACGCGCCTCGATGCTCATTCACTTCTCTCCGTGCAGGGTTTCCATGACCCATGGCAGAGCCTCGGCCCAGTTGTCTATCCGCGCATGGGCGTGGCCCGCTTCGTGAGCGCAGGGAACGTGCGAGGCGATGGCAGGCTCGCCGCAGAAATGCAGGCGGTGAACGTGCGGCACCACTTCGGCAGCGGATTCGTGGTGCTTGGCGATGTCGTCGATGAAAACGATGCGCTCTGCATCATGCTCCTCCACGATGCGGGAAAGCGCCCCGCCCTTCGGCCCTTGGTTGGTGTAGACCGGTGCCTTGATACCCAGCGCTTCCAGTTGGATGCGGCGTGCTTCGTTGCGTGCGTCGACAAGGTTGGTCAGCACCACCACGTCCGCCTCTCGCTGCAGTTCGTTGATCGCCTCGATCGAGCCTTCGATCGGTTCCTGCCGGCCCATTTCGGTATCGAAGAAGCCGCCCAGCAGGCCCCAGGCCTCTTCTTCCGTCAGAACCTCATCGCTGCCGCGCCGACGCATGGACTGGACGAAGGGATTGCCCTCCAGCCGGAAATCGATGTCATGCGCCTCGTCCAGCCAATCGCGGAAGTGGCGGACCATGTGCAGCAGCACTTCGTCGCAATCGGTAACAACAAGGGGGCGTTTCATCAGCGCAAGTCCTTCCGGGCTGCGACAAGCGTTTCCGGTGGCACATCAAGCGCCTCTGCCGCGCCGATCAGGTCCGGCTCGTGCTGGCACAGGAAATCGAGAATGGCGCGGTGGGTCTCCACCTCATTGATCGAATCGCGCAATCCGTCGGGCGAAAGGCCCGTCAGATCGAGGAGCCGGTGCGCCCGTTTCTCGTCCGCCAGCACCCAGCCAAGGGCGGCCAGCGCCAGGGCGGAGGCATCCTTTACTGAATCTTCACGCGGGTTAAGAATTGTCAGCAGTCCGTTATAAAGATAGACGTTTGGAGTCCCTCCATCGGGTCGGAAGGGGTTCGGGGGCTAAATGACGAAGCGTATCCTCGTTGTCGAGGACAACGATCTTAACAGGAAACTTTTCTGCGACGTGCTACAGGCCGGCGGTTTTTCCGTCGAGCCCGTTGCCGACGGCAACCTCGCCATCGAAGCTGCCCGCGCCTTCACGCCCAACCTCGTGGTGATGGATATCCAGCTGCAGGATGTCTCCGGTCTCGACCTGATCGCCCTGTTGAAACACGATGCCGATCTCTCTGAAGTGCCGGTGCTGGCCGTCACCGCCTATGCCGGCAAGGGTGACGAACAGCGCATCCGCGACTCGGGTGCAGAGGGCTATCTGGCAAAGCCTGTTTCCATCGGCCCCTTCATGGCCGCGGTGAAAGGCCTGGTCGAACAATCTGCCTGAATTGCCGCCTACATGTAGGTGAGCGAATATTCGATAGCGACCGTGACCAGCGTCAGCATCATTCCATAGACGAACAGACGGTAAGCATAGGACAGGTAGCGATACTTGCGTCGCTGCAGCACCAGACCGTTCTGGTAGAGATCACGCAGCATCATGCGGAACATCGCTTCCTCGTCTTCCATCTCCTTCAGGAATTCGTCGGCCCATTCCTCTTCGTCACGGAAGGTGAAATGGCCGAAAAACAGCGGGTTCTGCATACCATTGGGGATCTGCGGCGGCTTCAGGATAGACGGCATCACCGCCCACGCGGCTGACAGCGAACTGAAGAAGGCGAAAACGGCCAGCACGGTGAGCGACCAGGGCATCTGCCCTTCGAGCGCGCGGCCGACTGAAATCGAGAAGACCACGAAAGTCGCGCCCATCAGGATCGACGCTTTCTGATCGGCCATTTGCGAGAGCGAAAGCGTGTTCGTCTGGACGGTGCGCAGCATCTGCACCGCGTTGGTCGCGAACTTGCGCGGTTCAGCAGGTTTCGTGTCGTTCATCTTGCCCCCAGCCGTTTCCGGCTACTCGATTAACACCCTGGCAAAGCCTGCCAATCGCCATGCTGCTTGACAAGCGGAAGCGTGAAAGGTTTGGCGCGAGGGTACGAGTGCCCTATACGGGCCGCCTTTACAGCCTTGAGGAATTGCAACGAACATGGACCGTGCCGAAGTCGACACCCGCATCCGTTCGATCATCGAACCCTTCAACAAGAAGGGTATCGCCATCACCGAAGACACCACCTTTGCTGGCGACCTGGAATTCGACAGCCTGACGGTGATGGATTTCGTCGCCGCGATCGAGGATGAATTCGACATCATCATCTCGATGAACCAGCAGGCCGAGATCGAGAAGTACGGCCAGCTGGTCGACGCCGTGAACGACCAGGTAAGCAGCTGAGGCACCTATGAGCGAAGGCATCATGCAGGCGGACCAGCCGCCCCAGCGCACCGGCGATACGCCAGACCTTTTCAGCAAGTTCGATGATACCATCGCCCTGCGCGAGAACCTGCTCGCCAGCGGTGTGGAGGATCCGTTCTCGCTGGTGATGGAGAAAGTGCTCTCCCCCACCCGCGCGATCTGCAACGGGCGCGACACGATCCTGCTCGGCACCTACAACTACATGGGCATGACCTTCGACCCCGACGTGGTCGCGGCAGGCCAGAAGGCGCTCGCCGATTTCGGTTCCGGTACCACCGGCAGCCGCGTTCTCAATGGCACCTATCAGGGTCATAAAGAGTGCGAGGAAGCGTTGAAGGAATTCTACGCCATGGATCATGCCATGGTGTTCTCGACCGGCTACCAGGCCAACCTCGGCATCATTTCCACCATCGCCGGCAAGGGCGACTACGTGGTGCTCGACATCGATAGCCACGCGTCCATCTGGGATGGCTGCGCGATGGGCAATGCCGAGATCGTGCCGTTCAAGCACAACGATATCGAGGCGATGGAAAAGCGCCTTAAGCGCATTCCCGAAGGCGCGGGCAAGCTGGTCGTGCTGGAAGGCGTCTACTCGATGCTGGGCGACATCGCTCCGCTCGCCGAAATGGTGAAAGTTGCCAAGGACAACGGCGCCATGGTGCTGGTGGACGAAGCGCACTCCATGGGCTTCATCGGCGAACATGGTCGCGGCGTGGTGGAGCAGGCCGGTGTAATCGACGACGTCGACTTCATCATCGGCACCTTCTCCAAGAGCGTTGGCACGGTTGGCGGTTTCTGCGTCTCCAACCACGCCAAGTTCGAGATCATGCGCCTCGTGTGCCGCCCCTACGTCTTCACGGCCTCGCTGCCACCCAGCGTCGTCGCAACGGCAGCGACTTCGATCCGCAAGCTGATGACCGCGAAGGACAAGCGCGCGCATCTCTGGGAAAATTCCCAGCGCCTTCATTCCGGCCTTACGGAAATGGGCTTCAAGCTCGGCACCGATGAACCGCAGAGCGCGATCGTCGCGGTGATCATGCCTGATCTGGAAAAGGGTGCCGCCATGTGGAGCGCGCTTCTGCAGGAAGGCCTCTACGTCAACCTCGCCCGTCCGCCGGCAACGCCTGCGAACATGACGCTGCTGCGCTGTTCGCTGTGTGCCGAGCACTCGGAGGAGGAAGTCGGCACGATTCTCGGCATGTTCGAGCGTGCGGGCAAGGCCGTCGGCATCATCTGATCCGGAACAAGCTGGCGGTGCGGCTCGTCTATCGCGGGAAAGGAGATTTCCCCCGATGAAGACCACGAACACCGGCTACGCTACTTACGAGGGCCTTGGAAAACAGGGCAAGGGGCACGTCTCTACAGGGTCGGGCGCACTGTCCGCCCAGCCCTATGGATTCCAGACCCGGTTCGAGGATGAGCCCGGCACGAACCCGGAAGAACTGATCGGCGCGGCCCATGCAAGCTGCTTCACCATGGCGCTGAGTTTCAAGCTGGCCGAGGCAGGCCATTCCGATGGCTCCGTCACCACCAGCGCCGAAGTGACGCTGGAGAAGGACGACAACGGCTTCACTGTCACGAAGTCCGCTCTCAGCACCAAGGGCAAGGTGCCCGGCCTTGATCAGGCTGAGTTCGAGAAGCTGGCGAAGGAAGCCAAGGAAGGCTGCCCCATTTCCCGCTTGCTCGATTGCGAGATCACTCTCGAGACCAAGTTCGAAGGCTGATCGGGTTTCGCCAGCCGGTCAGCCGGGAAATTTCTCCCGCGACCGGTTGGCGAGCGCCACCAGCGACAGCATTACCGGGACTTCGACCAGCACGCCCACCACGGTTGCCAGCGCAGCGCCGCTCGAAAGGCCGAACAGGCCGATAGCAACGGCGACAGCCAGTTCGAAAAAGTTGGACGTACCGATCAGCGCGCAGGGCGCGGCAATCCGGTGCGGCACGCGCCATGCCCATGCTGCGGCATATGCGATGGCGAAAATCCCGTAGGACTGGATGATGATCGGGATTGCGATCAGCACGATCAGCACCGGCTGGCCGACGATGGTCTCCGCCTGGAAGGCGAATAGCAGCACGACGGTCGCAAGCAGGCCGATGATGGAGAACGGCTTCAGCCGCGCGGTGAAGCTCTCCACAGCGTGCTCGTCGTCGGAAGCGCGCGCCATAATGGAACGGCGCGTCAGCCAGCCTGCGATCAGCGGGATCGCGACGTAGAGCACCACTGACAGCAGCAGCGTGTCCCACGGCACAACGATGTCGGTTACGCCCAGCAGCAGGGCAACGATGGGCGCAAAGGCCACGATCATGATGAGGTCGTTCACCGACACCTGCACCAGCGTGTAAGCCGGATCGCCCCTGGTCAGTTGCGACCACACGAAGACCATCGCGGTACACGGAGCCGCGCCCAGCAGGATCAAGCCGGCAATATACTGCTGGGCATCCCCCTCTCCGATCAGGCCGGAATATAGGTGGTCGAAAAACAGCACCGCCAGAGCGGCCATGGTGAATGGCTTCACCAGCCAGTTCACCGCCAGCGTTATGATCAGGCCCTTCGGCTTCTTGCCAACATCGCGGATCGCGCCGAAATCGACAGCGACCATCATCGGGTAGATCATCGCCCAGATCAGCACCGCGACCACGAGATTGACCGAGGCATACTCGATGCCCGCGAGCGCCGCCGCCACGCCTGGTGCGACCAGCCCGAGAATTACGCCCGCCGCGATGGCAAGACCCACCCAGATCGAGAGATACCTCTCAAACGCAGCCATCAGGTCGCACCTTCCGAATGCTCGCCGATAGCGATCAGCGCGTCACGCCACTCGCGGTCGGACATCGCGCTTTCGTCGAGTGCGAGCATCGCCTCGACGCGTTCGGTCAAACGGCGATAAGCCGTTTCGAAACCTGAGAGTTCGCCGTCGATATGGGTGCCGTCAGCAGCCACGCTTGCGGGATCGGGAATGCCCCAGTGCGCCTGCACCGGGTGACCGGGCCAGATGGGACAGCTCTCGCCTTTGGCGTTGTCGCAGACTGTTATGATTGCGTGCATCTGTGGCGCGCCCTCGAGAGCAAACTCGTCCCAGCTCTTCGAGCGCAGGGCGGTGATGTCGTGTCCCTTGGCCTCGAGCAGTTGAAGCGCGAGTGGATTCGGCACTCCTCGTGGCGTGCTGCCGGCAGAGAACGCCGCGAAGCGGTCCGGTGCGGCATCGCACAGGATCGCTTCCGCCAGAATCGATCGTGCCGAGTTGGCAGTACAAAGAAACAGCACGTTGCGCATCGTCAGCACCGCTCCGATGCTGCGGAGGCTTCGCATGCCTCCCCTTCGCAGCAATTCTCGGTGAGGAATCCCATCAGCGCATTCATGCGGACATAGTCGGCGCTGTAGATCAGCGATCGGCCTTCGCGCCGCTGGCTGACGAGGCCCGCTTCCTGCAATTGGGCCAGATGAAAAGAGAGCGAGGAGTTCGGCACGCCGAGGTGGCGCGCGATCTCACCCGCAGGCAGCCCGTTGCGCCCCTTGCGAACCAGCAGCCGAAACACTTCCAGCCGCGATTCCTGCGCCAGTGCGGAAAGCGCGGCGATGACCTGATCCTGTTTCATTTCGAGAAATATCGAAATGTCGGATCGGAAAGGCAAGCGTTATTTCGAGAAGTGTCGAAATTTAGAGATCGTCGAGCGAAGTCACCTGCGAGCAACGGTCCGCCGGCTCTTCCTCGGAATGCCCACCGCCAAGCTGCGTGATGGCGATAAAACCGCCGACCACCAGCGCCACGAAGATCGTCGTTACCGTGCCGAGGTACTTGTCGATGATCGCCTTGATCGGCGCGCCGAAGAACTGGAACAGCACGCCCACTACCATGAAGATCAGCGCGCGACCGGCGATGGCAGCGAGGATGAATGTCACGAGGTTCATCTCGATGAACCCGGCAGTGATCGTCATCAGCTTGAAGGGAATGGGAGTGCCCGCCGCCAGGAACACGGCGGCAGCGCCCTGTTCACGGATGTAGCACGCTGCCTTGGGAAAGCTCTCCGTCAGGCCAAGTGCGCCAATCAGCCATTCGCCGACGGCTTCATACAGAAAGTAACCGATCAGGTATCCGAACAGTCCGCCCAATACCGACGCCAGCGTGCAGATCGCTGCGAAGCGGATCGCCTTCTTCGGCTCTGCCAGACACATCAGCCCCAGCAGAGGATGCGGCGGGATGGGGAAGAAGCTCGATTCGACGAAAGCGAAGAAAGCCAGCCAGCCCTGCGCATGGGGGTGCGCGGCCTTGGCCATGGTCCAGTTGTACAATCCGCGAAGCATGGCTGTTCCTGTATGGTTTTGCGGCGCTTACGGCAGGCCGCTCGAGCCTGCAAGTCCTACAAAGTAACCTATCTGGCACTTTTATATTGACACCTTAACACTCTTTGGTTAGAGAAACAGAACATCGCGATAAAGCGAGTCGGCGCCAAGGCGCATCAAGGGCGGTCCCCCAGCGGGAGCCGCCCTTTTTCGTGCCCCGCGTGGCCGGCTGGCTGTCGCTGAGAAAAAAGGCGGGATCACATGCAGAAACGGGTCAAGGCGCGAAAGGACCAGAAGGGCCAGAAGCTGAAGCAGAACTGGAAGCACGTCTTCCTCGAAGAACTGGCGGAAACATCCAACGTCACCAAGGCGGCCGAAAAGGCAGGGGCCATGACGTCCTACGTCTACAAATGGCGGCGCGAGGATCCGGAGTTTCGCGCAAGGTGGAGCGCCGCGCTTCTGGAAGGCTACGAACATCTGGAACTGGAAACGCTGGAGCGGCTGCGCTTCGGCACGCCGCCGGGTGAAACGAAATTCGATATCGCCAACGCGCTACGTCTGCTCGCCGCCCACCGCGAGGCGGCAGCGAAGGAAAAGGCCCGGCGCGGCAAACGTGACAAAGCCACGGTTCTCGCCAGCCTCAACGCCAAGCTCGACCGGATGCGCGAACGCCGTGCAGCTGCCGAGAAATTGCTGAAGGAAGATGGCGTGGTGAAGGTCAAACCCGATGTCTGCCATTGAATTCCAGCGAGACCTCGTGACGGCGGAGCACAGGTATCGCCACTCGTTCCTGGACGAACTGGATGAGGGCGAACGTGACTTGCTTGAAGGCCACTGGCCCTTGTGGGCGCGCCAGGAACAAATGCCTCCATCCTGCAACTGGCGGCTGTGGCTGGTCTGCGCCGGGCGAGGCTTCGGCAAGACGCGTGCAGGCGCCGAATGGGTACGGCATGTGGCGGAGGAAGACCCGAATGCCCGCATCGCACTCATCACCCGCTCGATCGCGGAAGCCCGGGCGGTGATGGTGGAAGGAGAGAGCGGTATATTGGCCGGTCACCAGTATCCTGACGGACCGGAGTTCGAGCCGTCCTTGCGGCGGCTGACCTGGCCCAACGGCGCGCAGGCCACGCTCTATTCCGCGAGCGAACCGGAAAGCCTGCGCGGCCCGCAGCATGGTTACGCGTACGGCGCAAGCACAGAAGGAATTCACTATCAACGAGGCTCTCGCCATCATCGACGCGCTGCTGCACGTGGTGATCGAGGGCGAAGCTGACGAGCCACCTGCAACGCCAGTCGAAGGGGAGTGCTGGATCATCGGCAGCCAACCCGGTGGGGATTGGACAGACAAGGCAGGCAGGCTCGCATGTCGGCAAGGCGGAAACTGGCTGTATCTGGCCCCTGTGGATGGTATGGCCGTATTCGACAAATCTGCTTCTTGCACAGTCCGATATGATGGAAGTTGGTCGGCTAACTCAGCGATTTCCCCACCAACGGGCGGAACGACCGTCGATGAAGAGGCTCGGACGGCAATCTCCGAGATCATGGATGCCTTGGCGTCAGCCGGGATTTTGCCAGCCACTTGATGGACCCGCGCGCGATCTCGTGCGTAATAGAGGAGCAAAGCTTTCAAGGAGCCATCATGCACCGCAAACTCATCCCTTTCGCTGCCATCGCAACCATCGCCACGGCCGGTTGTGCGACCGTCTATGAAGATAATGCAGACGTGATCGGCACTGCGACGATCGTCGATCGTGCTGGCAGCGATGTCGGCACCGCCACTCTTTATTCGCTCGCAGGGGAAGTAACGATCTCGGTAGCCCTCGATGGCCTTTCCTCGGGCACGCACGCGGTCCATCTCCACATGACCGGAGATTGCAGTGCGAGCGACTTCACGTCCGCCGGTGGCCACCTGAACCCGATGGGCAACCAGCATGGCCGTCTTAACCCGCAGGGCGCTCACCTCGGAGACTTACCCAATGCAGAAGTATCCAGCGACGGAGTGGGCACCGTCAGCACCATCCTTCGCGGGACGAGCGCAACGGTAATCCCGCAGATCTTCGACGCTGATGGTACCGCAATTGTCGTTCATGAAGGCGCTGACGATTACCGCAGCGATCCGGCAGGCGCGGCCGGCAGCCGCGTTGCCTGCGGCGTATTCTCCCGCAGCTAGTGAATCCCTTGACCGGCGCGTCTGGACTTACAGTTCGGGTGCGCTGGCATACCGTGTGGTGTCTTCTACATCGGCCTCGGCAAAACCCTTCAGTCGCAGGCGGCAGCTGTCGCAAAGGCCACACGCCAGCCCCTCGTGCGTCGGGTCATAACATGACCAGCTCCATGCAGGGTCGAGACCCAGCCGATGGCATTCGCGAGCGATGTCTGCCTTGGTCAGATGTTGAAGTGGCGCGTGAATCTCGAATGGCTTCCCTTCCACGCCCTGTTTGGTGCCGAGCCTCGCAGTCTCGGCAAAACTGGCTATGAATTCCGGCCGACAGTCCGGATAGCCGGAATAATCGAGAGCGTTGACCCCGATAAAGATATCGCTGGAACCGGAGCTCTCTGCAAAGGCAGTGGTGAGGGACAAGAACAGCAAGTTGCGCGCCGGGACATAGGTAACCGGGATATCATCTCCCACACCTGTTTTCGGTACCTCGATATCATCGGTCAGCGCCGAAGCGCCGAACTGACGAAGATCGAGCGGCAACAGGACATGCCGCTCAACACCGAGCTTTCCGGCGATGGCTTCAGCTGATTGCAATTCACGCTTGTGGCGCTGGCCGTAGTCTATTGTGAGCGCATGTAGGCGAAAGCCCTGCTCGCGCGCCATGGCGCCCGTAACCATGGAATCCAGGCCACCGGAAAGCAGGACGACAGCAATCTTGTCGGTATCGGTCATAATGTTCGGCTAGGCATTCGCTGTGCGCCGGGCAAGGGAAAGCGTTCGATCAGCAGGAGCCGACGTGCCGCGCTTCGCCCTCGATGGAGAACGGCGTACCGCCGTGTATGCCCTGGCTGCGAATTTGTACCACGTCCCTGCCTTCCTTGCGGATGGTGGTGCGGCCATAACCGTTGCCGCGGCAGGTGTACTGCACAGTCACTTCGTTTGCCTCGTCCTGGACGACGAAGCGATCGCAATTTGGCTGGCGATGACGGATCTGGACAAATTCCTGACCTGTTCGCACGCAGATTCTTTGCGTGGAATTCTCAGGTCGAAGCCGCAACTCCCACGCGCCCTTGTGCAAGCTGTTGAGCATGGCAAGTTCCGGAGCCTGAGCAGACGCCGGCGCAAGCGCGAAAATGGCTGCAGCCACCGCGCTCAGAATGCCGAATCTGATCTTGTTGCCAAACACGTTGTATTTGCTCCTTCAGTCGTCCTTGTAGCACGACCAAGATGAACGACCAATTGCACTACACCAGCGACGAACGGTTAGTCCTGAATCGGGAAAACCTTTGAACAGAACGCGCAGTCGACAAGTATTATCCCTGCCTCGTCCGCCATTTCGCGTCTTTCTTCCTTGGGGAAGCGCGCAAGCACGTCTTCGAAATGTTCGACTGTGCAGCGACACCCCTTCGAAAGATGCGCTCCGGGCGCGATCAGGACCTTGTCCTCCTCGTGATAGAGCCGCCAGATGATCTCTTCCAACGACAGACCGGCTTCGACCAGCTCCTCATGACGCAGGCTCTCGGCTATGATCGAGACGTGCTCCCATTCGGGATCGTCCATGCGGACATGCAGACGCTCGCGCCCCTCTTCGCCTTCGGGAAGGTGCTGGATCAGGAGACCGGCTGCGACGGTCTGGCCACTGCCCGACCTGATGGCGGTCCGGATGAGCGTGGGTATCTGCTCACTCTGCGCAAAATAGCTCTCGACAGCCGCCGACAGCGAATTTCCTTCTAGAGGAACGATCCCCTGATACCGCTTTCCAGTTTTCGCGATATCGAACGTGATCGCAAGGTAAGCCTTGCCGAACAGCGCCTCTAATGAAGGGTTAGCCCCTTCGGCCGCCATCTGCTCTTCGTCATGCTCTATGTAACCGCGAATTTCGCCATCGCGGTAATCGCAAACGAGCAGGCTCACGATACCGCCCTCACCCTGCGCCTGCATGGTGAGCTGGTCACCCTCGTCCTTGAGAAGTCCGCCCATCAGCGTCACAAGCACCAGCGCCTCGGCAAGGGAATGCTTCAACGCCGGCGGATAATCGTGGGCCGAAAGAATATCTTCCAGCACGGGGCCGAGCCGCACGGCGCGGCCACGCGAATCGCGCGACGGAATGGAAAAGCCGAGCAGTTCGTCGGAGAAGGTTTCGGATTGGGTATCGTTCATGCGCACCATATGGGGCGCAGAGGCCCGTTTTGAAGCGGGGTCAGCCCAGCTTGCCGAAACACCACAGCAGAATCGATTTCTGCGCGTGAATACGGTTCTCCGCCTCGTCGAAAACGACAGATTGCGGGCCTTCGAACACTTCCGAACTCACCTCGTCGCCAACGTGCGCAGGCAGGCAGTGAAGGAAGATCGCATCGCTCTTGGCCTTGGCCATGAGAGCAGCGTCCACGCGGAACGGCTCCATTGCCGCAAGCTTTTCCTCTGCGTGAGCCTGGCCCATTGATATCCACGTGTCGGTTACGATCACGTCCGCACCCGCTGCAGCTTCAGTAGCATCGTTCGTGAGCATCACGTTCGAGCCGGCGTTGCGTGCCATGTGCACGAACTCCGCATCCGGCTCGTAACCTGCCGGCGTTGCAATGCGCACGTTGAACTTCATCAGCGCTGCAGCTTCCAGGATCGAATGGAGCACGTTGTTGCCGTCGCCGAACCAGGCCACTTCCAGCCCGGGCAGAGCCTTTCGATGTTCGATCATCGTCAGCAGGTCCGCCACGATCTGACACGGATGCGAGCGATCGGTCAGTCCATTGATGACCGGAACATGGGCATTTTGCGCCATTTCCTCGATCTTGCCGTGATCGTCCGTGCGCACCATGATAGCGTCCGCCATCCGGCTGAGTACGCGAGCCGTATCGGCAATGGATTCCCCCCGCCCGAGCTGCGACGTTCCCGAATCGAGGATCAGCGCGCTACCGCCAAGCTGGCGCATGGCGATATCGAAGCTGACGCGCGTACGGGTAGAGCTTTTCTCGAAAACCATCGCCAGCACATGGCCGGCCAGAGGCTGGTCCGCATCGGGCTTACCCTTGGGCCAGCCGCGGCGCGCGCGCTTGCGATCCTGCGCGTCGTTGATCATCGCCGCGATGGCATTGCCGCCAGCATCCGACAGGTCGAGAAAGCTGCGCACTACCGGCGCAACGTCGAGCGGGGGTTTTTCGGTCATTACTCTTCCGGAACCTTGAAATCAGCGGCACCCGCCGAAAGCTTTTCGATGAATTCGTCCATCTCGGCATCCTCGATCACCAGCGGCGGCAGGAGCCGCAGCGTGGAATCGCCAGCCGCGACGGTCAGCAACTGGTGGTTGTCGCGCAGGTGCACCATGAAAGGTCTCGGCTCGACCTTCATCTTGATGCCCAGCATCAGGCCCATGCCGCGTACGCTCTCAAACAGTTCCGGGTAATTGCCGATGAACTGCTCGATACGGGCGCGCAGGCGTTCGCCCTTTGCACGCACTTCGGCGAGGAATTCCTCGTTCGCCACCGTGTCCATCACGGCATTGCCTGCCGCCATGGCGAGCGGGTTGCCGCCGTAGGTCGAGCCATGCGTGCCGATGACCATGCCGCGAGCGGCCTTTTCGGTGGCAAGGCAGGCGCCCAGCGGGAAACCGCCGCCGATACCCTTGGCAGTCGCCATGACGTCGGGCTCGATACCGTATTGCTCGTAGGCATAAAGCGTGCCGGTGCGGGCAACGCCCGACTGCACTTCGTCCAGCACCAGCATCAGGTCATGCTCGTCGCACAACTGGCGCAGGCCCTTCATGAATTCCGGCGTGGCCGCGCGAATGCCGCCTTCGCCCTGGATCGGTTCGACCAGGAAGCCTGCCGTGTTGGGCCCAATGGCTGCCTTCGCGCCTTCGAGATCGTTGAACTCGACATACTTGAAGCCGGGCAACAGGGGATTGAACCCCTTGTGCATCTTTTCCTGATTGGAAGCGCTGATCGTCGCCATCGTGCGCCCATGGAAGGCGTTCTTGAAGGTGATCAGTTCGTACTTCTCGTCGTTGCCGACGTGCTGGTGATAGGCGCGCGCGGTCTTGATCGCGCATTCCACTGCCTCGGCACCGGAATTGGTGAAGAACACCGTATCGGCGAAAGTCTTGTCGACCAGCTTCTGCGCCAGTTCTTCCCCCTGCGGGCTGCCGTAGAGGTTGGAGACGTGCATCAGCTTGGCAGCCTGCTGCTGGATCGCTCCGATCAGGCCGGGGTGCGAATGGCCGAGCAGGTTCACCGCGATACCGGCGGCAAAATCGAGGTAGCGTGTGCCGTCCTCGTCAATCAGGTGACAGTTGTCGCCCTCTACGGGCCGTACGCCGCACCGGGGATAGACGGGCATCAGCGGAGTGATGGACATTGGGTTTTTCCTTGAGAAAGCGTGCAATCAAAAAAGCGGCCTCGCCGGACCGCCAATACGCTCTCATCTAGGAGGGTGGTGGCGGCCGGTCAAACATACACGGCCGCCACTACCTTGGCTGGTTGCCTGCGGGCTTAGCCCTGCGCAGGCACCAGGTTGACGGCCGAGTACTTGCCTCGTCGATCGACTTCGAGGTCGAATTCGAATCGGTCGCCTTCGGCGATGCCGGGAAGGCCCGAACGCTCGACCGCGCTGATGTGAACGAATGCATCGTCCTTACCATCGTCACGCGTGATGAAGCCGAAGCCCTTCATGGAATTGAAGAACTTTACGGTGCCAACAGCTTTCTCACCGGTCAGCTCACGCTGCGGTGCGCGCGGAGCCGACTCGACTTCGATAACGTCACCAACGACCTGCAGGTCGGCAGCAGAAATCTTCCCGCCACGATCAACGAGATTGAACTGCAGTTCCTGACCTTCGGCGAGACCTTCGAGGCCCGCACGCTCGACCTGGCTGATGTGGACGAAAACGTCTTCACCGCCTTCATCGCGCTGGATGAAGCCAAAGCCCTTCTGGGCATTGAAGAATTTTACCTTGCCCTGGCCGGTACCGACGACCTGTGCAGGCATTCCGCCGCCACCGCCGCCGCGCGGTCCGCCACGGCCACCGCCGCCGCCACCGAAGCCACCGCCCCGGTTGCCGCCGCCGAAACCACCGCGATCACCACCGCCGTAGCCGCCGCCACGATCGTCGTTGAAGCGACCGCCGCCGCCGCCGCCGCCGCCGAAGCGGTCATTCCCGCCATCGCGCCAGCCGCCGCCGCCACCTTCCATGGGCGGAGGTCCGTCCATGAAGGGATCGAAACCTTCTTCGCCGATATTGTCACGCTTGTCGCGTCCCCGACCGCGACGCCCTCGATCATAACCCATGTATTCGTAAAACCTTCAATCCCGCCCTGGTAAAAACTGCAGCCGGTGACGCGAGCGAACTTTCCACCAGCCGGGTGCGACGGACCTGCCCTGTCGCTCCGAAGGGCGTATATAACGGAGAAACGGGCCGGACGCGAACGATTTAAGATTACCGCCCTGTGACACTCCTGCAACGCCGCGCCCCTTGCCCCGCGAGCGCGCTTGTCGCATTGCTCCGCTCAAGTGCCGGGCAGCCAGCGCCCGGAGAGCGAGAGGAAACTTCATGTCTGATTTCAAGCGCCTCAGTGATCGCGTATGGGCCAGTCCGCAGATTACCGTAGGTGAAGTTGCCGAGGCTGCCAGCCAAGGCTTTGTGATGGTCGTCAACAACCGGCCCGATGGAGAGGCGGACGATCAGCCTGCCGGGTCGCAGATTGAACAGGCCGCGAAGGAACACGGCCTCGAATACATCGCGATTCCCGTGGGCCATTCGGGTTTCAGCCAGCCGCAGCTGGAAGCTATGGCCGATGCGCTCGGCAAGACGGATGGCAAGGTGCTTGCCTATTGCCGGTCCGGCACGCGATCGACCTTCCTTTGGGCGCTTGCAGAAGCCAGCCGGGGGACAGACCCTGCGACGCTCGTGGAAGCAGCGCTCGCTGCCGGGTACGACATCGGCCCAGTCGTGCCCACGCTGGAAATGCTCTCTGCAAAGGCACGCGATTGAGGGCATGAACGGCCAGTTGCTGCAATTTGTCGGTTCGCTGGCAGCGGTGACCGCGCTTGTCGTGGTTACCTGGCTCTTGGGTTTCAGGCAGCCCGCAACGCTTTCATCCGAAGCAGAAGCGCGCGATCTCTTTCGCTTGGCCCCAGGCGGATTTGAGCCGATTCGCCTCGGGCTGGATGCGCAGGGTCGCTCAGCCATTGCCGCTGACGAGGCAGGTCGCAAGGCCGTCCTCGTGCCGCACGGGAACCAGTTCGTCTTCCGTCAGCTTTCGCCTGCATCCCGAATAGACGCAGTCGATGGGCGCATTACCATTGCTGGCCTCCCGAACCTGGCGCTCGAACTTGGTGAAGAAGCGAAACGTTGGGCCACTACTGACATTGGTGCTAGTAACAGTTGATGCCCTTCGATCCCGTCTCCTATGCGATTCCGGTCTTCGTCGCCCTCATTCTGGGTGAACTGCTTTGGACGCGCTTTTCAGGGCAGCATCAGGCCTACGAATGGCGCGACACCGGCACCTCGCTCGCCATCGGCCTCGGCAGCACTGTTGCTGGCGCCTTGACCGGCGGACTGACAGCGGCGCTGCTGGTCTGGGTTCACGGGTTCGCTCTTTTCTCGATCGGCTGGGTCTGGTGGGCTTGGCCGTTATGTTTTGTGCTCGACGACCTCGCCTATTACGTTTTCCATCGCAGCGCCCACCGTGTGCGCTGGTTCTGGGCAAGCCACGTAAATCACCATTCCAGCCAGCACTACAACCTCTCTACCGCTCTGCGGCAAAGCTGGACCGGCTTCATCGCCCTGTCCTTCATCTTCCGTCTGCCGCTGGCCTTGATCGGGTTCGAGCCGGGGATGATCCTCGTCTGCGTAGGTTTCAACCTAATCTACCAATTCTGGATTCACACGGAGGCGGTGAAACGCTTGCCACGCTGGTTCGAGGCAGTGATGAACACGCCTTCGCATCACCGGGTACACCATGCGGTGAACGCCCGCTATCTAGACCGGAACTACGCCGGCACCTTCATCATCTGGGACAGGATGTTCGGCACTTTCGTGCCAGAGGATGACGAGGATCGCATCCGCTACGGCATCGTCAGCCAATTGGGCACCTTCAATCTTTTCCGTGCGGTGTTTCACGAGTGGATCGGCATCGGCCGCGACGTTTGGCGCGCTCCTTGGCGCCACAAGCTGTCCTACATGTGGCGCGAACCAGGCTGGAGCCATGACGGCAGCCGTGAAACGTCCGAGATGATCCGGGCGCGCTGGGACAAGTCCAGAACGCAGGAATAGCACAAACAAAAAGGGCCGGGATTTCTCCCGGCCCTTTTCGTTGATCAGTCCGTGTGGACTTACATGCCCGAACCCGGACCGTAAGTGATTTCCACGCGGCGGTTCTGCAGCTC